>ERZ826613.1099-NODE-1099-length-34588-cov-4.917991_pt1 | contig 34588 bp, 27 predicted proteins | sample MGYA00519925_ERZ826613 | MGnify/ENA primary metagenome ERZ826613 (study PRJEB31778, sample SAMEA3449236) | human gut metagenome | biome: human gut; feature: human-associated habitat; material: faeces | place: United Kingdom | collected 2010/2012 ... | reverse complement strand
CCTACAAATGCTGTTGCAGAGATTGCAAGAGTAGCAACCAGTGCTAATGTTCTTTTTAACTTGTTCATGGGTAGTTTTCCTCCTTAAAAATTATATTATATTTTAGAAAATAAAATATAATAAGCTTGTTTGATTTTATGAAAACCGTCAAATGTGCTTGACAGTGTTTCCCTTAATTAAATGACCGCTTACAATGACATTTTTCCGGTCTGCCGGAATTTCTTCCTTTTTAATTATCTTTATCAGCATTTCTGCCGCCGCACGTCCTATTTCATACGCATCCTGATAATAAGTTGTAAGCGTTGGTGTAATAATCTGAGTCATAAAAATACCGTCATATCCTATAATGGATATATCGTCCGGAACACTCTTCCCAACCTTTTTTGCCGCATTTATTGCTCCGATTGATGAAACATCGTCCGGAAGCAATATGCATGTAGGCGGATCAAAAAGTTTAAACATTTCCAGAACCAGCTTTTCAGTAAGTGCAGCATCAAGATGCTTTCCCTGTCTGAAATAATCCGGCTGAACCTGAAGACCCAGTTTCTTCATTGTGTCAATATAAGAATTAAGTCTTATGGTCGTAACCTGTGAGCTGTCACCGTATATGTAAGCAATTTTTTTATGACCGCATTCATAAGCGTACTTAACCAGTGTTTCAATACCCTTTTCATTGTCAGACGTAACTGAATAACCGTTTTCGCTTTTAAAGTCAATGGAAACAAGCGGAATATCGCTTCCCATAAGTTCTCTAACTCCACGTCCGTAAAAATCAACACACGCAGCCAGAACACCATCAACCTTGCGGTACAGACAATGATCATAATAAGACATCTGACTTCCGCCGATATGTCCGCTTATAAAAGTTATATCATATCCGAGCCTGTCTGCCTCAACTCTAAAACCGTCCAGAACAACTGAGAAAAAGCAATGCGTCAAACCGCTTTTAGCTTTGTCATCAAGTAAAACGCCCAGATTAAAGGTTTTATTTGTTTTCAGCGCCCTTGCCTGTACATTAGGAAAATATCCGAGCCTTTTGGCTGTTTCACATACAAGCCTTTTAGTAGCTTCACCTACGTCATTATGGTTATTAAGTGCTTTGCTGACAGTAGCAATTGAAACGCCGCATTCTTCAGCAATGGTCTTTATTGAAACCATATTATGTATCCATCGCCCCTCATCACGTTCATACCGTATCTGATTCCACCAGCATCAAACATGTGAAAATGGAAAAATATTAGAACGCTTTCGTATCAATAATATACAATACTCACAACAAAAAGTCAATGCCTAACACCAATCCTTAATATTTTTTTAGCGAATTTAACATTTTTTGTGTATGTTTTTTAGCTAAAATAACGAATAAAAAGCCGCTTTGTGAATATAGTTACAAAACGGTAAAAACATCAACTTCATCAATTTTTCATAAAATCCGGATGTTTTTTGTCGCTTTTAAACATTTATTTTCCATTTTCTTTTAGTCATATTCATAATAATGTGCATAACATTAAAATTATAACTATTGAACCGGTTGTTCATCTGTTTCCACGACCTGAACATAGTCTAAAATTCCAGCCAGTTTATTTTCCGTCATTCCCTCAGCATAAAGCAGTTCATACACATTTGTAAACCCGCCGATAAGTTCACGGAGTTCAATAATATTCTCAGCTGTTTCTTCATCAATATCAGGCAGAAGCATAAAATCCTCAGCCTTTGCCTCATTTATATCTATTACCGGTATTTCCTCCGGCTGTTCATCTTCATTCGCGTCCGGCTCATCGGGTTTGTCCGAAATTTCCTCATCGGCAGTTTCATCCGTTTCATCTGTCTGATACTGTTCCCTCAAAGACATTGTCCATTCATATTCCTCATCTGAAATTGTTACATATATATGCTCACAGATATCATTATATGTTTTTTCACCTATACCGCTGACATTCATTATTTCTTCTGTTTCAAGGAACAAACCGTATGTGTTTCTGTATTCAATTATTTTCTCTGCCGTAGCATTTCCTATGCCTTTAAGTTTTACAAGCTCATCTTCTCCGGCATGGTTTATATCAACATAAACATCCTCTTCCGGTGTTTTTACTGTTGTTTTCCTGCCCGAACCTGATCTTGCTGTTCTTCTCTTTCCCGCCTTTCTGGTACGGCTGGATTTTGGCTTTGCAGTCTTCTTCGGCTTTGATGTCTGAGCTGGTTTTTCAAGACTGTCCGGAGATGAACTCTGAGATTCCCAGAACTGATAGCTGTCAGTTATAACGGGAGATTCCTTTTTATCCGTCCGAAAAATAATAAGAACAAAGAAAGAAATTATAAGCACAAATGATATTGAAAAATAAATTATCGCCTTCTTTTTGTTCATAAACGTTTCTTCTCTTTCAAGGAAATATAATCATACCACATAAAATTTTATCGGCATATTCCGACATTATTAAACACCTTTTTTTCATTTATTTTTTTATTATCGCTCAAATCCATTGACTTTTTTACCATGTGCAAATATAATTAAATAGTTAATATTCTTTTTGGAGGTCTTTTAATGATAACAACAGCGGTTGCAGAAACTCTGGCATCAACAACGCAGACAGAGGTTTCAACAGATTCTATCGAAGCAATAATATCAAGCGCAATAAACAGCTCTGCCGAAGAAACTGACAAGCTTCAGATAATATTAAGTGCACTCGGCAATAAATTTAAAGATTCGCTGCCCTCAATAGCCCTTGCGGCGGTAATTTTTATTCTCGGCGTTATAATAACGAGAATTATTCTGAGACTGTTCAGCAAGTTCATGGGAAGAACAAGTGCCGATGTGGCAGCGACCTCATTTTTAAGGTCACTCCTTAAAATTCTTCTTTACATTATAAATATAATAATTACACTTTCTATTCTGAACATTCCGATGACTTCTATCATAGCTGTTCTGAGTGCTGCCGGACTTGCCGTAGGACTTGCCCTTCAGAACAGCCTGTCAAACCTTGCCGGAGGATTTATAATCCTGTTCTCCAAACCGTTTAAGGCGGGGGACTTTGTTGAAACAAACTCAGCCTCGGGTACAGTACAGAGTATCAGCATATTGTATACAAAAATACTGACACTTGATAACAAAACGGTTTACATACCAAACGGAAAGGTTGCCGATTCGCAGATAACCAATTACAGCGAACAGGACAAACGGCGTGTTGATATGGAATTCGGAATCAGCTATTCGGACGATGTGGAACGTGCCAAAGATATAATTCTTAAACTTGCCGCCAAACACGAACTGATTCTCAATGAACCTGAACCGCCTTTCGTAAGGCTTGGAAATCAGGCCGAAGACAGCCTTCAGATAATCGTAAGAGTATGGACGGCAACTGAAAATTACTGGCAGGTAAAATTTGACTTTATAGAAATGGTTAACAACGCATTCAATGATAACAATATAACCATACCGTTCAGACAGCTTGATGTACATATTTCATAAAGGAGTATTTTTAAGATGAGTACTGAAAACACACAAAGTCCGAATACACCCCAGCCTGCTCCGGAAGCTCACAAAAAGAAATCACGAAGCGGCTGTATATCAAGGCTTGCAAAAATTATACTCATTTTATTTGTCATATGGTGGTTTAATAATTGTACAATTAAAATAACTAAGGAAGAAATAACCTCGGATAAGGTGAAAAATGAAATTAAAATTGCGGTGCTGAGCGATCAGCATGCGTCTGATAAACCATTTACAATCAGTAATGAACGGATTATTGATAAAGTAAACAAAATAAATCCGGACGTTGTATGCGTTCTGGGTGATATGCATTCAAGCAACGCCTCCGAAAATGACAAACAAATTTCAATGAATCTTATGACAGACATTGTAAACAGCGGATATAAACTTTATTTTGTTCTCGGTGAACATGATGACCGTCATAATTCATATGTATCAAAAATGGAGAAAAACGGAATTGATGTGCTTGACCAGGAATCCGAAACTATAAAGATAAAGGACAGCGAGGTTACTTTTTACGGAATAAGCAATGCTTATTTTTCACCGACATTTGATCTGAACAATGAATTTGACATCGACAGAAAAAAATTCAACGTTCTCCTTGCACATATTCCGATGTACAGCGACTATGAAAAATTCGGTGCAGACCTGACACTTTGCGGCGATACGCATGGCGGAGTGATACAGGTTCCGTTTCTCGGCCCTGCATATTACAATGGCAAAATCCTTCCGGAACTTTTTGACGGAAGTGAAAACGTTTATGATAAAGGTCTTTTCAAACATTCCGGAGGATATATATTTATAACATCCGGGATCGGCAATTATCCCGTACCTGCGAGGTTTAACAACCGTCCTGAAATAGGTGAAATCATAATAAAACCTGAATAAAATAAACTTTTTGAAGATATTTTACTGTTTTTTGTTTTAATTTGATTTTTTTCTTGCAAAATGAAAAAAAATAGTGTATAATAATAGTCATGTATTGATTAAATTTTAACATAGGAGAGTGCTGTTATATGGATTTAATGACTTTGTATTCCATGGCTGAAAAATTAGGCATCAGCTATGTAACCGCTGTTGTCATTACGGGTCTGAGCGTTGTTTTCCTGGCGCTTATACTTCTGATCATTTTTGTTTGGGCATTCGGTAAGATCTTTACTGCAAAAAGCGACAAGAAATCTGCACCGAAGGACGCTCCGAAGCAGCCGCAGGCAAAACCTGTTTCTGCACCGGCAGCTGCACCTGCACAGGCTGAAAATGAACAGGACGAAATTATTGCCGTAATCTCTGCAGCTGTGGCCGCAATCGGTCAGGCAGAAGGAAAAACCTACAAGGTAAAATCTGTCAGAGCTGTAAGAAACAAGCCTTCAAGATCTGTATGGTCATTGGCTGGTATTCAGAATGATACAAACCCATTCTGAAAAGCGTAATAATTAAAGGAAAGGATTTTATTTTATGGGTGAAGTACTAAGAATATTTGTAGATACCATAAAAGATCTTGCTCTTTCCAGTGGTATAGCTCATATGGACTGGAAAAGCGGAGTAATGATTATTATATCATTCATTTTTATGTATCTCGCAATTGTAAAACAGTTTGAACCGCTTCTTCTTCTGCCGATTTCATTCGGTATGTTCCTCACAAACCTTCCTGAAGCCGGAATGTATCATCCGGAACTTTGGGCAAATGCCTCAAATATAGATTTCGGGCAGGTTCTGCACGAGGGCGGATTGCTTGATATCCTGTATATGGGTGTTAAGCTGCAAATTTATCCACCGCTTATCTTCCTTGGTATCGGTACAATGACAGACTTCGGTCCGCTTATTGCAAACCCGAAGAGCTTCCTTCTCGGTGCTGCTGCACAGGCTGGTATCTTCCTTACATTTATCGGTGCTGCACTTCTCGGATTCTCAGCTGCTGAATGTGGTTCTATCGCTATCATCGGTGGTGCTGACGGTCCTACAGCTATTTACGTTTCAAGTAAACTGCTCAGCGGCGGAGGCTATAAGATAAGCACAGGTACAATCGCTCTTGCGGCGTATACATACATGGCTCTTGTACCGGTTATTCAGCCGCCTATCATGAAACTTCTCACAACTAAAAAAGAACGTGCTATAAAGATGCCTCAGCTCCGTCAGGTTTCAAAGACAGAAAAGATCATCTTCCCTATCGCTGTAACACTTATCGTTGCACTTCTCGTTCCTTCAGCTGCTCCGCTGGTTGGTATGCTCATGCTTGGTAACCTCTTTAAGGAAAGCGGAGTGTGCAGCCGTCTGGTTGATACAGCTCAGAACGCTCTGATGAATATTATCACAATCTTCCTCGGTGTTTCTGTTGGTGCTACAACTCAGGCTGACAAGATCATTAACATTGAGTTCGGTAAAGTTATCGTTCTCGGCGTTATTGCATTCTGCGTTGGTACTGCTGCCGGTGTTGTATTTGGTAAAATCATGTGCAAGGCAACAGGCGGTAAGGTTAATCCACTTATCGGTTCTGCCGGTGTTTCTGCCGTTCCAATGGCTGCCCGTGTTTCACAGAAAGTCGGTGCAGAAACTGACCCTACAAACTTCCTGCTTATGAATGCTATGGGTCCTAACGTTGCCGGTGTTATCGGTTCTGCTGTTGCAGCCGGTATCCTCCTCAGCGTAATCTGATAAAAAATTATACATAATATAAAAATAACCGGTTTACATACCGGTTATTTTTTTACAATTTTTTCACTTGACGTTTAATGAGATTTGGCTTATAATATATATGCATAAAAATTTTTTCGAGGTGATAAAATGCTGACAGCTGTTGGCTCAAAGAAAAACATTATGGAACTTCCGTTTTACAGCTGTATCTCTGATATATATGAGAGCGATGAAGTTCAGAAACTTGGCGAAATTACTCATCACCTTTATACTACAAGACTTCAGCACAGTTTAAATGTTTCTTATTATAATTATATTGTATGTAACTTTCTTGGCTTTGATGCTGTTTCTGCTGCAAGGGCGGGAATGGTTCACGATCTTTTTTACTATGACCGGAAGGAACGTGCAAAGCATAAGGTTCATGGCGAAAAATCCCATTGTGCATATCATCCTGAAGTTGCTGCTGAAAATGCAAGTGAATCATTTGATATAAGCACACTTGAACGTGATATAATTATAAAGCATATGTGGCCTGTTACTTTGAAGTTACCTAAGTACAAGGAAAGCTATGTTATAGTTTTTGTTGATAAGTACTGTGCAGTAATGGAACTGGTTTCACCAAAATATCAGATGCTCAAAAACAAATTCAGACATTTCAGACATTCTGTTCAAAAGTAAAAGGGACGCTAAAGCGTCCCTTTTTTATTACATATGTTCAACGACTATCTCGCCATCTTTGGCAGTTACGCCTATTCCGGTAATGTTTCCGTTTGCTTCAATAATTATATCAGCAATTTTGTTTTCTATATCCTGTCTTATAACTCTTCTTATATCTCTTGCACCGTAACTCTTACCAAATGATTTTTCAGCAACAAGTTCAAGTGCCGCTTGGTCATATTTGAATATAATATTCTTTTCAGCAAGCGGTTCCTTCATCTCATCAAGAAGAAGTCCTGCAATAGATGCAAAATTTTCCTTTGTCAGCGGTCTGAACACAATTATTTCATCAATACGGCTGATAAATTCCGGTCTTAGGAAGTCTCTCAGTGCCTTCAATGCTTTTTCCTTTGAAATATCTTCCGCAGATTTATTGAATCCCAGACCTGTTGACTTGTCTGTTGAACCTGCATTTGAAGTCATTGCTATTATAGTATTTTCAAAGTTTACTGTTCTTCCCTGTGCATCATTTATCTTGCCTTCATCAAGAATCTGAAGAAGAATATTCATAACATCAGGGTGTGCCTTTTCAATTTCATCGAACAGAATAACTGAATACGGCTGACGTCTTACTTTTTCTGTAAGCTGTCCTGCTTCATCATATCCGACATATCCCGGAGGAGAACCAATCATCTTTGCAACTGAGTGCTTTTCCATATATTCAGTCATATCAAGTCTTATAAGCGGTTCGGTTGAGTCAAAAAGCTCCCTTGACATAACTTTTACAAGCTCAGTTTTACCTACACCGGTAGGGCCTACAAAGATAAATGATGCTGGTCTTCTTCTCTTGTTAAGATGAACTCTTGTACGCTTTATAGCTTCGGAAAGCACCTTTACAGCTTCATCCTGTCCTACAATATGCTTTTTGATATTTTCCTCAAGCTTTGCCATTTTTGTAAATTCGGATTCGGCAATCTTGCTTGACGGAATACCCGTCCACAGTTCAATTACCTTTGCAAGGTCTGTTTCCTGAACCTGAACATTTGATGTAACCTTTTCAAGTTCTTCCAGTTCCTTTTTAACATGAATTATATCAACCTTGACTTTAGCAAGTGCCTCATAATTTGTTTCTTCCTGTTCCTCAAGAGTTTTTTCCATGTCAGTAAGAGTTTTCAGCTTTTTGGAAGCTGCATCATGCTGAGCAATTTCAGGAGTTCTTATGCAGGTGCAGGCACAGCTTTCATCAAGAAGGTCAATCGCCTTATCTGGCAGGAATCTGTCCTGAATGTATCTCTCGGAAAGTACCGCACACATTCTCAGCAGTTCATCGCTTATCTTTACCTTGTGATATGCCTCATAGTACTTTTTAATACCCTTGAGAACTTCAACAGTGTCATCAACTGTTGGCTCGTTTACTGTTACAGGCTGGAATCTTCTTTCCAGAGCACTGTCCTTTTCGATATACTTTCTGTACTCGCTGAACGTTGTCGCACCAATAACCTGTACTTCGCCTCTTGAAAGTGCAGGTTTCAGAATATTTGCAGCGTTCATTGAACCTTCTGAATCGCCTGTACCAACAAGGTTATGTACCTCATCAATAAAAAGAATGATATTTCCCTCGGACTTCACTTCATTTACAAGTCCCTTTACACGGCTCTCAAACTGTCCCCTGAACTGAGTTCCGGCAACAAGTGCAGTCAGGTCAAGCAGATAAACCTTTTTGTCTGCAAGGTTAAACGGAACGTTTCCCTCAACTATTCTCTGGGCAATTCCTTCAGCAATAGCTGTTTTACCTACACCCGGTTCACCTATAAGGCATGGATTATTCTTCTGTCTTCTTGAAAGAATCTGAACAACTCTTGATATTTCCTTATCTCTTCCGACAATGTTGTCAAGCTTGCCTTCCTCTGCACGCTGATTAAGATTTGTACAGTAATTATCAAGGAATTTCAGTTCCTTTTTCTTTTTTCTTTTGTCAGAGGATTTTTCATTTTTATTGCCTGCTGATGACTTTTTCTCAGCCGGAAGATCTGACTTGCTGTCGCCGCTTTGCATCTGTTCCTGTGCGGCTTTAAGTGCATTCATTCCATTGTTCATCAGATTCTGAATGTAAGGCGGCATGGTATCAGCTCCGCCCATTTCAAATCCGTCGCCATCAAGAATTTCCATCATCTGATCTGACATCTGTTCAAGATCTTCATCTGTTATACCCATCTGTTCCATATATTCAGAAATCTGAGGAATGTTCATTTCCTTTGCACAAAGCATACAAAGTCCTTCATTCTTCTTTTCATTTCCGTGCATAGAAGTTATAAATACTACTGCCGGACGTTTTTTACATCTGCTGCATAATACCATAAATTCACACCTCTCACTTTTGTAAAGTGAAATTCCTTTCTCTTAAACTTCCCCCATATACCTTTACATTCATTTATATAAAATTATAAAAATGTCTGAAAATCTTAGTCTGTTCAACAGCTTTTGTACTGATAAACGAATTTTCACTTTCAGAAATATTTATCATAATCTTCACAGCAACAGCCATTATGATTATTGCCGCAACAGCCTCTGCCAGTCCCAGAACGCCGCCCATGAAATGGTCAAGACGGTCGTAGCCGTTAAGCAGTCCGAACTGGAATGTTCTGTTGATAACAATTCTTATGATTATCATAATAACAAAGTAAACTATAAGGAATACCGCCGCCTGAATAATTCTTTTTGCAGGCTGTCTTATATAGTTTTCCTCAATGAACTCAGGAAGATCATCAGGATTATCGACTATCATATGTATTGTAGAATTGAAAAGCTTTTCATTTCCTGTAATACTCTTGGTTATTTCGTTCACAACATAAGGCGGAAGATTTACTCCGGCAGTCTTTGCAAAACTGTCCGCAAAACCGTTTATAACCTTACTGTCAAACTCGTCAGCGGTTCCCACAACATTACCCGCTTCACTGTTTGCATAATCATAAAGCTTGTCAAGAATGTTATCAGTATGCAGAATAGCTTCAATTTTTTCAGTACTTACATTTCCTGCAAATTCATGAGATTCAATAATATCCTTAACAGCATTTGAAGGATTATATCCCTCAAGAGTTTTTTCCACAGTTTTTATGCTGTTTTCCTTAACAAACCTGTCATAGATGAAATCAGCTGTCTTTGAGCTTATAAACCATGCCGCAGTGACTGACACCACGCATCCGATAACAATTATAATTATCTTTGAAAAGCCCTTTCTGGCACAGTTAACAACAAAAAATATAATAACCAGAGCTGCTAATATGTCATATATCCACCAGAATTCTGCTCCCATTTATTTTACACTCCGTTTCTCTTTATCCTTTGTATTCCATTCTTTCTATTCTGTCAAATCCCATAAGGAAAATGTATTTGTTAATTATCAAAAACTTCTCATATGAACCATCTGAACTTATAGCAGTTTCTCCGTCGCCGCTGAATTTATACTGGTTTATACCATCCTTATCAAGAACAAGAACATTTTTGCCGGAAAATCTGACACATTTTGTACTGCTGTTAGAAAACTCTGTCTGCTGAGGTTCTCTTTTTTCACTGTCCATGGTTGTCAGATAACTCTGACGCTTGGTTTCATTTTTAAAGAGCAGTGCTATTTTTCCATTCTGATAGTCCCAGTCTGTAAGGTCACTCGGATAATCATACGATGAAAGGAAGTTACCCTTATCATCATAATATGCACACTTTGTATCACCCAGTACTAATATACCGTTTCCATCATAATAAGTCTTTATACACATTGTATCAAGCGTTTCAGAAGTCCATTTATCCTTTTTGGAATTAAATGCAACTGATATTATTTTTGAATTCATCGAGCCGTTTACAGCATCTGCTGTTGCCAGTATACAACCTGTTCCGTCGCTGTTGAATGTCAGGTCAATAACCCTTTCAACACAGTTTCGGCTGTATATTTCCTCGCCCGATTCATCAAAAACAGTAAGTGTACAGACATAGCTGTCAGAATTGGTAACAACTGCAACATTCCCGTTTTCGCTTATTCTTGCGAAAATTATGGTCTGTTCCATCTTTTTAGTATAAATGTTTTTTCTCTTGTTGTCAATCCTGAATTTATTTCCGCCTGACTCATATATCAGTGCTTTTTTTCCTGCTGTCTGGAGCATGGCGTTCGCATAGGCATGCTGACGTTCATCATAAAGGTCACCGTCATCAGTATAGATATAAAAATATGCATCACTTAAAATTGCCAGATAACCGTTAAGTTCTGCAACCTGATAATCTATTCCGCCGGATACGCTCAGCGGAAAATTTCCTCCGGAAAGCTCTCCGGACTTTACACTATGGAATTTTCCCCCGATACCTTCAAGCTTCGGAACCCATACATCTCGGTTCAGATAAAGTCCCAGAACAATTGCGACAAGAACAAGTACAGCAGAAAATTTGACCATCTGTCTTCTTCTTTTTCTTTTTCGTCTCAGACTTACTATATCAACATCTTTTTTTATGTTATTGTCCATATTTTTTTCCATTTTAATTTGTCCCCTTAAAATGTGCCTTAATAGAAAATACGGTTCAGATAAAGTCCGTGTGGCTGGGCTGTTTTACCAGCCAGCTGTCTGTTGCGTGACGCAAAAATTTCATCAATATCATCAACGGATATTTTCTTTTCGTTTACTGCAAGAAGCGTCCCTACCATTATCCTAATCATATTATACAGAAAACCGTCGCCCTTTACAAGGATTTTTACCGAATCACCAGCAGTTTCAATATTAAAATAGTAAATTGTTCTTATTGTGGTTTTTTTATCACTGCAATCGGAAGAAAATGCACAGAAATCATGAGTTCCGACAAATTTTTCAGCTGCTTTTCTGATAAGCTCTGCATCAAGCGGGCGTCTGTAATGGTAAGAAAGGTCTGTCTCAAACGGATTCTTACTTTCGCTGTTATGTATCTTATAAATGTATTCTTTTGCTTTGCACGAAAATCTTGCGTGAAAATCCTCCGGAACTTCTTCACATGAAAGGATTGAAATATCGTCAGGAAGTCTGCCATTGACTCCCCTGACAAAATTAAGCGGAGGTATCCTGCTTTCTGTCAGAACAGAAAAGCAGTAATTATTCGCATGAACCCCGGTATCGGTTCTTGAACACCCGTTTATAATAACCTTTTCATTCAATACAGATGAAACCTTTTCTTCAACAACTTCCTGAACTGTCAGTGCATTTTCCTGACACTGAAATCCATGATAGTTAGTTCCCCTGTAAGCCATCATAACCTTTAGATTACGCATTATTCTCCTCTGCTCCGTCTGAAGTTATTTTTTTCTTTTTCATATATTTTTCCTGAATAAACCATACTGCCGCAAAAATGATAACAGATGCTCCTGAAACTGCTGCTCCGGCTTTAAATCCCGGAGGGCAGTAAGCAAATCTTACTTCATGAGTACCGGCAGTTATAGGAACACAGGTAACAGCATCTTTAAGGGCAACTGTTTCAGTTTCCCTGCCGTCAATATATACTTTCCAGCCACCGTCATAAGGAATGGAAGTATAAAGTATACCGTCCTTCTGAGCTGTTACATTTCCTTTGATTTCTGTATCATCATAAGATGTAACATCAATTCCGCCTGCTGAAAGTTTTTCAACTCCCTGACGGATAAGCTCCTCATTTGCCTGATAAACCCTTATAGTACCGGAACCGCTCTTATCCTTTTCCATACTTGCATAAAGCGTCACAACATCTCCTGCCTTGAAAGTTCCGACAGCAAATGTATTCTTATACTTGAAGTTTCCGAAGTTGTTTAATGTTGTATCATTCTGCTTTACATTATAGCTTGTTGCATTGTCAAACATGAATACAGCATAAACCGGACCGTCCTTTTCAACTGTATAATTGTATTTCAAATAGCAGTCACTGCTTCCGTCTTCTTCCGGAGCGTACTGATAGGTATATTCCCCGTCAGAATTTTTTATTACATTAAGTCCTCTGTGTCCGACATCCTTAACGCTGAGCGGTGTAAACACATCACCTTCAAGACCTGTTGCTTTTCTGAAAAGCTCATTCTGATTTTCAAACTGATTTTTAGAATCACCCTGATAATCCATAACAGAATCTTCAGCAGTAAATGCTATCGGGAGATAAGCGTTATTCTTGTAAAGGGTTGCCGGAGATTCCTCCCTTACCGTATCAAAATATGTTTCATCAGCCGCATATGAATCATGGGAAATAAGATATTTAATATTAAGGAACATATTCACAACCGGTGTAGACTGTGTATAATAATATCTGTTTCCTGCTTCTGACGCCTGAAGTCCGAGCCCCATAAGATATCTTGTTACGCTTACATTTGCATTTGATGAAAACTGTGAAACACCCTTATATTCATAAAGTGCCGGATCATTTATTGTGTATGTTGATGTCATTTCAAGTCTGCAAAAATCATCTTTACTGTCCTGTTCAGCTGTATCTATAAGACTCTGAACTATCTCATTATTCTTAGGATAAATACTGTATGTTGTTACAGTTACAGCATTTACACCATTATAGGCATTAACACCCATTTCAACAAGGCAGACCGCAAATACCAGATAATTCATAATGTTCCGGTTTATAAGCTTGCGTTCGTAAATAAACATTACAGCAACAAATATAAAGCATACAATAATACTTGATATCAGAGCCTTCTCCGTCTGATCCCTGTAAGCAATAAGTGCAATAATAAATGTCATTGCACAAAGGGCTATAACATCATATATTTTCATATCGTCTGCCATTGCTGTAAATGCCCTGTATCCTGCCGCAACGAGAATAAATGAAAGAATGAATGAAAATCTGTAAGGAATCATATTTGTAAAATGGAATCCATGCCAGATATAGTTAAGTATATTCATATTACAGCTTACTATAATAAACGCCAGATATAGTATTGTAATTATCTTTTCACGTATTTTTATTTTCGTATTTCTCAGCAAAACGCCAATCAGTATTACCCCGAACATTCCGCAGTAGAAATTCGGCAGACCTTCCTTTGTGGTCGGTTCATGGAATCCGATAATATTGGATATCATTTTAAGCCATGTTTCATAAAACTGAACAACTGTCGGAAATTCGTTGTTTGCACTATTCGTCAGCTGCAATGCAAGGTATGCCGGGAGAAGCATAAATGCTCCGATTCCGATTCCGATAACCGTTGCGCCAATCATCTGTCCCAGACGGACAAGGGTTTTCTTTACACCCTGCCAGTTGATTATAGCCGCAGCTGCAAATACCAGCACTGTGAAAATACAGGTAAAAAGACCTATATAGTAGTTTGAGATAAGTGAAAGTGCAAGGGATATAACATATGTTTTATATTTGCCTTCCTTTACAAGAAGAATTGTCCCCATTACCACCAGCGGCAGAAGTGCAACTGTATCTATCCATATAAGATTCCAGTAATAGCCCATGATATAGCTGCAAAGTGCATAGCAAAGAGAAAATGCAGTTATTGAAATATCATTTCTTTTGAATATATGTTTGAGAAATACAGCAAAGAAGAGTCCTGCACAGCCGATTTTTATAGTCAGGAACAATGTCATTGCATCCCTTGAATACTCAACAGGGAAAAATACCGAAAGAAGATTCAGAGGACTTGCCGCATAGTACGACATTATTGACAGGAAGTTTGTGCCCATTCCGGTATTCCACGAATAAAGGAGCGATGAAAAGTCCTGAAGCTTTTCATGCTCTGTCTGAAAAAACGGGAAATACTGGTGCCAGAGGTCTGTTACAAGTATCTGCTTGTCCCCGAAAGGATGCACTTCAAACTGTGCAAACATTATCCAGATAAGCAGAAACGGAATTAAAAACGAAAGAACAAGATAAATTCTTGTTTCATGATTTTTATTGTAAAGCAATATATCTGCAAAACTGCGTTTTTTCTTTAATGCCGCAGAAGATGCAGTATTATTTTTAACGTTTTTCGCTTTTTTGCTGCTCATATTTATTTTCCTTTCCTAATCTATCACATTTATAAATATAACTCCTGCAAAATACAGAATTGTTATTGTAAGTGCCGCATAATCAGAAAAACCGCTTTTAAGCTGTCTCATTTTAGTTCTCTTTACTCCGCTCTGATAACACCTGCATTCCATGGCTGTTGCAAGTTCTCCTGCTCTTCTGACCGCTGAAACAAAAAGCGGAATTATAATCGGTATCGCTGATTTTACTTTATCCATCATCTTCTCGCCTTCAAAATCAACTCCCCTTGCTTTCTGTGCGGAAATAATTTTGTCGGTTTCCTCTATAAGAGTCGGGATAAATCTCAGTGCAATCGTCATCATCATTGCAAGGTCATGCACCGGAACTTTTATTTTTTTCAGAGGGCTCAGCAGTCTTTCAATAGCGTCGGTAAGTGCCATAGGCGACGTTGTATAAGTAAGTAGCGATGTTCCGGAAATAAGAAGGATAATCCTTATTATCATAAATACCGTTGTATGAATTGCCGTATCTGTTATAGAGATGAATTTCCACTCAAAAACAGGCATTCCTCCGCTTATAAGAAAAAGATTGAATACCGATGTAAACAAAAGTATAGGTATAACCGGTTTAAGGCTTTTGAAAACCAGCTTCGGTGAAATCTGCGATAAAATAATTGCAGATGCTGTAAATACTGCTCCGAGTTCCAGACATACCGGACTGTCACCTATAAAAAGCATTGCTATAAAAAATCCGGAAATAACTATTTTAAAGCGTGGATCCATTCTGTGTATCAGACTGTTTCCGGGAAAATACTGTCCTAAAGTAATATCCTTTATCATCAGATTTTCCCCCTTTTTCTGAGTTCGTTTATCAGCAGTTCCTTTGCATACTTAACAGTATAAACCTCATCATCAAATTCAATTCCACTTTTTTTCATGATATTGAATATTCTTGTAACCTGCGGAACTGAAAGACCTATCTGCGAAATTTCCTCTGAACGTCTGAAAACATTCGGAGTATCATCATAGCAGAAAACCTTTGAATCATTCATTACAAGTATCTTTGTTGCATACTTTGCAATATCCTCCATGCTGTGTGATACAAGCAGTACGGTAGAACCCATTGTTTTGTGATAATTCTTTATCTGTTCAAGAATAAGGTCACGTCCTTTCGGGTCAAGACCGGCTGTCGGTTCGTCAAGTATGAGTACTTCCGGCTCCATTGCCATAACACCTGCTATTGCAACACGCCGTTTCTGTCCTCCTGAAAGGTCAAACGGAGACTTTTCCAGAACATCTTCAGAAAGTCCAACAGCTGCTGCGGTACGGCGGACACGTCCGTCAATTTCAGTTTCGCTGAGTCCCATATTTTTCGGTCCGAACGCAATATCCCTGTAAACGGTTTCCTCAAATATCTGATATTCCGGATACTGAAAAACCAGTCCTACCTTGAATCTTACCTGACGTATCTTTTTCTTGTCCGCCCATATATCCTGTCCGTTAAGATATATTTTACCGGACGTTGGCTTCAGCAGACCGTTAAAATGCTGAATAAGAGTTGATTTTCCCGAGCCCGTATGACCGATAACCCCAACCAGTTCTCCCTTATCAATTTCAAGATTTACATTATCAACCGCTTTTTTCTCAAAAGGGGTTCCCTGACTGTAAACATAAGTCAGACCTTCTGTTTTCAATACTGCCAATTTTTAAAGCTCCTTTTAATTTACGAAAGCAATTTTATTAGTGCCTCAGCACATTCGTCCTCATTGATTATGTGAGTGTCAAGGTCAAGCCCATACCTGTTAAGTTCATATATAAGTTCCGTAGCCTGAGGAACATCAAGTCCCACCGCTTTAAGCTCCTCAACTCTTGAAAAGACCTCCTCCGGCTTGTCGTCCATAAGAACCTTTCCCTTATCCATAACAATTATCCTGCCGCACATTGCAGCTTCTTCCATATAATGAGTTATAAGAATTATTGTTATGCCGTATTTCTGATTCAGCTCTGTTATGGTTCTCATGACTTCTTTTCTGCCGTTCGGGTCAAGCATAGCTGTCGGTTCATCAAGCACGATACATTCCGGACGCATTGCAATTATCCCTGCAATGGCAACTCTCTGTTTCTGTCCTCCTGAAAGCTGATGCGGAGAATGCATTCTGTATTTGTACATTCCAACCGCCTTCAGGGCTTCATCAACTCTTTTGCGTATCTCAGAAGGTTCGACACCGAGATTTTCAAGTGCAAAAGCAACATCTTCCTCAACTATGGACGAAACTATCTGGTTATCAGGATTCTGAAAAACCATGCCAACACGCTGGCGTATATCATAAAGTCTGTCCTCATCTTTTGTGTCGATTCCGTCAATGTAAACCTTTCCGCCCTCCGGAAGCAGTATTGCATTAAGATGCTTTGCAAAGGTTGATTTTCCGCAGCCGTTATGCCCTAAAACAGCAGTCATTTCACCATGTTCAAATTCAAGACTGACATTATCCAGAACATTTGCACCATCATCTTCATACCGGAAACAAAGATTTTCCGATTCAGCGATATATCCCATAAATTGTGTTTACTCCTTCTGCCATATAGCCGTTGAACCGCATGGCAGACATGAACTGCTCTGTTCAACAGGAAGTCCTATTTCATCAAATGAAACCTTTCCGCCATGCTCAGGACAGATTGTTTCTCCTAAAATATATCCCATTACAGATGGTGATAGTCCCGTGGTATAGCTGTTTATAAGGAAGAAAAGCGGATCATCACTCAGTACGCCTGTGCAGAGTTTTACGAGGTCGTAAACGCAGTCCTCAAGTTTCCACACTTCTCCCCCCGGACCTCTGCCGTAACTCGGAGGGTCCATGATAACAGCATCATACTTTCTTCCGCGTCTTATCTCTCTTGCAATAAATTTTTCGCAGTCATCAACTATCCATCTTATCGGTTTTTCGGCAAGTCCTGAAAGCTTTGCATTTTCCCTTGCCCAGTTTACCATACCCTTTGAAGCGTCAACATGACATACATTTGCTCCTGCTTCTGCACACGCAAGGGTTGCTCCGCCCGTATAGGCGAAAAGATTTATGACGTTTATTTCCCGTCCTGCATTTCTTATCTTGTCAGCCATAAAATCCCAGTTGACAGCCTGCTCCGGAAACAATCCTGTATGTTTGAAACCAGTCGGCTTTATAAGAAATTTAAGATTTCCATAGGACATCTCCCATGACTCAGGCGGTTTTTTGGAAAAACTCCAGCTTCCACCGCCGCTTGATGAACGGTGATAATGCCCCAGAGCCTTATCCCAGAGCGGTGATTTTTTCGGGGTTTTCCAGATTATCTGTGGATCCGGACGGATAAGTATATTCCCGTTCCATGACTCCAGCTTTTCCTGTGTTGTTGTATCTATTATTCTGTATTCTTTCCAGTTATCCGCAATACGCATAGCCTATTTCCTTTACAAATATTATCTTCCTGTACGCTCTCTGATCTTATCCGAAATAGCTATCGCATATTCGTTAATCTGCTTAAAATCTTTTCCTTCGAGCATTACTCTTATAAGCGGTTCCGTTCCGCTTTCACGAACCAGAATTCTTCCGCTTTCGCCAAGTTCTTCCTCATATCGTTCTATAAGGTCTGTTATCTGGCTGTCATTTTTCCATACTTCCCTGTCACGAGGGCTTATCTTGACATTTATCATAACCTGTGGGAAATGCTCCATAACTGATGCAAGTTCTGACATTTTCTTTCCTGATTCGGCAAGTATTTCCATAACCTTTGCACCCGAAAGCTGTCCGTCACCTGTATTGGCTTCATCAAGGAAAATAATATGACCGCTCTGCTCTCCACCGAGATTGTATCCGCCTTCAAGCATTTTTTCCAGAACATATCTGTCACCAACCTTGGTTGTCTGCATTTTTATCCCGTTATCCTTTGCAAAATAGGAAAATCCCAGATTGCTCATGACTGTAACAACAGCTGTGTTCTTTTTAAGTTTTCCCTGTTCCTTGTAAGCCTTTGCACAAATCGCAATAAGCTTGTCACCGTCTATCAGCTGACCTTTTTCATCAACTGCAAGACATCTGTCAGCATCACCATCGAACGCAAGACCTGCATTGCATTTTTTGTCAACAACAAACTGCATAAGATTTCCGATATGTGTAGAGCCGCAGTTATCATTGATATTGATACCGTCAGGTGAGGAATTTATAACATAAACGTCCGCACCTAGTCCCTCAAAAAGTCTTTTTGCTGTTGCAGAGGCACTTCCGTTTGCACAGTCAATAGCAATTCTGAGTCCTGTAAGATTGCCCTTTATGCATTTCATTATGTAACGGATATAGTCAGTCTGTGCATCACGGTAATGTGTCATCTTTCCGACTTCCGCACCGGAAACAATTTTCATATCCTCCGGTCTGTCAAGGATAAGTTCCTCTATTTCCTCCTCCATTTCATCAGAGAGCTTATGTCCTGTTGATGAAAAAAGCTTGATTCCGTTGAATTCAAAACTGTTGTGGCTTGCTGATATCATAACTCCGGCATCAGCCTTTTTCTGCTCAACAAGTGCTGCAACAGCAGGTGTAGGAACAACTCCGAGAAGCTGTGCATTTGCACCAACTGAACATATTCCGGCAGCAAGAGCCGCCTCGAGAATATCAGATGAAATTCTTGTATCCTTTCCGATAAAAATTGTCGGTTTATGTTTTGTTGTCTTTGTAAGTACAATTGCCGCTGCTTTGCCTATCTGCATCGCTGTTTCACAGGTGAGTTCTGTAATAGCTACCCCTCTTGCACCGTCTGTACCAAATAATCTTCCCATTTCAATATCTCCTGTCTGAATAATTTATTGTAATCTTAGCTGTGAGCTGTCATCGTCTTCCTTTAAGAAACCAAGATGCTCGTAAGCCAGTTTTGTCGCAACTCTGCCTCTGGGAGTTCTTGCAAGAAATCCCAGCTGCATCAGAAACGGTTCGCACACATCTTCAAGTGTAACTGATTCTTCTCCTATTGCCGAAGCAAGTGTTTCAAGTCCTGCCGGCCCGCCGTTATAGCCCTTTATAAGCATTGTAAGCATTCTTTTATCAAGGCTGTCAAGCCCGAGCGAATCTATTTCAAGCCTGTTGAGCGCTATCGTTGCAATATCCGCTGTTATTTCGCCATCGCCCATAATTTCGGCAAAATCCCTCACACGTTTCAAAAGCCTGTTTGCGATTCTCGGCGTTCCCCTTGAACGTTTTGCAATTTCAAGTGCACCGTCAGATGTACAGGCTATGCCGAGTATCGTACTGCTTCGCCTTATAATATCGCTGAGCTGGTCATTCGTATAAAGCTCAAGACGCTGAATTATTCCGAAACGGTCTCTCAGCGGTGATGTAAGCTGTCCGGCACGGGTTGTCGCACCGACAAGCGTAAATTTCTCCAGATCAACACGAATTGAACGTGCTGACGGTCCTTTTCCTATAACAATGTCAAGTGCATTGTCCTCAAGTGCAGGATAAAGGATTTCCTCAATAGAACGTGAAAGCCGGTGTATCTCATCTATAAACAAAACATCGTTTGCCGAAAGATTCGTCAGAAGTGCCGCAAGGTCACCCGGTTTTTCTATCGCCGGACCCGTTGTTATTCTGAGATTTGCACCCATTTCATGAGCAATAATTCCCGCAAGCGTTGTTTTGCCAAGTCCCGGAGGACCATATAGCAGAACATGGTCAAGCGGATCGCCCCTGCGTTTTGCCGCTTCTATGTATATCGCCAGATTTTCCTTGACCTTATCCTGACCGATATATTCCGAAAGGGTCTGCGGACGAAGTGTAAATTCCGTTTCAGAATCTGCTTCTGTATATTCGGGAGCTACCGCACGGCTTTCAAATTCCATATCTCCTGTTTCTATCAATTTGCTTTCACCTTTCCTGTATATTCAGTGAATTATTTGTTTCCTATAATTTTAAGAGCCTGTTTCACTATCTCACCTGTATCGAGTGCAGGGTCAATCTTTGAAACGGCGGAAGCAACCTCTTCCTGCGAAAATCCCAGAACCATCAGAGCGGATACTGCTTCAGAGCAGTTATCTCCGGAAGGCACAAAAACATTGCCCGAAGCCTTGATATCAGCCGCTGAAATATTTTCCTTGGCGATTTTGTCTTTAAGCTCCAGCACTATCCTCTGTGCAAGTTTCGGGCCTACACCCTTTGTTTTGGTAAAAACTTTGCTTTCACCGGAAGCAATAGTAAGTGCAAAACGCTGTGCGTCAATATCTGAAAGTATGGAAAGTGCCGCCTTAGGGCCTACACCTGAAATAGATATCAGCATCTTAAAGCAGTTAAGCTCCTGCATAGAATAAAAGCCGAAAAGCTCAACATTATCCTCCCTTACATACAGATATGTGTAAAGACTCACTTCCGTTCCGGTTTCACCAAGCTGTGATGCTGTCATACAGGTAGTACGACAGGCATATCCGACACCGCCGCATTCAACAACCGCAAGAAACGGTTCCTTATGTATCAGCTTTCCTCTCACACTGTAAATCATTTATTTCACCTTACTTATTATTCATCTTATACCTTTGCAGCAATGTCCATGACATATTGAAAGTGCCAGGGCATCAGCCGCATCGTCCGGTTTCGGAATCTGTTCAAGCTTCAGTATACGCCTTGTCATATCCATCACCTGTTTTTTCTCCGCCTTGCCATAACCTACTACCGACTGTTTGACCTGAAGTGGAGTATATTCAAAAACCGGAACATCATGCCTTACCGCCGACAAAACTATAACTCCCCTTGCCTGTGCAACGTCTATAGCCGTCTTCTGATTGTTCGTGAAAAACAGCTTTTCTATTGACATACAATCCGGCTGGAACTTTTCAAGGATATAGTCCATATCGTCCGCAATGCATTTAAGTCTTTCAGAGAAGTCTGTGTGTGCCTCAGTAAGTATTGCTCCGTATTCAACCGGTGCAAAATTAACTCCGGAATAATCCGTAACACCGAACCCCACAATTGCATATCCGGGATCAATTCCAAGTATCCGCAAAAAAACACTTCCTCAAAAACATATTTATATTTTATTATAGCACAAAATATGCTGTATTTTCAATAGATAAATAAAATTTATAAAGATTTTATTTTACTGCTGAAAAAGCCCCTCTGTCATAAGAGGGGATTTCGTTTAATTGTTCATATTGTCACAGCGTACTGTAACTCTCTGAGTACCGCTGAAATTGCAGGTAAAGAGAGTAAGCGGCCAGTTGCCTGACTTCATTTCTTCCGTATCAGTACCGTCCAGAATATCGGTTTCACAGACTTTATAGGCATAGACATAGCCTTTCATATCTATAAAGTATACCTCATCGTCTGATTTAAGTTCCTTGATTTTTCCGAAATGGCTTGAATAATTATGAGCCGCTATTATCATTGAATTCTCTTTCAGACTTCCGCTGTAAAGGCAGGGCGAAAGTTTAAGATTTTCATAATTCCATTTACTCATTACAGGAAGTTTTATATCAAGCGAAGGGATATGTATTATTCCCACATAGCTATGCCCGTCTATTTCCGCCGAATCCATAAGTTCACTCTCAATCAGCTGATTTCCGTTTATCTCAGGAATTTCAGATGGGTTCTCAAGTTCAGGCATCTGAGATTCAATCTCTTCAAGAGTCTTTTCAGCATAATCCCCTGCATTTCTGTCCGTATGTATATTATAAAAAGCGAGGGACAATGCCGCTGTGATAAGCACTGCCCCGATTGCCATAAAAACTACCCCTGTTTTACTTTTCATTCTTTTTCCTCTTGCATGAATTTAATTTCCATCCGGCTGAAAATGTCACAAGTCCGACAGCTGACATCACCGGAACCGGCCACCAGAGCTGTCCGGTCTGCGGAAGTTTCTCCGGTGCCGGCTGAGTCGAGGCTGACACCTGCTGAGTCTGTATTGTCGTCGGTGGTTCAGAATAAGTATTATTTATGATAAATTCCTTATCCGGATCTGAATTGACACCTGTTTTTATATCATTTTCCGTATATGTCACAGTATAATTTTCGGGAACGTCCTTTTCGATTACCTTCCACTTATACTCAGATGAAAGGTTTTCCCATTTATACTGCCAGTTATTTTCCTCATTCAATTCAACTGTTCTGAACTCCTCACCATTTTTGGTAAGAACTGCCGTCACAGACTTCGGACGTATACTTTCACTGTCATCTGTCCATGTCTTTTTTACAGTACAGTCAAAGCTGTATATTCTCATGGATTCCGGCAGGACTCTGAGTTTCGGTGTAGCATTAACATCATACTTCCAGTTCAGACCCTTATCATCGCTGTCATCAAGCACAATAAGCGACGGCGATGGCACATAGCATTTTCCGGAAGCAATTACAGATTCCCCAGCCACCAGATACAATCCGAAATCCAGCCCTCCAAAAGCAATCTGTCCTTCGTTATTTGTCAGTCCGGTATTCAGCGGAGATATTTTGTCAACTGCCGCATACGTTTCAAGGGTAACTGCCGCCGCCTGAAGCTGAGACGTTGAAAGACCGTTAAGATTTACGGAATAGTTCTGAAAATCCCCTGTAAGCTCGTAGCTGTTGTTTTGTATTTCAGCAACTTTATAAATTTTCCATTCCATATTGCTGAGTATAATATCATCCTTCTGACAGGTTATCGTCAGCGTATCCGACTTGTTTTCCTCAGCACAAACAGAAAAGCAGCTGAAAATGACAATAACCATACACAATGTCAGGTATTTAAAAATCTTCTTTTTCAATACTTTCAGCCCCTTTCGGTTTTCCTTTTCTTCTGAATGCACCGAACACTAAAAATCCCAGCAGTATAATCAGAAACGGTGCCGCAATCACAGGTGCAACCAGTACAGGTTCAATCTGAACAGCATCTGCTGAAACTCGTACAGAAGTATTTGCCGCTGTTTCAATTCTCGTTCCTCTTATAAGAAGTCTGTGGGTATTAACGCCATAAGGTGTGCAGGTTACAAGTGTAACATAATCTTTGCCTTTTTCAATCTGAAGATTTTCAAATTCATCCGGTTCCACAACAGATATTTTGTCAACCGAATAAGTAAGAATTTCATCAAGAACAGTTATTGTAAAAGTATCTCCGACATTAAGCTGGTCAAGGTCACTGAAAAGTTTTGCAGAAGGAAGTCCCCTGTGTGCGGAAATGACAGCATGAGTTCCCGAACCGCCTATAGGAAGTGTCGAACCCTGTATATGACCGACAGCAACATTCAGTACCTCATCGCTTGTTCCATGATATATAGGTAGTTCAACCTTTATTTTTGGAATACTTATATATGCCATGATTCCTGTTCCTGTAACATCAAGAATATTTTCATAATTATCAGCCAGGTCATAATTTTCAAGCGGATTATGAATTTCTTTCAGTTCCTTATTATAATTTTTTGCCTCCTGAAGCATTTTGTTATATTCACTTTTGCTCATGGAATTAAGAACCTTATCATAATTTGCAATCGCATGATTCTGTGTTCTGGAATTGAAATAATCGCTGACAGTCGGGTAAAGCATTACGGAGAGTCCCACGAAAAAAAATATTATTAAAATTAAAGTGGATAGAAAATTTTTCTTCTTACTTTTCATGAGACGCTCCCTAACGCTGTCCGCAGAGAAAACTCTGCGGACAAACGATATTTATGAACAAGATTTTGCTAATTCAGTTTCAGATATTTTTATTTTTCATACGAAGTTTTGTTACGAGCAGAACTGCCGCAACTGCCATTATCGCACCGCCGCCGACATAGAATACAGTTGTACCGATGCCGCCTGTACCAACAAGTTTTGAACCTGACTGGTTTTCAATAGTAGCCTTTTCATCATTATGAGATTTAGCACCATTTACGGTTGCTGTAAGTGTTGAAAGTTCGCTTCCTGCTGCATTATATGATGATGCAAATGTCAGGTCAACATTTTCACATTTGCTGTAGCCCTTAGGAACTGTTGTTTCCTCAAGTGTATACTTGACATTGTCGTCAAGACCTAAAAGTGTAAATGTGCCGTCTGCTGTTGTCATGATTTCTGTTACATTACCATTCGGATCAGCTATATACTGGTTATTTCCTTTGGATGTAAACTTAATGACATCACCACTTGCGTTCTTAACTGTAAATCCTGCATTAGCAACTTTATTGCCCTTCTGGTTAACCTTGTCAAATGTATATTTGAATGTCCAGTCGTAAACCTTAGCCTCAGGTGTTTTACCTGTTGTTGTCGAATAAGGGTTATTTGAATATTCAAGATATGCTGTATTCTCATTGTAGTTTGTGGTATCAACAGCCGGCCCTGCAATAAGTGCATCGCTGTTTAATGTTGCTTTGTAATATGTATACAGCTTATCTGATTTACTTACTACACCCGCATCAATAGCCGCTTTTACATTAAATGTAACAGTCAGATTCTGATCGATTGCAGACACATTATAATATGATGCATCAAGAGCTGTCGAATCATTTACCTTAACTTCCAGTGAGCCTGTAGTAAATGAAAGCCCATTTCCGAGAGTATCGTGGATAATGTATGAATAGTTACTGTATCCTGTAATATCCGGAACTGTTGAAGTCAGTCGGAAGTTTACTGTATCTCCGACCTGATTATCGCCGACAACGCCCCATGAATTGTCATCATTATGCTGGATTTCCTTTGTGAGTGACGGTGCGTCAAATTTCGGCTTAACAGTAGCGCTTGGTGATGCTGTATCAAGCATTACCAGTGATGTAACAGTTTTTTCACCGTCAGCGCCATTGTTGTTATCACCTTCACCAAATACAAGATAGTAACCTGCTGACGGAACAGTAATAACAGCCTGTTCACCGCTTGCTGTTGCGCTTCCCTGGTCAACAGATGAAGCTGCTGAACCATTCTGTATAAAAGCCTTATATACATAATCACCGAATTTTCTTGCATTAGTATCATTGTTAAGAGAATTGATAACCTTATTTACAGTATTAAGGCTTGAATCATATCCGCTGTATTCCAGATCAACACAAGTACTATCGGTACTGTAAGTATATGCACCTTCATCAGCATCGTAAGTCACACTGAAAACTTTATATGCTGTATAGGTCTTTCCGTTAATGGAAACAGTTGTACTTGAATTAGTTACCGTAATTGTATATGTATCATCAGCAGATACAGAAAACATATTAAGGCAGAATGTCATGATAGCAACTATCATAATGCTTAAAAATTTCTTAGTGTTTTTCATAAAATCATTTCCTTTCGTTTATATTTTTATTTCAACAGCGTTTGCGACGCCGCTTGCTGAGGATGTAAAGAGCAGATGATCCGGAAATAAGAATAATTCCTGTTATAATCATCGGCTTATTTCCGATTCCTCCTGTTTTAGGCATTTCATTTGTATAACCCTTTCCTTTATTGGTTATATTTATCGTGCCTTCATTTGCACCGTTATTGTCATAATCTGGAGTATAATCCGTTACTGTTGTTACTTCCTGTACGTAATAATAATAGTTATATCCGTATTCGTCAGTTTTCGGGATATTGTCCCACTTGTAATACCAGTTGTTATCATTATTGAGTGTAACAGGATTTCCGATAGCAACTGCGTCATCAGGTATACCGGAAACTGGAACACCAACTTCCTGATCACCTATAAATATCGCATATTCACTGCACTGTTTTGCTCTGTCAAAATGTAATTTGAATTCCGTATCTTCAGTAACATTTGTATAAGTAAGTGTATATTCCGTATATTTATTTGGGTCATTCATCCATCCTTCATCGGCTGTAACCTGATCATCAGGAATCCAAGGCCAACTGGATGATGTATCTTTTATGGTAACTCTCCCCTCAAAATCTTTAGCTCCTCCGGTAGGATGATGCCAGTTAAACTCATTTCCATTTATAAATAACGAATTTGTTGCATCATCATTTAAATATGCACCAAACGTACGAATTTTCATAGTGACATCTTCACCACGTTGTACATTAAAGACTTTAACATCAGAATTGCCCTTGACATCATCAAAACCAAACGTAATTTCAGGGCCATCTATTTTACCCGAAGGGTCGGTCTTGGACTGATAAAGCTGAACTTCAACTCCGTCATGAATTCCGGAAAATCCGGGTGCATCATGCCAGTATTTCTGAACATCAATCTGAGTCTTTACCATTTTATTATTCGGCATCGTTATAACTCCGCCCTTGAGAAGTACCATAACATCAGCTGATTTGACATCAGCCGGAAGCGTAGCCGGAGTAGATTCCTCTGCAAAATAATAAGGCACTGTTGCTTTTATATAATCTGTAGGTGCTGTTTTTTCAACAAGCTTGTAAACAACTCCGCTTTCAAGTTCAGGAAGAAGTGCTTTACCCTTGTCATCTGTCACAAACAGATATGGTTCATCATCTTCTGCTGTTCCCCATGTCGGTATGATTTTACCGGCTGTTGATTCATCCGTTGCTGTAACAGGAAGCCATAAAGAACCGTCCCACTTGTAAAGGCTGAATTCCGCACCCTTTAATCTTACTGCATAGTTATCAGCATCAACTTTTCTTATCTGGAGATAATCATCGGTTGCCGCATGAGCATCACTTTCCTTGTTCAGATAATACCTGTCTTTATAATCTGTTTTCTGCAAACCATTATCAAATTCCAGATTAACAGAATTATAAATTTCAATTCCACTGTCAATAGGCTCAAACCATTCCGGATTTTTATAAATACAGAAATATCTGTATTTTATTTTAAGATGTGTTTTATCCGGAAGTACTGCTGTAAACTTTGCATCTTTGTTATCATTTGTATAACTGAGTTCATATTTTGCAGGATCAAGCTCTGTCAGAACTTCATTTCCGCTTTCATCTGTTTCCACAACATATACGTTTATGTCTTTTAATGTAGGAACAAATGCTTTGTACTCATAGTTTACAGTATCAATAACCGTTATTTTTCCGTTGTTGGAAAGCGTTTCGGCTGTCGGGTTTACATCTATTGAATAATCAATATATCCGTCATAACTGCTTTCCGGATCAGAACCTGTTTTTGAAATAAGCGATCTTTCAATCGTCTGAGTCTGTTCAGAAGTAAAATCACCCTCAGACACAATATTTTTAAATTTAACTTTTCCCTGAGTATCTTTATACTTCATAAGATAATCTTTATCAAGTGCCGCTGCATATTCAATACGGAATTTCTGTCCGTCATGCAGTGATGCAGGAATGCTGAATGTTACCGTCTGCTGACCATTTGCATCTTCTGAAACATCGTAAGTCATGGAACTTTCAGAAATTCTGGTATAGCCTCCGTTTCTCCAGTCCCCATAATAGAGATATGAAGAATCGAATGAAAGTCCGGCAGGAAGAACATCTGTAAATGTTATATCCTGAGTCGGTTTATAGTGACCGTTCTCATTTGCATCAATATACCATTTAAGAACATATTTCCCGTCTGAATTAACTTCAAGTTCATTACTGTTGTGCTCCGTTTCAGATACACCGGTTTTCAGACTGTCATACTTTTCAAAAGGTTTCTTTTTGGTTTCCACATAACTTGCTGTTTTTGTTATTTCCATAAACTGGGACTGATTAGTGAAAACTCTTGATGAGCCTTCAGCCATACCGCTTGTATCACCAAGGCAGGTATAATAAATATCAATATCGCTTAATTCACCTATTTTATCATTATCTGCAAATACGACTTCAAATGAATAAATCTTGCTTTCCGAAGTCACGCTGTCTATTGCGTTTCCGTCTGAATCATACCATTTAATAGTATAATCCGTTCCGCTTTCCAGCTGAACTTCCGAATTGTCCGGCTTGTAACCTATAAGTTTCAGAGAGGATATCAGGTCACTTGTCATATAATGATAGTTTTCATCAGTTGTTGATGTCATAGTATCCTCATACGTCTGACCCTTAAAATCACCTGTCTGAAAATCAAGAGCAACATACCAGTCAAGCTTAAGATTACTGTTTTCATCGTATGCTGCTTTTCGACAGTATTTATTAACACCACGTCTTTCAGCACCGATATATGCATCTGCACTCGGCGTATTCAGCTCTTTGTCATTACTTTTCAATATAGCCTTGTTGCTTATGGTGCTGTTTGATATACTTGAACGGTCAGGAAGTGTTGTTTCATAATAAAGTGTATAAGCCTTTCCGTTCACATCGCTGTTAAATGAAAATGTATTTGTGTCAAAGTCAAGCTTTCCTGTTGCTCCGGAAGGATTATCAGAAGTAAGCGTTTCTATTACCTGTCCGTTGGAATCCTTTATAACAAGACCGCTTACAGCCTGCCCCAGCATAAGGTCGGAAACTGTATAACCGTCAAGAACCGTTTCAAACGGATTCGTAACACTTATAGTCCATTCAACACGGTCAGTCTTGTCATTATACTGACCCTTTTTGGAAATGCCGCAGCTTACAGCTGTCTGTCCGTAATATATTGATTCATCAGTCAGTGTTCCGTTTGAAACAACTGCTTTATTATTTGTTTTGATTATCTGTGTTTTATCATCTGGTGTAAGTGTTGCTGTATATTCAATAGTATATGATTCATTTTCACCAAGCGGCGGAAGTCCGTTAATAGAAACTGTTCCGTCATCAGCAACGCTTACAGTGGCTGTAACTTCTGAGGTCGAACCATCAGCCGACTTTTTGGTAAATGATGCAGTATCTCCGGTTTTCCAGTCAAGGTTTATAAGAGTACTGTCAGTATAATAAAGCATATCTGTTACATTGATATCGCCGTCACCGCTGCCGTTATAGCTTTTTATATCAAGTTTGTATGTAACTTTTTTTGTATCCTTATCATATCCGACATAAGATTTATCAACTGAAAGGTCATTTTGCTTTGTTGTTTCACTAAGGAAAGGTATATTAACGGAAATCTTGCCTATCGTAACGGTTTCATACTTGCTTTCTGCATCTGTTTTATGAACAACAGCATTAAATGAAATATCACCGTTTATAACCGTTCCGCCGTCCTTGACAAAGTTCTGGTCAAATTCAATTATGATATAGCCGTCATTGGTTATTTTATATGTACCTATTTCCTGACCTTCTTTTCTTACAATGCCTTCTCTGAGTTCAGGAATTGTTACATTGTCAGGAAGCAGACAGTGTATCTGGCGGTTATCGCTACCGTTTAAAAGAGTATTCGCCGGAAGATTATAGTTAATTGTAAACTTAACTGTCTTTTCATCTGTTGCTGTGGAAGAACCTGCAACGTCCTGCTGTGTGATTCCCTTTATAAATTCGCCGAAGTTTACACTTGTTGAGCTGATAACAGTTACATTTCCGTTAGTTGAATATGTATTGTAACTGTTCACCTTCATTTTTTTTGCTTTGAATGCATTCAGAAGAGCGTCCTGTTCAGCATCAATCGGGTCAATCGTTACAGAATCAGGTTCTTTGACTTCTTCTGTTGTCGGTTCTGTTTCGGCTTCGGTTTCATTTATATTTTCAGTTTCAGCCGGAGGATTTTCATAACATTCGTCAGTGTGTTCATGCTCCTCCCTGCCGCAAATCAGCGTTCTTTCATAGCATTCATCTGTATGCACATGACCGTCAGACTCAGGAATATTACAATCCAATATCTTTTCGGTAGTATAGCAATCATCTGAATGTGTATGATTTTCGTCTTCTTCAAGTCCGCAGGTAAGAACTGTTGTTGTCTTGTAACAATCTTCTGTATGATGGTGACCTTCGGTATCTTCTGTACAAATAAGAGTGTCGGAATAACATTCGTCTGTATGAGTATGTTCTTCTTTCTGACATACAAGCTTTCCGGTCATGCTGACCGCCGGGGTAATAAGACTTGAGCAAGCAATTGCAATAACCATTACAGAAAGCAATATAAGCACAAATATATACCTCTGATTATTTTTATGCTTTTTCAGAAATTCTTGTACATCATTATTGATATTTTGCATAACTCATTCCCCCTTTCTTACTTTATAAAGCCGAGCCTTTCAAACGGCCATGCACGAAAGATAACTTTTCCTACAATATATTCATCTGCAATACAGCCTACAACAGATGAACGACTGTCAATGGAAGTGGAACGATTATCGCCCATTACAAATATTCTGTTTTCCGGTACCTGATAAGGCATTTCTATATCACATTCGCCGAATGCCTTCTCTTTCAGGTAAGGTTCATCAAGTTCCTTTCCGTTAACACTTACCGTTCCGTCCTCGGTAATATTTATTACATCTCCGGATACACCGATAACACGTTTCAAAAGTATTTTATTATTAAAGTAAAAAGCTACTATATCGCCTGTTTCAAAATCCGAACCTTTTCTGCATACAACCAGATCATCACCATAAAGTGTTGATTCCATACTCGAACCGGTTACTCTGAGAACCGGAAGAAACAGAACAGATATCAAAACCGCAACTGCCGCAACTGCAACAAGGGTAAATATCGTTCCCCGGAGCATTTTTCCATATTCTCTTTTGCTGCGTATTCTTTTCAGTTCCGCCTGTATCTGGCTTGCAGAAGGTGTACTGTTATTATTCAAGTTTTCTGACATACAAACGCCTCATTTCCGGAAATATCAGACCGGATTTTTCTCCTGCTGTGATGATATTTCTTTTATGATACTGTCATTAAAGAATGAAGCGATATGGCTGTCAAGAGATGAAATTGCTGTACATTTTTCCTTTATTTCATTTATTTTATTCTGACACTGAATATTTGTTTCGTTGATTTTCCTGCTGCATTCGTCATCGGTCATGGCACGTTTCCCGCGACACTCTATTTCGGTCTTGTTTTTCAGTTCATATGCTTCTTTCTGTGCCTGAGCTATAATGTCTGCCGCCTCCTGTTTTGCTTTTGCAATAGCATCATTATAAAAAGTTTCCTGTTCGGAATGCATCTTTTTTATATTGTCAAGGTAAATATCTGCTGCTTCCTGCGCCGCCTTACAAACCCCGCTGAGTTCCATAGCCGCTTCAGCAATACTTCCGGATTTTTCAAGTGAAATATTCTTTTCATCAAGCTTCGCTTTAAGCTTGGAATTTTCTTCCTTTTCTTTATCCAAATCTGATTTTAAATTAAGCATAATTTCAAGAAGTTCAGGTCTTTTGAGCTTCTGAAGTTCTCTGTCTGTCATAAAGTTTTTCTCCCCTTCAGTTCTGAAAACTTTTATCTATATTTAATATATTCAGCTTTTACGCGCCATATTTTTACTGCACATTGCACTAAAAATTATCAATTTTACATAGCTACAACAAAAGTAATTCTTATTATTAATATACACCATTTTTTAAATTTTGTCTATACTTTTTATCATATTTTTTTGCAATTTTTAAAAATCTATGAATAGCACAAAAATCAAAATGGAATTTCATCAATTTAATAACTTTTGTATTATATTTCAGAATGCAAATATTAACAAATAAGGCACTTTGCAAATGCAAAGTGCCTTAAATTATATTTTATAATAATTTCTATTATTCCTTGCCGTAGTATGCAAGTCTGTAAAGCTTCTTGAGTTCGTCAATTCTTGGAAGACGTGGGTTAGCTGTTGTACACTGGTCATTGAATGCCTTGTAAGCAAGGTCATCAAGAGCGTTTTCATATACAGTAGGATCAATATAAGATCTCTTATCCTGTTCGCCAGCTTCCTTGATTGTAAGAGGAACGTTAACTTCAGCCATAAGCTTTCTTACAGCGTCTGCAAGAGCCTTTACACCTTCCTGGTCAGTTGCATTCTGAGGAACAAAGCCCATAAGCTTTGCAATTTCAGCGTAACGTTCAGGAGCCATGTAATGGTCATATTTTGGCCATGCCTGGAACTTTGTAGGTGTTGATTCACCGTTATATTCGATAACGTGTGGAAGCAGATAAGCATTTGCAAGACCGTGCGGAATATGGAATTCACCGCCGAGCTTGTGAGCGAGTGAGTGGTTAACACCGAGGAATGCATTTGAGAATGCCATACCTGCGATACATGAAGCGTTGTGCATCTTTTCTCTTGAAAGCTCATCAGCATTCTTATATGAGCTTGGGAGATATTTAAATACGAGCTTGATAGCGTGAAGTGCCAGAGCGTCAGTATAATCGTTAGCAAGGATTGAAACGTAAGCTTCAATTGCGTGTGTCAGAACGTCAAGACCTGTGAAAGCTGTAGAAGCCTTAGGAACTGTGTAAACGAATTCTGGGTCGATGATAGCGATATCTGGTGTGAGCTCATAGTCAGCCAGTGGGTACTTCATGTTCTTGCTCTTATCAGAAATAACGGCAAATGAAGTAACTTCTGAACCTGTACCTGAAGTTGTAGGGATAGAAACCATCTTAGCCTTCTTACCCATCTTAGGGAACTTATAAACTCTCTTACGGATATCCATGAACTTCTGAGCCATACCTACGAAGTCAGCGTCCGGATTCTCATAGAACAGCCACATAGCCTTAGCAGCGTCCATTGCAGAACCACCGCCGAGAGCAACGATTGTGTCAGGCTGGAATGAGTTCATAACTGTAACACCCTTACGAACTGTTGTAAGGTCTGGGTCTGGTTCAACTTCGCTGAAGATTTCAACGATTGGCTTGTTAGCATTCTTGTCGAGCTGATATGTGAGTCTGTCGATGTAACCGAACTGAACCATACCAGGGTCAGCAACGATCATAACTCTGTGAATATCAGGCATCTTAGCAAGATACTGAACCGCACCCGGTTCAAAATAAATCTTTTCAGGAACCTTAAACCACTGCATATTCAATCTCCTCTTAGCAACTTTCTTTCTGTTGATCAGGTTTTTAACTGTAACGTTTTCAGATATAGAGTTTTTGCCGTAAGAACCGCAGCCGAGTGTAAGTGAAGGTGCCATTGAATTGTAAACGTCACCGATAGCACCGAATGATGCAGGAGAATTAACAACAATACGGCTTGCTTTCATTGTTTCGCCATACTTTTCAACGAGTTCATCATCAGAAGAGTGAATAACAGCTGTATGACCAGCACCGTGCTTGAGCATTTCTTCACACATTTCAAATGCGTGTTCTGTTGTGTCAGCCTTAACAACTGCAAGTACAGGAGAAAGCTTTTCAAGTGCGAGCGGATATTCTTCAGCCTTTGTACCACCGAGTTCTACGCAGAGAACCTTAGTTTCCTTAGGAATTGTGATACCAGCCTTTTCAGCAATCTGCCATGGATACTGTCCAACAACCCAAGGCTGAACTGCCATCTTTTCAACGTTGATTACAACGTCCTGAATCTTCTTAACTTCTTCAGGCTTTGCAAAATAGCATCCGTTAGCCTTCAGGAGGTTTACAACTTCGTCATATATTTCTGTATCAACGATAGCTGCCTGTTCTGAAGCACAGATCATACCGTTATCAAATGACTTTGAAAGAACGAGATCGTTAACAGCCTGCTTCAGCTTAGCTGTTTTCTGAATGTAGCAAGGTGTGTTACCAGGACCAACACCGAGTGCAGGCTTACCAGCTGAGTAAGCAGCCTTAACCATTCCAGGACCACCTGTTGCAAGGATTGTAGCAACGTCAGGGTGATTCATAAGAAGACCTGTTGCTTCGATTGAAGGATGTTCAATCCACTGAATGCAGTTTTCCGGAGCACCGGCAGCAACAGCAGCATCTCTGATTATTTCAGCAGCTCTGATAGAACATTTCTGAGCATTTGGGTGGAAACCGAAGATGATAGGATTTCTTGTCTTCAGACAGCTGATAGACTTGAACATTGTTGTAGATGTTGGGTTTGTAACAGGTGTAACACCGGCAACGATACCAACAGGCTCACCAACTTCGAGGTAGCTTTCATCAACATTGTCATTGATAATACCAACTGTCTTCTCATACTTGATTGCATGCCAGATATATTCTGTTGAGAAAATATTCTTTGTAACCTTGTCTTCGAAGATACC
>ERZ826613.1087-NODE-1087-length-34989-cov-6.384582_pt1 | contig 34989 bp, 29 predicted proteins | sample MGYA00519925_ERZ826613 | MGnify/ENA primary metagenome ERZ826613 (study PRJEB31778, sample SAMEA3449236) | human gut metagenome | biome: human gut; feature: human-associated habitat; material: faeces | place: United Kingdom | collected 2010/2012 ... | reverse complement strand
GTACAACTTTTTAATACTCATACGGTTATTTATTTAATTCCGCCAACGGGTATAAACTGTATATTGGTATTATGTTGAGTGCGATTGCCGTCGCTTGTTCGGATAAACTCGACTCTGACAAATATTTCAAAGACCGCCGGTCTTTGGAGGATGTTTTTACTGACAAGGAATCTACGGAAGAATGGTTGGCGAATGCCTATTCCTATTTAGGTGGATACAATCTGGAAGTATCTAACATGCTTAATACAATCACTAATTTCGCCGATGATATTTATTTCGGTGGGAATAGTCTTGATGCGTACAAGACATTCAAGACTGGTACTTATGATGAAGGTTACCGGCATTCGTGGGGGGATAGTTATAAAGGTATTCGTCAAGCGTCTATCTTCATTCAGAATATTGACATGAATACGAAATATACGGAAGAAGAGAGAGCCGATCTGAAAGCGCAAGCCCGTTTCGTGCGTGCGTATTATTATTGGTTATTACTACGTAAATACGGTCCTGTACCCTTATTGCCAGATGATGGACTTGACTATACTGCCGATTATGATGATTTGGAAATTCAGCGTAATTCGTATGATGAATGTGTGGAATACATCGAATCGGAGATGTGCCTGGCAGCCAAAGACCTGCCTCTGGCCCGGGCCATTAATCAGGTGGCACGTCCCACGCGAGGAGCAGCATTGGCAGCTCGTGCCAGAGCATTGGTATATTCGGCAAGCCCTATCAATAATCCACGTCCGGGAGATCCTGATAAATTTTCGGATTTGGTAGATTATGAAGGAAGATGTCTGATGTCTCAGGAATATAATGAATACAAATGGGCTAGAGCTGCAGCTGCGGCAAGAGATGTGATGGAACTTCCCGGAGAAAATAACGGGCGTCGTTATGAACTTTACCATAAGAAAGCAACTAATATTGCTGAACCCGGATATCCTGCTACCATTGCTCCTTATCAGGATAAGGACTTTTCAACAAAGACATGGAATGAAGGTGGATATAGTGATATAGACCCTTATGAGTCTTATCGTGCTGTTTTTAATGGTTCATTAGCGATGTACCAAAATCCGGAGTTGATTTTCAGCCGTGGGCGTAATCAGGGAGCCAATAGTATTGCTGAAATGGTGAAACTTCAAATGCCGAAAACTTTGGGTGGAGGAAGTAATGCGTATGGCATGACACAGAAGATGTGTGACGCTTATTATATGGCAAATGGAGACGAATTTAGCAGAGAACATTTTAAAGAAGAGTACCCTTCCGGCACACGTTTTGTCACTAAAGAGGAGGTTGAGGCAGGTACATACCCTCAACTAAAAGAAGGGGTGTATAAGGAATATGCCAACCGAGAACCACGTTTTTATGCTTCGGTTTCTTATAATGGCTGTGTGTGGGCTTTACTGAAAAATGCAGAGACAACGGACTATAAGAATGACGTTGAGAAACAAGTCAACTATTATTACGGTATCAATACGGACGGTTTCTCCGGTACTGGTGTTTATTTACGATCTGGCATCGGTATCATGAAGTATGTACACCCGGATGATACGAATCGTAAGGAAATAAAAGCAAAAGCAGAACCTGCCATTCGTTTTGCCGAAATTTTATTGATCTATGCCGAAGCCTTGAATGAGTTGGAGGATGGATCTTCATATGACATAGCATCATGGGATGGTTCTACTAGTTATTCCGTCAAACGTGATATTGATGAAATGAAAAAAGGTATCAGACAGATACGTCGCCGTGCGGGTGTACCCGATTATACCATGTCGGAGTACCAAGATCGGGATGTATTCCGCAAGAAGCTGAAACGTGAACGTCAAATTGAACTCATGGCCGAAGGGCAGCGTTATTTTGATTTACGTAGATGGAAAGATGCAGAAGTGGAAGAGTCCAAGAAAAACTACGGATGTAATTTCTATATGTCGGATACGGAGGAGCAGAGATAACAATTCTATACTCCGATTGAAATTGCAGACTTGCCTACTGCCTTCTCGCGTAAGCTCTATTTCTGGCCTATCAGCCACGATGAGCTGAAACGTAATAAACGGTTGACGCAGAACCCGGGATGGACATACAATGATTAATCTCCTAATAAGAATATGATATGAAGAATATATATATTTATTTAAGTTTATTGGCTGTCATCGTCTTGGGAACCGCTTGTAATAATGAGTGGGAAGATGAGCAGTATGAACAATACGTATCTTTCAAAGCACCTATCGCTTCAGGAGGCGATGGTGTTACTACCATCTACGTCAGATATAAGGATAATGGAAAAGTGACTTATCAGTTGCCTGTCATTATCAGTGGCTCTACAGTGAATGGACAAGACCGAGATATACATATAGCAGTGGATAAGGACACATTGAAAACGTTGAATATCGAGCGCTTTAGTCTTTATCGTCCGGAATTGTGGTATACGGAAATGGAGGAAGATAAATATGAATTTCCCGAAACGGTACATATTCCTGCCGGTTCGTGCGTAGAACAATTAAATATTGATTTTAATCTACAAGGCATTGATATGTTGGAGAAATGGGTTTTACCGTTAACCATTGTTGATGATGGAGCCTATGATTATCAAAGTCATCCACGTAAGAACTATGCAAAAGCTTTGTTGAAGGTAGTACCTTTTAATGATTATTCCGGTTCGTACACGGCTTCTTCCATGAAAGTGTACACTTATATAAATGGTAAGCCTGATACGAATGCAAGAACGACGAACAAGCGTACAGGATATGTGATAGATAACAATTCCGTATTCTTTTATGCCGGTCTGATTAATGAGGATATGGATAAAGACATACGTAAGAAGTACAAAATCAATGTACACTTCAGAGAAGATGGAACATTGGATATGAAGCCGGACGATCCCAATAATGAAATGGAATTTGAATTAATAGGAACACCTATCTATAGTAGTACATCGATTATGGATGCTACACGCCCTTATTTGGAACGTCGTTATGTTCAAATCATGTTTGAATATGATTTCCAGGATTTTACCTATGGTGGAAGTGATACGGAAGTTATCCCTATCAAATATAGAGTGGAAGGAAGCATGACGCTACAACGGAATATCAATACACAGATTCCGGACGAAGACCAGCAAATAGAATGGTAATCTTATAAATGAGTGGAGATAGGGAAGATATAGGAATAATATCTTCCCTATTTTGTTTATATATGGGTTTAGATTAGCTGTTCCTCATCTTTGTTTACCTGTTTTTTTCCTTTATTGATTTGTATTTTTCCCTTTCTCTTAAAAAACTTCCCTACTTTTGTTCTGTAAGTCAGTCACACGAAACCGACAAAAAGTACAGTTAATTAAATCAGAATAATTATGAACATCAAAAAACATTTGCCTTGGTTGGGAGCTTTATTACCCGTAGCCAGTATGCAGGCAGAGACAAAACCTAATGTAGTCGTCATTTATATAGATGACATGGGAATCGGGGATATCGGTTGTTATGGGGGTAAGTTTGTTCCTACTCCGAATATTGATAAGATAGCGCAGGACGGATTGTTATTCAATCAGTATTACTCGTCCGCACCAGTCAGCTCACCTTCACGTTGCGGATTGACAACAGGCAAATTTCCCATAGAAGTAGGAATTAATACCTTTTTAAATAATAAAGCCAGCAACAAAAAGTGTGAACAACGTAACTTTTTGAGTGACAAGAATCCTTCCATGGCACGTGCTTTTCAAAATGCAGGTTATGCTACCGGACATATAGGTAAATGGCATATGGGAGGTGGACGCGACGTGCACAATGCACCTTCTATTAAGAATTATGGTTTTGACGAATATATATCAACGTATGAAAGTCCGGATCCGGAACCGGCAATTACTGCTACGAACTGGATATGGTCGGCTAAAGACAGTGTAAAACGCTGGAGACGTACCGAATACTTTGTAAATAAGAGTATTGACTTTGTCAAACGTCATAAAGACCAGCCTTTCTTCTTGAATCTTTGGCCGGATGATATGCATACTCCTTGGGTACCGGAATTTAAGCAAAAGGATAACAAAAGCTGGAACACGGAAGAAGCCTTCATCCCTGTTCTTGCTGAAATGGACAAACAAATCGGACGTTTTATCAAAGCACTGGATGATATGGGATTATCGGAAAATACAATCGTGATTTTCACTAGTGACAACGGACCGGCACCCAGTTTCCAATCCGCTCGTGCTGCCTATTTGAGAGGAACGAAGAATAGCCTTTATGAAGGTGGAATTCGCATGCCGTTCCTTATAAAATACCCCAAGAAAATAAAGGCTGGACAAGTGAATAACGAGAGTGTGTTGTGTGCAGTCGATTTATATCCGTCTCTATGTGCGATAGCCGGAATTAAAACAGAGAAAGGTTACCAGGGGGACGGACAAAATTATGATAAAGTTCTTCTGGGTAAATCGAAAGCTAAACGTAAAACAGACCTGATGTGGGATTTCGGTAGAAACCAATTCTTTAAGAAACCGGGAAATGCAAACGATAGGAGTCCTCATCTGGCTATACGCAGTGGCAACTGGAAGCTATTGATAAATGGCGACGGAAGCGATGCACAGCTGTACGATATTGCAAAAGACAAATTTGAGAAAAATGATGTAGCGCAGTCGCATCCGGAAATCGTAGCTAAATTGGGCGAAAAAGTATGTAAATGGTTTGAGAAAAACAAAGATAAAGGAAAAGAGTAATACAGTGAAAAACAAATTATAAACCAATATTAAACTTATGAATTCTAAATTATTACTATTACCGACCGCCTTGATGGTTGCTGGTCATTCTGCAGCAGAGGCGAAGGGGAAAAAGTCGGACAAACGTCCTAATATCCTGGTCATTCTTGCAGATGACCTTGGTTATTCCGATTTGGGATGCTATGGTAGCGAGATTCATACTCCTAATTTGGACAAACTGGCACAAAAAGGAGTACGATTCAATCATTTCTATAATGCAAGCCGTAGTTGCCCGACTCGTGCTTCCCTATTGACAGGACTTTACCAACATCAGGCCGGAATCGGACGAATGACCTTTGATGCTCACTTACCAGGCTATCGTGGAACACTTTCTCGCAATGCCGTTACTATTGCCGAGGTATTGAAGGAAGCAGGATATACCACCAGTATGGTTGGAAAATGGCATGTTGCCGAGACTCCCTACGTAAGGACCAACGCGAATGGCTGGCACATCGCGTCTTCCATGATACATTCTCTGATTTATGTCATTATCCGGTTAATCGTGGCTTTGATTCTCACTATGGAGTTATTTATGGAGTGGTGGATTACTTTGATCCATTCAGTTTGGTAGAAGGTGAAGTACCTGTAAAGGAAGTTCCTAAAGGATATTATATAACCCAGGCTCTTTCAGACCGTGCCGTACAGGAAGTGGAAGAATATGCAAAGGATGATAAACCATTCTTTATGTACTTGGCTTATACAGCACCACACTGGCCGCTGCATGCACTTCCTGAAGATATTGAGAAGTACAAAGACACCTATAAAGTTGGTTGGGAAGCTATCCGTAACGCCCGTTACGAACGTCAGAAGCAGTTGGGGATTTTTCCGGGAATGGATAACTTCTTGTCCGAACGTCAGTTCCATGACAAATGGGAAGATAACCCGCACGCAGAATGGGATGCCCGTGCGATGGCTGTTCATGCTGCCATGATCGACCGTGTAGACCAGGGAATCGGACAAATTATCGAAGCCTTGGAAAAGACCGGACAGCTTGACAATACACTGATTCTTTTCCTTTCTGATAATGGTTGTAGTAACGAAGACTGCCAGAATATGTCTGGTGGAGAGAATGACCGTCCGGATATGACTCGTGATGGAAAGAAAATCATTTACCCACGTAATAAACAAGTATTGCCTGGACCACAGACTACATATGCTTCATTAGGAGCTCGCTGGTCTAATGTGGCTAATACTCCGTTCCGTTTCTGGAAGGCTAAATCTTATGAGGGAGGTATCTGTACACCGATGATCGCTCACTGGCCGAAAGGCATCAAGAAGAACGTAGGTGGTATGACATCTGAAATCGGACATGTGATGGACATCATGGCTACTTGTGTTGATTTGGCGGATGCAGAATATCCGGCAACGTATAAAGGACATGATATTCTTCCTATGGAAGGGAAGAGCTTACTCCCGATCTTTAAGACGGGACATCGTAAAGGACATGATTATTTAGGTTTCGAACACTTCAATGAACGTGCTTTCTTGTCTAATGACGGCTGGAAATTAGTTCGTCCGAAAAATAACTCTCAATGGGAATTATACAACCTGAATGAAGATCGTAGCGAGCAACACGATTTGGCTGCTAAATATCCGGAAAAGGTGACAGAGATGGCTAAAGCTTACGAAGCATGGGCGAAACGTTGTATGGTAGAACCTTACCCGGGACAGAAAAAGAAATAATTATTATTCCATGTAGAATTGGCTTTATATAAAACTGAATTAATAGAGAATTGAATAAATAATGGGGATGAAGAATTCCGGATCAGGAACAACTTCATCCCCATTAAATTTTTCACATATCAACTTAACCAATCTGCGATAGGGATTATTATTCTATTTGTCCAATGGTAGAATACCTCATACTTCCTATCTGTCCATCTTTACCCAGCGTTTCCGCTTGAATAATCAACGGAGTGGAATATTGGTTATTATAACATTCAATTACCGCTTTTCCATTTTCATCTGCTTGTACGGATGGATTCCAGTATAACGTCCGTCTTTTATCTACTTTATCCATATACAGTTCCTTGGTCGGGTAGGCAGGAGAATAATATTCCAATGGACGGGTATATCCCTGGATAACGGTTTGTCGGGTACCAAGTACTGCACTCTGGCTTTTATTTAACACATCGCGTCTGGGCAGGGGAATCAGGTAGAAAACACTATATTTATCCAGTTTGCTTATATCGACTCCCGTGCTATCAGTCACCTCGGACATCTTTGTATTTTGGATAATGTCGTCATCGATACCTCCGGTGCCTTTGCTAATGATGATAGAAGCCAATCCGTCCACTTCAGTCAGCATCATTTGAGTTTCTGTTTCAGACAAAATGTGATTATCCATGATATAGCAGATCGGTTTTTGACGATACGTATGCTTGTCATTGGTGCGATCCCAATAAAATTGCGGACTCAATTTTTCCATTAATTCGGGAATGGTGGTGACAATCTTTCCATTATCGCGTAATACATCCACCGAACGGCGTACATCGTAATAAGCATCAATACTCTTTTCGCTGATTTTGGTAGCCATGTTGCTTCCTTGCCGGCGTTTACTTTTTATCTCCACTTCATCCAATACATAAAGTCCTTCTACCCTCCGGATGGAATCCATGTATAAAGAATCAAAACTCTCGGCTTTCTGTTGCCAGTAGGCCAGGTCTTTCCATTCCGGATGAAGCTCCTTGTAGCCGTAAGCCCGCGGAGCGGGGGAGAAATTGCGGTCGATCAGTATAGAAGCATCCTTATTACGTTCTTTACCGACTTTCCGGGTTTGGATCACTGCCTCCGTCGTTCCTTCAAAATCTTCCACAGGAATGGTGAAACGGCCGTTTTCATCGGTCACGGTTCCTCCGGTTATGAATTGATCGTCCTTCTTCACTATCACGCTAAGCGCAATATCTTTCAGTTTATTTTTGAGAATGGTTGATTTCACCTGCCCGTTCAGTGCCAATTGTGTTTCCGGCAATTGAAGCGGAGTGAAAGGAGCGGTAGAGATGGCCTGGCTCATGTCGTATTTACGCCATCCGTGCACCATCAATAAAACATCCAGTTCGGTTTGCTTCCGCGGAGACGGAGACGCAAAGTAATAACCGGGTTGATGGATATATCCTTTTAAATCGGAGGTTAATAGCAGGTCAGTGAAAATATTGTTGTCATACTCCAGATAATCCGACCGGACACCATCCCGGATACTGACCGACAATTCTCCGGACACAGGTTCCCCCTTAGCATTCTTTATTTGCAATTCGCAACGGATGGGAGCGTAGGGAGCATATACCTCTTTCAATCCTTCCGTTGATATTTGCAGGGGAGCACGCGGATTGGCAAAGACAAAACGTTCGCACAATGTATTGCCTGCTCGGTTGATGAGGCTGACTTGCAGTACACCTGCCGGTAGCTTACGGGTGGGTAGAATGAACTCCCGTGGAGCATCCGCCCGGCAACTAATCAGTTGATGAACATACGGTCGCCCCTGATGGCTGATAAATACAGCCGGTGTATCTTGAGGAGTAGCGGCATTGCAGGAAACTTTCACCAAAAGGGCGCCGGCATTACTGACAGTGCTCAAAACATATCCGTTAGGTAATGCTTGTGGGAGTGTGAATTCATATTTCTTTCCTTGAAAATTGACTTTAGCAATGGCAGGCTGAGCGGAAGGGGTATATTCAAAATGCCCCATTCCATCGTGTAAAGTCTCGAAGGAAGTGATCTCTGTACCTTCTTTGGTATAGATTGTTCCCGATAATTCTATATTCCTTTCATTTTTACTTTCCGCTTTGAAAGCGACTTGAGAGGTTACTCCTTCTACTAGTTGTCCTCCTTCAGGAAAAAAGCGCACATTCAACTTCTCTTCCGTTTCCGATGGACGGTTTTCCATTGATTGACTAAGTTCATAAGTTGTGATACTACGTTCCAGCTTATCACTATTGGATAGTTGATAAATGGGGAAAGTCCGTGAGAAATACTGCGGTTCATTGAAAGCAAGCATCCAGCGCGTATAGGCACGTACCTCATAATAACCGGATAACATGGAACGGGGAAGAATGAATTGTCCATTTCCTTCTCCCTGTGTCAGTTTGATGATTTGTTTATCAGCTATGTGTCCTGTCTGGTCCACCAACTCTACGTACAGAGGTCGACTGATCAGGCTGAAAGTTTGCTGTTCGGCAAGGGTGACATAAGCTTTGAACCAAATTGTGTCACCGACATAATAACTCGTATTATCAAAATGTAAATAAGCTTTTTCTCGCGGATAGTTATTGGCGAACGTCTGTGCCTGATTCATGTATTGTTGGAATACAACTTTGGCAGGAGGAATTTCTCCTGACGCATACGTAGCCAGGAGATTACATAGTGTAAATATCAATAAGAATAGTTTGTTCTTCATGATGGCTCATTATTTTATTTTTTTCGGTCTGCTTGGAATCTTTTCAAAGATCGTTTTGATACGTTGCATATCCAACTTAGGACGTCGGTCATAATAATAAATTCCATTTTTCTCTAAATCAATGTCAGTCAATTGAGTGTAGCAGAATCCGGTAACGTCCGGTGAGGAAGCTATCGCGTCCATCAAATTATCCAAGCGTTCGTAGAATCCTTCTTCATTGGTAAGCATTCCACCATATCCCCACGAATTATCCCGGTTGGTGGATTCAGTCCAAAGTATTCCTCCGAATTCTCCGATGAAAAAAGGCTGATTGTTGTAAAATGCCATTCTGTTGTTAGGCTTCAATTGTTGCGCGAAGCGTGTTGCATTAGATTCATAGTTTCGGATGCTCCAGATGTCACTCATAAAATGTACGTCACCTGCAATACCATTCACGGGGCGTGAAGGATCTATGGCTTTGGTTTGTTGATAGGTGTCGATACACAGGCGCATCATGGTACCCGTCAGGAGAGCTAATGCATCTTCAAGAGGCTGATTGAAGGGAACCCAAGTTATGATTGACGGGTGATTGCGGTCCCGTGTAATGACTTCTGTCCATTCGCTGATAAAGTTGCGCGATGCTGTTTCACTCTTGATGCTCATACCCCAATTGGGAGATTCTCCCCAGGTTATAAATCCTAATTTATCGGCCCAATAATGGAATCTTTCTTCAAAAACCTTTTGATGAAGGCGTGCTCCGTTAAATCCGGCAGCTTTACTTAGTAGAATATCATTTTTCAGAGCCTCGTCAGTCGGAGCAGTCCAGAGTCCATCCGGATAATAGCCTTGATTCAAGACGAGGCGTTGAAAGTAAGGTTCATTGTTTAAGTAGATCATTCCATCCGATGTGTGCACCTTACGCATACCTACGTAGGATTTTACTTCATCTATGATTTCTCCGGTCGAGTTTTTGATACTGTAAACGATATCATAAAGGTGAGGATCTTCAGGACTCCAGAGTTTCATGTTCTTGACGGGAAGAATAATAGGAACTCCATTATTGCATTTTACTGTTTTTTGAATCACTTTTCTTTGGTTATCGTACAATGTAATTTGGAGCATCCTGTCATTAGAAGCCCGGTAAAATTCAGGCGTAATGATTAGCTGTTCTTCATCAATATCCGGGGTAGTTACAGCTGATTTCAGACCATAGTGAGAAACAGCCTCCATCCACACTGTTTGCCAAATACCTGTAACACGGGAGTAAAAACAGCCATAAGGAGATATCCGGGTAGATTGTTTACCGATGGTTTGAAGTCCCGAACGGGCGTCATCGGTAACATAAACAACCAGATTGTGCTTTTGTTCCGCTTTTACGGCAGGAGTCACATCCATTGAAAAAGAAGAATTTCCTCCATAATGATTACCTACATGGTGTCCGTCGATAAAAACTTCAGTGTAATAGTCTACCGCCCCAAAGTGCAGTATGATTCTCTTTCCCTCCCAGCCGGAAGGTATAGATATGGAACGCTGGTACCACATTTGATTGATAAAATCGGTATAATTTACTCCTGATAGCTTGCTTTCGGGGCAGAAAGGGACAGTAATCGTATTACTGAATTGCTTGGCTCTTGTCAACCGCCGACTTTTTCCCGAATTGGAGAAGTCGAATTCGTATGTCCATTGGCCATTGAGATTGATCCATTCGGATCTTTCAAACTGAGGTCTCGGATATTCCGGGCGAGGAATATCATTGGCTGCGTTTAATGTAAAGGATAACAATAAACCGACCAAAATCAGATGTGTCTTTTTCATTATGCTGTTTTTTTTGTTTTGCGTTTTGTGCGCAAATTTTAGTGTATTAGTTTTATACAAAGATATGACATTCAAAATACAAAAGAGGAAACATATTGTTCAATAAAAGAAAAAAGCTGTTCATTCTAAAAGAACATTTGTGATCACCTTGAATTAAACGTCGAAAACAGCAGGGTTCTATTGTCTTTTAAATAGGGAATTTTCTTTTTGAGTATCATATATACCTGATTTTGTTCTTTATTGATTAGCATTTTTCCTTCCTTTTGCATAAACTTCTCTACTTTTGTTTTCCAGATAATTGATAATACTATGGTAAAGAAGAATTTCTTAATGACCGCCCCCTACTGATGGCGTCGTTTTGTTCGGCACAAGAAAAGCCGAATGTCGTACTGATTATGGTAGATGATATGGGTTATTCCGATATCGGCTGCTACGGTGGAGAAATACTGACCCCTAATATTGATGCACTGGCATCCAAAGGGGTACGTTTCACACAATTCTACAACACTTCACGTTCTTGCCCCGCCCGGGCTAGTTTAATGACAGGACTATATCAACATCAGGCAGGTATCGGCCAGATGTCCGAGGACCCGTTTAAAAATCCTGGTCAAAAGAGTCCGAATGACTGGGGAGTGCCGGGATACAAAGGATTCCTGAACCGGAATTGTGTTACAATAGCCGAAGTGCTGAAAGAAGGCGGTTACCATACTTATATGGCAGGTAAATGGCATTTGGGAATGCATGGAGAAGAAAAATGGCCTTTACAACGGGGATTTGAACGCTTTTATGGAATTTTGGCAGGAGCTTGCAGTTATCTCCGCCCATCGGGAGGACGTGGATTGACCATGGATAATACAAAACTCCCGGAGCCGGAAGCACCTTATTATACAACAGATGCATTTACCGATTACGCGATCCGCTTCGTAGATGAACAGAAAGATGATAAACCTTTCTTCCTTTATCTGGCATTTAACGCTCCTCACTGGCCGTTGCAAGCAAAAGAAGAAGACATTCAAAAATTTACGAAGATCTATCGTGAGAAAGGATGGGATGAAATTCGCGAAGCGAGACGGAAACGGATGACCAAGTTGGGAATCATCGATTCGAATACAGAGTTCGCCGAATGGGAAAACCGGAAATGGGAGGAGCTGACGGAGAAGGAGAAAGATGGAGTAGCCTACCGGATGGCCGTTTATGCAGCACAGGTGCATTGTGTAGATTATAATGTAGGAAAACTACTGGATTACCTGAAGAAGAATCATAAGTTGGATAATACGCTTGTCATGTTTCTGTCCGACAACGGTGCTTGTGCCGAACCTTATGCTGAATTGGGAGGCGGGAAAGTGTCTGAAATCAACGACCCGACTCATAGTGGAATGCCTTCTTACGGAAGAGCATGGGCACAGGTTTCCAATACTCCGTTCCGCAAATATAAATGTCGCTCTTATGAAGGAGGTATTTCCACTCCTCTCATCGTGTCATGGAAAAGCAATCTGAAAAATAAAAAAGGTGAATGGTGCCGTGTTCCCGGTTATCTGCCGGACATTATGCCGACTATTCTGGAAGCGACAGGAGCCGCCTATCCGGAAACTTATCACGGTGGAAACAAAATACATCCATTAGTAGGTAGCAGCCTTTTCCCTGCCATTCAGAAGAAAGCAGACTCTCTGCATGAATATATGTATTGGGAACATCAAAACAATAGAGCGATCCGTTGGGGAAACTGGAAAGCGATCCGCGACGAAAAAGGAAAAGAATGGGAATTGTACGATGTTGTTAAAGATCGTACCGAACGTAACAATCTGGCAGAACAACACCCTGAAGTGCTGACAAAACTGGTTGCCGAATGGGAAAAATGGGCGAATGCTAACTTTGTATTGCCTAAACATCCGAAGAAATAAATAAGGGAGGAACACGAAATGAATAAATTACTATTGAGTGCATCCGTTGCATTGGGTGCCACCACCAGTCTGTCTTTTGCGCAGCAAACGGAAAAACCGAACTTTCTGTTGTTCATAGCCGACGACTGTTCTCATTATGACTTGGGCTGTTATGGCAGTGTTGATTCGAAGACTCCGAATATCGACCGTTTCGCTACACAGGGAGTACGTTTCACACAAGCCTATCAGGCTGTTCCGATGTCGTCACCTACCCGCCATAATTTATATACGGGTGTATGGCCTGTACGCAGCGGAGCTTACCCCAATCATACTTGTGCCAATGAAGGAACATTGAGCGTTGTACACCACCTGCAACCGTTGGGTTATAAAGTCGCATTGATCGGGAAATCGCATATTGCCCCGAAATCAGTATTTCCTTTCGACCTTTATGTACCTCCTTTGAAAGGTGGGGACTTGAATTTTGAAGCAATCCAGAAATTTATTTCCGATTGCAAGGCGAAAGGCGAACCTTTCTGTCTGTTTGTAGCCTCCAATCAACCGCATACTCCTTGGAATAAAGGCGATGCCTCTCAATTTAATGCGGACAAACTGACACTGCCTCCTATGTATGTAGATATTCCCCAGACACGCGAGTTGTTTACCCATTATCTGGCAGAGATCAATTATATGGATCAGGAATTCGGCAATGTCCTTTCTATTTTAGATAAGGAAAAGATGACGGATAAATCAGTTGTCGTATATTTGAGCGAACAAGGCAACAGCCTGCCTTTTGCCAAATGGACTTGTTATGATGCGGGGGTACACTCTGCCTGTATCGTTCGTTGGCCGGGAGTGGTTAAGCCGGGAAGCGTAAGTGACGCGTTGGTAGAATACGTAGATATTGTCCCTACTTTTGTCGATATAATAGGAGGAAAGCCGCAGGCGAAAGTGGATGGCGAAAGCTTTAAACCGGTATTGACAGGCAAGAAGAAAGCACACAAGAAATATTCTTTCTCCCTTCAGACCACGAGAGGCATCAATGCCGGATCGCCTTATTATGGCATCCGTTCGGTATACGACGGCCGATACAGATATATTGTCAATCTCACCCCGGAAGCTACTTTCCAGAATGTTGAAACAAAATCTCCTTTGTTTAAAGAGTGGAAAAGTTTGGCGGAAACGGATAGTCATGCAAAAGCGATGACGACTAAATATCAGCATCGTCCTGCTATCGAATTGTATGATGTGAAGAACGACCCGTATTGTATGAAGAATCTGGCGGAGGACGCGAAACAAGCTTCTACCATCAGCCGCTTGGATAAAGAGTTGAAACGCTGGATGAAGGATTGTGGAGACGAAGGACAACCTACCGAGATGCGTGCCTTCGAACACATGCCGGGAAAGAGAAAATAAGCCGTCACACAGTCAAAACGAATAAAACACAGAATGTAATTTATAAATCGTATATCATGAAAAAAGAATTTTTGGGTTTGCTTTGTGGATGTACTCTGCTTCCGGCATTTCTTCATGCGCAGACAGAGCGTCCTAATATTGTGATTGTATTGGCCGACGATTTGGGTTGGGGTGATGTAGGATTTCATGGTAGTGAAATCAAGACTCCCTGTTTGGATGCTTTGGTAGGTGAAGGAGTGGAACTCGAACGCTTCTACACTTCTCCCATCAGTACGCCCACCCGTGCGGGACTGATGACGGGACGTTACCCGAACCGGTTTGGTGTCCGTTCGGCTGTTATTCCGCCCTGGCGTGAGGACGGACTGGATGAGAATGAAGAAACGATGGCCGATATGCTGGCACGTAACGGATATAAGAACAGAGCCATTATTGGTAAGTGGCATCTGGGACATACCAAGAAAGTGCATTATCCGATGAATAGGGGCTTTTCGCATTTCTATGGTCATCTGAACGGTGCGATAGATTATTTCGACCTGACGCGTGAAGGTGAACTGGACTGGCACAACGACTGGGAAACCTGCCATGACAAAGGATATTCTACCGAATTGATAACCAAAGAAGCCATCCGCTGTATCGATGCATACGAGAAAGAAGGTCCGTTTATGTTGTATGTGGCCTATAACGCACCTCATACACCTTTGCAGGCACAAGAAAAAGATATAAAACTCTATACTGACAATTTCGACAGCCTGACACCGAAAGAACAGAAAAAAGCGACTTACAGTGCGATGGTTTCTTGTATGGACAGGGGAATCGGTGCTATTGTAGACGCCTTGAAGAAGAAAGGAATTATGGACAACACTTTCTTTATTTTCTTTAGTGATAACGGCACTGCCGGTGTTCCGGGATCTTCATCAGGACCTTTGCGTGGACATAAATTTGACGAGTGGGATGGAGGCGTACATGCACCTGCTGTTCTTTATTGGAAGAAGGCAGAGAAACAATATAAGAACTTGAGTTCACAAGTGACAGGTTTTGTTGATCTTGTTCCCACATTGAAAGATATAAAAGAGGTTGTGCCAACGTTTTGACACAACCTCAAAAAGTATGATTATACTTCTCAAAAAAGTGTTTATCCTGCATTTTTTTATTTACAACTACTATTTATACTCAGAAACTCGGATATTTTTCTTTGAGCTTCCTCAAAAAAGGAGGGGTAATCTGTAAAGTTTCCACAGCGTTAAAGAGAGGAAGCAAGACACAATTATTCTCCTTTATCAGTACCAAATAACTTATATTCAAAATAAAAGATTGACTGATTTGTGTCAAAAAAGGATGATAGTTTAATATCATTTGTGAGTTTACACTCCTTTTCAGTTTTAAAACATGCCCATCATACAACATGGCTTCCCATTGTCTTCCTTTTGAATTATAGCGAAAATACCCGATCTCTCCTAAACGAATTAATTGCAAATTTCCTGTTGCAGTCGTACATAAAAAGATATCGTTCTGATCCCCGACTACAGAAGAAATCCATATAGCAGCAAATTCACTGCCTGAAATAAAATTTCTCAATATTTTTTCCCGTTGACTACGATTATTCGTTTCCATAATATACTTCTATTTTTTATATTTTCTACTCCCAAACAACTACACTCAATACAAATCAACCGCTTCATTACGAATAACAGTTCCCTTCCTGTCTATGATAACACTTGAATAGCTATCTTTTAATGTACATAAAAACAAGTCTTTGCTAATAGCCGTAATATTATCATATAAAACCGGAGTTATAGGTTTACCATTTTGTCCCATCAGACCATAGCTATTGTACACACTATAACTATATAATCCTGTCGGTTTCTTAATCGTCTCCCCTCCATCTTTCGTTTTTTCAAAGCTGTCATATTCCAATATGGTAACACCACTATAAATATTCTCATTCAATACTTTTCCATCATAACCAATCTGTACCTGACTTCCATCTTGTTTATCAGCAATCATATAATGCTCCAATAACTGGATATATTTATATTCTGCAGAAAGAAGTATCTGTAAAGAGTCGTCAAGCACACCACTAAGTTTGCCAACATCAAATATTCTCTTTCCATATTGGGGAGTATGTATACAATCATAAGAAGGTCCCAACACCCATTTACCCTTCTTGTCTATTACTCCGCATTTACCTGACATATCGTACATGCTACTATATCCATTACGAAAAACAAATGCCACACTCTTCGCATTATCTTTCAAATAAGGAAATTGAAAATCGATTACTGTCTTTCCTTGACGATCTATAAACCCAACCTTTTCGCTCGATACAACAGCAGCCAATCCCTCGGAAAAGACCCAAGCATGTGCATATTGTTCCGGAATGACAGCTTCACCGGTGAAACGATTAAAATAACCACGTTTCCGGTTCTTCGAGAAAACCACCAGTGTGTCCCTACAAGACTCCGAACTCAATAACCAATCAATATCTTGGATCGTAGTTTTTCCTGTAACCATATTCTCAATCCTATATTTCCCATCTTTTATATAAGAGTGACACTCACTACTATAGATATCACCTAGATATTCTGAACTCTTACGCGCTGCGTAAAATTCAACACTCACAAGAATACTTACCCAGCATACACATAACACTGCAATAAGACCAAGAACTCGCCCAAATGTAATTTTCTTTAATGTTTTCATTGTTTCATGTATTATTTTCATTACCCTTAAAAAGATATTTATCTCTTTATGAAATATCAATCTTTGTCTCTTCACCATTTATATTGATATAGATGAAGAGTAAGAAGTAAATCTAACACTATAAATAAAAAACTTTTCTATTGATAGATTATAGACTAATACTTCATCTATATTAGAAAACAACTAAAAACAAGAATTATTAATCTCATCATTTTAGATGATTATGAATAAGAATATAAAAGAAATGGGAGACGGCTTCTATATCGTGACAGAAGAGGGAAGCAACGGAATGGGCGGTTTTTGCTGGCATAATGTTGAACTCCGTAAACACGACGATCCATCTTTTTGCGCAGAAATACTTCGCAATCAACAATTCGTGAATTTCCCAGGACTGGCTCATGGTAAATGGGAAAAAGACATCGCGATGGAACATGTCATTAAAGAAAACAGATTCGCTAGTTTTATCTATCCATTTGTTGATGATAAGGCTGTATTCAGTTGGACAGTACAACCTGACGGAAGATACTGGGCGGATGAAGACGGCTATGGGATGACAGATGACAATCAAGTCACCCTATATGCACTCTTTAATAAGGAAGGGCGTTTTATTACGTTATTTTCCGATCAGGTTCCTGACCAAATTAATTACAAAAAGATAGTCCACAATTAGATAAATATAACTACCGCAACTTTTTTTGCTTGTGGCTTCTTTTTAACTTCACATTCTCCATTAGCTAATAAAAATTCGTTCCACCTAAGTTGAATATATGTTTTCACCTTAAAATAGAGAACATACATCCAACTTTAGTAGAACGAAAACTAAAATGTAGATTAAATAAATATTTATGAAAGAACAGGAAATAAACATAGCCTCATAACAGACAATCTTTTATAATCATCCATATGATAAGTTTAGCTTAAATTCACAGTACTTATTTTGCTTTTTTCTTTTTCTTCGCGTTATTCTTCTTACGCATATCCTGATACTTCTTATATTGTTCATCGGTCAGAATGCTTTTTATTTTAGCATCGACTTCCTTCTTTTTCTTTTGCATTTCTTCTCGTGAAGGTTTTTCATCCGATTTATTTTTTGCAGGTTTCATCTCTTCCATTGCAGCTTTAAAATCTTTGGCCTGCTTTTCATTCAGTCCCAAATCGGTAACCATTTTTTCTATGCGTTTCTCTCTATCAGCTTTTCCTTTCTGATGATTTTGAGCCATACATACAGTTGAGCCAATCAATAGTGCAACTGCCAAACTTAAAATTTGCTTTCTCATAATTCTAAATATCATATTAAGTGAGTAATGTATGTTAGACCTCACAAAAGCTTGAAAGTTAATTCTACGATGAAAAGAAAATCTGCTTTTTACATTATTTATTGTTTCTCCACATTATAAATATTCAGCCGGATATCAGTGTCATTCAATTATTTCCATTACTCTTCCCTACCTCCTCCTAGTGCCTGATACAGATTGATTATTCCTTGTATCTCCTGAAACCGGTTACTCACCTGTGTCAACTGTGCTGTCAGTAGAGTTTGCTGGGCGGTGAGGACTTCAAGATAAGTGGAATTTCCATGTTGCATAAGCAGCTGTGTGCTGGTAACAGCCGTTTGTAGAGAAGAGATCTGACGCTGGTAAAGATCGGATTTATCCCGGGCCGTTTGATTTTGCTTCAAAGCATTGTTCACTTCAGCACCGGCATTGAGTAGGGTCTGCGTGAAAGACAACTTCGCTTCTTCCTGTTGCGCTTTAGCAATTTTTAGACGGGCTATATTCTGCCCCTTATTAAATAAGGGCTGCGTAAGGGAGCCAACAGCTGACAGCAACAACTTACCCGGATTCATAACCACCTCACCTACTCCATTTGTCCACCCGGCAGAACCGCTGAGGGTGATGGATGGATAAAAGGCAGAGCGGGCCTCATTAGTCGTGTAAAAGGCTTGCGCTAAAGCCAATTCTGATGATCTGACATCAGGACGATTAGCAAGAAGTTGTAAAGGGATACCTACGGATAAATCCTGTGGCAAAACCTGTCCGTCCAGTGTGCCACGACGGATAAATTGCGGAGTTTCTCCCAGCATCAGACAAAGACTGTTTTCCGCCTGCCTGATTTGTTCCTTTAGATCCAAAACAGTGGTACAGATGGAATAGTAGGTGGCTTCGGTTTGTGCCAAACCTGCTTCGTTACCTTGACCGGCATTTTTCAGAGCTTGCATAACGCGTACACTTTCTTTCCATTTTACTTCTGTTTCCTCGGAGATGGCCAATTGAGCATCCAGCATTAAAAGTGTGTAATAGGTATTCGCCAGATTGGCTATCAATTGTGTCTTAACAGCGAGTTCATATTCCTGACTTTGAATATAAAGAGCTTTAGCACGACGGTTGGCATTCGTCAGCCGACCGAAGATATCAATTTCCCAAGAGGAAGTAATAGGCAGGGAATAGCTCTGTCCAGCTTTCCCCTTATCGAAACTACTTACAGTGCCCTGCGGTGAAAAAGCGAATGAGGGCAGATAAGCCAGGCGGGCCGAACTAAGCGAAGCACGGGCTTCTTCCACTCGCCAGTGAGCGGACTGTAGATCAGTGTTATTCCGCAACCCCTGCTCAATGAGGGATTGCAGATGAGGATCGACGAACAATTGACGCCAATTCAACTTGGCAATATTATGAATTGTATCAGAAACCGTTTCCGCCGCCCCAAAAAGATCTTCGGGGACGGTCGTTTCTGGTTGATATTTTGTATAGATGCCGCAACTACTCAGCATGAGCGTCGTTATGGCAAGGGTGATGATATTTCTTTTCATTTCTTCTTATTCTCCAAATATTGTTTTCTTTCTTCATCGGCTTTCTCCACCTCTTCTTTTATCTGCCAGTCAGCAACAGTGGCATCAAACTGAATCGGTCGCACTTTCTCCTGTATTGCCTGGAAGACAATAAACATAGCCGGCACAATGAATGACAGTGCCAATGTACCCACCAGCATACCGCCTACCACACCCGTACCGAGTGAACTGTTTCCGTTGGCTCCTACGCCAGATGCTAACATCAGAGGTACCATACCGAAAATCATAGTCAGCGCTGTCATAAGAATAGGACGCAAACGATCTTTAGCAGCAATAAGCGCAGCAGACGTCAGACTCATACCGGCACGACGGCGCTCGGTAGCATATTCGGTGAGAAGAATAGCTGTTTTTGCCAACAGACCGATAAGCATGATAAGTCCCGTTTGCAGATAGATATTATTTTCCAATCCAAGCAATTTGGCAAAGAGGAAGCTACCCATCAATCCGGCCGGAACACTAAGCAGGACGGCAAACGGAACGAAGAAACTCTCATAAAGCGCACTCAATAGCAGATAAACCATCAATAGGCAGATAGCAAAGATCACGATGGTGGTATTACTCTGATTGCTCTCCTCTCGCGCCAGTCCGCCAAAATCGAAATCATAGTTGGCGGGAAGCACACGGGCAGCAGTTTCCTGTACGGCACGAATGGCTTCACCCGAACTGTACCCTTCGGCAGGCATGGCATTGAGTGCAATGGAGTTATACATATTAAAACGGTTCAGGCTCTCGGCTCCATATACTTTGGTCAGTGTGACGAACTGACTCAACGGTGCCATCTCTCCATTGCTCAAGCGGACAAAATGACGGTTGAGCGAAGCCTCATCCAAACGATAATTCGGATCAGCTTGCACCATCACACGATAGACGCGCGAAAAGCGGTTAAAGTTACTGACATAGCTACCTCCATAATATCCCCCCAAGGTAGAAAGTACCTCATCAGGCATGATTCCGGCACGCAGACACTTAGCAGCATCCACATCGACCTGCCACTGGGGATAGTTGATTTCGAAAGATGAAAAAGCCATTGCCAGTTCAGGCCGCTGATTCAACGAGTCGATAAACTGGCGAGTGATGCTGAAAAACTCTGTGAGATCACCTCCAGCCTTGTCCTGCATTTGGATATCGAGCGCATTACCCATATCATAACCAGGTATCATACCCGGAGCCATAGCAAAAACTGTGGCATCCTTGATATCTCCGGTACGGGCATAAATCTGTCCGATTACTGCCTGCACATGATCTTCTTCCTCCGGTCGTTCATCCCACGGAGTAAGGCGAACAAAGAAAATACCGGAAGAATTACCCGCACCACCCATTGACCAACCGGTCACTTTGAGTACCTGTTTCACCTGTGGGATTTGCTGAATACGTTCTTCTACACGGTTCATAATGCCATCGGTAGCATAGAGTGAGTTACCCGGCGCAGTGGATACGGCAACAAACACCAGTCCCTGATCTTCATCGGGCACAAGGCCTGTTTTGGTGCTGTTCATCAACAAGGCAAGGATTACGACTGTCCCGGCAACAAAGGCGCCTGTCAACCATTTGCGACGGATAAAGAAGAGAACTCCTTTTTTATACCGCTCTGATAATGATTCGAACGCAGCGTTGAACGCACGGCGGAAACGGGCTGCGAAGTTTTGCTTCTGTGTGCCGTCCTCATTGGTATAGGGTCGCAAAATCAAGGCGCAGAGGGCAGGACTTAATGTCAATGCATTGATGGTAGAGATACCTACCGCCACAGCCATTGTCAGCCCGAACTGCGTATAGAATGTACCCGAAGTCCCACTCATGAAAGACACCGGAATAAATACCGCCATAAACACCAGTGAAGTGGTAACGATAGCACCCGACAGTCCTTTCATTGCATCCACACTGGCCATATAGGGCGAACGGTAGCCGGAATCAAACTTGGATTGCACTGCCTCGACCACAATAATTGCATCATCCACCACTGTACCGATGACCAGCACTAATGCGAAAAGTGTAATCAAATTGATACTGAATCCTACCAACGCCATGAAAGCGAAAGTTCCGATAAGAGAAACAAAAATACCCACCAGCGGAATAAGTGTAGAACGAATGTCCTGCAAGAAAACATATACCACAAGAATTACCAGCAGAATCGCTTCAATCAGCGTCTTTAATACCTCATGGATAGAGGCGAAGAGAAATTCGTTGGTACTCATCAGCTGGGTTATTTCCGCCCCTTTGGGAAGACGTTTGGAAGCGTCTGCCAGAAAAGCGTCAATCTCACGATTAATCTCTGTGGCATTAGAACCGGCAGTCTGATAAACCATACATGACACACCGGGTTTACCATTGAAACTACCTTGATAAGAATACGATTCTTGTCCGAGACTGATGTTAGCAATCTCTTTCAAACGAAGTACCTCACCATTCTTAGTACTGCGAATCACGATCTCTCCAAATTCCTCGGGAGTCATCAATCGACCGCGGTATTTCATGGTATACGCTTTAGCTTCCTTGGAATTCTCACCAATGGAGCCTGTTGCAGCTTCAATGTTTTGTGAGGCCAGTGCGGCAGTCACATCGGAAGGAATCAGTTTGTACTGCGCCATGACGTCAGGTTTAAGCCATACACGCATGGAATAGACACCACCCATCACCTGCACATCTCCCACTCCGGAAATACGCAAGATAGCAGGTTTCAAATTAATATTGATATAGTTCGAGAGAAAGTTCTCGTCTAATGAGCTATCAGGACTATGCAAGGTAAATATCTGGAGCATACCGTTCTGTCGCTTGTTGACACTGACACCCACACGGGTCACTTCCGCAGGAAGTTGTCCGGCAGCTTTCGACACACGGTTCTGTACATTGACAGCGGCCATGTCCGGATTGGTACCTTGTTTAAAGTAAATGGTTATTTCGGCTGAACCGGCATTGGAAGCACTGGAAGTCATATAAGTCATATCTTCCACACCATTGATGGCTTCCTCCAACGGAGCAATGACACTCTTCTGCACCGTTTCAGCACTGGCACCGTCGTATGCAGTGTACACCTGAACGGTAGGAGGGGCAATATCGGGATATTGCTCCACGGGTAGGGTGAATAACCCGATAATCCCCACCACTACAATCACAATGGAAAGGACGGCGGAGAGCACGGGACGTTCTATAAATATTCGTAAGTTCATTGTTTCTTCAATTTTGAGTTAGTTACTTCTTCTTTGTTATCGGCATTCCATCCTGTAGTAGTCCGACACCTTCTGTCACGATTTCATCCCCTACGGCAAGTCCGTTCGTCACGATGTAATCCTGTCCACCGTCCACACGCTCCACACTTATTTGGGTAGAATGCGTTTTGCCATCCACTACCTTATAGACAAAGACCTTGTCCTGCACTTCGTAAGTTGCTGCACGAGGAATGATGATACCGTCTTTGTAGACCGATGGAACCACCACATTTCCCGAGCTTCCGCTATGCAGCAGTCCGTTCTTGTTGGGGAATGCTGCCCGTACACTGACGGTTCCTGTCGAAGCATCCACTACTCCGCTGATAGTTGCTATAATACCTTTTTCTTCGTAGGTAGTCCGGTCATTCAGCACCAGTTCGATGGCAGGCATCGACTGCAAAGCCTTCTCTTTAGAACCATATTGGCGAATGAGTCCTAAGAGTTGATTTTCCGTCATTGAGAAGTAAACATACATGTCCGAGTTGTCTGATACGGTAGTCAGTGGTTGTGCCATTCCGGCACTGACAAGCGTACCAACGCGATAGGGCAATGTGCCGATCACTCCATCCGAGGGACTTTTCACTTCGGTGTAGGAAAGATCATTGGCAGCACTCAACTCCTGCGCCTTGGCTTGTGCGCGTCCGGCTTTTGCCATCAACAGATTATTCTCGGCCGTTTTCAATTCATAAGCCGAAATGACGTTTTGAGTGAAGAGTTCTTTCTTGCTATCGTAGGTTAGTTGTGCCGTAGCCAATGTAGCATCGGCTGCTTCCATATTCGCCCGGGCTGTGGCCAAAGCTGCCTGATAAGGAACCTGGTCGATGATGAAAAGCACTTGTCCACGTTTCACCGCCTGTCCCTCGTTTACACACAATCGGGTGATGGTTCCCGTCACCTGCGGGAAGATAGCAATATCCTGCTTACCCTGGATAGCTGCCGGGTATTGGGTAGAAAGAGTTTTATTGACTGGTGCCACCTGCATCGTCGCATATTCCGATACAGACTGCGAATATTCTCCTCCTCCGTTCTTGCATCCGGCAAGAGTAAGGAGTGTTGTCAGCATGAAGATTTGCCACATTTTGTTTGTTTCCATTTTCATAAAATTCAATGTATTATAGTGATTGATTAGTTCTCACAAGAGCGGTGCAAAAGTAGGTGTCAACGCCCGCTCCCACAATGTAATTCTGGTCAAAGCCGGATTTTTGGGGGACGAAACCGCAGAGATAAGTGGTGAAACGGAATGAATGAAGCCAAATACCTATCCCCTCCATATAAAGTTGTGATGAAGATGTAATGCTATTTGGTATTATTTACTACTTTTGCCCAAACAAAGATAAGAGTCCATCCTAATAAATAGACTTGCATTTCAGACTTGATTACGCAGTTATGATAAGAAAACGTATTTATCTCACAGCCGCAATATCCCTACTTGTAGTAAGCTTTTCCGCTTACTACCTCTATCGCGTGAACCGCTCCGCACGCAGCCGCCTGGAGTATGCCAACGGACTCATTGAAGTGAATCCACGAAAAGCACTGGCAGATGTGGAACAGATAAACCGTACTTTCTTGAGCGAAAGGAACTATATGATGTGCGATTTAGTAAAAGCCGGTGCTCTCATCGGCATACAAGAATATCTTGTGCCGGATTCGCTACTTAACATCGTCAGTCCTTACTTCAAATATAAAGCGGACTCACTACACCTGACAGAAATATATTACTACCGGGGCGAGATAGCCCGTCACTCTAATTTCCTGCTTGAAGCCGTAGAATATTTCACCCTCTGCACACAATACAACAACGATGTGTACGATCTTCGCGAACTAAACTTCTACCTCAACAACTTCAAAGGGCAGGTTTACCACACTAAACACATGATGAAAGAAGAGAAAGAGGCCAAACTCGCCGCCCTCTCTCTGGCCAGGGAACTAAACAATCCCTCTCTCATTGCCGAAGCCTACTCTGAACTCACCCACTATTACGCCCGGACAAATGATGGCGATGAGAGCATTCCTCTGCTCAAAACTGCTTCTATGAAAGATTACTCCGGCTCCTTGCAAGCCCGGTTATTATTCCTCCTTAGCGAAAAATATGCCGACAAGCACATGTCTGACTCCGCTCGTATCTATGCTCTGCAAATCCCGCATTTATATCAGGACTCAGTCGACTATCTGCTCGGCAAGATACATTCCGATCTTCAACAAATCGATTCCGCTCGTTTTTACCTAAACCGAAGCAGTCAGAGCAACAACCCCTTCATCTGCCTGAAAGCCTATCGCCAGTTGACAGATCTGAATATACGTACCGGTTCTCTCAATGGTGTATCAGACTGCTTGGAAAGACTGACGCATTATCAAGCACAGATAGACAGCATCGCTTATAACGAGGACCTTGCTCAAATTGAGAATGTGGATAAACTTCGAAAAACGATCCGTGACTCCGAAGTCGCAGAGGCAGAATACTACCGGTATTGGGTCTTCTATTGCTGGATTATTGTCATTGCTTTTACCGTCATCCTCATTCTAATGTCTATCTCCATCATTCTGCAAAAGAAGAAAAAAAACCTGCAACTGAAACGTCAGCAATCACGCCTTGACGCGCTGAAGATGCAGATAGACCCGCATTTTATATTCAATAATCTCAGCATCCTGCTCGACCTGGTAGAGACGGGAGATGCCACAGCTCCCATCTACATCAAATGTCTCTCCAAAGTTTACCGGCATATCGTAGCTAATGTAGATAAGAACCTTTCATCCGTTGCCGATGAGTTATCCAGTCTGGAGGCTTATATCTTCCTACTCAAAATACGGTTTGAGGATGCCATACAGGTAGAAGTACAAGTTCAGGACGCTATCCGCGAGAGACAGATCCCTCCCATTGTATTGCAGATGTTACTGGAGAATGCTATCAAGCACAATCAAGTGTCGGAAGAAGCACCGCTATTCATCCGTGTATATTCTGATGGGAACAAATTGGTAGTGGAAAACAACTGCAAACCTCTTACTCCGAACTCTTCCACCCACCACATCGGGCTACGAAATATCAAAGAGCGATATCAGCTCACTGGTGCTCCCGCCCCTGAAATCTATCACGATGAACACATCTATCGTGTCACCCTTTCAACGCTTTAAACGAAATGATAAATTCCATGAAAGTTCTGATTATAGAAGACGAAAACCACAGTGCCGAACGCCTGCAACGTTACATCTGTGCACTGCACCCTGATTACGAAATTTCCGGCATCACCAAAAGTATTGTCCAAAGCATAGATTTCCTCCAACGGGAACAGCCGGATCTGATATTCTCCGACATCCGCCTACAGGATGGATTAAGTTTTGACATTTTCCGCCAAGTGAAGATAGTCTCGCCCATCATTTTCACCACTGCCTATGACCAGTATGCTATACAGGCATTTAAATTCAATAGTATCGACTATTTGCTGAAGCCTATCGACTCGGATGAATTGGAAGCAGCTATACAAAAAGCGATAAAAAGAATATCCCCCTCATCTCCTATTACCACTGCCCCCAACCTGGAACAGCTATTGGAATACCTGGGTGGGGCTATTCCCACCCCTCATTATCGGGAAAGATTTCTGGTATCCCGCAAAGATGAATATATCACTATCGAAGTCCAAAACGTCTGTTTCATTCACTCTCAACAGAACATAACCCGTCTTTATCTGATGGATGGCACCTCTGCCACCATTCCTTCCACATTGGACCAATTGGAAAAGGAAATGAACCCTGCTTCTTTCTTCCGTGCAAACCGTCAGCATATGATACAGGTGGGACACATTAAGAAAGTCAGCAACTGGTTCAACTATAAATTAAAGGTAGAAATGAATGGGTATCCGCAGGAGGAAATTTTGATAAGCCGGGAGAAAGCTGCCACATTCAAGAAATGGCTGGACAGATAACAACTGACTAGCTCTACAATCAATGATTTGTTGGGGTGTCATACCCAAGATCAGGACACCCTGCAAACATTGGCAGTACATAATACAATAACACACTACATAGCTACAGCCTATAGAAGTAATAAACCGGAAATTATTCTATTAATGAAAAGTCCGAAAGACCACTAATCATAATAATAAAATACTGGCACTTTTTCCTTTAATGCGGGGACGTATATTTCATCCTGCTTTGGAGCTTGCTACAAAGATACGTGCAGAGCGTGAACAGGAGTTTAAAGAAAGCATGTTGGGCTATCGGTTGAAAAAAGATAGAACAGTCAATTTCTTAGACTATTTTCAAGCCTATATCAACAGTTATACTAAGAAAGATATTCGCATGGTACAAATTGCGCTTAGCCGTTTTAAGGATTTCTTAAAAGAGCAATACCCCATGAATGAGTTTAGTATCAAACCGGAACTTATCACCAAAGAAATAGTGGAACAGTTTGTAGCCTATCTGCAATCCAGAAGTGTAGACGAAGGTGCTAAAAGCATTTACCAGCGTTTCAAGAAAGTTATTCGATATACGATTGACCATAATGTAATGTTGAAAGAGAAAGCAATAAACAGTTTCCCCGAACTAAAGTTTTAATCATAAAAGACTTATCTTTGTAACTATGAACTTTGAAGCATTAGTAAAATATATCAGCACGATACAGAACACGTTGTAGACACAAGCCGCACACGCTGTAAACTTTGTCCTTACTTCCCGTAACTGGCTTATGAGGTACTATATCGTGGAATTTGAACAGAACGGAGAAGACCATGCTGCATAGGGTGAACAACTGTTGAAGAAGCCGGAACAAGGACTGAAAACAAAAGGTCTGAATGAATGTAGATTCCGTGAATTTAGGCGGTTATACCTTGTTTATCCACAATTAAAAGAATCTGTCACACAATACATTGCATCACAAATTCAAATTCGACAGTTATTGACCGCCGAATCTGAAAATGGCGTTTGAAAACTATCAACAGAACACTCACAAACCGAAACATGGACGATCCCGGCTAATAGATTATTCAACAGATTGGCTTCCAATTATTTAAATACTATATCAGGAATTGAAAACCCGGTAAAACGTGCTTTCTATGAAATGGAAACTATTCGTGGCTGCTGGTCTGTAAAGGAGTTGGAGTAACAAATAGCATCCTTATATTACGAACGTAGCGGACTATCTAAAAACAAAGAAGCCCTCTCGGCTTTAGTTCAGCAATAAGCAACCTTATTACAACCCAAGGATGCTATCCCCCTGTTACTTTGGAGTTCTTAGGGTTAAATGAACGTGCATTGGTGACAGAAAACGATTTGGAGCAATCCATTCTTGACAACCTGCAACGCTCCCTATTAGAAATGGGACATGGCTTCTGCTTTGAAGCTCGGAAAAACGTATCTTGATTAATGAAGATTATTTCTTTGCCGATCTTGTGTTCTATCACCGTATTTTGAAATGCCATGTTATTGTGGAATTAAAGATAAACAAGTTCTGCCATGAATATGCTTCACAGCTAAATATGTACCTCAACTACTTTAAAGCAGAAGTGATGCAGCCGGATGATAATCCGCCTATCGACATTTTGCTCTGTACCGAAAAGGGAGATACATTTGTTAAGTATGCCACTGCCGAATTAGACCCGAATATCTTTGTACAGAAGTACATGATAGAACTTCCTCAAACTACTAAACACACGTCTTTTTTATCAAAAACAAAACTGGCGAAAAGAAAAAACAGTATTCTTCTTTTCGCCAGCACATATAATTTGCTGTCAATAGAAATTAGTTTAGTCCGTTTTGTATATATAGACAAAAAACAGACTAAACTTATAGTACTTGATACGTATAAGAAGTCCAATGTTGCTTAATATAATCAACCTTGCTATTCTCTGTAACGATATAATCTATTTCAGCCAAAGAAGCAACATGATAATTTCGTGCTGTATTCAATTTCTCGCCCGTTGCAAGCACAACCCGTTTCCCCCCTTGCTTAATCATACAACGCTTAATGATAGCTTCCTCTCTATCTGATGTAGTTAAGCCTTTTTGTGGATGAATGTCACTTACACCTACAATAACCCAATCCGGATAGATGGACTGTACCATTTGAAACACAGATACACCTACCGTTGTTTGGGAGGAAGGAAACACCGTTCCTCCTAAAAGCACTAAATCGACTTTAGGATAGCTGGACAATTCACTGGCTATAGGCAAACAGTTGGTATATATCGTAAAATTCTTATCTTTTGGTAACTGCCGCATTACTTCAAGGTTTGATGTCCCCCCGTCTATCAATATTACATCCCCTTCTTTGAACAAAGGAACTAACTTTGCAGCCATTTCTTGTTTTATGAGAGTGGAGGTATTCAACCTTTCTAAAAACTTTATGGATATATCAGACTTAGCAACAGCCCCGCCATGTACTTTGGTAAGCAAACCTAAATTTTCTAATTCTACAAGGTCTCGCCTTAATGTATCATCAGACACCTTTAGTTCCTCACTCAAGTCCGTAACATATATCCGGCTATCTCTATTTATTCTCTCTATAATGTACCGATGTCTTTCTTCTTTCAGCATAATTCCGCATAATTAATATTGTATATTTCCGCAAATATACGTATATTCGAACAGAAAGCCAGTGTTTCATAGCTGATTTAAAATACAATCATGCGGATTTATGCGCAATTCGGGTTAGTTATAAATGATATTAAAAAATAAGCATCAAAAACCGCATGGGCTTCAAATCTTGTGTTATGCTGGTTTTTAAAGAAGACATGGTTAAATAATACTAATTTATAAATTCATTGTAGTATGAAAACAGAATATCAAAAATGTATGAATGGTGATTTCTTCACCGCCGACTCGGAAATGTTACAAATAACATATCGTTGCAAGCGACTTCTCCGAAGTCTTAATGACACGGATATGGAAAACATAAGCGAACGCAAAAAAATCATGAATGAATTATTGGGTTCAATGGGTGATAATGTACATATCGATATTGATTTCCACTGTGAATACGGTATTAATATACATTGTGGCAGTGATGTCATAATCAATATGAACTGCACATTTGTAGATAACAACTGCATAAGCATTGGTAACAACGTGCTCATCGCATCAGATGTTAAAATTTATACCGCTACACACACGACTGATGTTGCCGGACGTACTAACACTCCCGAAAATAAGAAAATCTCCGGTTGCTTCTGTCGCACTTACTCAAAGCCAATCACAATAGAAGATAATGTTTGGATTGGCGGCGGTACAATTTTATTGCCAGGTGTCACTATTGGTAAAAATAGTGTGATTGGTGCTGGCAGTATAGTTACTCGCTCAATTCCCGAAAATTGCGTAGCTGTGGGCAATCCTTGCCGAATAATAAAACGCCTTGATAATATCTGAAAAGGCATGTTTAAAAACTTCACTTATGAAGTGTGCAAACCAGCTCTTTATAAGTGGAGTTTTACCAATTATTCCCAATCTAATATTAATTTAACATCTTTAATCATGAAGTATTTATTTCAACAACGATTTTTCCAATTACTGTCAGCATGTTTACAGCATAAAACTCCTACTTCCGAATTGGTAGAAGAGCCAGATCCGTTTTAAATGCCATCATTTCTGACAATTTACCCTAAGATTACCCAAAGGATAAATTAAAAAAAAGACGGCAAGGTTGCCATCTATTAATCCATAAAATCTACATATTTGCCAAAATGAGGGAGCTTCTGTGGAAGGAACTCCCTTTTTCTATCTGAAGTCTCAACGTTTGAGATATTTTTATATCTTTGTGGTAGAAATGCCAATCGGTATTTTTTAATGCAAATGAAAGGTTGTTTATCAAGTGTGATAAGCAACCTTTCTTATTGACATAAATATGCAAAAAAACATTAGGCGAATATTATCACGCCCAAACAGGCAAATAAAAAAACGCTAATAGTCTCACTTATTGACTATTAGCGTTCTCAAAAGTACCCAGACCCGGGGTCGAACCGGGATGGAAGTGAATCCACTGGTGTTTGAGACCAGCGCGTCTACCGATTCCGCCATCTGGGCGCATACTTGATTTCTCAATTGCGGTGCAAAGATACGACATTATTTTGAATCCACAATAGTTTGGCAAAAAAAAGGAGAAAAAAATAATAAAACATATCTTAAACACTTCTCTATTCAGAGAATAAACCGTACATTAGCAGAAACTTTAAAATAGAGTCACTATCATGACAAACCAGGATAATTATTGCGTGATTATGGGTGGCGGCATTGGAAGCCGCTTCTGGCCGTTTAGCCGCAAAACATTGCCCAAACAATTCTTAGATTTCTTCGGAACGGGTCGTTCACTTTTACAGCAGACTTTTGACCGGTTCCAAAAGGTTATTCCAACAGAAAACATTTTCATCGTTACCAATGCAATATATGCAGACTTAGTGAAAGAACAATTGCCTGAAGTGAGCGAAAACCAAATTCTGCTGGAACCTGCAAGACGAAACACTGCTCCATGTATAGCATGGGCTTCTTACCACATCCGGGCACTGAATCCAAACGCCAATATCGTAGTTGCACCTTCAGACCATTTAATTTTAAAAGAGGATGAGTTTCTTGCCGCTATCGAAAAAGGACTTGATTTCGTTTCACGCTCTGAAAAACTACTAACATTAGGTATTAAACCCAATCGTCCGGAAACAGGATATGGATATATACAAATAGATGAACCCGCAGGAGGAAACTTCTACAAAGTAAAAACATTCACTGAAAAACCTGAATTAGAGTTAGCTAAAGTATTCGTAGAAAGCGGAGAATTTTACTGGAATTCCGGCCTGTTTATGTGGAATGTAAATACAATCATCAAAGCAAGTGAAGAATTGTTGCCTGAATTAGCCTCCAAACTGGCACCGGGAAAAGATATTTACGCCACCGATAAGGAAAAAGCATTTATTGAAGAAAATTTCCCCGCATGTCCTAATGTATCCATCGACTTCGGTATTATGGAAAAAGCGGATAACGTGTATGTATCGTTAGGAGATTTTGGCTGGTCTGACCTTGGAACCTGGGGATCACTTTATGACTTATCGGAAAGAGACCCGGAAGGCAATGTTACTCTGAAATGCCATTCGCTTATTTATAATAGTAAAGATAACATGGTAGTACTTCCCAAAGGAAAACTGGCCGTAATCGATGGATTGGAAGGATTTCTAATAGCAGAATCGGACAATGTTCTTTTAATCTGCCGCAAAGATGAAGAACATGCCATCCGTAAATATGTGAATGACGCCCAAATGCAACTGGGTGACGATTTCATTTAGCAGCGTATAATACTTAGCTGCTACAACAAAAGCCGGATAAGACAATAATATAAATAATGAACGGTGAACTCTCTGCAAACAATCATGCAGTTCGTTCACCGTTCATCGTTTATTATATCGAAAAACTTTGTGTGTACTTAAACAATCACAGGCCTTAGATAATTTCTATTCCCTGCTCTTTACAAAGCTGTAATCCCAAATCCTTCAATCTGAACTTCTGAATCTTTCCACTACCTGTCATCGGGAATTCATTCACAAAGAAGATATATTTCGGAATCTTATAACGGGATATCTTATTTCTACAAAAATCACGAACATCAGCTTCCTGCATTTTCACACCTTCCTGCAAGATAATAAATGCTCCGACTGCCTCACCGTATTTCTTAGAAGGAATACCTGCCACCTGAACATCTTTCACTCCATCAAGTTTATAAAGAAACTCCTCTATTTCGCGCGGATAAATATTCTCGCCACCCCGGATTATCATATCCTTGATACGTCCGGTAATCCGGTAATTTCCATCTTCATCCTTGATACCCAAATCACCGGAATGCAAGAAATTGTTTTCATCAAGCACTTCTGCTGTTGCTTCCGGATTTTTATAATATCCTTTCATGGTGTTATATCCACGGTTGCACATCTCACCTTGTACGCCAACCGGACATTCTTCACCAGTTTCCGGGTCGATCACTTTTACTTCCGTAAATTCAAAATCACGTCCTACCGTATTACAACGTACATCAAAGGGATCATCAATACGAGAAGCTGTCATACCCGGTGCAGTCTCTGTCAGTCCATACACACTGGTCACCTTCATATACATTTTCTCCTCCACCTGCTTCATCAGTTCAACAGGACATAGAGAACCTGCCATAATACCTGTACGAAGACAAGACATATCAAAGAGATCAAACATCGGATGATGCAACTCGGCAATAAACATAGTCGGTACTCCATAAAGGGCCGTGCAACGTTCTTTATGAATGGAAGCCAATACAATCAGCGGATCGAAACGTTCCACCATTACTTGCGTACAACCATGAGTCAGACAGTTCATGGTAGCCAACACCACTCCGAAACAATGGAATAACGGAACACAGCAGCAAAGTTTATCATCCGCCGTGAATTTCATGTGTTCACCAGTCAGAAATCCATTATTGGCAATATTATAATGTGTCAGCATTACTCCCTTCGGAAAACCGGTAGTTCCCGATGTATATTGCATATTCACCACATCGTGACAATCCACCTTGCTTTTGAGTTCGCTCAAACAGTCGTCTTCCACATTATTTCCCAATAACAGAATCTCCGCTGTATTATACATACCACGATGTTTCTCCTGCCCTACATACACTACATTTCTCATGTACGGAAAACGTTCACTCTTCAAATGTCCGCGTTCACAGGTTTTCAATTCGGGAAGCATTGTATAGGTCATCTGCACAAAGTCACTGTCCTTCTCGCCATTTACGATACAAAGCGTATGCATATCCGAGTTCTGGCAAAGATACTCCAACTCCGATTGTTTATAGTTCGTATTTACAGTAACATATACCGCACCGATCTTCGCACAAGCATACAACAATGTCAACCAATCGGGAACATTAGCCGCCCAGATACCCACATGGGTACCACGTTCCACACCAATGGCGATAAGCCCTTTCGCCATATCATCCACACGACGGTTCAACTGACTCCAGGTAAAACGGAGATTGCGGTCGGAATAAACGATATATTCCTTATCGGGAGTCTCTTCAGCCCAGTGCTCAAGCCACTGCCCCAAAGTACGATCAAATAATTGCATGTAATTATACTTAAGTCTTGGTTCCTATTATTTCATTAAATTGGCGTGTAAACTACTGCCAGGATTTTTGCAGCCTGCCCCTCGTAAGCATGTACATGATGAGGAACAATGGAATCATAATAAATGCTATCCCCCTCTTCCAGCAAATAGGTATTCTTGCCGTAGCTGATTTCCATGATACCTTCCATAACCATGATAAATTCTTCCCCTTCATGAGAAGAAAGCACGAAGTCGGTATCTTCCGTTGGCATCACATCAATAATAAACGGCTCCATGTGACGATCCGCCTTTGACTTGGACAACGAGTGATATTCCATGTGTTTGCGAGAATGAATCGCGTTATTGGAGAAACTAATCGCATCTTTGGCTTCTTTCTTACGACAAACCACCGGTCCGACTTCATCCTGATCGTCAAGGAAAGTCCCCAGACGTACTCCCAACACACGCGCAATTTTAATTAGCGGTGCAAGAGAAGGTATATCAATGTTATTCTCAATACGTTCAACCTGTTCGATAGCCAAACCCGAACGTTGTGCCAACTCTTCTATGCTTATTGATTTATCTTCGCGGAGGGCTTTAATTTTTTCGCCAACAATTTTACTTGTATCCATTTTGAAAGCATTTTAGTTATCAAAGGTGATAAATTATAATAATTAAGCTGCAAAAATAGCAAAATCTTTAGATGAACACAATTATAACCGAAGAAAATACGACTATCAGGAAGAAAAAGAAGAAACTAAAAAAGCCGCTCCTCTATAATGAGGAACGGCTCTTAATCTTTTCGCGACAAGTAGATTACTTACGCAAACCGAGCTCTTTAACAATAGCACGATATCTTTCGATATCTCTTGCTTTCAGGTAATCGAGCAAGCGACGACGCTTACCTACCAACATTGTTAACGCTCTTTCAGTACTATAATCTTTTCTGTTGAGCTTCATGTGCTCAGTCAGGTGAGAAATACGGT
>ERZ826613.1083-NODE-1083-length-35139-cov-9.597879_pt1 | contig 35139 bp, 30 predicted proteins | sample MGYA00519925_ERZ826613 | MGnify/ENA primary metagenome ERZ826613 (study PRJEB31778, sample SAMEA3449236) | human gut metagenome | biome: human gut; feature: human-associated habitat; material: faeces | place: United Kingdom | collected 2010/2012 ... | reverse complement strand
CAAATTCTGAAAATACAGGTGGGGCGAGGGTAGAAATATTTTTCCTGAGTAGTCAAGAAACAAGCTAAATAGACCGCAATTAAGCTATGTAAAAGAAATTTTACATGCTTTTATCTAATATGTAAAAGCCTTTTGATAGACATTACTACTACGTTTGCTGTAATCTCATGGAAGAAGGAGGCATACAGAATTATGATAGCTGATAAAATTAAAAATGCTCGTACTATTCTTTATTACATAACTATCATTATAGTTGGGATTATATGCACATATAAGAAGAGAATAATATAACTTTTGTTATGATATCAAATGATTTTTTCATTTAATATAACATTGCATTGGATAGAAAAAATCAAATCAAATAAATTTGAAGAATACACTAAGTTAGATGAAAAGATAGGTGTAGAAGACTATATAGAAAAATTCAAAAAACTAATAAAAAGAATATATTTATCAGAATAAAGTGGTTATTGCATATTAAAATTAGAACTAAAGGAGAAACAAAATGAAATTAATTATAGCGTCAGATTCGTTTAAAGGAAGTTTATCTTCTAATCAGGTTAATAATATTATTGAATCAAAAGTTAAGGAAATTTTACCAAAAAGCTTTTGTGAAAAAATGTTAATTGCTGATGGAGGAGAAGGAACTTTAGAAGCTATTTATGGTGAAAGTGGCAATGGATATGACAAAATAGTAATTGATACAGTGAATCCTTTAGGTAAAAAAATAGATGGATATTATCTTAGAAAAGGTAATATTGCAGTTATTGAAATGGCGCAGGCTTCAGGATTAACGTTAATTGACGAAAAAGAAAAAAATCCTATGATTACAACATCTTTTGGAACTGGAATTTTCATAAAGCATGCAATTGAAAACGGTTGTACTAAAATCTATATAGGAATAGGTGGGAGTGCTACAAATGATGGAGGAATAGGTGCAATGATAGCCCTTGGTTATAGATTCTTGGATTCGGAAGGAAATGAATTGTCAGGAATAGGAGAAAATCTTGAAAAAATTGCAACTATAGATGATACCTTTGCTATAAAAGAAATTTCTGAAGTCGAAACCATTGTTATGTGTGATGTGACTAATACTCTAACAGGTGAAAAAGGTGCAACATACGTTTATGGACCACAAAAAGGTGGTACAGAAGAAAAGTTGGAAAAGCTGGAAAAAGGAATGATTTCCTATAGAAAAATTCTGGAAGAATATTTGGGACATTCAATAGAAGAAATTGAAGGGTTAGGTGCTGCAGGAGGACTTGGTGCCGCTTTATATGGATTTTTAAATGGAAAGATGCAATCAGGCATAGATGTGTTACTTGAGTTAAATAATTTTGAAGAAAAATTAGATAGTACTGATATTGTTATTACAGGAGAAGGTAAGACGGATTACCAGTCAGCATGTGGAAAGGTTATCTATGGAATTGCAAGAAAATGTAAGAAATATAATGTTCCGGTATTGGTTATTTCAGGAAGTTTAGGAGAAGAAATTAATCAATTGTATAGTATGGGAGTTAGCGGAATGGAAGCTTCTGTGTGTAACATTATTTCTTTAAATAATGCCATGGACAATGCAGAGAAATATTTATGCTATGCAGCAGAGAGAGTACTTCGTGTACTTAAAACAGGAATGGAGTTAGTACAAAATGAAAAAATATAAAGGAAATATTTTTGATTCAGCTGGGTTAGGCGAAGCATCAAAGTATAGCAAAACTACATACAAGTTAAACAATTTTAAAGAAATATTAGATATAGTATAGTTGGGAGTAATTATAGCAGTAAAAACAGCCTAAAATTAAATATGAGACATATGTCAACTTGTTAACCGGTAAGGGAATATGTAATACTAAACATACCTTATCGGTTTTTTATTCTTTAACATAAATTCTGTTAAAGAATAAAATTAAGTGTACATTATTTTTGCAAATCAGCATATAAATGGGAATGTGAAAATAACGGGAAATATAATAAAAATTTGGAGGCATATGTGATGAATAAAAAATGGGTAGTTATAATTTTAAGCCTGGCGTTGATAATGTTAATAATGCCACAGAACATTACAGCAGAAGACAACAGTGTCAATTATGATAATTTGATAATAGTAAGCGATGACATCGTGTCCGAAGATGGAAGCCAATCCACGGAAACATTTTGGTTCAACAGTATGCTTTGAGGTGGCGCCCGACAATTATTTATCACGTAAGTTTATAGAAGCAGAAATTTGATTAATAGAGATGCAAAGAAAGGGTGCCTTGCAAATATTAGGCACCCTTTCTGTAATATGTAATAATAAATTTTAATAGATATCTAGGTCGTAATCACCAAAGTCGGCATAGTCGAATTTTAATGTTTCTACAACTTTTGTTTTCTTGTTTGTCATTGTAAGAACAGTAAGAAATGCAATGTTCTTTGATAAAAATTTTTTCATAGCACATACTTCTTCTTTTGTATAAATTATTATGTATGGTTAGAATATCAAATCACCTTAATATTTGGGGGAAAGATAAAAAAGACCCTTATCCATACAACTTAATAATAACATAAATCACAAGTATATAAAAATAATTTTATAAGTATATTTAAAAATTTAAAAGAATATTTCGAAATACCTTTCTAAAATAATGTAAGACTTTACATTGCAAATATGATACAATAGGTTTCATATAGCGAGTAGAAAGGATATTTATTTAATGGAAAAAACGAGGGACGGTTTTAAGAGCGGAACTGGGTTTGTTATCGCCTGTATTGGTTCTGCCGTAGGTATGGGGAATATTTGGAGATTCCCATATATGGTATCAGACTGGGGAGGAATGACTTTTTTGATTCCCTATGTTTTGTTTGTAATTTTGATAGGTTCAACTGGACTTATTGAAGAGATGGCTTTGGGACGTGCGGCTAAGGGCGGTCCTATTAAGGCTTTTGGAAAGTGTACTGAGGTGCACACAGGCAAGAAGAAGTCAGGAGAGATTGTGGGCTTACTGCCTGTAATTGGTTCTCTTGCATTGGCTATTGGCTACACAGTTGTTGTAGGATGGATTTTTAAATATGCATTCCTTGCAATATCAGGTCAGCTTTCAGGAATGGGAAAGAATATGGATGTCATAGGCGGTATGTTTGGAACTACGGCTTCAGCTTTCGGAAACAATACTTGGCTTGTAATTGCGGTGATTGTTACAGCAGTGATTATGGCATTTGGTATTGCCGGAGGTATTGAAAGAGCCAATAAGTTTATGATGCCTTTATTGTTTGCGTTGTTTCTTGGACTTGGAATTTATATTTTTACACTTCCGGGAGCAAGCGAAGGATACAAGTATATTTTTACAATTAATCCTAAGGGATTGCTGAATCCAAGACTTTGGATTTATGCTTTTGGACAGGCATTTTTCTCATTATCAATTGCAGGCAATGGAACAGTTATTTACGGTTCATATTTAAGTGAAACAGAAGATGTGGTAAGTTCAGCAAGAAATGTGGCTATTTTTGACACATTGGCAGCCCTTCTTGCATCATTTGTAATTATTCCGGGAATGGCAGTTGGTGGAGCAGAGCTTTCATCAGGCGGACCGGGATTAATGTTTATTTATCTTGTTAACGTGTTTAACGGTATGCCGGGTGGCAAGATTGTTGGAATTGTTTTCTACATATGCGTATTGTTCGCAGGAATGAGTTCACTTGTTAATTTATACGAGGCACCTGTGGCAACATTGGAAGAAAGATTTGGGTTCAAAAGACCTGTGGCAGTTGGAAGTATTGCCGTTGTAGGTTGCATTGTAGCATTAGTTATCCAGGGAATTGTTTCAGGCTGGATGGATGCAGTTTCAATTTATATTTGTCCACTGGGAGCAATGCTTGCGGCGATTATGTTCTTCTGGGTTGCAGGAAAAGACTTTGCGGTTAATGCGGTTAATCAGGGAAGAGATAAGAATATCGGTCCATGGTTTGTGCCACTTGGAAAGTATGTTTTAGTACCACTTGCTTTTATTGCTTTGGTAGCCGGAGCTATACTTGGTGGTATTGGTTGATAAAAAATCTCAATACAACTTCTTGTTGAGACAAAAGTTACCAGTTTACATAATGCCATAAACCTGGAATTAGAAGTGTTACCAGTTTACATAATGCCATAAACTTGGAATTAGAAGTGTTACCAGTTTACATAATGTCATAAACCTGGAATTTAAAGAAAAACTGGTTTACATAAAATCAAGAAAATATTTGGTATATTGAGAAATACCCCAAAAATTCAGAAATATTGAATTTTTGGGGTACATTTTTTGCAACATAGCTAGTATAAGTAACATATTAGTTTACATAACAATATGAGAATAAGTCAATATGTGACAATAGCGAGTTTAAAGCAAGAATATGTGACATAACAAGTTTACATAAGTTGAAAACGTACCACAAAAAATGAAAAATGGTGAAATTTGGGGTACGCTACCGAAAATATGGGACAAACCGAAGATATGGGAAAATTTGAAAGCTAAGAGCCTAAAGGCTTTCTGTGATAAGTATAAGCCCAAATATGCGGTGAGAACATCCATGTCAGATTTCAGGCAGCAGGATTGGATGACAAACATTCCTCTGTATAACATAGATAAGATATCTGAAATTTTGGATGAATAAAGAAAGATAGAAAAATAAAATACTAAAATAAAAGACAGCCGATTCAGTGAAGCAATTCTTCAGTGGTGCGGCTGTTTTTTTGTGGAAAAACAAGGGGTCAGTTTGTGAAAAAAACGACCATTCCATAGTGGTAAAATTATATCAGAGCTCAAAAATAAAACACATATTTAAGAATTAGGTTAATATTTGAAAAAAATCAATGAGATTTATGAATAAAATTTGTTGTATATGCCTAGAGTGACAATATGTGTCTATGCAAATTTGCATAATTCTTATAAACAAAAAATGGAGGAATGAATATGCAGCTTGAAAGCACTAATAAGATACAACGAGTTCTTGGTATATATAAAAAATTAGTCAGTGGTGAAATTGTTAGCAAGGTTGAGGAAGCTAATAATTATGGAGTAAATGAGAGAAGTATTCAGAGAGACATTGATGATATAAGAAGTTTTATGGAATCAGAAGTAGGGCGAACAGGAATTATAAATAATGTTATTTATGATAGAGAGAAGAAAGGATTTCGTCTGGAACAACAGAATCCGACGGAATTGACTAATGGTCAAATGTTGGCAATCTGCAAGATATTACTTGATAGCAGAGCACTTCTAAAAACAGATATGATAGAAATTCTGAATAAGCTGATTGAAAATTGTGTTACTAAAAATAATCAGAAAGAAATTCTTGATTTAATAAAAAATGAAAGATTTCATTATATTGAACCAAGGCATAAGGTTAGCTTTTTGGACACAATGTGGGATATTGGACAGGCAATCAGAAAATCACAATACATCCATATTAAATATGAAAAAGCAGGAACAAAAGAAATAGTAGAAAGAAAATTAAAGCCGGTGGCAATAATGTTTTCGGAATACTATTTTTATGTAACGGCATTCATCAGTGATGAAGAAATCAAAAAAGATTTTGAAGTTTTAAATGATTCGTTCCCAACAATATACAGAATTGACCGAATAAGAGAGCTTAAAATATTAGATGAGAAATTCTTTATACCATACAGAAACAGATTCGAAGAGGGAGAGTTTAGAAAACGAATTCAGTTTATGTACGGTGGCAAACTTAGAAACGTAAAATTCAAGTATACAGGCGACGATATTGATGCAATACTTGACCGACTTCCAACAGCGCAGATATTAGAAGAAGGAAAAGGCTACTACATTGTGAAAGCAGAAGTATTTGGCAAGGGAATCGATATGTGGTTGAGAAGCCAGGGGAATAAAGTTGAAATAATGGGATAGAACGGAATGATTAAAAGCTTTTAAGCTTTTAATAGATAAATTAACAAAATAAAAACAAAGAAAAGGAGGACAAATATGTTTTTAAATTATTTAAATGAAGATTCAAAACAAATGTTTTTGAAATTATGTTTATGTGCAGCAAAAGCAAATGACGTCATTGAAAGGGAAGAAGAGGATATGATGCATGCTTATTGTAGAGAGATGAATATCAAAGAGGAGATACCTAAAGATGATATTGAACCGAATGAATTAATAGCAGAGATTAGTGGAAATACAAACAAATCAGAAAAAAAGATTATTGTACTAGAACTATTAGGACTTATGTATTCTGATGGAAACTACGATAAAAGCGAACATTCATTTATGGATAATATTGTAAAAGGGTTCAATATGAATAAAGAAGACTTAGAAAAATTAGACATAATGTTAAATTCCTATTACAAAGTTTATAAGGAAATGGTTTCGGAAATTTTTTAAAAACGAGGAATTTCATATGGGAGAAAATTTGTATACAATAGGCAATGAAGAAGATAGACGAATATTATTAAATAATGACAAATGTGATAAATACGATTATTTGGTTGCAGTAGCATGTGGTGCAATAGGAGGCGTAATAGATGCATTTTTTGTTGGTGCACCTGGTGAAAGCAAGTTAGGTGATTGGAGTGACAAACAGGTTGATGGAGTTGTAAAAAAATTTGCAAAGATGGTTGGCTGGGAACCTAGTGCTGATAAGGCAAATAATACAGCTAGTGCAATAGGATTTCTAGAAAGAAAATATAAAGTAAATTATGATCAAACAAGTACCGGTCAGGTGGGAAATCAGTTTGATATGTATACCAAAAATCATCATATGAAATCATTGTCTCATTCGCCGGATATTATTGGTTTATTTTTTTCGATATTGAATCAATTTACATCAACATCTTCGTTTGCAGGTAATGGAAAGCTAGTTACAATAAATACAAACACTCAGGAGCTCCAGGGAAACAATTTCATATCTAAACTTTTTTGTGGAGTGGCAAATTGGTTTGGACATATTATGTCAGACATAGCAGGAAGTTCAGGATCGAGAGGTAACAGTGGAAGAGGCACAGGAGTGGTAATTCCATTTTATGAATTGTTTCAGTTTTGCAAATTTGGAAAGTTTAAAGTAGTAAAACAATATACAGTTAATGGAGAAACAAAAGAAAAAGTATTTTTAAATGATTTTGCTACGATAGCTACCAAAGCGTTCGAAGAGGGATATGATTTAAGATTTGGAGTTGCAATGGCAATACCGGTTTTGGTAACAGAATTATCTATAAGATTGATTTGGTCAATTAGGAGACACTACCAATATGAACGACCATTGAAAGATTGTATACCGACTCAAAAACATGCAGATTTGAGAGTTATGCTGTTATTGGGAAATGGAACGTTGTGCATAATAGATGCAATGGATGCTGGAATCAGATCAAAAGGAAATTTTTTAAGTTTCTTTATGCATTTAAATCTTATTGCCTGGATGAGATTCATAATTATGGTATTAAAAGAAGTGTGCATAAGATTTGGTATAGTTGGTGCAATGGAGAAAGCTATTCAGGCATATAAGAGAATAGATCATGAATTACTTATGTACTTGAAAGAATTAAAAAAAATAGATATTGAGCAGTTTAAAAAAGAAACAGCTATGTATAATGATCTTATAAAGGGACTTGATAGGGCTACCTCACAAGAAGAATTAAAGGAGGAATTAAACAATATTTACCAAAAAATGGGATGGAAAAAACCTTGGGAAGGCGACTTTGATGATTTTATGACAAACAGCAATAAGCCTATGGTGTTTGAGTAATGTTTAACTGTGATAAATGTGGAAGTTGTTGTAGAAATCTCGACAAATCTAAATTGTATGAAGATTTAGATAGAGGAGATGGTACATGTAAGTTTTTGAAAGACAATTTATGTACCATTTATGAAAACAGACCATTGAAATGTAGGGTAGATGACTGCTATGATAATTTTTTTTGTGAACAAATTAGTCGTGAAGAATATTATAGGATTAATAAGGAAGCATGCAGAATATTAAGAAGAACGGAGGAATAAATTATGCCTTTACCATTTATATTAGGAGCAGCGGCATTAGTTGCCGGGGTTACAGGAGTTGGAAGCGGAATTCATGGTGCGTCAGAAATGAAAAGTGCGAAAGATACAATGGATGCAGCGGAATACTTGAACAAACAAAATCAAGACAAGTTTAAGAAAAAAGACAAAGCTACAAATAAAACAATGGATAAGTTGGGTAAATTAGAATTAAATATAATGAGTGATTTTAGTGAATTTGCAGATGTAATTGAAAAAATTCAAAATAGACCAGAGTTTAAAGCTTTTGATAAAAAAGGTGTTAAGTTACCTAAATACAATAAAGAAGAGTTAAGAGAAGTTTCAATAGGCGCGGGTGTAATATTAGGTGGTTTAGGAGGAGCAGCTGCAGGAACGGCAGGAGGCTTTGCAGCTGCAGGAGCTACTACATCAGCAGTTATGGCTTTGGGAACAGCATCTACAGGAACAGCAATTTCAAGCTTAAGTGGTGCAGCTGCTACGAATGCTGCACTTGCAGCGTTAGGAGGTGGAGCGAAAGGTATTGGCGGCGGTATGGCATTAGGCTCAGCAGTCCTAAGCGGAGCTACGTTAGGGGTAGGATTGCTTGTGGGTGGAGTTATATTTAACAAAGCAGGAAAGAAGATGTCAAATCAGGCAGAAGAAGCTTTTGATCAGGTATATGAGTCATCTAAAAAGGTAAGAAAGATTTGCAATTACTTAGATGATTTAAAAGAAACTGCGGAAGAGTATACAGAATCTCTTGAAGATACATTTGAAAAATACAATGAATGCTTCTCGATTGTACGTGAAACAGTAAATAATGGAAAATTAGATTGGTGGGAATTTACACAAGATGAGAAGAATGCAACGGAAAACTCATCTAGTCTTGTAGGATTGTTATACAAAATGTGTAAAGTTAATTTAGTTAATGTATCAGAAAATGAAGAAGAAATGAACACGATTAATAAACAACAGGTTAATAGTGTTTTGAACGATGCATATGAAGTTGTGAATAATTTAAAATAGAATAAACTTTTAAAAAGGATTTCCTGCATCTGGGAAATCCTTTTTAGCAAACAATATTATATTATAAAGTCCATATGATATAATATACTATTCAAACCACAGAAAGGAGTCCACATGAATCAGTTTACATTAACCGAAAGTATTGATGCATATATGAAATCTAAAAATTTAATAATGATTGAACAGTCGTCATGGAACAATGGAGTTATTATATTCAAAATTGAAGATTGGGATGGACTGCCGAAATCGTTAGTTGTTATTTATCTTGAAAAGGATAAGGCACACCTTAAAAAAGTTGTTGAACAGATTTATGGTGAAAGTAAGAATAACGAATATCTTATTCAATGCACAAACATAGATGAGGAAAAAACTTCTGATGGAATAATTATTTATATAATTACAGAAAGAGTGAATCAGTTAGTTGATTTGGTTCTTGAAGGGGCAGAGGAATTGGAGAACAAAACCGAAGAGGAAAAGAAAATTTATTTATATAAGATTATGTATGATGCAGGAGTGAGTGCAGACTATCTTAAGAAAAAGCTGAGCTCACTTAATATATTTGTAAACAATGAAGAATTATGCGTGGATCGAAACGGAAAAGGGAAATTATTATTATTCGATTTAATTAAGAATCAGGTAATGATTAACAATGAAGCTTATGAGATTTCAAGGCTTGTAAAGCAGGTTGCCAATGGACTGGGTACAGGGATTAATATTGATGTTAAGGAACAGACTATTGAGCAGCTTAACAGGGAGTGCCTTGAACAGATTGAGCATAGCAGGAAGAAGAATCAGCAATACAAATTAATTTTTCAAAGTAATATTGAAAATGCAAAAAAGGGAGACGAAAAAGCCCAATATGTGGTAGGCTATATGTATTACAAAGGAAAAGGAGTTCCAAAAGATTACATTAAAGCAGCAGAATGGTACAAAAAATCAGCAGAAGGTAGTTATACTAAGGCACTTAATAATCTTGCCTATCTTTATCAAAAAGGAAAAGGTGTAAACAAAGATATACATAAAGCTGAACAATTATTGCTTAAATCGGCAAAGCAGGGGGATGATGTGGCATGTTTAAATCTTGGGATTTTATACCAGACAGGAAAACTTGGAACAGCCAATATGGAAGACGCAGAATACTGGTATAGGAAAGCTATGGATAAAGGAAATCCTGCAGCGACAAGGATATATAGAAGAATCCAAGCAATGGAGCAAAAAGAAAACTAATATACAGAACAGATATACGGAGCAGAAAGAAAACTAATATACAGGACGGAGACAGGATGAAACATATAAACACTACAGATATGTATTTTCAGGTAATTAACTGTGAAGAAATAGATGAATTAAAGCAGATTTTGAACAAATACAGTCCATATTATTCTAATTGGAGGGATTACGTTAATAATGTTATGTTAACCAATGGACTGTCATATGAAAAACTAGGCAAGAAATGTGGTTTTAGCAAGAATACAATTAAAGGTTGGGTAAAAAACAACTGTATGCCTAAATCAAGAGAGAATTTTATAAAGTTTGGTATGGGTCTAAGATATAATCTACAGGAGATTAATTTTGTACTTCAAAGATACGGCAAGTATCCAAGACTTTATTCTAAGTCATTGGAAGATGCCATTTGTATTTATATTATTTCCCATTATCCAAAGGACGAAAGCATAAATCCATATGACGAATATGAGAAAATTAAAGCCAATTTCCTTAATATTTTGAAAACAAAAAATAAAAGAAAGTTTCTTGCAGATTCACCTAATAGTACAATGGATATGGAAAAGAAAATTATTGGTTTTTCTAATGAAAAGGAACTGGTGGATTTTGTAAGAAAGAATGAAGTAGAATATTTAAACAGTTATTATAAGCTGATTGATTATATTGAAGCCTATGTTAAAGCGGAAAATTTAGGAGGTTCTTATCATAGCCTGATTGAAAATGAGAAGCTTGATAAAGGATTTGAAAAGATGATTTCAAATCTTAAAAACTGGGGCGAAGTTCCCAACAGACAGCGCCTTATGGCTTTAGGTATTAAGCTTAATATGTCTTGTCTTGAAATAAACCAGTTGCTATGGTATGCCAATATGGAGAAGCTTTGTCCAAAGGACAAGATAGAATGTATAATTCTTTATGTGTTGTCTAATCTTGATGTGGCAAATCCCACATATCAGACTAATCATATGGCGCTTGTAAGTGCTTATTCCGACAATCCACATATAGAAGAACAGTGTAAAAATCTTCTTGTTGAGCTAACAGGACTAAAAACTTCTGAGGAAATACAGGAAGAGGTACAGTATTATATTAAGGATACATTACAATCACTTGATTTGGAGGATGACAATTATGGAATACTTCAGTTGTTTATGGAAGAAAATAAGTAGAATAGTTATTGTTGTTATTGCATTATTTTGTGTTGGAAGTATTATGCCGGAAGAAGTTAAGGCATATGAAGGGGTGGACTTAAGATATAAAGAGGAAGGCAAGCACAATTTATATGATTCAAAAAGCTATACACATAATGGATATTTAAGAGTTTACTTTGATGAAACACAAGGATATGAACCGGGAGTTTATTTGTATCTATCATTTTATGATTGGACTGTAAAGTCTAATTATTCATTTTCTGTTTATATGGACAATGCACTATTATTACAGGGAATGTGTTCAGATTATCTGGAAGATTCAAAAGGATGGGCATATAAATATATCTTTATTCCATTACAATATTTTAAAGAACTGAATCGTCAGCATGTTATAACAATGTATACAATGAGTCCTTCCGGACAAATAGGCGATAGTGTTGTTAATAACATTACGTTGTACAAACCATTAATAAAAAACAATACAACTGTTTCAGCAAAACAGATTAGCGGAAAAAAATCTGTAAAACTGGAATGGGGTGAAATGACAGGTGCAAAAAAATACTCTGTTTATCGTTCAGATAATTTAAATGGAAGATACGAAAAGATAGGTGAAACTACATCAACTAATATTTCAGATAATGAAGTTAAGAGTGGCAATAAATACTACTATTATGTGGAAGCAAAATACGTTGATTGTGATGTTTTAGCTACAAACAAGACATCAGTAGAAGTAAAAAAGCCAGAACTATCAATTCCGAAAATAAAAGTAAAAAAGAAAAGAAAAACTCTAAATATATATTGGGGAATTATACCTGATTCAAGTAAAGGTATAGAAATATATATGAAAGAGGGGAAAAATAAGAAGTATAAGAAAGTAAATACAACTACTAATTTAAAGAAAAATAAAAACAAAAAAGGGGCAGTTGGAATTACAGCTTCAAAAAAATACTTAAAAAAAGGAAAAAAATACAGTTTTAGAGCAAGAACATATACTTATTTTAACAATGAAAAAATTTATGGAAAATGGTCTAAAACAGTTAGCATTAAAGGATAAGATAATAGGAAGTGCTTATGAGAAATAATAGATTATGGGAAAATATAAATAAAATAAGTATAGTGTTTGTTTTTACAGTGATGTGTGTAATTACCGGTGTTACTAATGTAAGAGCTGATGATGCAAGGTGTACTTATTATAGAGAAATAACAGAAGATGAAAATTTGACTGTGCATGGAGTTCAGATTAGGTATGAAGAAAATAGTAATTCACTAAATCCGCCAGAGGTAAGATTAGACTTTGAATATATATCAGACATTAAAAAGGGAAGCGTATTTAGTGTTTATCTGGATAATAAATGTTTAAAAAGAGACACATGTATTGTTGGGCAATATGAGTCAGTTTCAATAGAACCGGAAAGTTTTATGGAAATGAATCGTAGGTATACACTTGCGTTATATACTGAGGATAGCAATGGAATAGTGTATAACGTGAAAAAGTATTACTTGATTTTTTATAAGCCCCTAGTGAAAAAGGCTACTACTGTTTCAGCCAGTCAGGTTTACGGCGAAAAAGCAATTCGGGTTAAATGGGATAAAATAGTTGGAGCACAGAAGTATTATATCTACAGGGCAACTAGTGAGAATGGCATGTATAGAAACATAGGTGTCTGCACAGAGCCAAATATCATTGATGACCAAGTGAATATAGGAACGAAATATTATTACTATATTGAGGCAGCTTATGTTGATGATGATAGAGTTACAACTAACAAGTCCTCAGCTACTGTAGTTTCATCAAAGATAAAATTATCAGGTCCAAAGATTAAAATTAAAAGAAAACATAAGACATGGCAGGTTTATTGGGGAACTATATCAGATGAAAGTAACGGTATTGAAGTTTATATGAAAAAAGCAAATGGAAAATACAAAAAAATCAATACTACTACTAAGATAAAAAAACGAGAAAGCAAGCGTGGAATAGTTGGAATAACAAGTTCTAACAAGGCATTAAGGCCAGGGGTAGAATATAGCTTTAAGGCAAGAACTTTTAGATGGGTTAAAACTAAGAAAGTTTATAGCAAATGGTCTAACACAGCTACAATTATAAAGCGTGGTCAAAAGAATTCATCAATAAAGTTTAAGACACTAAAAAAATAGATAAAACCGGGAGAAAACAATGGATTCTATTTTAGGCAGAACAATACTTGGATACAGGGTAGTGGAAAAAATAGGTTCAGGTGGTTTTGGCAATGTATATAGAGTGGAGCGAAATAACATTGTAGGAAATACCACAAGGGCATTAAAGGTTATAACACTACCGGGCGAAAATGAATATATAGAAATATTAAACTCTATGGGCGGAGACAGGGAGAAGACGAATTCTTATTTCAAAAAGGAATTGGATCGTGTTCTTAACGAGATTAGGGTTTTTTCGTTGATTTCTGAAAAAGATAATCATAATATTGTTTCCTATTATGAAAGTGATGTGGAGCAGACAGGTGAGTTTAGATATAACATTTATATTTTAATGGAAATGCTTACACCTCTCACAAAGTGGCTGCAGGAGAACAACCTGACAGTTGGAGAAGGTCTAAAGATTGGTATTGATATATCAAGCGGATTAAGTATTTGCCACGAAAACAACATTATCCACAGAGATATAAAATTAAGCAATATTTTTGTGTCAAAAGACGGAACTTTTAAGCTGGGAGACTTTGGCGTTTCAAAGCGAATGAACGATACAACTATGGCAGGAACCCTTAAAGGTACGCCTAATTACATAGCACCTGAGATTTATATAGGACAGAAAAAATATAACAGTTCAGTTGATAATTATTCTCTTGGAATACTTTTGTATTATTTGTTTAACAAGAAGAGATTTCCATATTATCCTGATTTTCCATATGAATATTCAACAGAAGATGAGGACAGAGCTTTCTATAAAAGAATGAAATATGAAGAATTAAGTAATCCGGTCTGTGCACCTAAAACAGTTGCCCGAATTATAAAGAAGGCAATTTCCAAACCTGATGAAAGATATAGAAAGACAGAACAGTTTCTTGAAGATTTGATGGAGGCAAAAAATAATCTTACGGAAGATGAACTTAATACGCCAATTGGTTTTGAACCGGTAATAAAAGAATCTCCAATAGTAAATGAGAAAGAGGCAAAGCTAGTTGAAAATCTGTATGGGCAAACTGATGAAAGCATAAGTTTTGAGCAGTATGGCGTAACAATGGAAGATACAGATTCGATTAAGGGGCAGAATGCTTTGACGGATGATGAAGCAGAAAAAAATAACCGGGCAAAAATAGATTATAATTATGTGACAGACGAAAAAAACGGTAATAAATTAAGTAGTGGTGGTTCAGAAATAAACAAGCAGGAACTTACCAATGAATCTTCTAGTGAAAAGAGCAAATATAAGTGGCTTCTCATTGGTGCAATAATAATCACCTGTAATGTAATGATTATTTTGTTGGCGGTATATGGAATAACTAACAGAATAAATAACACTCAGGGAGAAAGTAACAATATAGGAAACATAGGAGAAACTATAGCGCAAACAGCCATAGAAGAAACAACTATTGCTGAAACAACTGTGGCTCAGACAACCGTGCAGGAAACTACATCACAGCAACCGGTTACCACAACTGTACCTGCAACTACTAAAGCAAAAAAGAAAAAAGCCAAGAATACCACTACGACGAAGGCTTCAGGCAGCAGTTCTAAAAAAAGCAATGATGATGATTTTAACTTTAAAAATGTGGTAGAATAGTTATAATTAATTACAAAGTAATAGTACGGAAGTGATTATATATAACGACAGCACATATAATCAGGACTTAATCGCATAGGAGAAGTTATGAAGATTGCCATTGTAGACGACAGCAGTTTGGATAGAGATTTTTTAAAGAACGGATTAGAAATAATCTTTGAAGAGAGAAACATAGAGAACCTTGAAATACAGGAGTTTAGCAGTGGGGAAGAATTGCTTAATTATCTAAGAGAGAATCCTTCAGATTTTTTCCACATTATTTTTATGGACATTTATATGGAAGATTTAACAGGTGTGGAGACGGCAAAAGCAATTAGAAAGACTGATGAACAGGTGAAAATTGTATTTATTACAACAAGTAATGAGTTTGCCAGTGAAAGTTATGAGGTAAGAGCAGAGGATTATTTGATTAAGCCTTTTGACGGCCAGCGGATGAATAAGATTATTGACAGATTTTTTAGAAAAAACAAAGAAGTTAAGATTTTGGAATTTCCCAACGGCAGAAAGGTTTCTGTTAATTCTATTGTCTATACCAGTTTTTCAGGACATTACGTAACTGTTTTTATGAAAGATGGAGAGAATGTGCAGATAAGATGCACTCAGAAGAATTTTGAAAAAATAATCGGACCATATCCTCAACTTATATCAAGTTTCAAAGGCGTTATAGTTAATTTGGAACAGGTTGACGGAATCGAAGAGGACAGATTTAGAATGAAAGATGGTGAATTTGTTCCAATTAGCAGAAGAAAGTATGGTGAAGTGAAGAAGCAATATACAGATTTTCTTATGAAAAAATTAATGGAAAAGGAGGAAACGTAAATGACCTCTTTTAGAATGTTTGAAATTATATTGTATTCAATGGTTAGTCTTTTGCCATATTTAGGACTGGCGTTGTATCCTTTCGAGGACAAGTTTAGAATGTCCAAAATTAAGTTGAGCGGATGCATTGTTATTCTTACGGTAATTCAAAGTGCTCTTGGAATATATGCAACAATGTGTTCACAGGAACAGAAAGCTTTATTTTCACTGCTAAGCACAGTATGCTACGGTGGATTTTATTTTCTTGCAATAAAAGAGAATGTAGGAAAACTTGTATTTGTTTTATTAATAGTATCTAATTTTGCCAACTTTGTTGTAATGTGTGCAAAGTGTGTGGAAGGTTATATTTTTCCACAGCTTGCAGTTGAAAACAACAAATGGTCTTTTTCTTTATGCACAATGATAGTGCAGCTTATTTTTATTCCACTTTTATTTTTATATTTTAAAAAGTATATAAAAGGGATGGCTCATATAGATACGGGAAAAAAGATTTGGAGATTTTTGTGGATAATTCCGGCAACTTTTTATCTGTTCTGGTATCATGGGCTTTATTTTAATACAAAATCATCAATTGAGTTAGCAATGGACCCGGTTAATATGATTTTTACGTTTTTTATTAATCTTGGAGCTGTGGTTGTTTATACGGTTATTGTTAATTCTATGGCTGAATTTCAATATAATCTTAATTTGGAAGAAGAAAAGAAACAGCTTGAAATTGAAAATCTTTGTTTTGAAAATATGAAGAAGCAAATGGAATCTACAAGGAGAGCGCGTCACGATTTGAAGCATCATATGAAGGCTGTTCACACAATGGCAGAAAACAATGAGTGTAAGAAAATTACAGAGTACATAGAAACATATTTGGAACACGTGTCATTAAAGAAGCCTTTGGTTTATTGCACCAATTTTACTTTAAATGCACTGATTGTATATTATGTTCAGCAGGCGGAAGCTCACAAAATAAAGTTAAAGTTAAATATTGAGTTGCCGGAAGAAACCAATGTTAAGGAGGCAGATTTAACAGTATTGTTTGGAAATCTTTTGGAGAATGCAATTGATGCCTGTGATGAGGTGCAGGAAAATAAAAGATATATTAATTTAAAAATCTACAAGCCTAATTCAGATTCAATAGTTTTCTATATTGAGAATGGTTTTAATGGAAGTATTAAAAAGAAAAATCAGCAATTTCTGACAACTAAGGCTAACGGCAACGGTATTGGAATTGAGTCGGTAAAATATGTTGTTCACAAATACAACGGAGACGTTAATATAAAAACAGACGAAAACAAATTTATCGTTTCAGGAGTTTTATTACAACCACTTGACGCCACAAAATAACCGTTGGACGCCAGCTTATAGATTTCTTATATATTATTTTTTTATAATAATGTTGTAATAGACAAGGTACGATAAAAAAGGAGGATAATATATGAGGAGAAAATGGAAAAAATTACTAAGCACAACATTGGCATTGGCAATGGTTGTAACAACTATTGGTGTACGTGAAGTGCCGGTAAGTGCAGCGGAAGAAGAGAATACAAATGAGAGTGTGGTTTATATGGATAACATGGCATATGATACCACAACAGGACATTTTTATAAGTTAAGTAGTGTGGGAACATACGAGCAGGTAAATGCAGAAGCTAAGGAAAGTGGCGGCTACCTTGCCTGTATTTCTTCAGCAGAAGAGAATGAGATAGTTGCAAAGGTTTCAAGTACAGGAAAAACAACTACATCATCTTATATTGGACTTATGAGAAATGAGGAAAATATTCAGGAATGGATGTGGGCAGATGGAAGCGAAGTAAATTACACTAATTGGAACGAAGGTGAACCTAACAGTGAAAATGAAAAAGTAGCGGAAATTTACGATAGCACAAGAAGTCCAGGTGCAGAAAAATGGAATGACTGTACTGTGTCAAGTAGAAATACAGGTGTCATAGAATACAATGAATGTATTCATCCTGAATCACAGTATGTTGTAAAGAATAAAACTTTTGCAGACTGTGAACAGGGAGGTTACACAGGAGATACTTATTGTGGATTTTGTAATGAAAAGATAGCAGACGGAAAAGAGACAGAGCCGGGAGGACATGCAGAGGCTGTTATTGATGAAAAAACAGTAAAAGAGGCAACATGTACAGAAGAGGGCTATACAGGCGATAAGATTTGCCCTACATGTAAGAAGGTTTTGGAACATGGGAAAACAACTCCGGTCAATGGACATACAGAGTCAGAAGAGCTTCGTAAGGTTAGGGAAGCAAGCTGTTATTTAGATGGTTATACAGGTGAAACATATTGTACAGTTTGTGGAGAAACATTAGAAGCCGGGGATGCCATTACAAAATTAGAACATAAATATGAAGATAATGTATGTAAAAACTGTGGAAGAATTAATAATGCCCAGTTAGATACAACATATACATCAAAGACAACAAATTTATATCCGTTCCAGGTAATACAGTTTAAGGCACCTGAAAATGGAAAGTACAAGTTTCATTGTGAAAATATTACAGTTTGGGATTCATATGGCTATTTATTTAAAGAAGAAAACTTTAATGACCAGGTTATAAAAGGCGGAATAGAAAAGTTTAATGCAAAATTAGAAAATTCGAATGTAGAGAATTCAAGATTAGATGGTTTTTGGGGTGTTAATGATGATGGGGGTAAAAATGGTGCACCTGCAATGACAGAAGAATTAGAGAAAGATAAGACATATTATTTCGTTTTAGGTACTTATTATGCTTATACATATACAGGAGAATTTAGCGTAACAATAACATGTACTCACGATAAAACACATATAGAAGGAAAAACTTTATCGGATTGTACAGTTGGAGGTTATACAGGAGATACTGTCTGTGATACATGTGGAAAAGTTGTGGAACAGGGACAGACTTTGGAACCGGGTGAACATCAGGAAGCAGTATTAGATGTTAAAGATGCAACCTGCTATGTAACGGGTTATACAGGCGATACATATTGTAGTGTTTGTAATATAAAATTAGCAGAGGGAACAGTTACTCCAAAACTTGAACATGAATATGAAGATAATGTATGTAAAAACTGTGGAAGAATTAATAATGCCCAGTTAGATACAACATATACATCAAAGACAACAAATTTATATCCGTTCCAGGTAATACAGTTTAAGGCACCTGAAAATGGAAAGTACAAGTTTCATTGTGAAAATATTACAGTTTGGGATTCATATGGCTATTTATTTAAAGAAGAAAACTTTAATGACCAGGTTATAATAGACGGAATAGAAAAGTTTAACGCAAAAATAGAGAATAATACCGGAGGCAATTCTAGATTAAAAGGTTATTGGAAGATTAACGATGATGATGGCGCAAACTCGGCACCTGAAATAACCGCAGAATTAGAGAAAGATAAGATATATTATTTTGTTGTAGGACCTCATTCAACAGCTACAGGTGAATTTAGCATAACAATAACATGTGCTCATGAGAAAACACACAGGGAAGGAAGAACACTTTCAGACTGTACAGAGGGTGGTTACACAGGTGATGTTATTTGTGATACATGTGGAAAACTTGTGGAACAGGGACAGACTTTGGAACCGGGTGAACATACAGTTGAGGTTGTGGATGCCAGAGAAGCAAATTGTTATATCGAAGGAAAAACAGGTGAAGAAAAATGTTCAGTATGTGATAAAGTATTAAAAGAAAATGAAGTAATACCAAAGCTTGAACATAAATATGAAAATGAGGTATGTGTTAATTGTGGAAGAATAGAGAATGCTAAAAAAGGCACAGAATATTCTTCATATATAACAGAAAAATTACCAATTCAGGTAGTAGAATATACTGCACCGGAAACAGAAAAAATTATTTTTGAATGTAACAATACAAGATATTGGAATAGCATCGGATACTTGTTTGACGAAACAAATTATAGCGATGAAATGCTTATGGATGAACTTGAAAAATATTATTCAGGAGATAGCGATTATATAAGCTTTAAAAACTATTTGGCAGAAAATGAGTATGGTGGAGGAACGGGTGCTCCGGCAATTAAGTATAAAGTTCAAAAAGATAAGAAATACTACTTAGTTATAGTGCCTCAAGAAAATGATTATGGAGAATTTACTGTAACAATTGATTGTCCACATGACAGAACACATGTAGAAAATAAAGCAATTAAAACATGTTCAGAAGGTGGTTATACAGGAGATGTTATATGTGATTTATGTGGAAAAGTTGTAAAACATGGTGAAAACATAGAACCTGACAGTGAACATAATTACATTAATTATAAGTCAATTGAACCTACATGTAATGAATATGGTAAACGTTATTTAAAATGTGTGAATTGTGGAAATGAGAAAGTTTTAGAAGATGAAGACTATGGATATGCAGATCATAGGTATGTCTTAGTTAATAGCGTAAAGGCAACATGTACAACTGACGGATATTTAGGTGACAGTAAATGTAAGTATTGCGGTTTGGAAAATGAAAACCAGCCGGAAAATAAGGTCATAAAGGCATATCATAATATGGATCCAGAAGAAATAGATTCATGTTTGATAAATGATTATAAAAGTGTAGAAGCAACATGTGAAAAAGAAGGCTACACAGGAGATGTATATTGCACAATATGCCATAAAGTTATTGAAGAAGGCAAAACAATTGAGAAATTAGAGCACTCATTTAAAGATGGCAAGTGTATGGAATGTGGCGCTGACGAGGAAGTAGTAAAAAGCGAGAAAGACGGTTACTATGAAATTTCTACATTTGACCAATTAATTACATATTTGAAAAATGTAGAGTCAGGAATCAGCGGAAAACTTATAAATGATATAGAGTTTCCGGAAAATTATGATGATGAAGATGACGTTATTGGAAGAAAAACACTGAAAAATAGTACTTTTGATGGCAATGGTCATAAAATATCAGGAATTAATTCAAATGGAACTCAAACAAAGTTATTTGATGATATTTACGTAAGTGAAATAAAGGATCTTGAAATCGAATGTAAAGAAAAAGAAGATGGCAGAGGTTTGGGCGTCTACCTTGCAGATTCTACTATTGATTCAAAATTTACAAACTGTAGTATTACAGGTAATAGGATTGAAATAGACGGTTATTGTTCAGCTATGATAAGGGAAGCATATGCGAGTGAATTTATACATTGTATAAATAATGCAGACATTATATACAACAATGATACGCAGATAGTGGCAGGATTGGTATGCGAGGCAGAGAATTGTATTTTTGATAAATGTGAAAATAATGGAAATATTGCTACCACGAAGGCATATGTAGTTGGTGGTATTATTGCTCAAGCTAAAAATTGTATTATAAAAGACTGTATTAACAGAGGTGACATTACAACTTATGGTTATACAGCAGGAATTGTTGCAGGAGTTACTAATACAGATAATAGACCATGTACAACATCAATAACAGGATGTACAAACGAAGGCAAAGTGGAAAGTATAGCAAAGGGTAATCATACTTATACAGCAGGAATATGTATTATATATAATGGGTCTAATGGATCAACATATGCCGATGAATTAATTATAAATAATTGTGTTAATAACGGTGAAATTGAAGGAGATACAGTAGCAGGAATAATTGGTAACAGTTCTGGAAATTTGAAATTATCAGACTGCGAAAATAACGGTGCCATTAATGGACGATATAGTGCAGGCGGAATCGCACAATGTATAGAAAATAAAAATAGTAATGAGGCTGAAGTAAGCAACTGTATTAATAATGGTAATGTATTTGGTGGCGCAGAAGCAGCAGGAATAATTGATTATGCGGAAGGTATAACTGTTACAAACTGTATAAATAACGGAAATATTTCATCAAATGGTTATGTAGGCGGAATATTTAGTTATACTTCTTCTGTAAAAGGAACAGGGCTTGTTAACAATGGTAAAATAAGTGGTTTGGAAGATATTGGTGGAATCAGCGCATATGATGAAGGCAATTCAATATTTAGCAAGTTATATAATACAGGTGTAATTGATGAGGAAAACATAGGTGCTCAAGTAAGTAATCTTGTTAAATTGGGAGAAAGTTCAACAGGCGAAGAACTTGAAGAAGAGCATAAGCATGATTATGTTGCATCATCAACAGTAACAAAGGCAACAACTGAAAAAGACGGTTACATAGAAAAAAGATGTAAATGCGGTCAGACAGAAAAACAGCCTATAAAACAGATTAAGAGTGTTGATATTTCAAATACAAAATTTGAATATACAGGAAACAGCATTACTCCAACAGTAACTGTAAATGATACAGATGACAAGGTGATTTCATCTGAATACTACACAGTAACTTACAGAAACAAAGCAACAGGCAAGGCAGTAGATGAAGTAAAGGAAGTTGGAACATACGAAGTAGTTGTAACTTTCAAGGACTTATATGAAGGTCAGGTTGTAAAACAGATTGTTGTTGAAAATACAAATAAGCCATCAAATCCAAAAACTGACAATCCTAATGCTGGAGGTAAGGTATCCGCAAAAGTAACAAAACCTGCAAAGGTTAAAGGTGTTTCTGCAAAGAACAATAAGAAGAAATCATTAACAGTAAAATGGAGAAAAGTAAATGGCGTAAAAGGCTATCAGCTTAGATATGCAACAAACAAGAAAATGAAAAAGGCCAAAATAATAACAATTACAAAAAACAAACTTGTAATCAAAAAATTGGCAAAGAAGAAATACTACATTCAGGTTTGTGCATACAAAGTAGACAGTAACGGAAAGAAAGTCAAAGGAAAATGGAGTGCAAAGAAGGCTATAAAAGTTAAAAAATAGCAAGTTAGAGAAACAGTAAAGTTAGAGAATTATTTAAGTTAGATAATCAGTAAAGCTAGAAAAATAGTAGAGTTAGATAATCATTTAAGTTTACCTAAACGGGGCGCTGTGTCGATGAAGCAATATCGATACAGTGCCTTAATAGTTGGAGAGGATGGAATTTTTTTGTTATAATAAATGAATAAATATGCAGCTAAAGTATTGCCAAATAGGGTGAAAAAAACTATAATTTTTTTGGTGAAAAATTTTAAAAGACTATGTTAGTTGGTGAAAACCAGAGAGAAGATTAAGTAAAAAATATTAGAGGAGAGACTGAAATGAAAACAAGAATTGGTATTTTAGGTTATGGTAACCTTGGAAAAGGTGTTGAATGCGCAGTTAAAGAAGCTAATGATATGGAATTAGTTGCTGTATTTACAAGAAGAGATCCTAAGAATGTAACTATTTTAACAGAAAATGTTCCGGTATGTCATATTGATGAAGCAGCAGACTGGAAAGACAAGATAGATGTTATGATTTTATGTGGTGGTAGTGCTACAGATCTTCCTGTACAGACTCCACAGTTTGCTTCAATGTTTAACGTAATTGACAGTTTTGATACTCACGCAAGAATTCCTGAACATTTTGCAGCAGTAGATAAGGCTGCAAAGGAAGCTGGAAAAGTAGCAGTTATTTCAGTAGGTTGGGATCCTGGAATGTTCTCACTTAACAGAGTTTATGCTAATGCAATTCTTCCAGATGGAAAAGATTATACATTCTGGGGCAAAGGTGTAAGCCAGGGACATTCAGATGCAATTCGTAGAATTAAAGGCGTTAAGAATGCAAAGCAGTACACAATCCCTGTTGAAAGTGCTTTGGAAAGAGTTAGATCAGGTGAAAATCCTGAACTTACAACAAGAGAAAAACATGAAAGAGAATGTTTTGTTGTATTAGAAGAAGGTGCAGATGCTGCAACAGTAGAGAAAGAAATCAAAGAAATGCCTAACTATTTCTCAGACTACAATACAACAGTTCATTTCATTACTGAAGAAGAATTAGAAAAGAACCACAGCGGAATGGCTCACGGTGGTTTTGTAATTCGTTCAGGAAAGACAGGAATGAACAAAGAACATAATCACATTATCGAATATAGCTTAAAGTTAGATTCAAACCCTGAATTTACAACAAGTGTATTAATCGCTTATGCAAGAGCTGCAAAACGTCTCTATGATGAAGGCCAGAAAGGATGCAAGACAGTATTAGATATTGCACCTGCATACTTAACAGAAATGAGCGATGAAGATTTAAGAGCACATTTATTATAATAAGTAGATAGGATACAAATATTGAAGATTGAAAGTATTGAATTGTAGAGTAGTTGATTCAAAATTAAATTTGTATAATTGAATATTTGAAATAAAAAGGTCTGGTAGAAATATCGGACCTTATTTATTTTTGAAAAAGTAAGCAATGATTCCGGAAAGTGAGCAACACTTCTGGAAAGTGAGCAATGATTCCGGAAAAGTGAGCAACACTTCTGGAAAGTGAGCAACGCTCTGAAAAAGTAAACAATGCCTCGTAAGATTACAAGCGGGGGGAACAGTTTTTAAAGAAGAACCACGAAAATAACACATTTTTATATATCGGGGTACTTTCTGCAACATTTAATCTACAGCGGACTTTTTCTCTTCCCGTTCATAAAACTTAGCACTTTCTTTTTCGTAGCCTTGTCTTTTATTGGTGCAGGTTGCCAGTTGTTTGTATCTCCGGTGTAAACGTAGCATGGAATTATGTCGCCTGTTTCCTCTGATATTTTATTATTTGAATCAAGTGTTATTGTGTGCTGGTATATAATTGTGCGGTTTTCGGGATGACGATTGCCACCAAAAATAAAGTTGCCCATTGAATAAATAATTGTTTTGTTTTTGTATTTCTCTAATGGCTGTAGCACGTGCGGGTGGTCGCCGATTATCAGGTCGGCACCGGAATCAATTAAAGTATGACAGGCGTTAACCTTCCAGCTTTCAGGTTCGTGAAGACCTTCAGTTCCACCGTGGAAATAAATAATTTGATAGTCACTTTTTTTCGTAGCTTTTTTCAGGGCAGACTTAATTGAAGGAAGAACGTAATCGCTGTACATAGATACACAAATTACAGAAATTTTAAAATTATGCTTTTCAAAATAAACAATCTTACCTTCCTCGCCCCATTTAACGTTAGCAGCATCTAAAGCTTTTCTTGTGTCTTTATGTCCCTCCAAGCCGTAATCATTAATATGATTATTTGAAATAGAAACCATATCAATGCCACCGGCTGATAAGATTTTGGCATTTTTTGCAGGTGACTTAAACCAAAAAGCACGGACATTAGGATCTGCATATTGTCCCTTGTCGCTAACTTTCAACTTCTTTCTGTCTGAATAAACATTTTCGCAGTCAGCAATTGTAAAGTCATCATTTAAGAAATAAGAGTTAACTTTCTCTAAAAAATATGAAGGATTCTTAGCCTTTGCAACGTCATTAAAACAATTCTCATAAGAAGCATTTTCGTCTGTTGCACAGAGACAATCACCAACAAAACTTAACTTAATAGTATTAGCAGGAGCGGTTGTTGCAACAGTACTTAAATCTTTAGTAGTGGTTTGTCCTGAACTTGAAGATTTGCTTTCATCGGATGAATTGCCTGTGTTGCTTCCAATTGATTTTGAATTGCTATTATTTTGAGCTGCGTTTCCTATAGTGTTTTTCTTCGAATTTTCATTCTGACTCATCGTTTCTTTCTGACCCAAAACATTAGTTGTCGTATCCATGGGTTTAACCGAAAGGTTAAAAAATATTGCCACGGTTATGACCGACAGTATTATGGGAAAAATTACTATAATATTTTTTTTCATTTTCTCTCCGTTCTTCTATAATTATGTAGAATAAATTTGAGGGTGTTTATAGAAAATATACAAAACCCGACCTTAGAATTTATTGTACCATATGAGTCGTTAAGATGAAAAATAAAAAACAATAAAAAAGAAGATAAAATATATACAAAAATAGATTGGCCGTATATACAAGGAATAAATAAGTGTGATACAATTATCGAAGTTGAAATTTATAGGAGAAATCATATGTCAAAATACATATTAGAAGTTTGTGTTGATTCAGTAGAATCAGCAATTTCCGCATATAATGGAGGAGCAACAAGAATTGAGTTATGCTCAAATCTTGTTATAGGAGGAACAACTCCGGATTTAGAATTGTTTAAAACTATTAGAAACCATATTCAGATTCCAATTAACGTAATGATACGTCCTCGTTACGGTGATTTTTGCTACACAGAATATGAACACGAAATTATGTGCAGACAGGTGGAAAACTTTAAAAACGAAGGTGCGGATGCAGTTGTAATTGGGAGTTTAAATATTGACGGAACATTAAATGAAAAGCAGATGAAAGAACTTATTAAAGAGGCAGGTCAGTGTAAAATTACGCTTCATAGAGCTTTCGATATGTGTAAGGATTATTTTCAAACAATGGAAGAAGCCATAAAACTTGGTGTGGATACGATTTTAACTTCAGGAGGAAAACAGAACTGCATTGTAGGTGCTGAAACCATTAGAAATTTGGTTGAACAGGCGGAAGGAAGAATAGAAATATTAGTTGGTGCAGGTGTAAGTCAAAATAATATTGCAGAACTGATTAAGAGAACAAAAACCAAAAGCTTCCATATGTCGGGAAAAACAATTATAGAGAGCACAATGAAATATAGAAATCCAGACGTTTTTATGGGACTTCCGGGAATTAGTGAGTATAAAAAATATCAAACAGATGAAAAAATTATAAAACAGGTAGTAGAAATACTACAAAGAAATATAGAGTCCAAAACACAGATTCAGGAATAAAAATTTTAATTTAAGAAAATTAATATAATCTGAAAACTAAAAAGTAACTTGCTGGAAAATGCAAAAGAAGGAGGAAAAAATGTATTCAGCATTATTAGTAATTATTTATTTAGCATTTATAAGTTTAGGTTTGCCTGATACTCTGTTGGGTTCAGCGTGGCCACAGATGCATATCGAACTTAATGCATCATTGTCTTCAGCAGGAATTATAACAATGATTATATCCCTGGGAACGGTTATATCAAGTTTGTTTTCGGACAGATTAAACATTAAGCTTGGAACGGGAAAAGTTACAGCTATTAGTGTATTAATGACAGCAGTAGCATTGCTTGGATTTTCACTATCACATAGTTTCATAATATTATGTGTGCTCGCAGTACCATATGGATTAGGTGCAGGAGCTGTAGATGCGGCATTAAATAATTATGTTGCACTACATTATTCCTCAAAACATATGAGCTGGCTTCACTGTTTCTGGGGAGTTGGCGCATCAATAGGACCATATATTATAGGAACATGTATGGCTCATGGTTTAGGCTGGCGTGGTGGTTACAGTGTTATTTCAGTACTTCAGTTTACACTTACAGCAGCATTATTTATAACATTGCCATTATGGAAAAAAGTAGAAAACAGCGAAAACAATGTAATCAATGGAAATAACGAAAGAACTCAGGAAGAACCACGGGAGAGAAAAGCTAAATCATTATCAGAAGTATTACATATTAAAGGGGTAATCTACATTTTATTTGCATTCTTTTGCTATAGTGCAGTTGAGCAGACAACAACATTGTGGTGTGCAAGCTATCTTGTATTAAATAGAAGCATTGACAGCAACACAGCAGCCAAGTTTGCAGCATTATTCTACATAGGAATTACATTTGGACGTTTTCTGTGCGGATTTATTGCAGACAAGTTAGGCGACAAGAACATGATAAGACTTGGAATCATAATAATTGTGGCAGGTATTGTAATGTTATTTATGCCAATACCGGGTTCAGCTATAGCTTTGGCAGGACTTATAACAATAGGTCTTGGTTGCGCACCAATATATCCGTCAATTATTCATTCAACACCATTTAACTTTGGCGCGGATAATTCACAGGCGGTTATCGGAATACAGATGGCATTTGCTTATGTGGGAACAACATTTATGCCACCATTATTCGGACTTATTGCCCAGTATATTAACATAGGATTATTCCCGGTATATATTTTAATATTTACTGCAATAATGCTTTTGACAACAGAAGTGTTAAACAACATTAACAAGGATAAAGCATATAAATAATCCAAATAAACAAAAGAAGTCAGTGTTTTTAAAATGGGATATTCTAAGGAAAACTGTTTTGGGCTTTTTATGTAATTAGAATTGAAAGAGTCAGGAAACAATAATACTAGAAAGTGCAAAAAAAGCCCTAAATTAATACCACAAAACTATGTACATAATTAAAAAAAGTATGTATTATTAAAGACGCGACGGTTAAGACTGTCGCGTTTTGTGGAAAGAAGGGTGAAAATTATGAAATATATGAGACAATTTGGGATTATTATGTTAGTAACCTGTATAGGTGAAATCTTAAAATATTTAATTCCGTTGGCAATACCGTCAAGTATTTATGGATTGTGTCTGATGATGGTTTTGCTTGTGACAGGCATTGTGAAAGTAGACGATGTAAAAGAGTCAGGAACTTTTCTAATAGAAATAATGCCTTTAATGTTTATTGCATCGGGAGTAGGAATAGTTGTTTATTGGAAACAGCTTAAAACCATGCTTATTCCACTTATAATTATTACTTTTGTGTCAACAGTCCTTGTAATGGCTGTGTCAGGAAAAGTAACCCAGTATGTGATAAAGAGGAGAAAAAAACATGAATCAGATGATAATTAATTCTACGACAATAGGTGTAGTAATAAGTGTAATGGGATACGAGTTAGGCTTATTATTAAAAAGAAAATTTAAGTCAGCTATTTTTAACCCACTTTTAATTTCAATAATATTTGTAATATGCTGTCTGCTCTTGTTTAGGGTAGATTATGATAATTACAACAAAAGCGCACAGTATTTAAGTTATCTTTTAACACCGGCAACAGTATGTCTTGCAATACCTTTGTATCAGCAGATTAAATTACTTAAAGAGAATGTGGTAGCAATATTTGCAGGCATAATTTCTGGTGTACTTACAAGTTTGGTTTTCATATTTGTATTTGCTTTAATATTTAATTTCGGTCATGAAGAATATGTAACATTGTTGCCTAAGTCCATTACAACAGCAATTGGAATGGGAATTTCAGAAGAACTTGGTGGATATGTTACAATTACAGTTGCGGTAATAATCATTACAGGAGTTCTTGGTAACATATGTGGTGAGGCAGTTTGCAAAATATTTAAAATAACAAATCCTGTGGCAAAGGGAATAGCTCTGGGAACATCTTCCCATGCCATTGGTACTGCAAAAGCAATGGAAATGGGCGAGATTGAAGGGGCAATGAGCAGCCTTTCAATAGTAATAGCAGGAATTTGCACAATGGTAGGAGCATCTGTTTTTGCAAATTTTATATAAAGAGTTATAATAATGGCGGACAGATTTTTATTTAATAAGAAATTAATTTGGAAATTCTATTAAGCAAAAATCCCACCGAGGATTGAAGAGGTGCGGATAGGAGGCATATTATGATAATTACAATTGCAAGACAATGTGGTTGCGGCGGACATGAAGTTGCAAGAATATTGGCTAATAAACTTGGCATGGAACTTTTTGACAAAAAGAAATTGCTTGAAGAAGCAAAGCAGCTAGGACAAGCTGAAGAACACAGTAATTTTTTTAATGAAGTACCTATTAATAGTCTTTTATATGGAATAGCAATGGGGTTTGGAAATACGAAGCCAATGGATAAGTCATTAAAACTTGTTAAGGCTATTACCGAAAACAAAGACGCCATAATTATTGGAAGATGTGCTAATATAATATACAAAGATAGCAAGGATGTTACATCAGTATATCTTTTTGCGGACAAAGAATTTAGAATAAAATATCTTATGGAAAGAGACGGAATTTCAGAAAAAGAGGCGGAAAAGTATATAAAAGAAGTTGACGAGAAAAGAACATCTTTCCATAAATACTGCACTGACACAGTGTGGGGAGATGCAAAAGAATATCAGCTTTGCCTTGATACAGGTAAGATTGGTTTTGAAAAGACGGCAGAGCTTATTATGAATTATATTAATGCAAAAAAAGAATCCTAAAAATTTGGAAATGAAAAAAATATATAAATAATTATACAATAATATTAGAAATGATTATAGGAGTTGATTATTATGAAACAGACAAGGCAGATGTCAGAGACTATAAAACTTGGAATACTTCTTGCACTTTCAGGTGGATTTATGGATGCGTACTCTTACATACAGAGGGATCAGGTTTTTGCCAATGCCCAGACAGGAAACATGTTGCTGTTTGGTGTAAATTTGTCAGCGGGAAATCTTAGGGGAGCGCTTCATTACTTCTTCCCGGTTTTTGCTTTTGCAATAGGAATTGCCATAGCAGAGCTTGTTCGTGCCAAAGAAAGAGACCTTTTACATTGGAGACAGGTGTCTGTTTTATTTGAGGGAATTATACTTGTGGGCGTAGCTTTTATTCCACTTGACATGAACCTTATAGCCAACTCACTTACATCTTTTGCCTGCGGAATACAGGTTGAAAGTTTTAGAAAAATCAGAGGTAACGGCATTGCCACAACTATGTGTATAGGAAATTTGAGAAGTGGTACACAGAACCTTTGTAATTTCATTCGCAAAAAAGATAAGGAAGATTTTAAGAAAGCAGTATTGTATTATGGAATTATTGTATGCTTCGTAACCGGGGCAGTAATCGGTAACTTCTTTATACATATGTTCCACGAAAGAGCAATTCTTTGTTGCTCAGTAGTTTTATTCTTTGCTTTCTTCTTAATGTTTATTGATTATGAAAAAGATGACGCTAGAGCAATTTAAAGAACAGTTTAATATAAAACTAAATAATCAACAGTTAAAAGCAGTGCAGTCGGTTCAAAATCCTACACTGCTTTTAGCAGTTCCGGGCAGTGGAAAGACAACGGTTCTTGTTACAAGACTGGGTTATATGATTTATTGTCTTGGAATAGAGCCTGAATCAATTCTCACTATTACATATACAGTTGCGGCAACTAACTACATGAGACAGAGATTTGAAACAATGTTTGGTGAACAGCTGGCGGCAAGACTTGAGTTTAGAACAATTAACGGAATTTGTTCAAAAATAATTAACTATTACGGAAACTGCATCGGCAGAAAGGCTTTCGACCTGATTACGGAAGAAGGCTTTAAATCTAAAATATTGTCTTTGATTTATCAGAAAGAACTTAACGAATATCCGTCGGAAAATGACTTGCAGACAGTTATTACCCTGATTACATACATAAAAAATATGATGCTTTCAAATGAAGAAATTGAAAGCCTTGGCAAGAAGGAAAACCTGCCACTTGCTGAAATTTACAAGGCATATTGTGGGGAACTTCGCAGACAGTCATTAATGGATTATGACGACCAAATGGTTTATGCCTACACAATGCTAAAGACCACACCACAGGTTTTGGAATATTTTCAAAATATGTACCAATATATTTGCGTGGACGAAGCACAGGATACATCAAAAATCCAGCACAAAATTATTGAAATACTTGCAATGAAAAATAAGAAGCTGTTCATGGTTGGGGATGAGGATCAGAGTATTTACGGATTTAGGGCGGCTTACCCGGAAGCATTGCTTTCTTTTGAGTCAACTTATCCTGAAGGAAAAATTCTTCTAATGGAAGAAAACTTTAGGTCTGACGGAGCAATTGTAAGTGCAGCAGACAGATTTATTCAGAAAAACAAATTAAGACACAAGAAAAATATGAAAGCTTCAAGGGATATGGTAAAAGATATTCGACTTATTGAAGTAAAAACAAGAAAGTCTCAGTATAGCTATTTAACAAAGGTGGCAGAAAACTGCAACGTAGATACGGCAGTTTTGTACAGAGATAATGAAAGCATAATTCCGGTTGTGGATATGCTTGAGAGAAGTGGCATTGATTACAAAATCAAAAACGCTGACCTGACGTTTTTCAATCATAAAATAGTTACAGACATAAAAAACATAATAAGATTTGCAGAAAATCCAAAGGATACGGAAATCTTTATGCAGATATATTTTAAAATCGGAACATATTTAAGCAAAATGGGAGCAATTGAAGCCTGCCGTATAAGTGAAGAAAAAGGTATTCCCGTAATTGACAGTGCATTAAGATATGGAAGAATCCCAAAAGGCACGGAGAAAAGTCTAAAGGCAATGAAGACTCATATAGAAAGCATTTTAGAAGAGTCGGCCTACAAAGCAGTTTATAGAATTGTTAATTTCATGGGCTATTCTGCTTATCTTGAAAGAGCAAAAATAAAAGATGGCAAGATAAGTATTCTCCAGGCTTTGGCAGCAAATGAGAAAACACCGGAAGATTTTCTAAATCGTCTTGATGAACTAGCAATGATTATAAAGAATAAAAAGAACAATTATGATTGCAAATTTACTTTGTCTACAATTCACTCAAGCAAAGGTTTGGAGTACGATACGGTATACATAATGGATGTAAAGGACGGAGTTTTTCCTGAAAAGGTGGTTGCCAACAGAAAGAAAGCAACAGATGAGGAAATAAAAACTTACGAGGAAGAGCGAAGACTTTATTACGTGGCAGTTACAAGAGCAAAAAATCAGTTGTGCATATTTGACTTTAAGGACAGCTCAACTTTCAACAACCAGTTGCTTGGCATAAATGTTAAAAGCAGTGCCGACAAAACTAAGTTTCAAAAATCGGGGAAAAAGGGTATAATAGCTACAGACAGGAAGACCTCCAAAGCAATAGAAATGCTAAGGTCAAAATCTTATCTAAGATAATTGGAAAATCTTTAATTAATAATTAGGAATAAATGATTCAAAAACTAATTAGGAATCTAGGGTTTCAAAAATAATCAGGAATCATTTTGAAAATAAAAATTACGAATGGAGTAAATATGAATAAAGATAATTCAAAAGTGGACAAGGGACTGCAGGGCAATGAAAAAATCGAAGAAGCCATTGCCACACTTCAAAGTCAGTCTACACCTGAACTGTTGGCACACGCACTTACAGTTATCAGAAGAAGAATGAAAGAACAGGGACAGCTTATTATTGCAGTTGAACCTTCACCATTAAGCAATGAAATGAACGTTCAGGCAGTAAAAACATCAGACGGAAAAAACTGGTGGGTTGCTTTTACAGGTTTTGATGAAGAGTTAAAAGGTGGCGACAGTGTAAAATCTACTTTTTTAACAGATATGGATAAGCTTTTTCAATCAGCATTAACAGTGGATGAAATTGAGGGTGTAATAATCAATCCTTGGAATAGAACAATAATGTTAAACAAGAGATTGATAAGTATAATCCTTGGAACAGCTGATAATTAGATAAGATTAGCAAGTTAAAACATAATTGCACGGCATATGTGGGATAAGACCTTAGACAATGTAATCTAAATAATAAAGAAGAAACGGAGAAAAGTATGAATGCAATAATTAACAAAACAGGAAATGTAATTCAAAAAATAATATGGGGAATCCTTGTGGCAATGTTTGGAATTCTATCAATTTTTAATATTTTGGGAACAACAAAAATTGATATAAAAGTTAACGATTACAAGGAATATGCAGAGTATAGCCTTAACAATATTCTTATGATAATTTTGTATGTGGTAACTATTTTTGCAATTCTGTATATTATTGACAGATATACAAAATTACTAAAAATGGATACAAAGAAGTTTGCCAATATTGCAACAATATATGTTATTGCAATTGGAATCGCATACATAGTTATGGCAAGGGCATACCCTATAAGTGACCAAAGTATTGTTCAGAGAATTGCATCAAGTTTTCTTGATGGAGATTACAGCGAGCTTACAGGTGAAGGATATTTGGTAGCATATCCGCAACAGCTTGGAATAATCGGCATTATCCAAATTATTTACTACATATTCGGAAAAGATAATTACATCGCAATAATGCTTTTTAATGTTCTTGCAATGGCAGGAATTTTCAATATGCTATATAAGATTCTAACCAAAATGACAGATAATATTAGAATCCACAATCTGTATTGGGTTATGGTCTTTGGATGTTTCCCATTGATTTTCTATAGCTTCTTTGTGTACGGAACAATATTTGGACTATTCTTCTCATTAGTAGGCTTCTATAATCTTATCCTTGCAAAAGAAAATGGAAAAATCCTTAATTTTGTAATAAGTTTTCTGGCTTTCTGCATGGGAACAATAAGCAAAAGCAATTGTTTGATTTTTGTAATTGCAGCAGTTTTGGTTACTTTATTTTATGGAATAAAAGAACAAAAATTAAAATATGTAGTTTTCTCAATAATCTTAATGGGAGCGTTGATGGCACCTAAATGTGTAAATCTGTATTATGCAAAAAAGGCTAATGTAACTATTTCAAAAGGTGTTCCGGCGAAATGCTTTATAGCCATGGGATTGCAGAAGGGTACAAAAGAGTTAGGTTGCGGTGTTGATGGCTGGTACAACGCTTATAATTTGACAACTTTTGTAAACGCAGGTCGTGACAGTGAAAAAGCATCAGAAATAGCGGGAGAAAACATAAGTGAACGACTAAGTGAGTTTAAAAGCAAACCATTAGAGTTTGTGGATTTTGCAAAAAATAAAATCACAACACAGTGGTGCGAACCAACATTCCAAACTTTCTGGATGCTTCAGGCAATGGATAATCACGCAGAATGGTCAAAGGTAGCTAAAAGTATAGAAAAGGGAAAAGTAAACAAAATCATATTCGTAATAATGAAACTATATCTTATATTTATCTGGCTTGGAAACCTTGCATACCTTATAGCAAAAAGAAAACAGCTTACCATCTGGAACATGTTGCTACAGGTGGCAGTACTTGGAGGCTTCATATTCCATTTTCTGTGGGAAGGCAAGGCACTGTATATTATGCCGTACTATGTGATTTCCTTTGTGGCAGGAGTGCAGGGAATGTATATGTTATATGAGAAGATAAAAATAGAAACTTTAAATATACAGGAATAAAATAAAAAGGCTGTGAGTGAGGTGAACCAAAAAAGTTAGACTTCAATTAGTCTAAAAAAACAACACTTTCATTAATTAATCGAACACTTTACTTTATTAATAAAGGAAAAACAAGGCGATTTCAGTTGAATTTACAACGAAAATATGTATAATATCATATTAGGGAACTTTGTTTTTTAGTTCCACAAGGTTGATATAAGAGCCGGCGCAAGCAGGTTTTCATTATATTACTATATTTAAAGAAAAGAGGTTTAAATAAGATGGCAGAAATCAATTTAAGCAAGTATGGTATCACAGGTACAACAGAAATCGTGTACAATCCTTCATATGAAACATTATTTGAAGAAGAAACAAAACCAGAACTTGAAGGTTACGAAAAAGGACAGGAG
>ERZ826613.1057-NODE-1057-length-35673-cov-4.023696_pt1 | contig 35673 bp, 43 predicted proteins | sample MGYA00519925_ERZ826613 | MGnify/ENA primary metagenome ERZ826613 (study PRJEB31778, sample SAMEA3449236) | human gut metagenome | biome: human gut; feature: human-associated habitat; material: faeces | place: United Kingdom | collected 2010/2012 ... | reverse complement strand
TGTATTATTCCCAGACAGGTGTCTGGTTCGATGAACAGGGAGAACCGTATAAGGTTGTGGCGTGGATGCTGCTCCCGGAAAGGTATAAAGGATAATGGAAGAAGATAAATATACAATGTATGCGGTAAAAAAGATTTGTATCTGGATGATAACAGCTATAACCATACTGATAGCAATGAAATGGACTGGATCGGCATGGTGCTTATGGGTGTTTGCATTCCGGCTATATTAGAGTGATGAGGGATAGAAGGTGATAATTTGCAGGAGAAACGAAGCAGAAAAGAGCAGCGGAGAGATAGACAGCAGCATTACGAAGAGTTGGAGAGCCGGCATGATGCAAAGGCGTTGGAGAGATTCAAAAGACCGGCTTACCAGAGCGTAAGCATTGCGGAATATTTGGCGAAGAAGTATGACATTACAGCGGAGGTGGATACCATTGCAGACCGAAAATTTAAAAAATGAGAATAATGCAAAGAAATCATATCTCAGAAAATACCGGAAGCACGGAAAGCGAATTAAACGGATTGAAGCAGAGATAGATGAGATCCGGAGCATGAAGATGTATCCGTCAATGAATAATGACGGAATGCCGCATGGATCCAGTCAGAATGATTTGAGTTCATATGCGGCGGTATTACAGGAAAGAGAAGAAGAGTTATACCGTGAAGGTGTTAGTCAGGTGCAGTCATATAAGGATATTGCTTTCAGAATCAGCAGGCTTGAAGATCAGGATGAAAGAGATGTTCTGTTTTACAGGTACATAAAAGGGTATGACTGGTGGAAGATAGCACAGATTATGGACTACAGTGAAAGATGGATTTATGAATTACACGGAAGGGCATTGAAAAAGATGGAAATTTCTTAAAGAGTGCAGTTCACTGCAGTTTTGCATATGCTAATATGATAACATCGAGAAGCGAAAGAAAAGAGCTTTTCGGATGTGACATTTTCACAATAAGTTCTCCGACGGTAAGTGTAGTAAAAGGGCGATCTGATGACAGGTCGTCTTTTTCGTTGCTAAATGTCAGAAAAAGGGGTATTATGGGTTTAGATTTATCGGTGGAGGTTTTCATATGGACTATTTAAAAAATTTATCAAATCAGCATGAGTTTATATACTTTATAGGTGGAAAATATTATGTGCTTGGTTGGCGAGCGTGTGTAGAATGCGATTATGACAAGAATAATATTGAATATGCCTATAATCAATATTGTGAAAATGTGTGTGAAGATATTTCGGATGAGTTTGCGTATAAGCTGTTTTATAGACTTAATACGAGAGCAATAACCATATGTGAACAGCAAGGCAGATGTAATGATATTGAGCAAGAAATAAAGAAATACAATTTTGATGAATGCGAAATGAAAGAACTTCAGGAGCAAATGGATAAATATCTAAAATTTTTTGTAGATCATCATATTGGCCAAAAGTTAAAGATAGCTGGTAGATAAATCGAACAAAAGGAAATTATAGGCATTCTCCGGGGTGCTTTTCTAATACATCAAAACAACACGAATGAGAGGTGATGGTACATGGCGAGAGCACCGGATCCACGAATCGAACAGGCGAAAGCCATGTACCTACAGGGCATGAAGTTGGTTGAGATTGCAAACCGGCTAAGTTTGCCAGAAGGAACAGTTCGGCGTTGGAAGTGTACTCATAAATGGGAAAACGAACGCTCGGATAGGAGCTCGAATAAGAAAACGAACGTTCGGATAAGAAAAAGAGGTGGACAGCCAAAGAATAAAAATGCTGTCGGAAATGGCGGTGGAGCACCTGAACAGAATAAGAATGCTGAAAAATACGGATTCTTCAGCAAGTATCTCCCGGAGGAAACACGGGAGATTTTTTCTGCCATTGAACAGGCTGATCCACTTGATCTGCTGTGGCATCAGATACAGATTGCCTATGCTGCGATTGTCAGGGCGCAGAGGATTGCGTATGTTAAAGATCAGGCTGATAAGACCGTTGAGAAGGTAGAAGAGAAAGACGGGAATGTGATTGGTGAGAAATGGGAAGTGCAGCAAGCCTGGGACAAACAGGAGAACTTCCTGAAGGCGCAGGCAAGAGCACAAGGGGAGCTCCGGGCAATGATCAAGCAGTATGATGAGATGCTGCATAAAGATTGGGAAGCTGCAAGTGAAGAGCAGAAAGCCAGAATTGAGCAGATCCGTACAAATACCGCCAGAATGAGCGGTGGAAACGGTGATGAGGATGAAGGAGTAGAGATTATCAATGACGCACCAGAAGAAACAGGTCCGGATATCGGAGATCATAATTCCGAAGTATCTGCAGATATTTAACAACCGGAGTATCAAGCACATCATCCTGACTTCTGGGAGAGCAGGAACAAAGTCCAGTTATGCTTCCATCCGGTCAGATTACCAGCTTGTATCAGATGCCAACGGTTCCGTTGTTGTGCTGCGTAAACATCATAACAAGCTCCGGAAGACGGTATACAAAGAAATGCTGCGGGGAATCAGCCGTTTGCAGATACCGAAAAACAAGTTCCGGATCACGAAATCCCCGATGGAAATCACTTACAAAAGGTATGGGACAACGATGTACTTCGCCGGATCAGACGGTATTGACGATACAAAGGGTATCATTGACGAGGATAAACCGATCAAGCTGGTTGTCCTGGATGAGCTGACAGAGTTCTTCGATGATGGTGAGGGCGAAGATGAGCTGACCAATATTGAGGCAACGTTCGTCCGTGGAAATAAAGGTGGATTCCAGATGATTTATCTGTATAACCCGCCAAAGAATCCGAATGCTCCGATCAACTTGTGGTGCAAGAAGATGGAGAAGCGTGAAGACTGCATTCACATTCACACAGATTACCGGGACGTACCTGTGGACTGGTTAGGACCTGATTTGATTGCATCTGCGGAGATGATGAAAAAAGCGGATCCGAAGATGTACCGGTGGGTATGGCTCGGTGAAGCGATTGGCGTGGATGAGCTGATCTATTATATGTTTTCGGATCGGCACAGACAAAAGCCGGATCCGGACAGGAGATATGACCGGATTTACATCGGTGGTGACTACGGTCAGCAGAATGCGACAACTTTTGAAGCGTTTGGCCTGGACACCTACCGGAAGAAATTTCCGGGACTTGGAGAATATTATCACAGTGGACGGGAATCTGGAAGGCAGAAGAGTCCGTCTGAATATGCAAGAGATCTGGTTGAGTTCATGGATGGGCTGCATGAACAGTATGAGAATCGGATCTTTTATATTTTTTTGGATCCATCTGCAAAAGGTCTGGCAGAAGAGGTCAGGAGAGCTACCAGAACCGGACTGGACTATCAGGTGCTTCTGCGGGATGCGGAAAATGATGTGGCTCTTGGCATCAGCCGGGTACAGAAAGCACTGGTATTCGATATTATGTCAATTTCCCCGAAGCAGGAGTATGCGGTGCAGGAGTTTGGAACCTACGAGTATGATAAGAAATCCATTGAAAAGGGAAAAGAAGTGCCGGTGAAGGAAGCGGATCACTGCATGGATGCCATACGCTATGTGGTTATGGGCGCTTGGAGCAAGATCAAACATTGGCTACCTAAAGATGAAACGTCGGAAGAAATAGACATATGCGATATCAGCAGCAGGGAGGTGAGAGAAGAGGATGAATATCTTTAATTATTTCAGGAAAAAAGGAATCGATACGGTAGATGCTTCGTTCTACCGGAAGATCGATGAGTGGATCAGCTGGTACAATTCCAATGTCCGGCAGTTTACGTTCTACAAGGTGAATACCGGACGAGGTACAAGTAAACGATGCCGTAGGAAGAGCATGGGAATGGCAAAGAAACTGTCAGAGGATATTGCAGATCTGCTCCTCAATGAGAGAGTTATGATCACGCTGGAGGATGAAACGACACAGGAATTTGTGCAGAAGGTTCTGGATAACAATCACTTCCTGGTTATGGGAAATGACTACCAGGAACGGAAAGCGTATTCCGGGACCGTGGCATATATCCCTTATCTGTACAATGCGGTTGTGCAGAAAGATGGAACGATATCTGCAGGTGAGATTGGAATCAACTATGTGGATGCCAAGAACATTTATCCGGTCAGCTGGAATAATGGGGAAGTCACGGAATGCATTTTTACGTTCGTGCATACAGTTCGTCAGAAGAAATACGTGCAGATTCAGTTTCACAGGATTGAATCAAAAGGAATGTATGTGATTGAAAACAGCGTCCTGGAATGCGCAAAAGGCAGTGTGGAAGGTCGTGAGCTGACAGAACAGGAATGGAAACAGCTGAAACCATTTGCAAATCTAGTAGCCAGAACAGAGACAGGATTCACAGAACCACAGTTTGTTATTGACAGGCTAAATATCACAAACAATGCGGGCGAATGTAATCCAATGGGAATTGCGATTTTTGCAAACGCCATAGATACCTTAAAAAAACTGGATACGGAGTTTGATTCCTACTGCAATGAGTTCGATCTGGGAAGAAAAAGAATCTTTGTTGCTCCGGAAATGCTGACGAATGAGGACGGATCCCCAACCTTTGATCCGGATGATGGTGTGTTCTATTCGCTTCCGGAAGATTACGATAAGAGCCAGACCGGTCTGATCAAGGAAGTGGACATGAGCCTCCGGGTAGAACAGCACAGTAAGGCAATCAATGATGATCTGAATTATCTGTCTCTGAAATGCGGATTCGGTACGGAAAGATACCGGTTTGACGGAGCAGGAGCGAAGACAGCAACTGAGATCATTTCGGAGAACTCAGATATGTACCGTATGCTGAAGAAGCATGAGATAATCTTGGAAGATGTCATAAAGCGGCTGGTCAGAATCATTATCCGGCTCGGTATTGTGACAGGAAATACACTGGACCAGAACACAGATATTGTGATTGATTTCGATGATTCTATCATTGAGGATAAGGGTGCAGAGCGTCAGCAGGACCGTCAGGACGTCAGTATGGGCGTGATGCGGCATGAAGAGTACCGTGCAAAATGGTACGGTGAAACAGTGGAGCAGGCAAGGCAGAATTTACCGGAGCAGAATCAGGTGATGGAGTAGGATGCGAAAAGAATACAAAGATCAGGTTGCCGATAAGATTGCAGCGCGGTACATAGGTCTGGAAGAACGGATTCTGCAGGACATTGCCAGGCGGATTAAAAAGACCGGCGAGATCACCAGTACAGCAGACTGGCAGATCAATAGACTTCGGATTCTGGGATATTCTTCCGAGGATATCGAAAGAGAGATCAAGAAAACACTGGATGCGTCTTATCCGGAGATGTTTGAACTGTACGATAAGGTAATTGACTGGGAATATGTTCGGAATAAGGACATTTACGAACAGATCAATGCTGAGTTTATCCCGTATGAGGAGAACAGGCAGCTGCAGCAGATCACGGATGCAATCATTCAGCAGAGCCTGGAAGATCTGGAGAATGTAACTAAGTCACTTGGCTTTTACCTGGATTATAATGGCAGAAAGGTTTTAACACCGCTGTCACAGGTTTATACCAATTATCTGGACAATGCCTGTTTTGATATTGTGACAGGAGCATTTGACTATGGTAGTGTATTACGTCGGGTGGTCACGCAGCTGACGAACAGTGGACTTCGGAAGATTGAGTACGGATCCGGATACGCAAGCCGGGTAGAAGTGGCTGCTAGAAGAGCTGTGATGACTGGTGTGACAAATCTTACCGGAGAAATAGCAGACTACAATGCCAAGAAGCTCGGAACAGAGTATTTTGAGGTTGAGTGGCATGCCGGGGCCCGTCCTACTCATGCGGTATGGCAAGGTCAGGTGTGGACAAAAGAACAATTGTATTCAGTCTGTGGACTTGGTACAGTGACAGGACTTCTGGGAGCCAACTGTTATCATACTTATTATCCATTCTTTCTCGGAATTTCACAACGCAACTGGTCGGATGAATGGCTGGAAGCTCAGAACCGGAAGGAAAGCAAGCCAAAAGAGTTCCGGGGCAAAGCGTACACTCTGTACGAGGCAAAGCAGAGACAGCGCCAGATGGAGACAGCAATGCGGGCACAGCGAGAAAAGGTACAGATGCTTCAGGATGGCGGTGCTGATCGGCAGGAAGTTATGCTCCAAAAAGCCAAATATCAGGGACAGCTTAATGAATATGCGGCGTTTTCTCGGAAAATGAGGCCGAAAGAGGAAAGAGAGCGGATTTATATTGATGGACGAGGAAGAATTGCACCGAGTCAGTATGATCTGAAAATGAGAATTTCTATTCCAGACACAGTTGCTAAGAAAGCAGGTTTGAGCAAAGAAATTGAAGCGAAAATCAATGCGGCGATAAAGAAGTTGGATTCGGAATACGTGATTTACTTAGATTCTATTAAAGGCGGAAAACTAAAGAAAAATGATATTTTTGCAACAGGTGCTTACTTGGATGAAAATGGAATGCTGAGACATGGACTTGTTTTGAATTACAAACAAGATTATAGAAAAGTTGAAACTATTATGCCGAGATGGTACAATGATGGTGTAATGGCGGGAAAGAATTTTGAAGATTACATTGCGCATGAAATGGCGCATATAATGCCATTTCAGAACTGCGTATCAGAAGTGGAATATATAGAGTTAAATGAAAAAATAAGAAGGCAGTTCATAGCAGGAATTTCAGAATATGCAGATAGAAGCAAAGACGGTCGAGAGTGCTTAGCGGAGGCGTTTGTTAGATATAGAAACGGAGAGTGGATTCCAGATGAAGCAAGAAAACTTATCAGAAAATATATCCTTCATTGGCGGAGGGTTTAGAATGACATTGCCAAAGTGTATGCTGTGCAGTAATTTCAATGAAAATAGTGAAGAGATGACTTGTAAAGCATTTCCAGATGGAATACCGGAGGATGTAATTTTTTCTGGTTATGAAGAGGAATGCAAAAACGGAATTAAATTTAAAGAGTTTGAATAGTTGCCACCAGTCGAAATGACCGGTGGTATTTTTGTACTTATTTTTAGGAGGCCGGTAATGAAAAAGAAAGCAGTAGCAGTATTAACGGCTATCAGCATATTGATAGCAGGTTTAACTGGATGCCAGACCGCCACGAAAAGTTATGGTGGGAAGACAACGATAAAGCTTGAGCCAAATCAGAAACTGGAAGAAATTACCTGGAAAGATAATTCTTTATGGTACCTTACAAGACCAATGACTAATGAGGATATTGCTGAAACCCATACATTCCAACAGCAGTCAAATTTTGGAGTCTTTGAAGGAACAGTAACCATCATAGAGTCAAAGGAGTAAAGAATTTATGATAACAATCAAAATAACAGATCGCAGCATCCGTATGAACGGTCATGCCTGCCAGAAGAGTCCGGATGGGATTGACCGGGTATGTGCGGCAGTATCAGCGCTAACATGTAATCTGATCAATTCCCTGAAAGATCTGACGGGTGACAGAATCCGTGCAGAAACAGCCAGTGGGATGACTGTGATCGAATGGGAAGATCTGTCAGACAGTGGGAAGCTTCTGGTGGATTCATGGTTCCTGGGGATTGCAGTAATTGACCAGGAATACAATTGCATACAATTTGAGTAAATGAGCATCCAGTGAGGGTGCTTTTTATTATGTCCAAAACATGAAGACAGAAAAAGCTCTGGAAAAACACTCATATTTGGAGGTAAGCATGGGAAAAAGAATGTTTTTACAGCTCTTTGAAGACGGCGGCGGGGCTGGCTCTGGTGGACAGGGTGGAAACGCTGGAGCAGGTAACGGCAGCCAGGGAAATGCCGGTGGATTAGGAAATCAGGGCTCATACAGCTTTGCGCAGGCAGAAGAGATTGCCAATGCGAGAGCAGACAGAGCCGAAAAAGCGGCACTTCGTTCTTATTTTCAGCAGCAGGGAATGACAGAACAGCAGGTGAATCAGGCAATTGCCGATTATAAGGAACAGCAGAAAAAGAATCAGCCGAATGTGACACAGCTGCAGCAGGATCTGGAAAATTCCAGAAATGAAGTCCAGCAGATGAAGAATGAGAAGTTCTTATCCGGAAAAGGTGTCAAGGCTGATGATCTGGACTATGTGACTTACAAGGTTTCCAAATTGGTGGATGATAAAACGACATTTGAAAAGGCCGCAGAGAAGTTTTTAAAGGAGAATCCGAGATTTGCCGGTGGAGGTTCTTACCGGATTGCAGATTCTTCAGCAGGTAACGCTTCAAATGGTTCTGGCGGAAACATGAACGTTTCCATCAATGACCGGATCAGAGCTGCCGCGAGAAGATAATGGAGGTAGAGTAAATGCAGAATAGAAGAATGAATTTAAGATTGTTTGACACAGATACAAACATCATTGACCGTACCGGAGCAGAGTCTCTGATTCCAATTCAGGAATCCAATGAGATCATCCAGGGAACGATCGCACAGTCAGCAGTCCTGTCAAGAGGTCGCAAGCTGGCGAACATGACAAGCAGACAGTACAAAATGCCGGTACTGGATATGCTGCCGATTGCATATTTCGTAAACGGTGATACCGGACAGAAGAAAACTACAAAGCAGGCATGGGACAAGAAGTTCATCACTGCCGAAGAGATTGCGGTTATTGTTCCAATTCCGGAAGCAGTTCTGGATGATTCTGAGTATGACATCTGGGGAGAAGTAAAACCGAGAGTTACAGAAGCATTTGGAAAGGTCATCGACAGCGCAGTATTGTTCGGTGAAAATAAACCGAACACATGGAGAGAAGATGTGGTTACAACCGCGACAAAAGCGGGAGCAGTCGTAACATTAGGAGCCGCAGACAGTCTGTATGACAAGATCATGGCAGAGGACGGAGTGATCGCACATATTGAAGACTGCGGATACTTTGTAAACGGTCACATGGCGGACATTTCCATGAGGGCGAAACTCAGAGGTCTGAAAAATGCAAATGGAGATCCGCTGTTTAAACAGGATCTGCAGGGAACAACACAGTACGCGTTGGATGGATCACCAATGAACTTCCCGAACAATGGAGCGTTTGATAAGTCAAAGGCGCTTATGATTTCCGGAGATTTCTCACAGCTGGTATATTCCATCAGACAGGACATTACATTCAAGCTGTTTACGGAAGGTGTTGTCCAGAATACAGATGGCACAATCGCATACAACCTGATGCAGAACGATATGGTTGCGCTTCGTGCAGTAATGCGTCTCGGATGGGAAATCCCGAATCCGATCAATTCGCTGAAGACGGACAAAAACAAGAGATGCCCGTTTGCAGTTCTGAAAACAGGTGAGTAAGGGAAGGTGATGATCCATGCAGATCACGTATGGATACTACGCAGTTGAATATGGGGGAAAAATCATTCCGGAACAGGGCTTCCAAAAAGCCGAAAGGCAGGCGGAAGCCTATATCCGGCATCTGACCTATGTGAAAGGTGATATCTTTGCCGTGGAAAATGATATAGTGAAGGATGCTGTTTGTGCTGCAGCAGAGGTTTATTACAAATACAATGCGCAGCAACAGTCAGGAACCCCGTTGGTGAAGTCCGAAAATAACGATGGCTACAGTGTGACCTATGTCACAGAGCAGACGGATGGAAAGACAGCGGAAGAGATGGTGAAGAAAAAGGCGTATGATGCGGTATATCCTTATCTTCTCCCTACTGGATGGCTGTCAAGAAAGGTAGGGGTGCGGTGTGATCACAAATGCAGATGTGACTGTTTATAACAGAATAAGTGGAGATGCATCCAATTATGATACCTGGCATAGAACCGTTCTTCACGGTGTGCATGTATATGTGGACCATAAGACAGCAGTTACGGATAACGGACTGAAAAGTGCGGAGGTTTACAAAATCCGGATTCCCGCGGATATTCCGGAAGCAGGGCAGTATCTTCCGCCGGATCAGTTCGCCTGCTGTGGCGGTTATGGATACTGGACCATACAGAATGATGATCAGATTGTCCTGGGAGAGTGTCAGATTGAGATTGAAAGACCTGCAGATCTGAAAGCCGTGTTCCAGAAGCACTGCAAGGTGACAAGCTGGTCGGACAACCGGTTTGGTACGACTCCGCACTGGCGGATCGGAGGCGAGTAAGATGGCACAGAAGAAAGACTTCCAAATTACATCACCGAGAGGAAGAGTGTTTACGGTGACCGGAAAAAACGGATCTGTAACAGCAAAGCTTGAATGGGCACCCGGTTTTGCTCAAAAAAGAGCGGAAGGCTTTTCAAGAGCACAGGCATTTGTGGATTCAGAATGTTTGCGCTACATGAATCCGCTGACACCAAGGAGAACCGGGATGTTGATTAAGTCTGGGACACTTGGTACAGTGATCGGTTCCGGATCCATTGAATATCTTGCCCCATATGCCCGCCGGCAGTATTACGAGCATAAAACTAAGGCAAGATGGTTTGAAACAATGAAAGCGAGCCATAAAGATGCCATCAGGGAAGGAGCTGAGAAACTTGCCGGACAGTAAAAGAAAAACGATTATTGAGAGCATCCGGGAATATATGAGGATGTATCCGGATATTGATAACCGGAAGATCAATATTGATCGTTTAGGTAATGGAATGGAATATTCCATTGATCCGATTGGGGCAGATCCCATTTACAAGAGATATGTGGACGGGAGCTGTCTGAAGCAGTTCCAGTTCGCTCTGACAAGTAAGGAAGCCTATGATGGGGACGCCAGAACCGGTATTGCCAACAGTGGGTTTTATCAGAACTTTGAAGAGTGGACAGAACAGAATAACCTGAATGATATTGTTCCGGAGCTGGACGGGCACGATGCTATCAGGGTAGAAGTGCTGCAGTCCGGCTATTTATTTAGTACAGAGGTCGATCTGGGACGGTATCAGATGATATGCAGATTGATTTATAAGTAAGGAGTGTGAAGAAATGGCAAGTGAAAAAATGTTAGTTGGCAGACATAAGAGAGTGGCTTTTATGGATGCTGACGGATCAGGAAAAACATTTACCAGAATGACGGGATTTACATCGCTGTCGGATGGAAAGAACTCGACAGAGTACAGCCGGCAATATGTGGATGAGGCGTCTGAAAGAAGTGACGTAGTCGGTTATGCGCCGGCAATCGATTACGAATTTGACCGGTATACCAATGATCCGGTACATGAAAAGATTGCAGCAATTACCGATGATGAGATTCTCGGAACAGAAGCACAGGTTGATATTGTGGTGGTAGATTTGTTTGAGCAGAAGACATCGGAAACAACTTGTACCGCACGAAAGAGAACATGGAGTGTAATTCCGGACACAGAAGGGGACGGTACGGATGCCCTGATTTACAAAGGCAGCTTTAAAGCGGCCGGAGAAATCACAAAGGGTACTGCAACCACCACAGACGGATGGAAGACCTGTACATTCACTGATGGCGGAGAATAAAGAAGAAATGGGAGAGTGAGCCTATGAGCCTTTGGAAATTTGGAAATTTTGAAGCAGAAGTGGATTTCACAGATGCGGATTTTTTAGATGTGTTAGAGGAAGCAAAAGCAGAAATGTTTGAAGCAGGGAAAAAGGTTCCCATAACCGGAAAGCAGAGTGATATCATCCGCGCGCAGTGCGCGTGTTTTTATGTGTTCTTCGATACCCTGTTTGGCGAGGGAGCAGGGGAGCGGATCCTTTGCGGAAAGAACAGCATCAAGCTGTGTAACGAAGCGGCTGAATCATTGTTAGACTTTGAAACAGCAGAAGCAAATGCACTGGACAGCAAATATAATAAGTATATGCCAAACCAGAATACAACGCAGCAGTTCCCGCATCCGCAGCCACAGCCAAATGGAAACCGTCAGCAGAGAAGAAACCACCAGAAACAGTATGGTAAGGGAAAATATTCCAATACCGGAAGGTAGCAGAGCATGAATATTTTATATGAGCAGTTTCCGGAAGAAGTCAAGGTGAACGGGGAGTACTACCCGATTGTGACAGATTTCCGTGAATGGATCCGTTTTACGGAGCTGGTTGAAGACGACTCGGTTCCGTGGCGGATCAAATGTGGACTTCTGTTGCAGTGGTATCTGGATCAGGTTCCGGAAGATATTGAAGCTGCAATATATGCACTCGGAGATTTCCTGATGTGCAAAAGGATGTACCAGGATGATCTGGAAGATGAAGAGGAAGGGCAGCAGAAAAGTGGGAAGCCGGTATTTTCTTTTTCGGAAGATGCCGGCTGCATTTATGCAGCATTCCGGGAGGCATACGGAATTGACCTGCAGCAGATTGATTATATGCACTGGTGGGAGTTCCGGAGCTTGTTTGACTGGCTGCCGGATGATACCGAGATTAAACAACGGATTATGTATCGTTCGATTGATCCTGGAACAATCCGGGATAAGGACGAACGTAAACGGATTAAGAAGATCCAGAGAGCTGTTGCGCTGAAAAAGAAACAGCGAAAGCTTGATGATTATGAGATTGGAGATATGTTCTCATGATGGAAATTAAAATACCGACACGGCGTGAGTGGTATCCGTGTCCGTACTGCGGTCAGCATCTGCTTGTTTACGCAGATACTGCAGTGTGCAGCGGACTGTATGTAAAATGTCGCAAATGCCGACGGGAGGTGGAGATAAAAATTAAGAATTAAGCACTTGTGAGCCCCTGAGCCGTGCTATCAGAAAGGATGATAGTATGGCAGATGGATATTTGAATTTTGATACCAAAATCAATGAGAGTGGGTTCAATGAAGGCATAAATAAGCTTGGAAGTCTTGGAAAAAGTGGCTTATCTGTAGTCAGCAAGGCAATGACCGGAGCTGTTGCAGCTGTAGGAGCTGGAGCAGCGGCGATTGTAAAGTCTTCCCTTGGTGTAGTCGCCAATATGGAGCAGCAGGTCGGTGGTGTAGAGACACTATTTAAAGATAGTGCCAAGACAGTGATCAGGAACGCAAACAATGCGTTCAAAACAGCACAGCTTTCTGCTAATGATTACATGTCAACGGTTACAAGCTTTTCAGCATCATTACTACAGGGCTTAGGCGGAGATACTGCAAAGGCTGCAGAGATAGCAGATATGGCGATCATCGACATGGCAGATAATGCCAATAAGATGGGTACGAATATGCAGGATATCCAGAATGCCTATCAAGGTTTTGCAAAGCAGAATTATACGATGCTGGATAACCTTAAATTAGGTTACGGCGGTACACAGTCGGAAATGATCCGATTGATCAATGATTCCGGTATCTTAAATGAAAAAATAGAAGATCTGGATAATGTAACGTTTGACCAGATGATTCAGGCAATTCACAAAGTCCAGCAAAATCTCGGAATCACAGGAACTTCCGCAAAAGAAGCCTCTACAACGATTGAAGGTTCTATTAATTCAGCCAAAGCAGCATGGAAAAATTTTGAAGGCGGTGTGATTACAAGTCAAGAGCTTGTTGATACTTTTGGAAATGCGACCGCCAATGTTCTTAAAAATCTTGAACAAATTATCCCTAGATTAGGAAAGACTGGACTGGAAGTAGTTAGTGCGATTGCCGATAAAATAGGAACGTCAATTCCTCAAACAAAAGGTTTCGCGGACGCTATCGGAGGAATAGCGGACAAGCTTGACAATATGGATACCAAGGGGCTGATAAATCTCGGGAAGACTGCGGCTGTATTAGTAGGTTCTGCTCCGGCAATATCTTTGTTCGGAAAAGGTATCGGAACGTGTAGCGATGTATTAGATGGATTAGGGAGTATCAGTGGCGGTGTAATTGCAAAACTTGGCAAAATGCCGAGTAGCTTAAAGAGCATCGGCGAAAAGATGAAATCCGGAGCGAAAGTATTCGGAAATGTAAAAAATGCAATATTGCTTCCGTTTAATGACTTGTCTCCGAAATTGGCTGGAGTATTTCAAAAATCACTTAATGTAATAAACACTGGACCAATCGGCAAGGTTGTCAGTGACTTTGCAGAAATACCGAAAGATATCATTTCTTCTTTCGGTAAGATCGGTCCGGGAATAGCAAAAACATTCCCGAATGCTACTGCAAGGCTAAAGAGTTTCGGAAATTCTATAAGTGGCACATTTTCCATGATCATAAATGGGGCAAAAGGTTTCGGATCGCTTCTTGGCGGTGCATTTGCTCCAGTAATATCAAAAGTTTCTGCATTTAGCGGCAAATTTATCAGCTACCTCGGTGGAATTGGTAAAGCATTTGCACCAATCCTGTTAAAAGTGGCTAGTTTTATTCCTTCGTTCATCGGATTACTGAACTTCGGTATTATTGCAGGAGTAGTAGTTGCCGGTCTAGGATTGGTATACAGTCAGTTTGGTACACAGATTGACCAGATCCTGCTTCTGGCGCAGACCAAAGGACCGGAGATCATATCTAACTTTGGAGCAGGAATCACAGCAGCACTTCCGGGACTGATTTCATCAGGTGTAACCCTGATCTTGGGATTGATGAATGCGATTACGGCAAATCTACCATCGCTCATTTCCGTAGGTGCAAGCATCATAGCAACTCTGGTAAGCAGCCTGGGCGCACAACTTCCGCAGTTAATTCCGGTAGCGGTACAGATGATCTTGACTCTGGTTGAGTCGCTGATCAGTAATCTTCCGCAGTTAATAACTTCCGGATTACAGTTAATGGAAGGCTTGGCACAGGGAATTGCAAACGCGATTCCGCAGGTGGCAGCGAAAGCACCGGTTATCATCGGTAAGCTGGCATCTACGATTATCACGAATTTGCCGAAGATCATACAGACTGGTGTGAAGATTATCACGCAGCTCGCAGTCGGACTGGTTCAGGGAATCCCGGCGTTACTTGGTAAGATTCCATCCATGATCAGCCAGATCAAAAATGCATTTACCAGTGTAAACTGGGGCAGTGTTGGTATGAATATCATTTCCGGAATTGCAAGTGGTATATCCGGTGCGGTAGGAAGCCTGATCAGCACGGCAACATCTGCGGCAAGTAGCGCATTAGATGCAATCAAGTCAAAACTTGGTATTCATTCTCCATCGAGAGTATTCCGGGACCAGGTTGGCAAGATGATGGCTCTTGGTATGGGAATCGGATTTGAGAAGAACATTCCGGTTGGATCCATGAATGCCGGAGTGCAGAAAGCAGTCCAGAGCTTACAGAGAAGTGTGCAGCTTACAACATCCGTTAATCCGGATAAAACAGTTGGCGGAATAAAGAATAATCCAGTCTTTAAAGAACAGGGATTTGATTATGACAGATTTGAACGTATCCAGAGAAAGATTGCAAAAGAAAATGGCAACAAGCCGGTATTCCTGGATACGAAACGGATAGACAGACCATTACCGAAAGGAGCAGTGCCACAGGTATGATTGTATATTATGAAAATATGAATGGCGAAAAGCTGAATCTTTTGAAAGCTCCTTTTCGTACAACGAAGACTGACTGGTTCGATGCGGACTGGTCAGAATCTTCGGACGGATATGAGAAAACAGTTACGATTGACGTGTTTGGAAAGCGGGAAGAATTCCAGGCGAATATGGAACAGCTATACCGGATCATTGCTGTTGATGCGGAAAATGGAACCTACGGGAAGCTGTATGTGAATGGTGCATATTTAAGATGCAAGGTACTGAAATCTGCAAAAGAAGGATGGAAGGGGTATGTGTATTCTGAGGTGGAAATCACTTTTCAAGCTCCGGAATTGGTTTGGATTACCGAAGTGACAAAACAGTTTTTCAAGCAAGATAGTGCGATATCTGTGTCAGGGGTGGATTTTGAATTTAACTTTCCGTTTGATTTTGCAGTAGAAAAGCGAGGAGTTGCAGCGTGGGAAATAGATCATATTATTCCGAGTGATTTCCGCATGATAATTTATGGTCCATGCGTAAACCCGAAGATCTACATTAATGAATATCCTTATGTGATTTTTGCTACTCTCGAAGAAAACGAGTACTTGATTCTGGATAGTAAAAGCCAGACAATAAAGCAATATCTGACAAATGGAACGATACAGAACCTATTCGGGAAAAGAGCATTTGCGAAGTCTGTATTTGAGAAAATCCCATCTGGTTTATTAAATATTAACTGGTCTGGAGATTACGGTTTTGACTTGACCGTATTTTTAAATAGGAGGGAACCGCCGTGGTAATTTTGGCAAATAGCGATAGAAAAGAGTTAGGATCTATTTTGGATTCCAATATTACTGTAGATGTAAATGGAGAATATGAATTTTCCGTACAGATTGCAAGAACGAATTGGTATGATGATCTGACATTTTTGAGCTACGTCTATATTCCAGACACAGAATACGGTGGAATTATCGGAGAAGTGCTTACAGATACTACATTGGATTATGTAGAGCTGAAAGGCCTGACGTGGAGAGGGCGGATGCAATACAAAGTAATCGAACCATCTGCAGGAGCAAGCTATAAAACCGTAAGTGGAGAGCTCCATAAAGTGATGAAAAGCTTGATTGAACCGGAATTTGATGGATTGTATGAAGTATCATCTGCGGATACTGGAATTACGGTGAATAATTTCCAATTCGACCGATATTGCACTTTGCTGGAAGGTATTACGAAAATGCTAAAAAGTGTTGGATATCGTCTGCAGATCCGCTTGATCGAAATGCAAAATGAGCCGAGCTATATTTTAATAGAAGCAGTTCCGATTGTAGATTATTCGGCACAAATTGAGTTGTCGCAGGACAGTCGCCTAAATTTTACGATGGATGACAAACAAAATGGTGTAAATCATTTGGTCGTAACTGGAAAAGGGGAACTGCAAGATCGAAACGTGTTCCACCTGTATGTACAGAAAGACGGAAGCATTGGAAAAACGCAGTACTACAAAGGTCTGGATGAGATTGCAGCAGTATATGAAAACACATCAACTGAAACGGCAGAGTTGGAGAAAACATCAATCGAACAGTTACAGAAGTTAATGAATAAAAAGACATTCCAGATGGATGTTGCAAAACTCGGTATTGATGTTGGGATTGGCGATATCGTGGGCGGTAGAGATTACCTTACTGGAATGTATATGGCGAAACCAATCGAAAATATCATATATGAGATTACAAACGATACAGAATCAATTACTTATAAGTTGGAAGGGGAGGATACGCAATGAAAATAATATCTGGAAGAACCGGCACGCCACATGTGACGAGTCAGCAATTCCGACAGATTCTGGAAGGTGTAATTGGGCAAGGCAGTTACATTATTAAAAGTGGAGAAAATTTAAAACCAGAATTAAGCTCGAATAATCTCCTGAAAATCCGAAGCGGAGCAATGGCGCATCACGGTTGTGTGTCCTGCGTGGACATTGGAACCTATGATACGGCGTATCTGCAGAACGGTACGCAAGGAATGAAAAGGATAGACCTTGTGGTTAACCGATATACCAGAAATGGATCTACGGAAGTAGAAAACTGCGAGTGGAGAGTTATTCGTGGCACTCCGGCCTCAAGTAATCCGTCTGTTCCGGCATATACATCAGGGAACTTGCAAAATGGAGATACCGTAGATGAGTGCCCCGTTTTCGAAGTGCATTATGATGGAATTAATGTTACGGAAGTGAAGAGTTTGCTGAGTGTGACAGATGGGCTTTCTGAATTAAGTAGCAAATTATCAGTTTATGTGCTGGAAGAAAAAGAGTGCTCTCCGAAAGATACCGGAGAAAACCAGTGGAAATATCGAAAGTGGAGCAATGGATCTGTGGAGATATGGAGAATTGGCGGAAACGTCGATACATTTACCGTGTCACGTTCAAGTGCGAATGGAATATATTATTCAGACGAAATCGTATGGTATCCAATAAACATGCCTTTAAAGGTTACGAAAATCGATCAGATTCTTGCCACAATCGATAGGAAGGGGAATGATGGTCTTCCAAACGTAAATATAGTAAATGCCTTTGTGGAAAGCGGATATCCGTTTATAAAATTTATTATAACTGCAAACCGAACAGGGACCTTCAATGTGTCTACAAACTTTTACATTCAGGCAAGATGGAAGTAGGTGAAGAAGATGAAAATTACATTTAACGATGCGCAGGAGCTGCAGATCCAGCAGATCGCTACGCAGACGGATGGAGGACTTCTGATCAAGACGATTTCAGCATCTGAGGATCAGCTGAAGACATTATTTTCCGATACGATGACAACCAAGAAAATGACCGTAAGTGAGCGTGGATCCACAGATGCAGTATATGAGAACTACACCAAGCTTGATGCAATCGTGAAGTACACGGCCGGCATCCTTGGTGTGCTGATGTACCGGGAAGGAGAAGATCCGGACAGCCGGATAGCAGCTCTGGAGGCACGACTTAAAAAAGCGGAGGAGAAAAATGAAATGCTCGAAGGATGCATTTTGGAAATGTCTGAAATGGTATATCAGTAAAACGATAATTGTATTAACCATTTTATTTTTATTCATATTATTACAAATTTCAGGAGGAAAAGAAATGATGGCAATGTTATGGGCACAGCAGATTATGTTAGGAAAGAAAACTTATTCACAGGTACCGAGACTTTTAAAGGACAAGGTAAAAGAGATCCTGATTGATTCCGGAACAGAAGAACTTGTAACAGAGGAGCAGTAGTATGGACAATATCGTATCTGTAAAATTAGATTCCAGATACGCATCCACGCTGGGGATATGGCAGTATGATTACGGTCAGGTGCTCCGGATCACAGGTCCGGAGCTTCCACCGGCAGTGGAAGTGCAGTTTTCGCTGGACGAGAAATTAGGAGAGACATTATCCAGAGTCGGCACGACGGTAGACGGAGTTACAGAGGTAAAGATTCCGGATGAATTACTGACACACAGTGCGACAAGTAATTACCGGATTTATGCTTATATCTATCTGACAGATGAGATTTCAGGAAACACCAAATATGAAATTACAATCCCGGTCAGGGTACGTAGTAAGCCAACCTCTCCGACAGAAGATCCAGAGACGGATCCGGATCTCTTTAGGGAGACAGTAGTAGCGGTCAATGCATCTGCTGAACGAGCGAAGATGGCAGAGCAGAATGCAAAGGAAAGTGCGACAGAAGCCGGTAAGTATGCTGCTAGTGCATCGGATAGTGCAGTTACAGCAGAAAAGACCAAGGAAGATGCTCTTAGGAAAGTCGGAGAGAAAAAGCAGGAAGCAATCGAAGCTATCCAGAATCAGGAAGAGACCTCTGTAGGCAAGCTTACTACTCACACTGATGGTGAGATCCAACGGATTCAAAATCAGACTACAGAGTCCAAGGGAGAACTCGAACAGACCATTATAAATGCTGGTGTTTCCAAGAAAGAACTGGACGAGTCTATGCATACTGCTAGTGACACTAAGACAGCACTGGACAAGTCGGTGGAGCTGGCGAGAACTGCAAAGACAGAGCTGGATACGTCCACACAGAAAGCTGGTGAAGCCAAGACAGCTTTGGACGGATCCGCGAAGACTGCCGGTGAAATGCAGGAGACTTTGAGCGCGACTGTGAAGCAAGCGGGTGCATTGGACACTTCTCTTGGCGAAAAGATTGAAACTGGGACACAGCTCAAGACAGACCTTACAGCTTCCGGCGAAAAGGCTGTACAGGACATTCAGACAGCCGGAAGCGAGCAGCTGGGTAAGATGCAGGCAGTAGCAGAAGCGTTCACAGCCGATCGGGAGCAGGTTGCGACCAATAAAGAGGATATTGGTTCGCTAAAGGAAGATTTATCCAACAAAATCACAAAGTTCTATGCATCGAATCAGGGTGAAACTCATCTTGCCGATTCTGACAATGGCAAAATCATGGATATGATGCTGTATGGACGGAGTGAACAGAAACAGTATAAAGGTGTAAATTTGTTTCCACCAGACACTAAGTTTCAAGAATATGTAGAAGTTTCGATTCCAAAAGAAACAAAAGTTTTTGCAATTACAGATGGAACAAAATTCAGTGGCGGTAACTTCCGTTTTTTTAATGCGGACAAAACAAAAAGTGAGTGGTTCGGACTAGACAAAGATACTACTATATCGACACGTACATTAACTATTGATGCTAAATATGTACAGAATCTTTTAGAACCCGGTTTAGATGTATCAAAAATATGTTTAGGTATTGGAAATGAACCAATATATGAACCCTATGTTGGAGGTCAGCAATCCCCATCACCGGATTATCCGCAGGAGATAAAAAGAGTGGTGAATCCGACTATGAAGGTGTGTGGAAAAAATTTATGGGATAATTTTAAAACATTATCATTAGGAAACGTCGAACAAAAAAATGGAACATATATAGCAACAGCAGATACTATGCAAGTAGACATAACAAGTAGTTCTATTGGCGCCAGACCGTTGCTTTTAAAAGCGAATAATGCTTATACATTTTCATTAAAAACCACAGTTAGTATTTCAAGTCCTAAATTTGTATGTTTAAGATACACGAATGGTGAAAGCAATAACATTATTTTTACAAACAAGAATTTTGTTAATTTTGTTCCCGAAAGAGATGTAGAAAAAATAGGCTTTATTTTATATGAAAGCGTTGCGGGAGATAAAGCATATGATGTCCAGTTGGAAATGGGTTCAGAAGCTACAGCTTACGAGCCATACACCGAGCAATCCGTCCAGCTCCCCTACACTCTCAACGCCATCCCAGTAGCATCTGGTGGCAACGTCATAATTGACGGTCAGCAGTATGTTGCGGATTATGTGGATGTGGAGCGTGGGAAAGTAGTTAGAATGTGTGGAAGGGAAACACTTAATACAAAAAACGGGGAGATTAATGAAGAATATCGATTAGTTGTCAGACCTCATACTCCTGCGTATAAAGATGGTAGTAAAGAGTGCATATTTTCAACATTTGAATGGAGCAGTTGGACAACATGTGCATCAGGCACATCTATATATATAAAAAATATAAAAAAACCAAATAATGAATTATATACCGCGCAAGAATTAAAGGAGCTGAGTATTGATTTTGATGTGATTTATCAATTATTAGAGCAACAAGAAACCGACCTCACACCAGAACAGACACAGGCATTAAAAGAACTTGTAACCTATTATCCAGTAACAAACATCAGCGTCAATTCAGAGCAGTTAGACGGATATACAGTATTTAACTATCCGATTAGCATGGCTAATGGATGGAACTATGTAAAACAGCAGTTAGGAGACACTAGAGACTACATCTACGACATGGATGCTAAGGCGCAGGATATTGACATCCAGAGCGCAGAAGCCTATGTGAACAGTGAGTACGCAGTAGCACTTGCAGAATTGGAGGTATGATTATGTTATACAAGACACTGAAAAAATTAAAGGAAAGAAACGGTCTGACAGAAGATCTGAAGAATAAGATTGACATTTTCTTCGCCACGGGCAGGATTACTGAGGAACAGTATAATGATCTGATGGATATTGGCAATGAAGAAATTCACTAAAAAGGGCTTTAGTTAACTAGTGGAAAGCAGAAAAACAGAAATAAATTGCTAATCATAGCAAGAGAGGGTAAAATAAAAATAACCAGGAAGGCGGCAACCTTAATCCTGGTTATTGATACAATATGCATTTACATAACATATTGTATCATTTATAAGTTAAATATACAATATGGAGGAAATAAAAAATGCGGGGAATCGTTGCAGGAATTGAATACGGAGGTTCGGCAAACAATCTTCAAATATATGGTGGATTAGATCCAGAAAAGTTAAGACAATATATATTATATTGGGATAAGATAGATTATCCAAATAACAATATCATAGGTTATGAGCTAACACCAGACGAAGAGTTTTTACTAAAATGTGGAGTGTTGGAAAGAACAATGTGCAACTTTTCTGGAACAGTGTCGATAGGAGCGGATTTATTATTAGATATACAATTGGCAGTGTTTAATGAACATCTTAAACAGGAAAATGAGATTTGGTCAATTGCTCAGCCGACAAGAGAAATTATTCTTCCAGAAAATCAAAGTATTTTAAAAGAAAACTTGCAAGTTGAATTATATAACTGTCTGCCTGTTCCAACTATTGACACTCCATTTGAAAAAATTCTTGATTTCAAACGAAGGAGAAATAGCGAATTACGGGCGTTTAGAGCTTTACTGGATAATATGTACGAAGATATTATTTCTCATCCAGATGCAGATTTTGCAAAAAGAAAAAGCATAGAAAACATTGAGAATGCTTTGATTGATATCGATAGGACATTAGAAGAATCAAAAATTAAACGATTATTAAAGAATATGAAAGCTCAGATTAATATGGGGAAACTTGCAGAGCTAGGCATTGAATTAGCTGGAGGAACGGTTGTAGGACAGAAAATGGGATTGGATAAATTTAGCGGAATAGTGGGGGCAGTAGCCTCAATAATAAACATTACGCAAACATTAGCGCAAACTCCTAAATGTTTATCTCCAAAAGAAACAGATTATGCGTATTTATTTTATGCGAAAGAGGAGCTATAGTTTAGCAGAAGGTGATTATTCTATGAATAAAAAAGAAGAGGATAAAACAATAATTCGAATAGTTGTACTTGTGTCGTCAATTTTGCTGATGAAAATCGGCAAAGAGTATTTAGGAATGATATTATTCGCATTATTTGTGATAAATGATATTATCCTAATAATTAAGAATTATTTGAATAAATGGCGGAACGATTAATAGGCGATGAAATGACAAAATGGATTCGAAAAGAAATATTGTGATAAGTTACATAGAGAATTGCATAAAAATATTTAAGGACCGGAACACCACCGGCCCTTTTTCAATGGAGGAACATATGGAAATCAGAGCAAGACCGTAGCAGGTCTTATTTTTTTATCGAAAAATCAGCTATTGATTCGGTTGTAGATTCTAGTGAGTTAAATCAGTACAACATATTAAACACACACGAGGAATTATGGTTTTTGAAAACGAGGTATCGAAAAACATCGAACTCTCCTGAAAATATATTAACCATTACATTATCTGATACAATCAAAATAAAAATATCAGAGAGGTAATGAAAATGGAGAAATGTGAATTTTGTAGCAGAAAGGTACTCTTTGGCAAAAAGGATATGAGCAATCTGTTGGGCGCACGTCCGGTGGTACTTGCTAAAGGAGATCCGGTAAAGCGGTTGGAGTTGTGGTTGTTCGGCGGCGAAGTGGATGAACAAAGCGTACTACACATTGGTGTATCGGATTACGGCGGTGAAGAAAACATGATGGAAATGAATATACCGATTAACTACTGTCCGAGATGTGGCAAGAAATTATAACAGAATAACAGACAAAAGGCAGACTCTTCGGAGCTGTCTTTTTTAATGGAGAAAATATGGATATCAGAGCAAAACCAGAAAAATCATTTTCATAAAATATACGAAAGTGAGAATAGAATATTGAAAGCATTTTTATTACAAACATATATGATCGCACTGCCGATTTTTCTTGGATACATCGTGTGGTTGCTACAAGAGCAGAAAAAGAAGCAAGCTACGGATGCGAAGGAACGTGATGCCAGGATTGCGGAAGAAAAAGAAGTCCGTAACGCTAATAGCGCTGGAACAATGCTACTTTTGAGAGTGCAGCTTATCGAATACCACGACAAGTATATGAAACTTGGAACAATACCGTCATATGCATATGAAAATTTCTGTGAGATGTATAAAGCGTATCACAGGCTAGGTGGTAATGGAATGATAACGAAAATGATGCATGAAATAGAAGAATTGCATCTGAAAGAAAAAGGAGATTAAGGCTATGGAACAGATTTTAAATTATGTGAAACCAGAATTGGTTGTAGTTGCAATTGTACTATACTTTGTTGGAATCGGTTTAAAAAATACCGAAAAAATAACAGACAAGTATATTCCAGCAATACTCGGTGTTGTTGGAATTACTATCTGCGGTATCTACGTGGTAGCAACTTGCGACCTTAAAGGTACACAAAATATTGCAATGGCTATTTTTACGGCAATTGTACAGGGAATTTTAGTTGCTGGACTTAGTAATTATGTGAACCAGTTGATTAAGCAGATGAATAAGGACGAATAGACACATACAGACGAAGCTATTTGTTTGATCGCCAAAAGTTAGCGGTAGAAAGGATAAGTTATGGCATTAAATGGAATTGATATTGCAAGTTATCAGACAGGAATTGACCTCAGTGTAGTACCGTGCGATTTTGTGATCGTAAAGGCAACAGAGGGAACAGGCTACGTGAACCCGGATTTCACAAGAGCTTACGCACAGGCTAAGAACGCCGGAAAGTGTCTTGGAATCTACCATTATGCGAATGGTGGAGATTACCAGAAAGAAGCAGATTACTTCCTTGATAGGATTGGAAAACGTGTAGGTGAAGCAATCCTATGCCTTGACTGGGAGGGAACAGACAACCCGGCGTTCGGTAGCTCTGACTTTGCATGGTGTAAATCGTGGCTTGACTATGTGTACCAGAAAACAGGTGTACGTCCGCTTCTGTACTGTTCGCAGTCTGTAGCCTATAAATTTGCAAACATTGGCAATTATGGACTCTGGATTGCGCAGTATGCAGATGATAGTCCGACCGGGTACCAGGATGCACTGTGGAACGAGGAAGCGTACACCTGTGCTATCCGACAGTACAGCTCACATGGCAGACTGAATGGGTGGAATGGTGACCTTGATCTGGATAAATTCTACGGAGATAAGGACGCATGGAACAAATACGCCGGAAAAGGAAACGCCATTAAGCCGACACAGCCATACGAGCCAGAAGGGAATACACCTTCTGGCACTACACTTGATCTGGCAGTTGGAGTCATGCAGGGAAAATACGGAGATGGAGAGAAGAGAAAGAAAGCACTTGGAACACGCTATGTAGAGGTACAGGCCTTTATCGACCGGATCTACTCGCTGTCTGCAGATGCACTGGTTAACGAAACAAAGACCGGTAAATATGGAAATGGAGATACAAGGAAGATTGTTCTCGGCAGCCGGTATACGGAAGTACAGAACAAGATCAACGCTGCGTTTGCCAGAAAATCAAATGAGCAGATCGCACAGGAAGTTCTTGCCGGTAAATGGGGCAATGGAAACGACAGAAAGAATCGTCTATCAGCTGCCGGATATGACTACAATACGATTCAGAATATCGTGAACGGTAAGTCAGGTGCTTCATCCGCACAGTATTACACTGTCCAGTCTGGAGATACGCTTTCCGGTATTGCAGCTAAATACGGCACGTCCTACCAGAATGTTGCGCTGCTTAATGGGCTAACCAACCCTAATTTGATCTATGTTGGTCAGAGACTGCGGGTGAAATAAATCACGGTTGACAGCACCAAACATGAGGACTTATAATTCCTTTAAAAAAAATAAGAAGAAATAACTTTATAGGTTGTGACAAAATGGTTGACCCAATGGGGTTCTAAAGCACTTGGTGATCAGGGGTATTCTCCGTCAGAAATCCTCCGCTATTATTACGGAGATGATATTTACATCAATACCGCTGAAGAAATTTCAGGCATTCCGTCTTCATGGCCAGGGTATACCCTTTCCCAGGGTTCTTCTGGTACAAAAGTCCGGCAAATGCAGGAACAGCTAAATGTCATTGCCGGTGCATACCCGGCAATTCCGAAAATCACAGTTGACGGTATTTATGGCCCGGCAACAGCGTCGTCCGTCAGAAAATTCCAGTCGGTGTTCGGGCTTCCGGTAACCGGAACTGTTGATTACCGTACATGGTATAAAATTTCCGAAATTTATGTAGGTGTATCCAGAATTGCAGAATTGTCCTGACTTGGATTTTATATTATGATCTAAGTTTTCTCCCAAAGTCTGCTTTTATGCAAAGAATACCAAATGTGTCATGCTTCAGTTTAAAATGTTTCATACTCATCTGGTGCTGATTACTGCAAAATAAAAAATGCTAAAATTAACAAAACCTCCCAGTGTAATCTGAATTTATTCTCCATATACTAGGAGCGTAACACAAAACAAAATGTTACAAAAAAGGAGGAAATGAATATGGCAAGTCGTTCATCAAACAGAGCAGCCGTGCCAGAAGCAAAAGGTGCACTGGACAAATTTAAATACGAGGTTGCAAGCGAACTGGGAGTACCGTTATCAGACGGGTACAACGGAGACTTAACTTCAAGACAGAACGGATCTGTCGGAGGTTATATGGTCAAGAAAATGATCGAAGAACAGGAAAAACAGATGTCCGGTCGATAGGACAGTCAGTGAAGGTATCACAGGCATTTCTGCCGGATACAAAAAAGGGAATGTCTGATAAACAGGCACTCCCTTTTTCTCTGATCACTAAGCTGGAAATCGGACTTGAACCGACGACCCCTTCATTACGAGTGAAGTGCTCTACCGACTGAGCTATTCCAGCATTCGTGCTGCTTTCGCAGTCACGAATTATATTATATCAAATTTTTGAATAAAAGCAACTCTTTTTTAAAAAAATTACACTTTAAAATAAACATAAAAAATAGGTATTGAAATCTGTAACCAGATATGGTAAACTTTTTACAATTTGAGAAAGTGTGGGCGCTCTGGAATTGAAAAGACTCCAAGAGTGCCCCTTTTTTGAGAATAAAAGAGTATTACGAAGGGATAAGGTGAACATATGAAAGCGTTTCTAATTTTAGAAGACGGAACTGTGTTTGAAGGCACAAGCATCGGCTCAACAAAAGATATGATTAGTGAGATTGTATTCAATACTTCAATGACTGGATACTTAGAGGTGCTGACAGACCCTTCTTACGCCGGACAGGCCGTTGTCATGACATATCCGCTGATCGGAAACTATGGTATTACACCGGATATGGAGTCCAAGAAGGCGTGGCCGGATGGTTATATTGTAAGAGAATTGTCCAGAATGCCAAGCAACTTCCGTTGTGAAGGTACAATTCAGGATTTCCTGAAAGAACAGGATATTCCGGGAATTGCAGGAATTGATACCAGAGCACTTACCAAAATCCTCCGCGAAAAGGGTACAATGAATGGTATGATCACAACGAATGAAAATTACAATCTGGACGAGGTACTTCCGAAACTTCATGCATACAAAGTAGGAGATGTAGTTTCCAAAGTAACTTGCAGTGAAAAATATGTCTTAGAAGGCAATGGACCAAAAGTTGCATTGATGGACTTTGGTGCTAAGAACAACATTGCAAGATCTTTAAATGATCGTGGATGTGAAGTTACCGTTTACCCGGCAAATACACCTGCAGAAGAGATCATTTCCGCAAATCCGGACGGTATCATGCTGTCGAACGGACCTGGCGATCCGGCGGATTGCACTTCCATTATTAAAGAAATCAGAAAATTATACGACTCAGATATCCCGATCTTTGCAATCTGTCTGGGACATCAGCTGATGGCACTCGCCAACGGTGGTAAGACCTATAAGTTGAAATACGGACACAGGGGCGGGAACCATCCGGTAAAAGATCTGCAGACAGGAAGAGTTTATATTTCTTCCCAGAACCATGGGTATGCTGTAGATGCTGATAGTATTCCGGAAAGCGTTGCAGTACCTGCATTTGTGAACGTCAATGACAAGACAAACGAAGGAATGTCATACGTTGGAAAGAATATTTTCACAGTACAGTTCCATCCGGAAGCTTGCCCGGGACCACAGGATTCTGGTTACTTGTTTGACAGATTTATGGATATGATGGGAGGAACAAAATAATGCCAAGAAATAAAGACATAAAGAAAGTATTAGTTATTGGTTCCGGTCCAATCGTAATCGGACAGGCAGCAGAATTTGACTATGCAGGAACACAGGCATGCCGTTCACTGAAGGAAGAAGGACTTGAAGTTGTACTTCTGAATTCAAACCCGGCAACGATCATGACAGACAAAGATATTGCAGACCGCGTTTATATCGAACCACTTACGGTAGAAGTTGTAGAACAGCTGATCCTTAAAGAAAAACCGGACAGCGTACTTCCTACCCTTGGAGGTCAGGCCGGACTGAACCTTGCAATGGAGCTGGAAGAAGCAGGATTCCTTAAGGAACATAATGTGAGACTGATCGGTACAACGGCGGAAACCATCAAGAAAGCAGAAGACCGTCTGGAATTTAAAGATACTATGGAAAAGATCGGTGAGCCGGTTGCAGCTTCACTGGTCGTTGAAAATATAGAAGATGGTGTCGCGTTTGCAGATAAGATCGGATATCCTGTTGTTCTTCGTCCGGCATATACCCTCGGCGGAAGCGGTGGTGGTATCGCACATGATCAGGAACAATTGGAAGAAATCCTTGAGAACGGACTCCGTCTGTCACGTGTAGGACAGGTTCTTGTAGAACGCTGCATTGCAGGATGGAAAGAAATCGAGTACGAAGTAATGCGAGACAGTGCTGGAAACTGTATTACTGTATGTAATATGGAAAATATCGATCCGGTCGGAGTTCATACCGGTGACAGTATCGTTGTTGCACCTTCCCAGACTCTTGGAGATAAAGAATATCAGATGCTGCGTACTTCGGCACTGAATATCATTACAGAACTGAATATTACTGGTGGATGTAACGTACAATATGCATTACATCCAGACTCTTTTGAATATTGTGTAATTGAGGTAAACCCGCGTGTAAGCCGTTCTTCTGCACTGGCTTCCAAAGCGACAGGATACCCGATCGCAAAAGTTGCTGCAAAGATTGCCCTTGGATATACACTGGACGAGATCAAGAATGCAGTTACAAAGAAAACTTATGCAAGCTTCGAGCCAATGCTTGACTACTGTGTTGTTAAGATCCCGAGACTTCCATTCGATAAATTTATCAGTGCAAAGAGAACATTGACGACACAGATGAAAGCTACCGGAGAAGTTATGAGTATTTGCGATAACTTTGAAGGAGCTCTTATGAAAGCGATCCGTTCTCTGGAGCAGCATGTAGACTGCCTGCTTTCTTATGATTTTTCAGCGCTTTCCAAAGAAGAAATTTTGGAAAAACTGGAAATCGTAGATGACCGCAGAATCTGGATGATCGCAGAAGCAGTCCGTAAAGGAATTTCATATGATGAGATCCATGCAATCACAAAGATCGACAAATGGTTCATCGACAAGATTGCGATCCTTGTTGAGATGGAACAGGCTCTGAAGACACAGGAACTCACGCCGGAACTTCTGAAAGAAGCAAAACGTATTGAATTTCCGGATAATGTTATTGCACGCCTGACTGGAAAAGATGAGAGAGAAATCCACAATATGCGTCATGCGAACGGAATCGTTGCAGCATACAAGATGGTTGATACCTGTGCGGCTGAGTTCGCGGCAGAGACCCCATATTATTATTCTGTATTCGGAAGCCAGAACGAAGTAGAAGAGACTTCCGGCAAAAAGAAAGTTCTAGTACTTGGATCAGGACCGATCCGTATCGGACAGGGTATCGAGTTCGACTTCTGTTCTGTACATTGTACATGGGCATTTGCAAAAGAAGGATACGAGACTATTATCGTAAATAACAACCCGGAAACTGTAAGTACCGATTTCGATATCGCAGATAAGCTGTATTTCGAACCACTTACTCCGGAAGATGTAGAGAGCATTGTAGACCTGGAAAAACCGGACGGAGCAGTTGTTCAGTTTGGTGGACAGACTGCGATCAAATTAACAGAATCCCTGATGAAGATGGGAGTGCCGATTCTTGGAACTTCCGCAGAAGATGTAGATGCCGCAGAGGACAGAGAGCTCTTTGACGAGATCCTTGCACAGTGCAATATTCCACGTCCGAAGGGAGATACAGTATTTACCGCTGAAGAAGCAAAAGAGGTTGCCAACCGTCTCGGATATCCGGTACTGGTTCGCCCTTCTTATGTACTTGGCGGACAGGGAATGCAGATTGCAATCAACGATCATGATATTGATGAATTTATCGGAATCATCAACCGTATTGCACAGGATCACCCGATTCTGGTTGATAAATATTTGGTCGGTAAAGAAATTGAGGTCGATGCAGTATGTGACGGAACAGACATTCTGATCCCTGGTATTATGGAACATATTGAGCGTGCCGGAATCCATTCTGGTGACAGTATTTCTGTATATCCTGCGCAGAGCATTTCTGAAGTGACAAAGCGTAAAATTGAAGAATATACAAAGCGTCTTGCAAAAGCCCTTCACGTAATTGGTATGATCAACATCCAGTTCATCGTATGTGGCGAAGATGTTTATGTCATCGAAGTAAACCCACGTTCAAGTCGTACCGTTCCTTATATCAGTAAGGTAACAGGTATCCCGATCGTTCCGCTTGCTACAAGAGCGATCATCGGACATAAGATCAGAGAAATGGGTTACACACCGGGACTTCAGAAAGAAGCTGATTATATTGCAATCAAGATGCCGGTATTCTCATTTGAGAAGATCCGTGGTGCAGATATCAGCCTTGGACCGGAAATGAAGTCTACAGGTGAGTGTCTGGGAATTGCAACTACATTTAACGAGGCACTTTACAAAGCGTTCCTTGGAGCTGGAATCAACCTTCCAAAATATAAGAACATGATCATGACTGTTCGTGATGAGGATAAGGGAGAGGCTGTCGAGATCGGACGCAGATTTGAGGCACTTGGCTACCGCATCTTTGCAACACGCGGTACAGCTGATGCATTAAAAGAAGGTGGCGTAAAAGCAATTCCGGTCAATAAGATTGAGCAGGAATCACCGAACCTGATGGATCTGATCCTTGGACACGAGATCGACCTTGTAATTGATACTCCTCCGCAGGGAGCAGATCATGCACGAGATGGATTTGTAATCCGTCGTAATGCAATCGAGACAGGTGTCAATGTACTGACAGCTATGGATACTGCAAGAGCACTTGTGACAAGTCTGGAAAATACAGATATCCGTCAGCTTACACTGATTGATATTGCGAAAGTTGAATAAGATGTTATGAATACGGACAGGCAGGGATTGGATTCTCTGCCTGTTTGTGTTATGGAAAATGCAGGGACGAGACGGACGCTACAGTGGCAAAAGAATGTGAAGCTGTGTAGAGGATTTCGGATATTGGCTGGAATTGCGGGGAAGGAGTTCGGTAGTGTGAAAACTATTGTATGTGTGGATAACCGGATGGGGATTTGTTTTAATGGCAGGAGAGTGAGCCGGGACCGGATGGTGTCAGAGGATATTCTTGAGATGACGAGAGGGAATGTGCTCTGGATGGCGCCGGAGGCAGATAAGCTTTTTAAAGAAGTCTTTAAAGCAAAAGAAGAGGTATGCCGGGAAACTGGGACTGGGAAGAAAATACAGGACGCAGGGCGACTGGAGGATGAAAAAATGTGGAAGGTTGACCGGAATTTTCTGGAAAAGGCAGAAGAAGAGGATTTCTGTTTTGTTGAGGGGGAGAATCTGGCTGGATATGAGGGGAAGATTACAGAGATTGTTCTGTATAAATGGAACCGGGATTATCCGGCAGATGTATTTTTTGAGGTAGATTTAAGCAAGTGGAGACTGGAAGAGAGAAAAGATTTTTCCGGTTACTCCCATGAGAAGATTACAAAAGAAATTTACAACAGGCAGGGATTGCTATGAAGAAGAAAATTGGGAAAATGAGAGGTGTGCTGCTTCTGACGTTTGCATTGTTTCTGACAGCGTGTGGCACAGGTGGAGCAGATGCGCAAAGTGCATCATATGGAAACAGTCAGGCAGCAGTAGTTGAAAGGCAGTCGGGTAGCGGAGAAAATGAATCGACAGCAGGTGGCAGCCAGGATCCGGTGAGCGCTACATTGGATAATATTCCGGCATACAGCGGAACACCGTATGTAGTGATTGACGATAATGAACCGGATTTTACCGAAGATGAGCTGACAGATCAGTCTTATGAAAGCTACAGTGATCTGGATGAGCTGGGACGATGCGGCGTTGCCGCGTCCAACATTGGGACAGATCTGATGCCGACCGGGAAAAGAGGAAAGATTGGACAGGTGAAACCGTCCGGGTGGCAGACAATAAAATTTGACAATGTGGATGGAAAATATCTTTACAACCGTTGTCATCTGATAGGCTATCAGCTGACGGCAGAAAATGCAAACGAAAAGAATCTGATTACAGGAACCCGCTATATGAATGTGGATGGGATGCTGCCATTTGAAAATATGGTTGCCGACTACATCAAAGAGACAGATAATCATGTAATGTATCGTGTCACACCGGTATTTGAAGGGGAGAATCTGGTTGCATCCGGAGTTTTAATGGAAGCAGAATCAGTGGAGGATCATGGAGAAGGTGTGAAATTTAATGTGTATGTCTATAATGTACAGCCGGGAATTACGATTGATTATTCAACGGGAAAGGCAGTGCTTTCCGATACGGATGCGTCAGCGGGTACGGGAAAAACCAGTGGAAATACAGAGAAAAAGATGTATGTGTTGAATGAAAATACAAAGAAGTTCCATACGCCGGAGTGCTCAGGAGTAAAAGATATCAAAGAAGGAAATAAAAAAACATTTACAGGTTCAAGAGAAGAACTGATTAAAGAGGGGTATATCCCGTGTGGGAGATGTAAACCGTAAGAGGAAAATAAAAGAAAAACTGCATATTCTGCAAAAAATATAAAACAAACGGGAGATTTTTAAACAAAATCTCCCGTTTTCTGCTATAATAGAAAACATACTTAATGAATATACATTAGAGGAAATGTGTAAAAGAAAAAGGAGGAACTTTCTCATGAATACTTATCATATGGGAACAAAATGCGTGCAGGGAGGATATACACCTGGAAATGGAGAGCCGAGACAGGTTCCGATCATTCAGTCTACGACATTCAAATACAATACAAGTGAAGATATGGGAAAATTATTTGATCTGGAGGCATCCGGATATTTCTACACCCGTCTGCAGAATCCGACTAACGACCACGTAGCGGCAAAGATCGCGGCGATGGAAGGCGGAACAGCTGCAATGTTGACTTCTTCCGGACAGGCAGCGAATTTCTTTGCTATGTTCAATATCTGTGAAGCAGGAGATCATATTGTGGCTTCCTCTTCGATTTATGGTGGAACCTTCAATCTGATCAGTGTGACGATGAAGAAAATGGGAATTGACGCAACATTTGTTTCTCCGGATGCAACAGAAGAAGAATTAAATGCGGCATTCCAGCCAAATACAAAGCTGATGTTTGGTGAGACGATTGCCAATCCGGCACTTACTGTTCTGGATATTGAGCTTTTTGCAAAGGTTGCGCATGCGCATAGTGTACCGCTGATCGTGGATAATACCTTCCCGACACCGGTCAACTGTCGTCCGATCGAATGGGGAGCAGATATTGTGACACATTCGACTACAAAATATATGGACGGACATGGAGCAGCAGTCGGTGGAGCAATCGTAGACAGTGGTAAATTTGACTGGATGGCTCATGCAGATAAATATCCCGGACTTTGCACACCGGATGAAAGCTATCATGGAATTACCTATGCTGAGAAATTCGGAAAAGAAGGCGCATTTATCACAAAATGTACTTCTCAGTTGATGCGTGATCTCGGATCGATCCAGGCACCACAGAATGCATTTATCCTGAATCTCGGACTGGAATCTCTTCATGTGCGTATGCCAAGGCACGTGGAGAACGGACAGGCTGTGGCAGAATTTCTGGAGCAGCACCCAAAGGTTGCTTATGTCAATTATCCGGGACTTCCATCTAACAAATACTATGAAAGAGCAAAGAAATACATGCCAGACGGGGGCTGTGGAGTGGTATCTTTCGGATTGAAAGGTGGAAGAGAAGCTGCTTCCGTATTCATGCAGAATCTGAAGCTTGGAGCGATTGAAACCCATGTGGCAGATGCGAGAACCTGTTGCCTGAACCCGGCAACATCCACACATCGCCAGATGAATGATGAGCAGTTAAAAGAAGCAGGGGTTCCGGCAGAACTGATTCGCATCAGTCTGGGACTTGAAGATAAAGAGGATCTGATCGCAGATATTTCTGCGGCACTTGACGCAATTTAATAATCGTGTCACAATGACAGATAAAGAAATCTGATCAGACAGGAGGAAAAGAGTCATGACAAAGAAATCAGAAAGACAACCAATCAAAGCAGAAAATGTAGCGGGTGGCGCAGGCTATATCCTGAAGGAAGAACTGATCAAAGGTGAACAGCTCGGTGCGTACTGCAAGATGTTCAATGAAGTAACGTTAAAACCTGGATGTGAGATCGGATATCATGAGCATCATGGAGAGACTGAGACTTACTATCTGACAAAAGGGGCAGGCATTTACAATGATAATGGCAAAGAATATCCGGTAGAAGTTGGTGATGTGACTTTCTGTGCAGACGGAAATGGACATGGCATCAAGAATGCGGGGGAAGAAGATCTTGTGTTTGTGGCGCTTATTTTGAAAGAATAGTGTGAAGAGGGACGGATCCTGGCGCAAATGATATTGATCGTCACCTATGAAACTGTCACTGGCAGTTTCATACGGATGCATGGCAACTCCGAAGCTTGTACAAAAAAGGGGATGATGTTCGTGTGAACACGGACACCACCCCTATTTTTGTGCGCTCTTAGCCGCAACGATTCAATATCATTTGCGCCGGGATCCTGTGCTGCTCAAAATTTTTAGAAATAAGAGTTGGCGATTTAGTGAATGGTCTTCTTGTGGGGATAGGAAACATTATGCAAAGAAATCCTGTATTCCCTGAAGCAGTCTCTTATTATCTTCCGGAGCCATAATGCAGAACCGGAAGTATTCCCCGCCCAGTTCTTTGAAGCTGGAGCAGTCTCTCACCATCAGACCCTGCTTGATCAGAAATTCAAACACATCCGCAGAAGTAACTCCCTCTTTTTCAATCTTTACTAGTACAAAATTCGCATAAGCAGGATACACAGTCAGCACATTGATTTTGGAGATTTCAGTGCACATTTTGTCTCGCTCGGAGAGGATCAGATCCCGTGTTTTCCGGATATACTCCTGATCCTGGAGCATTTTCTCACCAGCGTAAGCGCCGAGGCTGTTCAGACTCCATGGGTTCTGCATCAGCAGAAGATCCTGAAGAAACTGGCTGTTACTGGTTGCACCGTAGCCGAGGCGGAGACCAGGTGCGGCATAAAATTTGGATACGCCACGGAGAATCATCAGATTATCAAAACTGCTGATCAGAGACATGGAAGAAATTTCATTAATATCCGGTGCAAATTCAACGTAAGTCTCATCAATCATCAAGAAAGAGACAGCCTCCCGGCAGCAGTCCAGAATGGTCTGGATCTCAGGCATTTTGAGAGCGGACGAAGTCGGATTGTTCGGGTTACATAATATCACCAGATCATAGCCCTTCCTGATTTCTTCGCAGAAGGCATGGATATCAAGATGGAACTGATCTGACTCTTTTAACAGGTAAGTATGGATGGAACTTCCCACCAGATCCAGTTCACGTCCATACTCGGAATAAGTTGGTCCAAGAACCAGCGTTTTTTGTGGTTTCCGTGTCTGGATCAGGAGAGAGATCAGCTCGGTAGAACCATTTCCGACGATTACATGTTCCGGTAAAATCTGGCAGTAATCGGCAATCACTTTCTTCAAAGTAGTGTAATTTCGGTCCGGATAACTACTGAGAAGATCCAGATGTGCAGCAAGATCTTTTTTCAGGTTTTTGGATAATCCAAGTGGGTTGACATTGGCTCCAAAGCAGACGATCTCGTCCACCGGTACATGATAAAATGCGGCGACAGCAGCGGTGTCACTTCCATGAAACTGCGGTTTTGCTTCCATAAATAGTATTCTCCTTTGTGTATAACAAAAATCTGTGAATTAAAAAAATCGGGTATTCCGCATTGCCTGATATGCAGAATAATGTTATAATATTATTATAATGTCTTTTTGAAAAA
>ERZ826613.1053-NODE-1053-length-35806-cov-4.121311_pt1 | contig 35806 bp, 30 predicted proteins | sample MGYA00519925_ERZ826613 | MGnify/ENA primary metagenome ERZ826613 (study PRJEB31778, sample SAMEA3449236) | human gut metagenome | biome: human gut; feature: human-associated habitat; material: faeces | place: United Kingdom | collected 2010/2012 ... | reverse complement strand
CTCCCGCAGCGACAGCCCGCTCGCGGAGCTGGCCGAGCACGCCTACCTCGTGCATAGGCAGGAACGCACGCCCTGGTGAGGGCGGGCAGAAAGGAGAACACTTATGTATTCCGCATCCGACTACCGCAGCATGGCGCGCCGCGCGCTGAAAAACTACTGGTGGCTCGCCGTGGGCGTGACGCTGCTGGCGAGCATCCTCGGCGGGACGAGCAGCGGCTTCACCCCATCATTCAGCCTCACGGTCAACGGGGACGACCTGACGCAGTATTATCCTGAGGCCCTGCGCCACGCGCTGCGCGTATTTCTCCCCGTTTCCGGGATCATCTCGCTGGCACAGTTCGTCATCGGCGGCAGCGTCTCCATCGGCCACAACCGCTTCTGCCTGAAGCTGGTCGACGGCGAGGAAGCCCGGTTTGAGGATCTGTTTTCCGGCTTTGACATCTTCGGCAACGCCTTCGTGCTCAACCTGCTCATCACACTTAAGGTCATCGCATGGTCGCTGCTGTTTGTCATCCCCGGCATCGTCGCCGCCTACCGCTACTCCATGGCGACGTACATCATGGCCGAAAATCCGAACATGCAGGCCACGGAGGCCATCGAGCGCTCCAAGGCGCTCATGGACGGGCGAAAGGGCGACCTGTTCTGCCTCGATCTGAGCTTCATCGGCTGGGCACTGCTGGCCGTGCTGACCGCCGGCATTGGCTACCTCTGGCTCGTGCCGTATATGACCGTGTCGCGCGCCGCGTTCTACCGCAGCCTGCCGCGCAGCATGGGCGACCAGGCACCCAACGGCTGGCAGCCGAACCCCGGCCCGCAGCCGGGCGGCGACTGGTACAGCCAGAACTGAACACGAGTGCAAAAACAGCCCCGCAGCGGAACTACATGCTCGCTGCGGGGCTGTTTCTTATACAAGGATTGACAATTTCCCTGTTTCCGGTTACACTCGAACCATAGATCTGTTTCGGACAACATCTTTGGGAAGGGAGAAAACACGATATGTGGAGAAAACTAAGCTGCCTGCTTTTGTGCATCGCCATGCTGGCAGGACTCGTCGGGTGCGGCAAAGCCGCCTCCGACACCGGAAAATCCGAGGGAAAAACCGTGGACAAAGTGACAAGCACCGACAACGCAGCGGCCGCCGACACGGCGGCGCAGAACAAGGCATACGGCGCCGCGCTGTGGGACATTTACCTGTACGGCATCCTCCCGGACAACTCCAAGCTGGACTATAGCAGCACACAGCAGGCGGAAGAAAACACATTTGCCATCTATGACGTAGATCACGACGGCCGCGAGGAGCTGATCGTTCAGTGGAGCGCGCACGCTGCGATGGCCAGCCAGATGTGCCTCATTTACGGCTACGACAACGGAAAGCTCCATGAAGAGCTGTCCGAATTTGTTGACACGCGCTTTTACAGCAACGGCGCCGTGGAAGCAAGCTGGTCGCACAATCAGGGCCTGGGCGGCCGCATCTGGCCGTACAACGTCTATACCTATGACGCCAAGACCGACAGCTACCGTCACTTCGGCGCCGTGGACGGCTGGGACAAGAGTTATATGAGCACATATTACGGCGGTGGTGAACCCTTCCCCGACGATCTGGATCAGGACGGGGACGGTCTCATCTACTTCCTCTACTCCGGCGAAGAGATCCCCACCTTCGGCGACGAGGCCAACGCGCAGAGAGTGGACGGACGGGAATACGAAGCCTGGCGGCAGTCGTACCTCAACGGTGCAACGGAGATCACCCTGCCCACGAAGTACATCACGCCGGACAACATCACGCCCCTCGGCTGCCCGATGCCCTGAAGCGCGCCGGTATACCACGGACTTCCATAAGCGAGCCCCCTCCGCAGGTCGTATTCCTGCGGAGGGGGTGTTTTTTTCGGCCGTCAGACAAAATAGCCCGCATCCTCCCGCACCGGGCAGGACGCGAAAAGCTGGCGCACCGCGCTCTCATACTCTGCAAGGTCCTGCGCCTTGCGGATACGGCGCAGCGGCCGCTCGGCGTCGGCAAAGCTGCAGCCGAGATAGCGCCACGCCTCCTTCATGCGAAACAGCAGCGCGCGCCGGTCGGGGATGCGCGCGCGCGTGGCGGCGTAAAGCCGGTCGTGAAACGCCTGAAACTGTGCCGTCGTCGACACGGCGCCGGTGCGCAGCTGGCCGATGAGGCCGGGATTGGCAGCCAGCCCGCGGCCGAGCATGACGCGCTCCACGGTCGGAAACCGCGCCTGAAACGCGCGCACGGCCGGGGCGTCAAACAGGTCGCCGTTGTAGCACACGGGAGCGCGGCTGTGCGCGAGCGCGTAGGCGAACATGTCAAGATCCGGGTGCCCGTGGTACTGGTCGGCCTGCACGCGCGGGTGCACGATCAGCTCGCAGATCGGGTAGTCGTTATACAGCTCCAGCAGCGCGGGAAACGTCTCCGCTGTCGCCTTGCCGAGCCGCGTCTTGACCGACACCGGCAGCGGGCAGGCTGCAAACACGGCGTCGAAAAACCGCCGCAGCAGATCCGGCTCCGTGAGCAGGCCCGCGCCCTTTTTCTTCGCCGTGACGGTGTTCGACGGGCAGCCGAGGTTAAAATTTACCTCGTCGTAGCCCATGTCGGCGAGCCGCCCCGCCATCCAGAGAAAATCTTCCGCGCAGTGGCCCATGAGCTGCGGCACGACGTGGATGCCCGCGTTGTGCGCGGGCTCGATCTCGCGCAGCTCGCGGGGGGAAAACGTGCGGTTTGCCGTCGGCGAGAGAAAGGGCGTATAGTAGCTGTCCGCCGCGGGGAACGTCTGCCGCTGCGCCTGCCGGAACAGGTCGCCGGTCACGCCCTCCATCGGCGCGCAGAGATACTGCATGGTCATCACCTCATTATCCGGCCCATGATAGCGGAAAATCCACCCCGCGTCAAGCTTTACAAACCCGCCGCCGTCAGGTATGATAAAAGGTACACGCATCCGAAGGAGGGGTTTCATGGAATATCGAAGCGATCTGGAGATCGCCCAGAGCTGCACGATGCAGCCGATCTGTGACATTGCACGCACCGTCGGCATCGACGATGCTGATATAGAGCCGTATGGCCGCTATAAGGCGAAGGTGGCGCTGTCCGTGCTCGGGCAGCCGCCGCGCGGAAAGGGAAAGTTGGTTCTCGTCACGGCCATCACGCCCACGCCCGCCGGCGAGGGCAAGACGACCACGACCATCGGTCTGGCCGACGCGCTGCGCCGCATCGGGAAGGACGCGGCCGTCGCGCTGCGCGAGCCGTCGCTCGGCCCGGTATTCGGACGCAAGGGCGGCGCGACCGGCGGCGGCTACGCGCAGGTCGTGCCGATGGAGGACATCAACCTGCACTTCACCGGCGACTTTCACGCCATCGGCGCGGCGAACAACCTGCTCGCCGCCATGCTCGACAACCATATCCAGCAGGGCAACGCCCTCGGCATCGACCCGCGGCGCGTCACGTGGCGGCGCTGCGTGGACATAAACGACCGGCAGCTGCGCTGCATCGTTGACGGGCTCGGCGGCAGGACCAACGGTGTGCCGCGCGAGGACGGATTTGACATCACGGTCGCCAGCGAGATCATGGCGGTGCTCTGCCTGGCCGAGTCCATGGCCGATCTGAAGGCGCGGCTGGGCCGCATTATTGTGGGCTACACGTATGACGGCCGCCCCGTCACGGCACGCGATCTCAAGGCCGTGGGCGCGATGGCGGCGCTGCTGCGCGACGCGCTCAAGCCCAACCTCGTGCAGACGCTCGAGGGCACGCCGGCGTTCGTACACGGCGGGCCGTTTGCCAACATCGCGCACGGATGCAACAGCGTGCTCGCCACACGCATGGCCATGCACCGCTGCGACTACGCCGTGACGGAGGCCGGCTTCGGCGCCGATCTCGGTGCGGAGAAGTTTCTGGACATCAAGTGCCGGCTCGCCGGACTGCGGCCGGACGCCGCCGTCGTGGTGGCGACGGTGCGCGCGCTGAAAATGCACGGCGGTCTGGCGCTGAACGAGCTCGGCACGGAGGATCTCGACGCGCTGCGCCGCGGCGTGCCGAACTTGCTGCACCATGTGCGCTGCATCCGCGACACGTTCGGCCTGCCGTGCGTCGTGGCCATCAATCGCTTCCCCACCGACACCGACCGCGAGATCACGCTGCTGACGGAGCTGTGCGGGCAGCTGGGTGTCCGCGTCGTGCTGTCCACCGTCTGGGCCGACGGCGGCCGCGGCGGCGAGGCGCTCGCGCGCGAGGTCGTGCGCCTGTGCGAGAGCGAAAACCACTTCCGCTTTGCCTATGAGCTCGACGCGCCGGTCGAGGAAAAGATCGACGCCGTCGTGCGCCGGGTCTACGGCGGAGCGGACGCGGAGATCCTGCCCGCCGCGCGCAAACAGCTCCGCGAGCTGGAGGCGCTCGGCTTCGGCGGCCTGCCGGTGTGCATCGCCAAGACGCAGGCGAGCCTGTCGGACGACCCGACGCTGCTCGGCGCGCCCGAGGGCTTCACCGTGACCGTGCGCAGCGTGACCGTGTCCGCCGGGGCGGGCTTTCTCGTCGCGCTCACGGGCAGCGTGCTCACGATGCCCGGTCTGCCAAAAGTCCCGGCCGCCGAAAACATCGACGTCGACGACGACGGCCGCATCACCGGCCTGTTTTGAGCGTTTGCGCCCGCACATGGTTTCCTGTGCGGGCGTTTTTCTGCGCATCGCTAGAAGTTATGTAAATCAAATGGCGCATACCGCGCCGCGCCCCCTCATAGGATGAAGGCAGAAAGCCGGAGGTGGTGCAATGTACAAAGTGCGGCAAGCCGTCAGAAAACACCGGAAACTGCTGAGTGTGTGCGCGATGGTGCTGGCCATCGCGCTTATGTTCTGGGCGGTCAACAGCCCCGCGATCGTGGGCGTGAGCGCGGCCAAGCGCGTGCTGCCCATCTACTGCGTGCAGCGCGACGACCGTGTCGTGAGCCTGTCGTTCGACGCAGCCTGGGGCAACGAGGATACGCAGATGCTCATCGACATCCTCAACAAGTACAACGTCCACGCGACGTTCTTCGTTGTGGGCGAATGGGTGGACAAATATCCGGAGTCGGTCAAGGCGCTCGCGGATGCGGGCAACGAGGTCATGAACCACTCGTCCACGCACCCGCACATGGCGCAGCTAAGCGCCGAGCAGATTCAGACGGAGGTCAACACCTGCGCCGATAAAATCGAAGCCGTCACCGGTACACGGCCGACGCTGTTTCGCTGCCCCTACGGGGAGTACAACGACACGGTCGTGAGCACCATCAACGGTCTGGGCATGCATGTCATCCAGTGGGACGTGGATTCCCTCGACTGGAAGGGGCTGAGCAGCGACGAGATCACATCGCGCGTGCTCACGCGCGTGCAGCCGGGCAGCATCGTGCTGTTCCACAACGCGGCCGAGCACACGCCGGAGGCGCTGGCCGGCATCATTGAGGCGCTCATCGCCGACGGGTATTCCATCATCCCAATCTCGCAGATGATCCTCCCCGGCGACACGAGCATCGACCCCAACGGCCGCCAGTGTCCGGCGACCGCGGGCGAGGGGTCATGAACAGAAAATGAAAGCGGGGCCTCGCCCCGCTTTCGTTGCATTTTGCGCGCAAAAACGCTATAATGGAGAAAAAATCACCGCCCGCCGGGCGGTTCAGGAGTAAAACATCTATGGAAAATTTCCAGAAAATCGCCGTGCTCATCGACGCCGACAACACGCAGCTGTCCAAGCTGGAGGCCGTGCTGCACGAGGTATCGACCTACGGCCGCATCGTCGTGAAAAAGGCCTACGGCAACTGGCGCAAGGACTCGCTGAAAAACTGGGAGCCGGAGCTCAAGCGCCTCGCCATCCGCGCCGAGCAGCAGTTTGACTACGTCACCGGCAAAAACACGACCGACATCGCCATGGTCATCGGGGCCATGGATCTGCTGCACAATAATATGTACGACGCGCTCGTGCTCGTGTCGAGCGACAGCGACTTCACGCCGCTGGCCATCCGTCTGCGCGAGTCGGGCCTGTATATCATCGGCGCCGGCGTGACGACGACGCCGGAGTCATTCAAAAACGCGTGCGACGACTTCATCCTCATCGACTACCTGTCCAAGGCAGACGAAAAGCCCGCCGTCGTCGAGCACGCCGCGGAGCCCGCGGCCAAAAAGCCCGCCCGCAAGACGAAAAAGGCCACACGCAGCACGAAGAAGTCCGCGGCCGAGTCTGCCCCGGCCACCGAACCCGAACCGGAACCGACGCCCGAACCCGAACCGGAGCCGGAGCCGAAAAAGCCCGACATCCGCGAGATCCACAACCTGCTGCACATTGCGTCCGAGAAGTATCAGGACGCCGACGGCTTTGTCAACGTCAGCTCCTCGGGGCTGTACATCAAGCGCGTCAAGCCCGATTTCAACGTGCGCGCCTACGGTTACAGCAAGCTGCCGGAGCTGCTGGCCGCCTTCCCGAACAAGTACCAGATCAAGCGATATGAGGGCAAGGGCGGCGCGACGATCATCGCCTATAAATGCCTGTAATATCAAGCATTTGAAAGTCTGATAAGAACACGCTCAGATTTCAAAAATGCTCTTGACTTTTGCCCTCGAGCGCGCTAGAATTCCCCTCCTGATGGGGTAGGACACCACCGCGAAGCAACCCTCTTTCTTTGATGCCTCTGCGTCGGCACCCCCCTCAAATTTCAAGAAAGAAGGTTTTTCCCATGACTGCTCAAATCCTTGCAGCTGTCATCTTCGTCGGCATGTTCGCGCTCATCATCATGGACAAATTTGAGCGCCAGTATGTCACGCTTGGCAGTGCGGCCCTCGTGCTCGTGGTCGTGTTCGGCATCTGCATGCACAGCTGGGACGCGATCAAAAACGCCCTGAACCTCGGCGCTATCTTCCGCGCCGACTTCTGGTACGGCGCCTCGGAGAGCGCAAGCTCCGGCGTCAACTGGTCGACCATCTTCTTCATCACCGGTATGATGATCATGGTCGAGGGCCTCGGCAAATCCGGCTTCTTCCGTTGGCTGTGCCTGTCGCTGGCAAAGCTCGCGCACTACCACGTCGTGCCGCTGCTGCTGTGCTTCATGGCCATGTCCGCGTTTCTGGCCATGTTCATCGACAGCATCACGGTCGTGCTGTTTCTCGCGACCGTCACGCTGGAGCTGGCGCAGATCCTGCGCTTTGACCCCGTTCCGATGATCCTGTCGGAGGTCTTCTGCGCCAACCTCGGCGGTGCCGCCACCATGTGCGGCGATCCCCCCAACATCATCATCGGCACCGCGCTCGGCTATACCTTCACAGACTTCATTGAAAACACCGGCGTCATCGTCGGCATCTGCTTTGTGTTCGTGCTGATCTTCTTCTGGCTGTGCTTCCGCAAGCCGCTCAAGGCGAGCGAGGCCGCCCGTCCGGCCGACGCTGTCTGCCCTGCTCCGGCGACCGCCATCGCCGACCGCAAGGCGTTCATTGCGGATGTGATCGTGTTTCTCATCGCGGTCGCGCTGCTTGTGACACACGCGCAGACCAGGCTGACCGTCGCGTGTATCGGCGTGATCGTCGCAGCGCTGACGCTGCTCGTGACCGTGTGCACCAACGGCAGCACCGGCGTGAAGGAAGTGCTGCGCGGCGTGGACTACAAGACGCTGCTGTTTTTCATCGGCCTGTTCATCTCCGTCGCGGGACTGGAGCAGACCGGCGTGCTCAAGCTCATCGCGCAGTTCATCTCGAGCATCAGCGGCGGCAGCATCAAGGCCGTCATCGTCATCATCCTGCTGCTCTCGGCCGTGTGCAGTGCGCTGATCGACAACATCCCGTTCGCGGCCACCATGGTACCGGTCATTCAGTCCATCGCGGCGACGCAGGGCATGGATCTGCGCGTGATCGCCTGGGCACTCTCGCTCGGCACCGACCTCGGCGGCAACGCTACGCCCATCGGCGCGTCGGCCAACGTCGTGGCTACGTCCGTGTCGGCCAAGAGCGGCCACCCCATCACCTGGGGCAAATACTGCAAATACTGCGTTCCGGCCACCGTACTGGTCATTGCGGTCTCGCTGGGATGCCTGTTTCTGAGATACCTGTGACCCTACTTTGAGAAAGGCGGTAACGCATCATGAAGCAAATCATCGTGACCGTCGGCCGTGAACACGGCAGCGGCGGCAAGTACATTGCCGAACAGATCGCCAGACAGCTCGGCATCGCGTTTTATGATAAGGAGCTGCTGCTGGCCAGCGTCTTTAACGCCGAGGACGCCGCGCGCTATGACGAGAAGCCGGTGCACCTGCTGTGGTCGCGCCGCATCGGCGAGAACTTCAACGCGCCGGAGGATGCGCTCGCACACGAGACGTTCGAGCACATTCAGGAGCTTGCCGACAGCGGCGAGTCGTTCGTCGTGCTCGGCCGGTGCTCGGATTATCTGCTGCGCGCCAACCCGAACGCCGTGCACCTGTTCATCGCCGGAAAGCCCGACGTGAAGCGCCGGCGGCTCATGGAGGAAAAATCCCTCACGGCCGATCAGGCGGCGCTGGAAATGCGCCGTGTCGACCGCGACCGCAAAGCCTACCACAACTACTACTGCGACACGAAGTGGGGCGATGCGCGCGGCTACGACCTCGTCGTCAACAGCGGCAAGCTCGGCATCGAGAAGACTGTCGACACGCTCGTGGCTTACGTGCGTGCCTACCAGGCGCAGAACGAAGAATAAGCATGAAAATGCCCCGGATGCATTGGCATCCGGGGCATTTTCTGCTTTTCATCCGCCGGTTTTCTGCGGCCAACAGGACACCAGGATCCCGGCTAAAATCAGCGCGCCGCCGAGCAGGCCCGCAAGGCCGAAGTGCTCATGAAAGCACACCGCGCCCAGCGTTGCCGCAACGAAGGGATTGAGCGCGCAAAACAGCGCCGCGTGGTCCGCCGTTGTCCCGCTCTGCGCGACCGGCTGGAGCGTGAAGCCAAAGCCGCTGCACACGAGCGCCAGCGCCAGCACGACCAGCCACTCCGTGCCGCTGCCGGGCAGGTGCGGCGTCTCAAACAGGAACGATGCGATGAGCGCCAGCACGCCCAGAAAGCCCACCTGCACCACGCCGGACAGCAGGGGGGCCGCTCCGGCGTGCGTGAGCCGGTCGGTCACGAGAATGGCCGCCGAATACAAAAACGCCTCCAGAATACAGTACCCAACGCCCGGCGTGAGCGCGAGGCCGTTGCGCAGCGTCAGCAGTGCCACGCCCAGCAGACACGCCAGCGCGCCGAGCAGCACACGGTGCTCCGGCCACCGGCGGCTGAGCACCGCCTGAACGAGCGGCACGATGACGACGGCCGTATTCGTCACGAACGACACGGTGGAGGTCTCCACCGTTTTCAGCGCCGTGAGTTCCGCCGTCATGACGCAAAAGTAAATGCCGCCCATGGCAAGACCGCTCAGCAGCGTGCGCCGGTCGATCTGCAGCAGCCGCCGCCAGAACAGCACGGCCAGGAACGCAAGCGCCAGCAAAAACCGCACTGCCAGCAGCGTGAATTTGCCCATGTCCTGCAAGCCGACTTTTGTAAGCACATACGATGTGCTGCGCGCAATGATGACCGCTGCCAGCAGCAGCTCCGCCTGTGTGCGCGTCATGGTCCGGGTCTTCATCCGCAATTCCTCCCGAAAATGTCTTGACGAAACGATACCACGGTTATATCATTGCGTAAAGAGACAATGTTTCAACGGTTCCTTGCGAATCCCGCAAGGACGGAGGCAGCTTATGGACACGGAAAAATGCCGCGCACTGCTAGCCGTGCTCGAGGCCGGGAGCCTCTCGGCGGCGGCGGAAAAACTGGACTACACTCCCTCCGGCCTGAGCCGGATGATGGCGGCGCTTGAGCAGGAGCTGGGCTTCCCGCTGCTGTGCCGCTCACACAGCGGCGTGCAGCCGACGCGTGCCTGCCGGACGCTGCTGCCGACGCTGCGGGAACTGACGCACTGGAGCGCCCTGCTCGAGGCACAGGCAGCCGAGATCCGCGGCGTCGAGACCGGCACCATCGCCGTCGGCTGCGTGTACGGGGCATACTACGGCTGGCTCAGCCGCTGCATCGCCCGCTTCTGCGAAGTCTACCCCGGCATCGAGGTGCAGGTCCTGCAGGGCAACAGCAGCCAGCTCACGCGCGCCGTGAGCGAGCACACGGCCGACTTTTGCATCACGAGCTTCCGCGAGGGCGACTTTGACTGGATCCCGCTGTACGCCGACCCCATGGTCGCGTGGCTGCCGCCGGAGCATCCGCTGGCCGGGGGCAGGACGTTCCCGCTCGCGGCGTTTGCGACCGAGCCGACCATCGCGACCTATATGCACCAGGACACAGACAACGCGCGCGTGTTCGCCCGCGCGGGCATCACGCCGAATGTCCGCTACACGTCCGTGGACAGCCGCGCTACCTTTGCCATGGTGCAGGCCGGTCTCGGCGTGAGTCTGAACAATCAACTCATCACCCGCGGCTGGGACACGACCGGCATCGTGATCCTCCCGGTCGATCCGCCGCAATATGCCGAGATCGGCATCGCCGCGCCCGCGCCGGAGGAGCTGTCCCCGGCGGCAAAGCGGTTTCTCGCCTTCGCCCGGCAGACACTGCGCACGGACCCCGAGGCCGCGGAACTTGGAAAGGAGCAAGCATGAAAGTATCCGAACTCCCCTACCGGCGCGTAACGCGCGAGGAAATGACAGAAGGGCTGCAGCGCGTGATCGAGCGCGTGCGCGCCGCGCAGAGTGTTGAGGAGATCCTCGCCGCGCGGGCGGAATATCTCTCGCTCACGACGGAGTACGCCACGGCACAGTCGCTGTCATACATGCGCTACACGATCAACACCGTGGACCCGTTTTATCTGGCGGAAAAAGACTACTACGACGAGATCGGCCCGGAGGTCGAAAATCTCGCGCTGCAGTACACCTCCGCCGTGCTCGACAGCCCGTTCCGGAAAGAACTCGAGACGGTGCTCTCGCCGATCCTGCTGCACAGCATGGAGCTGCAGCGGCGGAGCATGTCGCCGGAGATCATCGACGACATGGTCGAGGAGAACAAGCTCGTCAGCGAATACGCCCAGCTCATGGCGGGCATGCTCTTCCCCTTCCGGGGCGAGCAGCTGCCGCGGCCGATGCTGATGAAATACGCCCGCAGCGCCGACCGCGCCACGCGCAGGGAATGCTACGAGGCCCTCGGCACGACGCTGGAAGCGCACAGCGCGCAGCTGGACGATCTTTTTGACCGGCTCGTGCACGTGCGCGACCGGATGGCCAAAAAGATGGGCTATCAAAACTTCATCGAGCTCGGCTACTGCCGCATGGAGCGCATGTGCTACGACGTGCAGGCCGTGCAGACCTTCCGCGAGAACATCGTGCGCGACATCGTGCCGGTCGTGTCCCGGCTGCGGCTGGAAAACGCGAAACGTCTCGGCATCGACACGTTCCGGCTCTACGACAACGAATTTTTCACCCCCGGCGGCGACCCGACGCCCTGCGGCAAGGACGACCTGTTCAACGCTGCGCAGAAGATGTACGACGCCATGGGCGACGTGCCGGGCGCGTTTTTCCGCATGATGTGCGAAAATGAGGCCTTCGACGTTGAGTCCCGCCCGAACAAGTGGGGCGGCGGCTACTGCACGGAGTTTCCGAAGTTCCGTCAGCCGTTCATCCTCGCAAACTTCAACGGCACGTCCGGCGATGTGGACGTCGTGACGCACGAGGCCGGCCACGCGCTCAACGCCTATCTGATCGCGGACAACCGCTTCGCGCTGGAGCTCGGCTGCGGCGGCATGGAGACCGCCGAAACGCACTCGATGAGCATGGAGTTTTTCGCCTGGCCGTATCTCGACGCCTTCTTCCCGAAGGCGGGCGACGCGGAGCGCCACCGCTTCCAGCACGCACTCGATGCGCTCAGCTTCCTGCCCTACGGCACGATGGTGGACGAATTCCAGCACCGCGTCTACGCCGAGCCCGACCTCACCCCGGCCGGGCGCAACGCCGTCTGGCTGGAGCTGGAGGCAAAATACCGCCCGTATATCGACCAGAACGGCATCCCGTATCTTGAACGCGGCACCCGCTGGCAGTATCAGATGCACATCTACGAGACGCCGTTTTACTACATCGACTACTGCCTGGCGCAGACGGCGGCGTTCCAGTTCCTGCTCGCATCGCAGGACGATTATGACGACGCGTTCGCCCGCTACCTGCACCTGTCGCAGCAGGGCGGCGAAAAGCTCTGGACGGACCTGCTGGCCGAGGCCGGCTTCCGCTCCCCATTCGAGCCGGGCGCCCTCGCACAGCTGGCAGCGCAGGTGGAGCCGCTCATCCGCAAACACACCGTCTGACAAAGGAGGAAAGCACCATGTATGAACTGACCCAGGTGGCCGGAAACAGCTACTATATCCAGAGCCCGGCCAAGATCGGCCTCGTGCGCCTGAACGACACGGACGTCTGCCTCATCGACAGCGGCAATGACAAGGAGGCCGGGCGCAAGGTGCGCCAGATCCTCGACGCCAACGGCTGGCACCTGACCGCCATCTACAACACGCACTCCAACGCCGACCACATCGGCGGCAACCAGTACCTGCAAAACCAGACCGGCTGCAAGATCTATGCCCCCGGCATCGAGTGTGACTTCACGCGCCACCCGGTGCTCGAGCCGTCGTTTCTCTACGGCGGCTATCCGCCGAAGGAGCTGCAGCACAAATTTCTCATGGCCAAGCCCAGCGACGCGCAGGAGCTGACCCCGGCGTGCCTGCCGGAGGGGTTTGAACTGCTGCAGCTGCCGGGGCACTTCTTCGACATGGTGGGCTTTCGCACACCGGACGACGTGGTGTATCTGGCCGACTGTCTGTCGAGCCGCGAGACACTGGAAAAGTACCAAATCGGCTTTCTTTACGATGTGGCTGCCTACCTGAACACGCTCGAAATGGTCAAGACTCTCTCTGGGCGCGCCTTCGTGCCCGCGCACGCCGCGGCCACGGAGGACATCGCCCCGCTCGCGCAGTACAACATCGACAAGGTGCTCGAGATCGCGGACATCATCACGGAGCTCTGTCAGGAACCGCAGACATTCGAGGCGGTTTTGCAGCAGCTGTTCCGGCGCTTTGACCTCGGGATGAACTTCGAGCAGTACGTGCTCGTCGGCAGCACGGTGCGCTCCTACCTCGCGTGGCTCAAAGACAGCGGAAGGCTCTGCGCCGTCTTTGACGACAACCGCCTGCTCTGGCAGCGGGCATGAAATGCACACAAAAAACTCCGCATCCGATCGGATGCGGAGATTTTTCATTCCAGAAGGCCGTACTTTTCTTTCACACGCGCGAGCTTGCTGAGCAGGGGCTTATACAGCAGGAGCAGAAACACGGCCGTCGCGCCCGCGTGAATGAGGTTGAACACGAACCCCGACGCGCAGGTCGCCAGCCACAGCTGCCACGAGGGCACGGCGTTGTACATGAGCATGCTCGCCGTGTCGAGCAGCACACCATAGACGATGAGCACCGAGAAAAAGCCGTAGAGCAGCAGCGGCACGAGCTGCACCTTCCGTCCGGAAAACAACACGCCGCCGAGAAAGCCCACGAGCCCGAAACCGAGCATCTGCCACGGCGTCCACGGCCCCTGCCCGAAGAAAAAGTTCGAGATCAGGCCAGCCGCAGCACCGGTAACGAAGCCCGCCTCCGGCGTGAAGGCCACGGCCGTGAGGATCACGATCGCGCACACGGGCTTGCACTGCGGCAGCCAGTAAAACGCCGCGCGCCCGGCCACGGCCAGTGCCGTCATCGTCGCGAGCAGCACGAGCTCGCGCGCCTGCGGCCTGCGGCCTTCAAACCGCAGCACAAACGGCACGAACATCAGTCCCACGAGCAGCAGCGACGTGAGGTAGTACTTCCGCTCGTCCCACACGCATACGAATACCGCCATCAGTGCCGGGATCGCCACGAGCAGGATGCCGAGCGCGGCCCAGGTGCGCCGCGTCAGTCGGTGAGACATTGCACGACCTCCCCGCACAGCACCGCGCCGGGCGCAGCGGTGCGCGCGATGCGCGCGGCCGCCGTGGTGTAAAAATAATTGCCGGAGAAAAATGCACGCGCGGCGTTTTCCGTCACGACCTCGCCGCGAAAGAGCAGACCGCAGCGGTCAGCATACTGCGCGCAGAACTCCACATCGTGGCTCACGATGCACACGGCCGCGCCCTGTGCGCAGAGCGCGCGCAAAAGCGCGCCGAAGTCCGCCTTGAACGCGCCATCCATGCCCTTCGTCGGCTCGTCGAGCAGCAGCACGCGCGGCTGCATGAGCAGCACCTTCGCCAGCGCAGCGCGCTGTTGCTCGCCGCCGGAGAGGTCAAAGGGGTGCCGGTCGAGCAGCGGCGCGAGCTCCATCTGCCGCACGACCGTGTCCACCAGCGCGGCGTCCCTGCCGAGCGAAGCGAGATCGGCGCGCACCGTGTCGGCCGCGAAGAGCGTGCGCGGGTCCTGCGGCACGGCGGCGATGCCATCGCGCAGGGGCTGGAGCGCGCGCTGGCGCTTCCCGTCGAGGTACACGCTGCCGCGGTAGAGCCGCAGCCGCCCGGAGAGCACGCCGAGCGCCGTCGTCTTGCCGCTGCCATTGCTGCCGGTGAGCGCGTAGAGCTCACCCGGGCGCAGCGCGAGCGAGAAATTGCGCAGCACGTCCGCGCTGCCTTGCGCGTAGCGAAACCAGCCGTCACGCACGGTCAGCACCGGGGGCGTGTCCATGGGCACAGGCGACGCGTCCGGCATCGGGCGCGGAGAAAAGCGCTGGAGATACGCCCGGCCCGCGCGCACGGTGAGCGGCAGACGCTCCGTCTCGCCGAGAGCAGCGGCAATGCGCGCCGCCGTGGGCATGGCAGAAAAGATCGCATGACCACGCACCGCGGCAGCCGCCTCCTGCGGCGCACCGGCGGCCAGCAGCCGCCCCTGCTCGAGCACGATGAGGTGGTCGGCCAGCGGCACGGCCTCCTCCAGCCGCTGCTCGGACAGCAGGATCGTCAGCCCCAGCTCCTCATTGAGCTTGCGCAGCGTGTGCAGGAAAGTACTCGCCGCGATGGGGTCGAGCTGGCTCGTCGGCTCGTCCAGAATGAGCACGTCCGGCCGCATGACCACGACGGACGCGAGGTTGAGCATCTGCTTCTGGCCGCCGGAGAGCGTGGCCACGTCCCGGTCAAACCAGTCGGCAATGCCGAAGTAGCTCGCCATCTCGGCGACGCGCAGACGCATGGTTTTTTCCTCGCACCCGAGGCTCTCGAGCCCGAACGCCAGCTCGTGGAACACCTTGTCCGTCACGATCTGATCATCCGGATGCTGGAGCACAAAGCCGATGCGCCGCGCCTGCTCAGCAAACGGGATGTCCTTTAGGCGCGTGCCCCCAAGGCACACCGTGCCGCTGACCGTGCCGTGCGGCGTAAGGCAGGTCTTGAGCTGGCGCAGAAGGGTCGATTTGCCGCTGCCGCTCTCGCCGCAGAGAACCGTGACCGCGCCCTCCGGGACCGTGAGCGTGAGATCATCGAGCGCCGGGCGCGTCTGGCCCGGATAGGTAAACGTCAGATGTTCGAGCGCAAACGACGCCATGTCAGCGCCTCCTTTCCATCGAGCAGCAGCGGCAGAAAACACAGCAGCGCAAAGCACGCCATGCATACCGCGCCGGGCACGCCGTCGCCGCCAATGCGGATCGACGGGTAGTAGCGCACATACAGCGCGCCGCAGCCGACGCCCACGCACACGCCCGCAAGCGCGAGCGCAAGCACGGCGCAGAGCACGCCGTCGCGCCGGGTGAAGCGGTAATTGCCGAAATACGTTCTTCTGCCGGCGCCGTAGCCCCGGCTCTTCATGGAGTCCGCCGCCGTGATGCCGCTCTCAAGCGCCCACGAAACGGTGACAGACAAAATGCGCGCACTGCTTTTCAGCCGCTGCCACGCGCTGCCCTCGCGCGTGCCGCAGCCGAGCGATGCCTGCGCCGCGCGCACAGCGCGGATGTGCGCGGAAAACTTCGGTACGAACCGCAGCGCCATGCTCAGCAGCAGCGACACGCCCGGCAGCGCGCTGCCGAACACGTATAGATATTTCTCCGCCGTCATGACGGCATTGCAGCACTGGAACCACAGGATCACGGCCGCGAACATTGCCGCCGCAGCCGCGCCGTAGCACAGTGCCTCGCGCGTGACGGGGTTGCCGTTCGGCAGGTAAAACAGCATCGTCACGCCCGCATGGTTGAACAATGCGTTGAGCACCGCCATCAGCACCAGAAACGGCACGAGCCAGCCGAGCGTCCGCCCCAGGCTGCGCCAGCCGCGCAGCACCGCACAGTAGCCCAGCGCACCCAGCAGGCTCAGCGCCAGAAACACCGGGTGCAGCACGAGCATCGTCAGCAGCAGCACGGCCGCAAAATAGCAAAAAGTCAGCGCCGGGTGCAGCGCCGAGAAGGAATCGTTCATGGTTCTCCTTGCTGGGCGCCGACGTCGCGCCCGAGGTCGCAGGTATAGCTCCAGACGACGGTGTCGCCGTCATGCAGTGTATAGCCGCTGCAGCCGTAGTCCGGCCAGACACCGTTGACGCTGTACATCCAGCCGGACAGCTCGCCGCAGTCAAATTCGTAGAGGTTGCCGATGCCCTCGATATAGGCGCTGTTGTACGCAGGCGTCCAGGTCGACTCCATGTGGAGGCCCTGCGCGCGGCAGACCCGCTGCAGCACGTCGAACACCGTGTCTCCCTCCGAGAAGGCGACGGTCGTCTCCGGCAGGAGCACGCCGTCGGCAGGGACGATGTCTGCCTTGCCGGCCTTCAGAGCGTCCTTGTGCTCCAGCACCGTGCTGCACTCGATCGTTACCGTACAGCGCAGCGCACCGGCGTCATCCTGCGTCTGTCCGCCGCAGGCCGTGCACAGCAAAAGCAGCAGACACAGCAGCAGACTGAGCGCGCGCCGCTTAGCCATGCTGCACCGTCCCGTTCACGACTGTGAGCGTGGCCGTCGTCGTGGCGAGGCTCTCGGTCTCATCCGCGGCGGCCAGCACAGCGTCCGACACCGTCAGCGCCGCCTCCGTCACACCGTCGGCGAGCTGAAAGCGCAGCCGCACGAGCACGCTGCCGGTCGATGTGGCAAGCGTGCCGCCCGCCTCCGGCAGGCACAGGGCGCGCACGCTGCCGGTCTCGTTGGCACGCTCCGGGTCACTCTCCCACTCCGGGAGGCTGCCCATCACGAGCGGGATGTCCCCGTCCGACGTGCCGAGGAACGTGATCTGCGTCGGGTCAAAGGCCACGGCGAGGCTCGCCGCCTCATAGTGCGCGCCGTCCGGCAGGCCGGAGAGTACGACGTCGACCGTGCACGCGCCGTCCGCGTCCGCGCTCTGGCACGTGAGCGTAAGCGTGGGGTCGGTGTCCGCGACGCTCTTTTGCCGCAGCGTGATGCACAGCACCACAACGACCACGACCAGCAGCACGGCAAGCACAATGGCAAGGTTCTTTTTCGTCCAGAAAGTCTTCATTGTCCGTCCTCCTGCGCCGTGGGCAGCACCGTATTCTGAACGAAACTGTCAGCCAGCGCGCACACATCCTGCGCGTCGACGCGGCCGTCAAGATTCACATCCATCGTCAGCAGCAGCTCCGTTGCCAGGGCCTTGCTGTCTGCGCAGGCCGTGCGGATATTGAGCGCATCCTGCGCGTTGATAACGCCGTCGGCATTCCCATCGCCGACGGTCAGCACCGGGCCCTTGCCTTCCGTCACGGTATAGTTTTCCGTGTCATTGAGCGCGTCATCCGTCACGTCCGGCGCAAAGAGCCAGACCCACGTCGGCGTGTCGCTGCGCTCGGAGAGCACGGGGCTGTAGAGCAGCTGCGTCCCGTCGGAAAACGTGACCGTGCTGTCCGCCGTCACGTCCGGCAGGCACACGGCGGCCGTGCGGTATCCGGCCGGGATGAGGCCGCTGCCGTCTGCCGTGCAGAGCACGCGCGCGACCGGTTCGTCCGGCTCGGCAGGCGTCTCGACCGTGGGCGCATCCGTCTCCTGATAGAGGCCGCTCTGCCCGCGCTGGAACCGCGAGACGGCCACGAGCGCGTACACCGCCTGCTCCGTGGCAAGGCTGTCGACGCCGCCGGAGGCCTTGTGGCGGAACGCGGCCGCGCCCGCATCATAAAACGTCAGCAGCGCATCGACCGCCGAGCCGCCGTCCTTGACGAAACGGCTGTCCGTGTCCGGGTCGATGCCCAGCGCCGTGCAGGCGACGATGACCTGCGCGACGCTCTCGGCATTGGCGGAGCCCCACGAGGTGAAGCCGCCGTTGCCGTTCTGCATGGCCGAGAGCGTGTCGATGCCGCGCGACACGGCCGCCGCGACGGCCGCCTCCCCGCGGTACGCCGCCAGCGCCTGCAGCACCATGGCCGTCACGTCCGGGTCGGCCGCCGCGCCGCTCATCGCCCAGCCGCCGCCGGAGAGCTCCGCCGCCAGAATGGCGTCCACGCACTGGCGGCGCACCGCGCTGCCGGGCAGGTAATTGCGACTGTCGAGCGCGAGCAGCGCAAACACCGGGCCGTTGATGCCCTGATTGCGCACCCAGGAAAAGTCGGCATACGGCGCGGTGAGGTCGCAGCCGCCGACCTGCGTCGCGTCGCGCCCGATGGCGGACAGCGCAAGGATGACGCGCGAATTGTCCGTGGATTTGTAGGCGTTGAGCGCACCGTCGCGCCCGGACGCTGCCGTGAGCTCCGGCGCCTTGGACGCAACGTCGGCATAGTAGCGCGCGAAATAGTCGCTGTCCACGGAGAAATATCCGCCGCGGGCAAGGCCCAGCACCGTCCACTCATCGCCGTAGCCCGGCGACGGGACGGCCGCCGCCTGCTGCGCCAACGCAGCCGAGAGCACCGGCTGCACATCCGCGCCCTGTGCCGCCGGCGCCGGCAGCACCGCGCACGCGATCAGCAGCGCCAGGCACAGCGCCAGAAACCGTTTGTTCGTTTTCATGATCTGCCTCCTGAAGGGGTCACGATGCGTGCAGTCGATGCGCACGCCGGATTTCGAAATCACGCAACATTATACCAGCCGCTTCGCGCAAAAGCAACGCTCTGCGGCATTTCCCGCCCCGGCGATGCATGGACTTTCTGTCAGGTTTTCCGGCAGGCTGCTTTTGCGCAATTTCCCGCGCGCGGCGTGCTAGGATACCGCCATGGACGTCATCTATCTCGACAGCCTGTTCGGGCTGAATCTGCTGATCGACTACTGTCTGGTGCTGGCATCGGCGCGCGTGTGCGGCGTGGTGCTGCGCCGCTGGCGGTACGCGCTCGCGGCGCTCATCGGCGCGCTGTACGCGGCGCTCATGGTCCTGCCCGGCTGCGGGTGGCTGGCAAACGGCGCGATGAAGCTCGCGCTCGGCGCGGCCATGGCGCTCATCGCCTTCGGCGGCGAGGCCCATCTCGTGCGGTGCACGGTGGTGTTCTTCGCCGTGTCGGCCGCGTTCGGCGGCGCGGTGTACGCCGCGAGCATGCTCGCGGGCGTGTCGCCGGGCAGCGGCGCGCTCGTGACGGTATCGGGCCGGGTGCTGGCGCTGTCGTTCGCCGCGTGCTACGCGGCCGTGTCGCTCGTGTTCCGCCGACGGGCAAAGGCCACCGACCGCGAGGTGCGCACCGTGACGGTCACGCTCGCCGGGCGCAGCGTGACGCTCAAGGCTCTGCGCGACAGCGGCAACGACCTGCACGACCCTGTGTCCGGTCTGCCGGCGGCGGTGGTCGAGCGCGCGGCGGTGCTGCCGCTGTTTCCGGCGCTGCACGCGCTGCCGGACGACGCAGTGCAGGCACTGGAAGCGCTCAGTGCGCTGCCGGAGTGCACCGGCCGGGTCGTGCTGCTGCCGTACCGCGCGGTGGGCGTGGCCGGCGCACTGCTGCCGGCGTTCCGGCCGGACAGCGTGAGGATCGACGGCATGCCGGAGCCGATGCTGCTGGCCCTGAGCGCGCAGGCGCTCACATCCGACGGCGCATTTGCCATGGTGCTGCCGCCAAAAAGCTGAGGAGGGGTTTTTCGTGCCAAGACTACTGGAAAGACTACATACGCTCTGGGCGGCGCTGCGGCTGCGGCTGCGCGGCAGCGCGCCGGGGCTGTTTTACATCGGCGGGAGCGACACCATGCCCGCCCCGCTCGACCGCGAGGCAGAGCAGCAGGCCATCCGGGCGCTCGCCGCCGGGAGCGAGGAGGCCGCTTCCCTGCTCATCGAGCACAACCTGCGGCTGGTGGTGTACATCGCGCGCCGGTTTGAAAACACGGGCATCCACATCGAGGACCTGATCTCGATCGGCACGATCGGCCTCATCAAGGCCATCCACACCTTCAAGCCGGACAAGAACATCAAGCTCGCGACCTACGCCTCGCGCTGCATCGAAAACGAGATCCTCATGTACCTGCGCAAGTGCAGCGCACAGAAAACGGAGGTGAGCATCGACGAGCCGCTCAACACCGACTGGGACGGCAACGAGCTGCTGCTCTCGGACATTCTCGGCACGGACGCCGACGCCGTGAGCCGCCCGCTCGAGGACGACGCGGAGCGCGCCATGCTCCTGCGCGCCATTGAGACGCTCGGCGAGCGCGACCGGCAGATCATTCTGCTGCGCTTCGGCATCGGCGGCGCGCGCGAGGCGACGCAAAAAGAGGTTGCAGACCTGCTGGGCATCTCGCAGAGCTACATCAGCCGGCTCGAAAAGCGCATTATCGCGCACCTGCGTCAGGAGATGCTCAAGCAGATGCAGTGCTGAACATGGAATACGCAAAAGCGGCGGCTCCGGTCGGAGCCGCCGCTTCGTTTCTCATTTTTTCACGCGGCACTGAATGCGCTGCACCCCGCAAAAGAGCAGGAACACTACAAGATCGACCACCACAACGCTCGCACCGGACGGCGTCTCGAGCACGTAGGACAGCACCATGCCGAGCAGGAAATTCACCACCGACACAACGGCCGCGCAGATCGTGACCGAGCGGAACGTGCCGCACACGCGCATGGCCGTCAGCGCCGGGAAGATAATGAGGCTCGAGATGAGCAGCGCGCCCATCATGCGCATGCCCAGCACGATCGTGACCGCCGTGAGCACCGCGAGCAGCATGTTGTACGCCTGCGTGTGCACACCGGTCGCGCGCGAAAACGTCTCGTCGAACGTGACGGCGAAAATGCGCGGATAGCACAGCACGAACAGCGCCAGCACTGCCGCCGACAGGATCAGGCTCAGGCGCAGGTCGGCCGACGACAGCGACAGGATGCTGCCGAACATGTAGTTATTCACATCGGTGTTCATGCCGCTGGTCATGGACACGGTCATCACACCGATGGCCAGCGCGCTGCTTGAGAGCAGCGCGATCGCGGCGTCGCCCTTGAGCTTTCCGTTTTGCGACAGGCGCAGCAGCAAAAACGCCGCCACGACCACGACCGGCACCGCCACGGCCAGCGGCGCGAGATTGAGCGCCGTGGCGATCGCGAGCGCGCCGAAGCCGACATGGCTCAGCCCGTCGCCGATCATGGAATAGCGCTTGAGCACAAGCGACACGCCGAGCAGAGACGCGCACAGCGACACGAGCACACCCACGACGAGCGCGCGCACGAGAAACGGATACGACAGCATTTCGAGAATGACTTTCATAGCTTCCGCCCTCCCAGGAACCGGCGCGCGGCGTCGCTCTGCTTATAGGCCGCCGCCGTGCCGAAAAAGAGCTGCTGGTGCCCCAGGTGCAGCACGTGCGTGGCGTAGCGCAGGGCGGCGTCGATGTCGTGCGTGACCATGATGACCGTGATGTCATTGCAGAGGTTCACGAGCTTGATGAGGTTATACAGCTCCCCAGTCGCCACGGGGTCGAGCCCCGTGACCGGCTCATCAAGCAGCAGGAGCTTGCGCGTGGCGCACAGGGCGCGCGCGAGCAGCACGCGCTGCTGCTGGCCGCCGGAGAGCGCCTGATAGCTGTGGTGCGCCAGATCCTCGATGCCCATGCGCTCCATGTTCTCCTGTGCGCGGGCGCGGTCGGCCCGCGAGTAAAACGGGCGGCCATGCATCTGGTTGATGCAGCCCGAGCGCACGACCTCCGCCACGCTCGCGGGAAAGTCGCGCTGGAGCTGCGTCTGCTGCGGCAGATAGCCGATCTCGTTGCGCACGAGCCCGTCGCCGAGCGTAATGCTGCCCTGCTCCGGCGCCTTGAGCCCGAGCAGGCCCTTGATGAGCGTGGACTTGCCGGAGCCGTTTTCGCCCACCACGCACAACAGATCGCCGCGCGAGACCGTGAAGTTCACATCGCGCAGCACCGTCTGCCCGTCGTAGCCGAGGCAGACGTGTTCACAAGTAATAAGTGCCATCGTTAATTCAATGCCTCCCGCAGTGCCTGCACGTTGCGCTCCATGAGCTGCAGGTACGTCGCGCCGTCTGCAAATGCCTGCGCCGTCACGTTGTGACAGGTCGCAAACTCCAGTTTTTTCGCGCCCGTGGCCTCGCAGATCGTGTCGGCGAGCTTGCCGTTCGACAGCTCGATCGTGAACACGACCGGGATGCCCTCCGCGCGCACCTTATCGATCAGAAACGCCACCGTGGCCGCCGAGGGCTCGGCCGCGTCCGCGCAACCGGGATAGGCGGCGTAATAGTCCAGTCCATAGGCGTCGGCAAAGTACCGCAGTGGGAACCGGTCAGCAAAAACCACAGTTTTTCGCGCTGCATGCTCCACTACATCCTGAAATTCCGCATCTAACTGGTTTAATTTCTCCACATAGTCCCCACACCGCTGCGCATACGCCGCCGCATGCGCGCTGTCTGCCGCAGCGAACGTATCAGCAAGCTTCTGGCAGATGCGCGCCGCGTTGCGCGGGGACGTCCAGACGTGCTCGTCCGGCTCCGCGTCATCGGCCGCATGGTCATGGTCATGCTTTTCCGTCTGCATGCCCTCAACGGTCTCCTCGTCGAGCAGCTCCACGCAGTCCATGAGTGTCACGACGCGCAGGTTCGGGTTATCGACGCCGTCAAGCACGGTCCTGACCCACGCGTCCGACTCGCCGCCGACGTAGATGAACACATCGGCATTGCGGATGGCAATGATGTCCTTCGGCGTCGGCTCATAGGCGTGCACCTCGCAGCCGGGGCGCAGCAGCATCGTGACCGACACATCATCCCCGCCGACCTGACGCGCAAAATCATAGGGTGCGAAGATCGTCGTGACGACGTGGAGCTTGCCGTCGTCCGAGGCCGGGTTTCGCTGCACGGTGCAGCCCGAAAACGCCGACACAGCCAGCACCATTGCCAGCAGCACGCACAGGAGCTTACGCATGGCCGTCACGCTTTCTGCCGCAGGCGGCGCACGTGCCGTAGATCGTCGTGCTGCGGCCGTCGACGGTGAAGCCGGCCGCGCGCAGCAGGTCCGACTGCAGCGCATCGGACACGCCCTCGTCCAGATGGATCAGCCGCCCGCAGTCCACGCACTTGAGGTGCAGGTGCGCGTCGCAGTGGCCCGGATCCATGGCCTGATAGGCCGCGCTGCCGCCGCTCTCGGGCGCGAAGCGGCGCACGGTGCCCTCCTCGACCAATCGGTCGAGCGCACGGTAGACCGTGCTGCGGCCGGGGGCCTCGTCGCCCATGGCCGCGAGCAGCTGCTCGACCGTGAACTGCTCGTCCGCGTGCGCAGACAAAAACGCCAGCAGCGCACAGCGCTGCTGCGTGTGATAACTGTTTCGCATGGTTTCGCCTCCAAATCGGGAACGAATCCCGAATTCAAGCCGTAGCATACACGCAGTTTGCCCGGCTGTCAAGAGCAAAATGCAAAAATCCCGCCGGACATTGCGTCCGACGGGACTTTGGATTTAGATTCAGGCGAGGGCAGCCTCGGACTCGTCCGCGCCGCCGAGTTCGTCGGCAATGAACTGCGGCACCTGCTCGCGCGTCATGTTCAGCGCGACGGCCAGCTCCCCGTGGAGCATCTCCTCGGCGCGCTTCATATAGCGCTCATCGACGAGGCCGAGCTTTTTGCCGCGCTCGGTCATCTGGCGGCGCTTGGCGCGCACATCCTTGATCAGCTGCAGGAGGTCGGCGCAGGTGTAGTTCTGGATGCACTGCTGATAGTGCTCGTTGAGAAAGCGGAGGTTGGAGTTTTCATAGACTTCCGCGGTCATCTGCGGAATGCGGTCGATGAGCGCGAGCGCTTCCTCGCGCGTGATCACGGGCCGCATGAACACCTTGCTGTCCACAGGCGTGAACACCTTGCCCTCGCGGTAAATGGGGGCAAGCGTATAGTAGTCCCGGTGCTTATCTACGCCGGAGATCTTCGGCGTGCCGATCTCCTCCACGCGGCAGACACCCTCGTTGCCATACACGATCAACTGACCAATTTCGTACATCTGAATATCCTTTCCTCAGCCAAACAAAACCAAAAACAAACAAAGCAGGGCGGCATTGCAGCCGCACTGCGGCCGCAACCCTGCCCCCTGATAGATAGTTTAACACAAAATTTGCAAAAAGGTAAGACTTTTTTCATTTAGGGCTTGATTTTTTTGCGGAAACGGATAGAATAAACAATTTATAGAGAGAAAAAGCAGGAAAGAAAATCCGCATTTGCTACTTTGAGGGGGGAAATTGGGATGCATATTGGGTGGAGCCGCATCTGGAAGGTACTGCTCGGCTGTGCCTGCGCGGTCGGGAGCATCGTCCTGCTCGCCTGCGGGCTGGTCGGCTGGGGCATTGCGGCGCTGGAGGCGGCCGCGCTGCTGCTCGCGCTGCAATACGCGCCGCGCGCGGCACGGCTGTGGAAAACGTGGTGGTTCGTGGAGCTGGTGCTCGTGCTCGCCGCCACCGTGGGGTACGCCGGCTTTGCCGCCGTGCGCACGGCGCAGGCGCCGGTATCCGCCGTCGTCATCACGACGGAGCGCGACGCGCCTCAGGCCACGCCGGTGCCGGAAACCGAAACACCGGAACCGACCGCCGCCCCGGAACCGACGTCCGCACCCGACACGGCGGAAGCAACCTGTGTCGCCAGCCGCAAGGCGAAAAAATACCACCAACCGTCGTGCCAGTACGCCGCCAAGATCAAGGACGAGAACCTCGTGACCTTTGACAGCACCGCGCAGGCGCAGGCCGCGGGCTACGCGCCCTGCGGCGCGTGCAAGCCATAAGCAAAACCGCGCTCCCAATACACGGGAGCGCGGTTTTGCTATGAGACGTTACATGTGCAGATCCGGATACAGCGGGAAGCGCGCACACAGATCGAGCACCTGCGCACGCACGGCGGGCACGGCGGCCTCGCCCTCGTCGATCAGGCGGCAGATGAGCGCGCCGATCTCGCGCATCTCGCCCTCGCCCATACCGCGGGTCGTGACGGCCGGCGTGCCGAGACGCACACCGCTCGTGACGCGCACGGACTGCGTGTCGAACGGGATGGTGTTTTTATTGGCAGTGATGTTCGCCGCGTCGAGCAGATCCTGCATCTGCGCGCCGGTGCGGCCGCGGCTGTAGACGTCGGCCAGCATGAGGTGGTTGTCCGTGCCGCCGGAGACAAGGCGCACGCCGCCCTGCTGCAGCGTCTCGGCGAGCACGGCGGCATTTTTGACCACCTGCTGCTGATAGGCGCGGAAGGCTGGCTGCAGCGCCTCACCGAAGCAGACCGCCTTACCGGCGATGACGTGCATGAGCGGGCCGCCCTGCGTGCCGGGGAAAACGGCGCTGTCGATCTTTTTGGCGAGCTCGTCCCGGCAGAGAATGATCGCGCCGCGCGGGCCGCGCAGCGTCTTGTGCGTCGTGCAGGTGACGACATCGGCATACGGCACCGGGCTCGGGTGCACGCCCGCGGCGACAAGGCCGCCGATGTGCGCCATGTCGACCATCAGGTACGCGCCGACGGAATCGGCAACAGCGCGAAAGCGCGCAAAGTCGATCACGCGCGGATAGGCGCTCGCCCCGGCGATGATGAGCTTCGGTCGGACCTCCTCGGCCACGCGCGCGAGCGCGTCGTAGTCGATGGTCTCTGTCTCTGGGTCCACGCCGTAAAAATGCGCCTCAAAATATTTCCCGGACAAAGACGCCTTGCTGCCGTGCGTCAGGTGCCCGCCGTGGGAGAGGTTCATGCCGAGGATGCGGTCGCCCGGCTGCAGCAGCGCCGCGTACACGGCCATGTTCGCCTGCGAGCCGGAGTGCGGCTGGACGTTGGCGTGATCGGCGCCGAAGAGCCGCGTCACGCGGTCGATGGCCAGGCGCTCGACCTCGTCGACGTAGTCGCAGCCGCCGTAATAGCGCGCGCCGGGGTAGCCCTCGGCATATTTGTTCGTCAGGTGGCTGCCCACGGCCTCCATCACGGCCGGGCTCGTGAAATTCTCGGACGCGATCAGCTCCAGATGGTCGCGTTGGCGCCCCAGCTCCCGCTCCATGGAGGCGTACAGCTCCGGGTCGGCCTGCTTCAGATGTTCATAATTCATATCGGAAACCTCCGTTTGTGTCAAAATCGCGCCATCAGTTTACCACAACTCAGACGTATTTAACAAGAGGAAGGTGCGTAAACTTATACTATCCCGATCTCGTCCGAGGTGATGCAAGTTGAACAAATGGAAGCGCATCCGCCCTTATATTGCCTTCTGCGCGATCGCGCTGGCCGTCGGCGGCGCGTCGAGCTTCGCTACCCGCGCGGGCATGGCCGGCTTTGACCTGCTGACAAAGCCGCCGGCCGCCCCGCCGGACTGGCTGTTTCCCATTGCGTGGACGATCTTATACCTGCTCATGGGCATCGCGATGGGGCTTGTCTGGCGCAGCAGCTCCGGCCGCGCGCGCAAGGAGGCTACCGCGCTCTGGAGCATCCAGCTGGCCGTCAACGGCCTGTGGCCGGTGCTGTTTTTCCTGCTGGGTGCACATGGGCCGGCGTTTTTCTGGCTCGTAGGGCTGATCGTGCTCGTGCTGTTCATGATCGCCGATTTTTCCCGCCGCAATGCCGCGGCCGCATGGCTGAGCACACCGTATCTGCTCTGGCTGCTGTTCGCGGCGTATCTGAACCTCGGCATCTGGCTGCTCAATCGGTGAAGTTTGGGTAAAGATCACGTCAAGATTGTGTTTGCATGGCGCGGGAGATTGTGATACACTGCCCCCGAGGAGGGAACTGCCCCATGAAAAAACCGCTCAAGATCATACTCATCATTCTGGCCGTTCTGATCGGCCTGGTCGCCGCGCTGCTCATCTGGCTGACCGCCACGCAGCTGAATGTCAAGACCGAGACCGCCGTCGTGACCCACGGCGAGAACAGCATCGCCAGCTTTGCCCCGGGCGACAGCGTGTCCATCCTGACGTGGAACGTCGGCTACGCCGGACTGGGCGAAGAGTCCGATTTCTTCATGGACGGCGGCAAGCAGGTGCGTGCGCCGAGCAAGGCTGTCGTGGAAAAGAACATGGACGGCATCGTCAGCACCGTGAAAGATCTCAATGCCGACTTCACGTTCCTGCAGGAGATCGAGGCCGACCCCTCGACCCGCTCCTACGGCATCGAAGAGGCCGACCGTATGCGCACCGAGACCGGACGCGACAGTGCGCATGCGCGCAACTACAAATGCGATTTTGTGCCCTACCCCATCCCGCCGATCGGCAAGGTGAGTTCCGGAATCATGACGCTCTCGAGCGCACCGATCGCCGCGGCCGAGCGCCTCGCCCTGCCGAGCCCGTTCAAGTGGCCGGTATCGGTTGCCAACCTCAAGCGCTGCCTGATGCCGGTATATATTGATCTCGAAGGCACGGACGCGCAGCTCGTGCTCGTCAACCTCCATCTGGAGGCGTATGACGACGGCGAGGGCAAGGCCGCGCAGACCGCCGCGCTCAAGACGTTCCTCGAGCAGGAGTACGCCAAGGGCAACTACGTCATCGCCGGCGGCGACTTCAACCAGACGTTCCCCGGCGGGCTGGACAAGTACCCGATCAAGAACGACGACCTCTGGACGCCCGGCACGCTCGACGACAGCATGCTGCCCGACGGCTGGCGCTTTGCCTACGACACGTCCGCGCCGACCTGCCGCCTCGACAACCAGCCCTATGACGCCGGGAGCGACGCCACGCAGCACTACGTGATCGACGGCTTCATCCTCTCGCCGAATGTGGAGCTCACGAGCGTGCAGACGCAGGACGACGGGTTCCGGTTTTCCGACCACAACCCCGTGCTGCTGAATATCCGGCTCAAATAATGCAGACAGCAAAGCCCGCTTCCGATCGGAAGCGGGCTGATTTTTATTTTGCACCGGGGATGTGCAGCTCCCGGCAGGAGCCGGGGCCGAAGAGCACCTCCATCCCCCTGCGATAGGCGGGGAAAGCGCCGCACGGCATGAGCGCCTGCACGCACCCGGCAAAGCCGCCGCCGTGCACGCGCCATGCGCCCACGCCGTCGAGCAGCTCGGCTGCGCGCTGCAGGCCGCGCGCGAGCCGGTCGTCGCCGCCCGGGGCGCGGATGTTGCGCAGCAGCTGCTCCGACGAGCGGCCGGAAGCATTCATCAGGCGCAGGTAGGCCGCGGCGTCCCGGTGCACGAGCGCGTCGCGCATCAGCGGCACACGCGCATTCTCCTCGAAAAAGTGCGCCGCGCGGTCGTCGGCGAGGCCCGGCTGCCGGTGGGCATAGAAATCTGCCGGGTCGACCTGCGAGAGCGTCTCTGCGCCGAAGCGCCGCGCCACGCTGCACATATCGGCCGGCAATGCCGCATACGCCGCCGTGAGCCCCGCGTGGCTGCCGCCGGTATCCGTCAGGCTGAGCGTGAGACCCATATCGGCAAACGGCGCCGCGACCGGGGCGATCTCCCCGGCGGCAAAGTCGATATATACCGCGCCGTCGAGCGCGCATGCGAGCTGATCCATGAGGCCGGACGGCTTGCCGAAGTGGCGGTTTTCCGCCTGCTGGCCGAAACGCGCGAGCTGCTCGGGCGAGAACGCGCCGCCATTGTAGAGCGCATTGAAAATGCGGCCGACAAGGATCTCAAACGCGGCCGAGGACGACAGGCCGCCGCCCGGCTTGAGCGCGGAGGATGCCCACGCCTCAAAGCCACCAATCTCTCCGCCGGCGTCCAGAATGGCCGCCGCCATGCCGCGCACGAGCGCCCATGGCTTGCCGTATGCGCGCGGATCCACGGCCAGATCGTCGAGCACGACCGTAAAGGGCCGGAACCCCTTCGAGTGGATGCACACGCGGCGGTCGCGCCGGCGCGTCGCGCGCGCGGTGATGCCCACATCCACGGACGCCGCCAGCACGCGGCCGAGCTGGTGATCAGTATGGTTCCCGGCCAGCTCCGTGCGGCCGGGGGCAAAGAATCGCTGCATGATCTTCCTCCGAAAAAAGCCGGCAGGCGTTCTGCCTGCCGGCTCCCGTGCAAAAAACTCAGTGCTTGCGCGCGAGCACCCGCTCGATGCCGCGCACGACACCGGCTGCATCCACGCCGTACTTGGCGAGCAGGTCGGTGTACTTGCCGGTCTCGGTGAACGTATCGGGGATGCCGACAAACTCCGTCGGCGCGGCCGCGCCGCCCCAGGCGAGCACTTCCGCCACGGCGCTGCCGAGGCCGCCGTAGATGTTGTGCTCCTCGGCGGTGACGATGGCGCCGGTCTCCTGCGCGCAGCGCAGGATAAGCTCGCGGTCGATGGGCTTGATGGAGTACATGTCCACCACGCGCACGGACACGCCGCGCTCGGCCATCTGCTCGGCCGCCTCGAGCGCCTTGTGCACAAGGATGCCGCAGGCGATGACGGTCACATCTGTGCCATCGCGCACGACGGCGCCCTTGCCGCACTCGAACTTCGTGTTCTCGTCATACAGGTCCGGGTACACGTCGCGCGACAGGCGCAGGTACATCGGGCCGTAGGTGTCCACGGCGTACTTCGTGGCCCAGCGGGTGCTGGCCGCGTCCGACGGGACGAGCACGGTCATGTTCGGCAGCGAACGCATGACGGCGATGTCCTCCGTGGCGTGGTGCGTCGCACCGTCGAGCGCGTCGGACATGCCGCAGTAGGCGCCGCCGAACTTCACGTTCAGATTGCCGTAGCACACCTGCGCGCGCGCGGAGATGAGGCCCAGCGTGGTCAGAAAAACGGTGAATGTGTTCACGAACGGGATCTTGCCGGTCGTGGCGAGGCCCGCCGCCGTGGCGACCATGTCAGACTCGGCGATGCCCATGTTGAAGTGACGCTCGGGGTGCGCCTTGGCGAAGATGCCGCTCTTGGTGGAACCGGACAGGTCAGCGTCGAGCACGACGATGTTCTCATTGGCGCCGCCGAGCTCGGCGAGCACGGTGCCGTAAACTTCACGAATCGACTTTCCCATCAGACGTTACCTCCCAGTTCCTGCATTGCCTGCGCGAATTCCGCATCCGGAATGGCCTTGCCGTGCCAGGCGGACTTGCCCTCCATGAAGGACACGCCCTTGCCCTTGACCGTGTCGGCGAGGATCACAGTCGGTACGCCCTTGCAGGCCACAGCCGCATCGAGCGCGGCATCGAGCGCCGCGAGATCGTGCCCGTCGCAGCGCAGCACGTTCCAGCCGAAGGCCTTCCACTTGCCGGGCAGGTCACGCAGCGGCATGATCTCATCGGTCGTGCCGTCGAGCTGGACCTTGTTCCAGTCCACGATGGCAGTGAGATTATCGAGCCCGAACTTCACGGCCGAGGCGGCCGCCTCCCAGACGGCGCCCTCATCGAGCTCGCCGTCACCGAGCACGGCGTACACGCGCGCATCGGAATGGTTCAGCTTCAGGCCGAGGGCCATGCCCTGCGCGGCGGCCAGGCCGATGCCCAGCGGGCCGGACGGCATATCCACGCCCGGCGTGCGCATGCACGGGTGCCCCTGCAGGGGGCTGCCGGTCTGACGCAGGGTGTTCATGCTCTCGGGGGGCAGAAAGCCCTTGCCGATCAGGTTGCGGTAGAGCATGGGCGCGGCATGGCCCTTACAGAGCACGAGCCGGTCACGGTCCGGATCGTCGGGGTGCGCGGCGTCCACATGCATGCGCTGCTGATACAGCAGCGTGAGGATCTCACAAACGGACAGGCTGCCGCCCGGGTGGCCGGACTGCGCGCCGTGGATGGCGGTGAGTACGTCGATCCGATACTGACGGCAAAGCTCCTGGAGCTCGGCCGTGCGTTCCGGGGTCAAAGACATGGTGGTTTGTCCTCCTGTTTGATGTTACCCAATTAGGATACAACGTGCATTTTTTGATGTCAACGGCGCGCGGCGATTTTTCGCGCATTTTCCCTTGTTAATTTAATAATCGTTGCTTTACCTGGCAACAATCGTTATAATCAAAGAGATTATATTTATTGTCTGCATCCCCGCAGACCATTCAGGAGGCGAGGTCAATGGACCCCAACAAAGCGCTGAACATGACCATGCTCTGCGACTTCTATGAGCTGACGATGGGCAACGGTTATCTGGAGCACGGCATGCAGGACCGCATCACGTACTTTGATGTGTTTTTCCGCAGCGTGCCGGATGACGGCGGCTATGCCATCGCCGCCGGTCTCGAGCAGATCATCGACTACATCGAGAACCTGCACTTCACCGACGAGGACATTGCCTATCTGCGCAGCCGGAAGCTGTTCAGCGAGGCATTTCTGGACTATCTGAAAAACTTCCGCTTCACCGGCGACATCTGGGCCGTGCCGGAGGGCACGCCCGTGTTCCCGCGCGAGCCGCTCATCACGGTGCGCGCGCCCGCCATTCAGGCACAGCTCGTGGAAACCTACCTTCTGCTGCAGATCAATCACCAGAGCCTGATCGCCACAAAGGCCAGCCGCATCTGCCGCGCAGCGAATGGCCGCACGGTGCTCGAGTTCGGCTCCCGCCGCGCGCAGGGCGCCGACGGCGCGATCCTCGGCGCGCGCGCGGCCTACATCGGCGGCTGCGCCGGTACCGCCTGCACGATCTCAGACGAGCTGTACGGCGTGTACGCTGGCGGTACGATGGCGCACTCCTGGGTCCAGATGTTCGACTCCGAGCTCGACGCCTTCCGCGCCTACTGTGAGACGTATCCTGACAACGCCACCCTGCTCGTGGACACCTACAACAGCCTGCAGTCCGGCGTGCCGAACGCCATCCGCGCGTTCAACGAGGTGCTGCGGCCGAAGGGCATCACGCACTGCGGCATCCGCTTTGACTCCGGCGACATCGCCTACCTGACGAAGAAGGCGCGCAAAATGCTCGACGATGCCGGCTGGCCCGACTGCAAGATCACCGTGTCCAACGCGCTCGATGAGCGCCTGATCGCAGGGCTGCTGCGTCAGGGCGCGCAGGTCGACAGCTTCGGTGTGGGCGAGCGGCTCATCACCGCGCGCAGCGAGCCGGTGTTCGGCGGTGTGTACAAGCTCGCGGCCATCGAGGACGCGGACGGCAACATCATCCCAAAGATCAAGATCAGCGAAAACGTCGGCAAGATCACCAACCCTCACTTCAAAAAGGTCTACCGCTTCTACAGCAAGGACTCCGGCATGGCCGAGGCAGACTACATCTGCCTGCACGACGAGGTCGTGGACGACACGCAGCCGCTCGAGATCTGCGACCCCGACGCAACATGGAAGAAGAAGGTGCTCACCGACTTCACGGCGCGCGAGCTGCAGGTGCCCATTTTCCGCGGCGGCCAGCTCGTATATCAAAAGCCCGCACTCGATGATATCCGTGCCTACTGCGCCGACCAGCTCACCACGCTCTGGCCGGAGGTGCTGCGCTTTGACTATCCGCACAACTACTACGTCGACCTGTCGGAAAAGCTGCTGAAGATCAAGCTCGATCTGCTCAACGCCGGCGGAAAGTCGCAGGGCTGAGCCATGGACGCCGCATCCCGCCGTCAGGCCATTCTCGACCGGCTCCGGGCAGCCGACCGGCCAGTGAGCGCGTCGAGCCTTGCCGCCGAGCAGAATGTCAGCCGCCAGATCATCGTGGGCGACATTGCGATCCTGCGCGCCGGCGGCGCCGAGATCTCTGCCACCGCGCGCGGCTACGTGCTGCCGCAGGCAACGGACGGCATCACGCGCACGATCGCCTGCCGCCACACGCTCGCGCAGACCGGACAGGAGCTTGATATTCTCGTCGACAACGGCTGCACCGTGCTCGATGTCATCGTCGAGCACCCGGTCTACGGCCAGCTCACCGGCCAGCTCCAGATCAGCAGCCGCTACGATGTGCAGCAGTTTCTCGCGCGCGTGCAGGCGCACGACGCCGCCCCGCTGAGCATGCTCACCGGCGGCATCCATCTGCACACGCTGCGCTGCCCGGACGAGGCCGCGTGCGCGCGCGCCTGCGCCGCACTGAAAGCGGCCGATCTGCTGCTGGACGATTGACAGAAGTTTATTTTAGTTGACAAGTGCACAGGAAGTCTTTATAGTATGCTTTACAGGTGTCATGACACATGTAAAGCATACTTATTTTTCTGGAGGAATGCACTATGCAGCGGTTCCGGGACTTCCTGAAGCGAAAGGATATTGAGATCTCTCTGCGGCGCTACGGCATCGACGCGCTCGGCGCGATGGCGCAGGGCCTGTTCTGCTCGCTGCTGATCGGCACGATTCTCAACACACTCGGTCAGCAGTTCCACATCGGTTTTCTCAACACGATCATCTTCACCCTCGGCAAGGGCGACGCCGCGGTCGGCTACACGATCGGCGGCTGCGCATCGCTGATGGTCGGCCCGGCGATGGCGGTGGCCATCGGCTACGCACTGCACGCACCGGCGATGGTGCTCTTCTCCCTCGTCCCGGTCGGCTATGCGACCAACGCCATGGGCGGCGCCGGCGGCCCGCTGGCCGTGCTCGTGACGGCGATCGTCGCGGCTGAGTTCGGCAAGGCCGTGAGCAAGGAGACGAAGGTGGACATCCTCGTCACGCCCATCGTCACGATCCTCGTCGGCATCGGGCTGGCCATGCTCGTGGCCGCGCCCATCGGCAAGGGTGCCAACTGGGTCGGCACGCTCATCATGTGGGCGACCGAGCAGCAGCCGTTCGTCATGGGCATCCTCGTGTCGGTCATCGTGGGCATCGCACTCACGCTGCCGATCTCGTCGGCCGCCATCTGCGCGGCGCTCTCGCTCACGGGGCTCGCGGGCGGCGCGGCCGTGGCCGGCTGCTGCGCGAACATGGTGGGCTTCGCCGTGCTGAGCTTCCGCGAAAACGGCTGGGGCGGCCTGGTCAGCCAGGGCCTCGGCACGAGCATGCTGCAGATGGGCAACATCGTGCGCAACCCGAAGATCTGGATCCCCGCCATCGTGACGTCGGCCATCACGGGCCCGATCGCCACGTGCGTGTTCAAGCTGCAGATGAACGGCGCGGCCGTCAACTCCGGCATGGGCACATGCGGCCTGTGCGGCCCCATCGGCGTGTGGACCGGCTGGGTCGCGCCGAGCGAGGCCGCCATCGCCAACGGCGCCGTGGCCATCCAGCCCGGGGCCATGGACTGGATCGGCCTCATCATGGTCTGCTTCGTGCTCCCGGCCGTGATCTGCTGGGCCATCGGCCTGCTGTGCCGCCGCCTCGGCTGGATCCGCGAGGGCGACCTGAAGCTGGACTGATATCGGACACAGAAAACCCCGCACAGGACGGTGTCCTGTGTGGGGGTTCTTTACATGCCAAACAGGCGGATGCCCTTGACGAGCATCGACAGCCCCAGCGTCACGACCAGCACGGCGCTGCCCTTGACGATGTACTTCATCCAGCCGCGCGGCAGAAACGACTGCAGCGCGCCGAAGAGGAACAGCAGCGGCACCGTGCCGAGCGAGAACACCAGCATCACGAGCGCGCCGCGCACCGCGCTGCCGCTGCTCATGGCGTAGAGCCACATGGCGCTGAGCGCGCCGCACGGCATGACGCCCGTGAGCAGGCCGATGATAAGCGGCTGCCCCGCAAAGCGGCGGCGCGTGCGTGCATTCAGGCTGCAAGCACCGGGCAGCTCGCTCTCTGCCGGGCGCACCCCCGGCAGGATGCCCGCCATGCGCAGACCGATGAGCAGCACGAGCGCACCCGCAACGGTAAAGACCATGCTCTTGATGTTCGGCGTATAGGTGATGACCGCACCGAGCGCACCGCAGACAGCGCCGGCCGCCGTGTACGACACGACGCGCCCGCCGTTATATGCGGCCGAGGCGATCAGCCCGCGCTTGCTGCGGCCGGTCACGCCGTGCGCATCCGTCGTCTGCGCAAGCAGGATGCCGCCGCACATGCCGATGCAGTGCGTACTCGTGAGCAGGCCGACGAGAAACACGAGGCCGAGCGAAGCATGCTCGGCAAGCACCGGGACCTGTACGAGCATGAGCAGCTTCGGCAGCCCCCAGTAGAGCACGCCCACGAGCGCAAGGCAGATCAGGTCGACCACTACGCCGCCCATGCCGTGTGCGCCCGGCGGATAGCCGGCATTCGTGAGCACCTGCCGCAGCGTGTCCTCCGTGACGATGTCCGGGTCATACGTGATCGTCACGCGGCTGCGCCAGTAGTGCGCCTGTGCGGAAATGACGCCGCGCGTGTGCAGCAGCGCGTCCGCGATGGCGTCCTCGCACGCCCGGCAAATCATGCCGGACACATTCAGTTCCAGAACCGCGGTCGTCATGGCCGCTCCCCCTTCGTTCCGTTTCCGCGCAGCGCATACAGCAGCACGCCGCCGGATGCGCCGCACGCGAGCACCGCCGCCGCGGCCGGGCCGATCACCCCGCACGCAGCCAGCGGCAGACACACGGCATGGTACGCCAGCAGCAGCCAGCCACACCGGCGCACGGTGCGCGCCGTCTGCGCAGCCGAGGCCTCCGCGCCGTGCATGAGCAGCTCGCCCCGCTCCGCCGCACGGCCGATGCCCGCCAGCGCAGCGACGCCCGCAGCCTGTCCGGCCGCGCCGGGACACGCGGCGGCCAGCACGCCGCAC
>ERZ826613.1029-NODE-1029-length-36403-cov-4.611340_pt1 | contig 36403 bp, 26 predicted proteins | sample MGYA00519925_ERZ826613 | MGnify/ENA primary metagenome ERZ826613 (study PRJEB31778, sample SAMEA3449236) | human gut metagenome | biome: human gut; feature: human-associated habitat; material: faeces | place: United Kingdom | collected 2010/2012 ... | reverse complement strand
TATAATATAGATTATAATGAAAATCACAAATAGTAGAAGATAGATGGGAGCCACGAGTGTTCACAGGGTGGCATCGTGGAATGGAGTGAAAATGAAAAGATCTACCAATTTACCGGATGATATGCAGGTTATTGCTGATCTGCTTAGAAAATCCATAAGTTATAATAAATTTAATGAAAATGTGATCCAGTCAGCAAAGACGCTGGAAGATTCGCTTTCTATGTTTATCACGAATGCAGATGGGGATCTGAGTAGTAATGAATTGCTGAATCAGACGAAAGAGATCATAGTTATGAGCGAAAATCCGATTCGGACATTTCATATGATGCATAAGATCCGCAAATATGATGATGCAACTTTTATTCATAGTCTGAATGTGGCAATATTATGCAACATGTTTGGGCATTGGATCAATATGCCACAGGATGATCTGGATGTGTTGACGTTAGCGGGATTACTGCATGACGTTGGCAAGATGAAAATACCGGAAGAGATCATCAAAAAGCCCGGCATTTTGACGGAAGAGGAATATACAGAAATTAAGAATCATCCGAGACGCGGCTATAATCTATTGAAACCAATGAAGTTGGATGAGAGGATTAAAAAAGTTGCGTTGATGCATCATGAGCGTTGTGATGGAAGTGGTTATCCGGATGGCTTGCGGGGAGATCAGATTGATGAGTTTGCGAAGATCGTGGCAATTGCCGATGTATATGATGCACTGACTTCTGCGAGGGTTTATCGTGGGGCATTGTGTCCGTTTGAGGTGATCAATATGGTTGTAGAACAGGATGGGGACAAGCGTTTTGATCCAAAGTATCTGCATCCGTTTTTAGAGGGTGTTGTAAAGTCCTTTATTGGATGCGAGGTAGTGCTTTCTGATGGGGAAAAGGGCACGATTGTTGCAATGCATGCGGATGAACTGGCGCGACCTTCCGTATGTGTCAGTGGGAAAGTGTTGGATCTACGCGAAATGTCCGACGTGACGATACAAATGATGTTATAATTTTATATTAAGATATTTTCAGATAGCAGTCACAGCTCGACTGCTAAAGCAAGGAATGTAAATTAGAACGAAATACAAAATAAAAAAGGATGTCGTCTTTTATTATCAGACGACATCCTTTTTATAGAGAAAATGAAATTCAATCAACCTACTTTGAGCTTAAACTTCTGAACTGCACGTTCATCGTCAACAGGAATTTTTTCAATATATCCACCTAAAGCGGCCAATTTATCTTCAAAGCATTCATAACCACGTTCAATGTAATGGATACAGTCTACGGTAGAGTAGCCTTCTGCTACTAACGCTGCAACGACCAGTGCAGCACCGGCACGAAGATCCGGTGCGCTAATAGCAGCGCCGGTAAAGCCTTCCACACCTTCTATGATTGCAACATTGCCACCCTCAACCTTGATGGAAGCACCCATACGCGATAATTCATCCACATATTTGAAACGATTCTCAAAAATGCTTTCTGTTACAATGCTTGTTCCATCGGACAAAGCCAATAATGTTGCGATCTGTGGCTGCATATCGGTAGGAAATCCCGGATAAGGTAGTGTCTTTATCTGGGTGTGTCCTAAACGATGATCACTTGTAACACGGATAGCGTCATCAAATTCCTCAACAGTAGCACCAATTTCCATCAGTTTTACAGAAATTGCCTCTAAATGCTTAGGAATTACATTTTTAATTAAAACATCACCGCGTGTTGCGGCAGCGGCAACCATAAATGTACCTGCCTCGATCTGATCCGGAATAATGGAATATTCGCTCGCATGCAGCGATGTTACACCAGTCATACGGATCTTGTCAGTACCGGCACCTTTGATATTGGCACCCATACTGTTTAAGAAGTTGGCTACATCAACGATATGTGGTTCTTTGGCAGCATTTTCAATAACTGTTTTGCCCTCTGCCATACAGGCAGCCAGCATAATGTTGATCGTAGCACCAACAGAAACAGTATCCAAAAAGATATGGTTTCCTACTAATTCGTCGGCTGAGGTATTGATCATACCGTGTTCAATACTAACGGTAGCACCCAGTGCGCGAAATCCCTTCAAATGAAGGTCGATCGGACGGCTTCCGATCTCACAGCCACCCGGCAAAGCAACCTGTGCCTTCTTGTATTTGCCAAGCAGTGCGCCAAGCAGATAATAAGATGCACGAATCTTGCGGATGGAGTCATAATCAATGGTCATATCATTGATCGTGCTGCCATTAATAGATACTACATGAGGACCGATACGCTTTACAGTAGCGCCGATGCTCTCAATTGCTGTTAACAAAACATTAATATCTCTAACATTCGGAAGATTATCGATGACAACGGTTTCATCTGCCATAATAGCAGCAGCTAAGATGCCTAACGCAGCATTTTTGGCACCGCCGATCGTCACCTCACCATTTAATGGTGTTCCTCCTTTGATTATATACTGATTTTCCATATTACACCTCACACAGTTTGTTAGGCTATTTCCAAATAAACAGAAGTCAACACATCACTATATTATAATTAAAAGTGCTAACATGTCAACCAAAAAAAACGTTTATTACGAAAATTTACGAAAATTTACGAAAGTTACTTTCGGCGATTTTCGAAATACACGAAAGAGTCAATTGCATCAAAGATATCCTGAAAGGTTTCACGAGGAGCAGCATCAATGTACTTTTTGAGGATCGCCTGCTCATCACTACCATGATATCTGCCATAAAAAATGTCGAACAGATTGTGACCTCTCACATAAATTTTGATCGACTCAATATTGTCTTTGATGTCCTGCTTGCTGCGAATGCGGATGTTGAGAGTACGCTGCATTCGCTTTACGCTGTTAAGCTTAAACAGATAGTCCTTAAATTTCTTATACAATATATTGTAAAACTCTTCTTCATTTTTAATCACGCCAATCTTTGCCATAACCTTTGGATCCAAAAAATAGTTTTCAAATGAATAATATTTAAGGATCAGTACGTTTTTGGGTTCGACGCGCGGAAGATTACCAACATCTTCCGAAGAGCGTTTGCTATAATAGCTGCACAACTGCTTCTTGAGATATTTTGGATTTTTGCCATCGCTGTCACGTATCATCAAAAATTGGTCTTTTAAATACAATTTGTTGATATATTTCAAATTTGCATAAGTTTTGATGTTGGTGCAGCTATTGACGGGAACAATGGAAATACGCTGTAAATTGCCGTTTTCATCGTAAATTTCGGAGTAATATTTTTCTAAAAGAAGCGGCAGACGGTTGCTGTCCTGCTTGCCCTCCACGATAAAAACAAAGCTGACATTCATCAGATCATTCGCGGTATAGCCGAGATCGTCCAAAATCTCATCTACATCTGTTTCAGTATGAATCGTTGTGAAGTAACGCTCGTTCAAAACGACTTCCCGTATCTGCCGGGATGAAAAATTAAAAATGAGATTTGGTGAGTGTGTCGAAAAAATAACCTGATTTTTCTTGGAAAGGCGGTATAAAATTTCGCTGGCACTCTTTTGAAGCTGTGGATGGAGATAGATTTCCGGATCTTCCATCATAATAATGCTTGGAAGCGTATTTTCTTCATCAATATAGGCTTCAAGGAGGGAAAGTGCGTAAATACTGCGCAACCCTTCGCTCAGCATATTGAGTGGTCCGACGAGATTATGCCGATCCTTGTTATAAATTTGTGTGGAAACATGCAGAAGGTTGTCGGTGTCGTAATCGAGTACGTAGCGGACTTCCTGTGAAGGACTTCCGTTCGCATGGAAATAACGGTTGACTTTTTCTGCAAATTGCGTAAGGTTGGTGTGAAACAATTTGTATTGTAAGAGGCGCACAGTTTCGAAAACGGTCAGTTCCTCCGGTGTTTTTTTATTGATCAGCCCAATACACTGAAAACAGCGGTTGCAGGTACGGGCAGGGTCAAACGTACATTGATTATCTTTTAATTTCTGAAAAGATTCTTTGTCATAGAAACTGAATACATCATTCTGCAGCGCCTCGAGATTTCGGTTTTGGTCAATATGATAAATTTTGGGCAGTACTTCCGGGATATATTCGTTATGCTTTGAAAATCCATCGGAATATCGTGTTGCCATATTTGGTGTGACGATAAAAGTAAATGACAAAATACCATCCTGATAGGACGGGATCTTGCTCTGAAAATCTGCAAGCCATCGTTCATAATCTTTCACTTTGCACAATACACTCCGTGAGTGCAGCAGCATAATATCGCTTTCGGAATACTCGATATGAACCGAGATGGAGATGGGTTTGCCGGCATCTAAAAATTCATGTTCTGCACAGTTACGCATCCCCATTGCCAGTAAAATGGCATCGATTACTGCTGTTTTTCCGGTGTTATTCTTGCCGACTAAGATCAAAGCATTTTCAATATCAGTGATCTCAAGTTGTTCGATCGATTTGTAATTGCAAATCTTCAGATATGTTATTTTCATATTGCACTCCATTCTATCGCTATTTGCGATAAAGATAGGAATAAACGCTGCCTAAGCGCGACCTCCTAATACATTATATGTTCCCCAAAAAATTATGTTAATTATTTACCGTTTCTTTCGCTTTTGCTTTTTTCCGTGTGTCTTACGTACAGAATAACCAAAGTTCCCCATGGCTTTGGCTAATTCGTGGTAAGTGCCATGTGAATAGGCAAGCAGACCGGTATCATTCAAATGAAAGGTCCCTTTCTCATCAATGTAGGCATCGTCCACGTGTACGGCGGTGACTTTGGCCAAAAACATATGATGAGAACCAAGTTCGTTTATTTCTGTTACCTGACATTCAATGTTAACGGGCGATTCGGCGATCATCGGGCAGCGCACGGTATCTGCCGGGATCTTAGTTAGATGACATTCGTTCCATTTGTCAAGATCACGACCGGAACGTACCCCGCAAAAATCCGTTGCACGTGCAAGTTTTTTGGTAGTGAGATTGATCACAAATTCGCCTGTTTCGCGGATCATGGCATAGGAATATCGTTCGGGCCGCACGGAAATATAGACCATCGGTGGGTTGGTACAGATGGTACCGGTCCACGCAACGGTAAGGATATTAGACTCTTGTGCGATATCGCCGCAGCTTACCATAACCGCAGGAAGTGGGTAAAGCATATTACCCGGCTTAAAATTTATTTTGCTCAAAAAAATGCCTCCTGTATTGAAATTTGGAATCCGTTAGCCGGCGGAATTTACATGCTGGCAGACATATCCGATATAAGTAGTATTAGTATACCACATGATACCCGCCTTGGACTACACAAACTGCATGATTTGTGGTACACTTTAAATACAAAAACGATAACAAAAAGATGGGTGACTCCCAATGTTTGACGAGACCGTTAAGAAAGGTGGTAATGATATGACGGATTATTTATCGATAGAGGGGATGACAGAAGATTTAGAGGGAAAAGTAAAACAGGATCTGAAATACAAAACGGGAAATTTTCTTTGGAAGGTAAAGTTTAATGTTCCGTTGGATCCAAAAACCGTGAATAATGTAAATTTGTATGTCACAACGGAAAATCTGTCTCCGCTTAAGACAGCGATCCGATACAATTCATTAGAAAATATTATCGAAATTGAGCCACTTGAGCCATATGCACAAGATGAGACGTATGTCCTGAATATCACAACGAATGTGACATCTTTGTCTGGCAAGGCACTGCGAGAGCCACAGCAGTTACGTTTCAAAATATAATGGAGACGGAGCCGGTTCGCAGCATGGAGGATTGATGTGAAAAGCAGTTGGAGGACTAAATTATTTAAGAATATCCGATTTAGAGGGAAGATGATACTTGTCTTTGTGATAGGTGGCGTTATTCCCTTTTTTGGCGTAACTGTATATTTAAACAATAGAGCAGCCAACAGTTTGATCGAACAAAATAAGAAGGCGCAAAAACAAGAATTGCACTTGATGGCAAGTATTCTTGAAGATGCTGTGCCGGATATGGAAAAAGTTTGCGAAAACATGAATATAAATACGGTGCTGTCTAATATGATCACAAAAGATTATACCGATGAAAAGAAATGGCAGAAAGATAAGGGGAAATTGTGGGAGATTGATCGTTATATGCAGGATTATAAGCAGTCAATCTCGGATATAGTGATCTATGTCAGCAATGAAACCCTATGTTATGATCGGCCGTTTACTTATCTGGGGCCATCTGTCACACAACAGTCTTGGTATAGCGATGTATGTGATAGAAAAGGTGGATTGATCTGGTGTTATGGTGAAGACCGAGAAGGAAAGCAAAAGTGCATACAGGTCGCAAAACAGATCGTTAGTGCTGATGGGGAGCAGCTTGGCATATTGGCGGTGCAGATGAATATGGATCTGATCAATTCGGCAATTGCAGAACGGGAAGAAAATACGGTTCTTCTGTATAATGATGTAAATGTGTTGTATACGAACTATGAAGTTTCGGGAACAGAGGAGCTCGCGCTGGAAACATATTTGCGCAGTACGACAAGATGGACGGGAAATACGCGTTTTAGTGTTATCGGAAAAGACAGATTTGTTACGTATAAGAAAGTACATCCGCAAAATACGACCAATTACTACTCTCTTGTCAGTGTACAGGATTACTCCGGAATCACGGAGCAGATCAATCAGGTTACCTTTAATGCGTATTTGATCGTGGGAATTGGAATGCTAATCTCGTTTGCGATGATCATAGGATATTCGACCAGCTTTTCCAGCCGATTGAAAGAATTGCGTCATCAGATGCATTTGGTAGCAACCGGTCGTTATGATCGGGTAAAAATGGTGGGTGGAAACGACGAGATCGGGGAAATTTATGCCGAACTCGGAACGATGATGGACGATATCCAAGATCTGACAGAATCAATGGTAGAAGAAAAAGTGCAGAAAGAGAAAATGCATACACGGCAAAAGGAAGTTGAATTTAAAATGTTAGCTAGTCAGATTAACCCTCACTTCCTATACAATACATTAGAAACGATCAGAATGAAGGCGAGGGTTAATCATCAGCCGGAGATTGAAGATCTGGTCAAAATGCTTGCAAAGATCATGCGGCGGAATATACAAGTCAGTCATAAGCTGGTAAGTTTGCAATCGGAAATAGAACTGATTGATAATTATATGAAGATACAGGACTATCGCTTTGGGGATCGCATCCATTCTGAAATTATGGTAGATGATGACGTTGATATGACGCAGGAAGTGATGCCGCTCATCATTCAGCCGTTTGTGGAGAACGCTTTTATACATGGCTTGGAAAATAAACCGAAGGACGGAAGACTTGAGGTGAAAGTGTCTCAAGATGAAAAAGACATTATTATAGAAGTGATTGATAATGGAATTGGAATGAATTATTATCAATTGGGTGAATTGCGCCACTCATTGACACAAACAGATGGAAGCGGGGGGCATATTGGGATCAGCAATGTGAATCAGCGATTGATTATGCAGTATGGAAAAGAGTATGCGGTAAAGGTGGATAGCCGTTTGAATGAGGGGACGGTTGTGACAATACGGATCCCGAAGAATGCTTCGACAGCGATCGAGCAAAGTGATGAGCAGAAATTACCATAATAAATAGCGGTTATTGGCAAAAATCGCATCCAAAACAGGACAATTATTTGGTAAAAATATGAAAAAAATATACGTTGCAAGGAATTTTTCGGGTAAATATGTCTAATAATTATGGTTTTAATATCACTTCGTTCTGCTAAAATAAGCAAGTGAATAGTTTTGCAGGCAGCAAAACGAAAAGCAAACAAATATATTGATTAGGAGGAATAACAATGAGAAAATCAATTAGAAAAATCATTGCAATCGCTTCTGCGAGCGTAATGGCGTTGACATTTGCAGTAACATCTGCACCAAATGCAAGTGCAGGAACAATTAGCAAAGCAGCAAAGGAAGCAGCAAAGGCTGCATTCGATGCATCTGGTAAGACTACATATCATGCATACTTCGGTTTACAGCAGACAGAGTCTTGGATCTTCCGTGATGAATGGTATCAGGAAGAGAATGGTTTGAATGGTACAAATCTTCCAGACGGTGCTTATGAAGGTAAGTTGTATCATAGTGAAAACAATGCACTTACAGCAGTTCCGGGTGCAACAGTAACAGATGCTGAGATCAAAGGCAACGGTGTTTACACAGTTAGTGTAAAGGACTTGGGCGGCGTATTGACAAGTGCAGAGAGCAGCCAGCAGGCAAAAATGTCCATGCTGTATGTAAGTACAGATATTCCGATGTCTGCATACAAAGACGGCAAGATTCAGGTAACAGACTGGAAGCTTAAGATCGATAATACATCTGTAACACTTCAGGACGACATCTTCGTTCCAACAGAGTACACAGATGAGAGTGGATTGTTCCGTCTTGATCCATTTAACTCATATCAGAAGGATCAGGGTGCTTATCCTGGTTGCCCTAGCGTTAGAACACCTAATGATTCTGTAGAGATCACATTCAAGGTTAGCGGATTTGATGTTGATAACCCTGATGCAGTAGAAGCAACACCAACGCCTGCAGCAGACGCATCTTCTTCATCTTCTAGCAGCAGTAGCTCTTCTTCTATCAGTGGTGGAGCAGTAGCAGCTATCGTAGTAGTTGCAGTTGTAGTGATTGCAGGTATCGTAGTAGTTGTTAAGAGAAAGAAAGATTAATGAAACGCATATCCCATTTGGGAGAGTGATCGTGTGGAGAGGTGAGACAATATTGTCTCATCTCTCCCTTTCTGTTTGATGAATTGCACAAAAATTTGATGAATTGCACAAAAATTTATATATTTTTTGTTAAAAGTGTGAAAAAATCGTGTATTTTTTCTTGAAAGATTATGGTATTTTTTAACGAATTCTTTAGGTATAATTACATGATGAAGTAACTACGTTGGTGTGATTTTGAGCAATTTTGCACTAAAAAGCACTTAGCGCACGATAAATAATACGAGGAGGTTATTTATGAAAGACAAAGAAAACAAGAAAGGAGCTGCTTCAGGACTGTACATCTGTCAGAGAATCATTACAATTCTGTTGATCGTTGGTGCATTTTTCCCGACATTTAATCCAACTAGAGTTGCTAAGATGATCAGTTCAAATGTATCCCTGTTTACATCAGCAGTATCCTACAACAGTTTGACAAGTGAGTTCGCCAGAGCGTTCCGTATGAACTGGGTCAGTGAAAGCAGCTTTGCCGTTGTAATGATTGCATCTATTATATTGGTGATCGGTATCATTTTACTCGGCGTGGGAGCTTGTATGTCCCTCGGTAATCTGAGAATGCAGAAAACAGGTGCTCAGTTTACGTTGGGTGGCTCAATCGCTGAGACACTTGGATTAGTTGTAACTGTAGTGAGTTATATGCTGGTAAATTCTTCTACAGATCCAACAAAGGCTAATAAGATCTTACCTCAGATCCCAACAGCATTTTATGGTTATGCAGTATTAACAGCTATTATGCTTATTACAGCAATTGTTGTATTTATTTCTCTTCCTAGTGTTGACAAGGGTGAGAAGTACGAGATGGAATCAAAGTATAAGTTATTCCTTATGTTCCTTCCATTCATTGCATTAGCATTTGTATTCTGCTACCTGCCTTTGTATGGTTGGAGATATGCGTTCTTCGATTACAAATCAGGAGATACGCTTTCTATGAGTAACTTCGTAGGATTCAAGTGGTTTACATATTTGTTCCAGAACTCAGCTACACGTACTGATATGATCAATACCATGAGAAATACATTGATCATGAGTTTCTTGGGAGTGGGTACCAGCTGGCTTCCTATGATCTTTGCAATCTTCCTTTGCGAGATGAAGAACTTGAGATTCCGTCGTTTTGTACAGACATTCACGACGATTCCTAACTTTATCAGCTGGGTACTTGTGTATGCGGTTGCATTGGCTATCTTCTCTACAGATGGTTTCATTAACACATTCTTGAAGGAGATTGGTGTTGTTGCACAGAACGCACAGGGTAAAGCGTGGTTGATGAGTTCTAAGCATACATGGCTTAAGATGTGGGCATGGGGAACATGGAAAGGTGTAGGTTGGAGTGCTATTATCTACATCGCAGGTATTTCCGGTATCGATCAGTCCTTATATGAGGCGGCAACAGTAGATGGTGCCGGTCGATTCCAAAAGATGCGTCACATTACTTTACCTGGTTTGCTTCCTACATTCTTCGTATTGCTGTTGATGGCAATCGCAGGCTGCTTGAGCAATGGTTTGGATCAGTACCTTGTATTCCGTAACCCGAACAACATGGATACGATCCGTGTATTGGATCTGTGGGTATACGACTTAGGTATTAATGGCGGTAGTATCCCGCTATCCACGGTAATTGGTATGGCAAAATCCATTGTCAGCGTAGCGTTGCTGTTTGGTGCTAATAGTGTATCTAAGGCATTGCGCGGCGAGAGTATTGTATAGGAGGTGAAATCGTATGGCTAAGACAGCACAGGAAAAGTTAGATGCTAAAAGAGAAAAAGAGTACAACAAGAAACATAAAAGAATGTACAGGAGATCTGTCGGAGACGTTGTCTTTGATGTACTCAACTATATATTCTTTACAGTGTTTACATTAACATGTATCTTCCCGTTCTATTACTTGTTTATCAATACGATTTCAAGTAATGATCTGGTTAAAAAGGGTATGATCAATTTCTACCCGAAGGGACTGAATATTGATAACTATTTGAAATTGCGTGAAGTTGGTGATCTGGGAAATGCGTTCTTGGTATCTGTCAGCAGAACGATTCTTGGTACTGCATTGATGGTCCTTGCTTCTGCATTCGTTGGTTACTTGGTAACAAAGCAGGAAATGTGGCATAGAAGTTTATGGTATCGTTTCCTCGTTATCACAATGTATTTTAACGCTGGTTTGATCCCAACATACTTGAACTTAGTTATGTTAGGTCTTACAAATAACTACTGGGTATACATCATCCCAGGAATTGTTGCTCCGTACAACATTATCCTCGTTAAGACGTATATAGAGTCTATACCGGGCGAGTTGGAAGAGAGTGCATTTATTGATGGTGCATCATATATGGTAGTATTTCGCAAGTTGATTTGGCCTTTGAGTAAGCCGATTCTTGCTACAATCGCAATCTTCGGTGCGGTAGGTCATTGGAATTCCTTCCAGGATTCCTTGATTTATATGCAGGGTAACGCTAAGTTGTTTACATTGCAGCATAGATTGTATACCTACTTGAACACATCAAGTAACTTGGGCTCGATCATGAACTCTACATCCGGTGCACAGACATCAGATGCAGCAGCTGCTGCATTGAATACCAAGGTTATCAAGTACACGGTAGCCATGGTATCTGTTATCCCTATCCTTTGCGTATATCCTTTCATGCAGAGATATTTCGAAAAAGGTATTATGCTTGGTGCTGTAAAGGGTTAATGTATATTGGTACACTGATGGTTTAGTGAACCAAATCGTAAAGTGAATGAGTTCGAATGGTGTAATGCCATTCGAACTTAAAAATAAGAAGAATTAAAACGCTTCAGAATGGAGGAAAATTATGAGAAAACTTTTTTCAAAGAAGTTACTTTCTGTACTGTTGGCTTCCAGTATGGTAATTGGTTCTGCATCTGCATTAACAGGTTGTGGAAGCAAAAAGAACGAAGTTATCAAATTGAACGTATACAGTCAGTTGGCAAACTTCTCCGGAAAGCAGATCGGTTGGTCTGCAGACATCCTTAAGAAGAAATTCAACGTAGAGTTGAATATCATTCCTGAGGGAGATGGCGTGTTTGAGACACGTATGACAAGTGGTAACTTAGGTGATATTGTTGTATGGGGTGCTGATAATGATAAGTATCCTTTGGCTGTAAAGAATAATTTATTATTCGGATGGGAAGATGACAATGTATTAGATGAGTACGGCCCATACATCAAGAAAAACATGCCGGATGCTCTTAAGAAAAACAAAGAGTTGACAAAGACAATCACAAATGGTGCCAGTGACAAGCTCTATGGTTTTGGTGCTAACGTGGCATTGAACAGTAAAGATCATGAGTCCTTCTTCTATACATGGGATACTCGTTGGGATCTTTACAAGAAACTTGGTTATCCAAAGATTAAAAATCTTCAGGATTACCACAAAATGCTGAAGAACATGCAGAAGCTTTGCCCATCTGATGATTCCGGTAATAAGGTATACGCTGTATCCTTATGGCCAGACTGGGATGATGCAATGGTAATGTATGTTAAGGCTATGGCTACTGCATATTATGGATACGATGAGTTGGCACTTGGATTATATGATCCAACCAATGGTAAGTATCATGATGCATTGGAAGAGAATGGTCCATATCTTGAGATGTTGAAGTGGTTCAACGATCTGTATCAGGATGGATTGATCGACCCTGACTCTATGACACAGACATATGATGAGATGATCGCTAAGGTTCAGAATGGTGGTACATTGTTCTCCATCTTCAACTACAGTGGATCTCTTGGTTACAACACAAAAGAGCATACATCTGCCGGCAAGCTTATGTACTGCATGAAACCAGAAGATGCTTCACCAATCGTTTATGGTATGAATACACAGGGTGGAGATAGAGTTTGGTCTATCGGTGCTAAGACTGAGTACCCTGAGAAATGTATGGAAATTATCAACTATCTCGCTACTCCAGAGGGTCGTATGACAATGGAATATGGTCCAAAGGGTTATACTTGGGATTATGATGATCAGAAACATGCATACTTGACAGATGTCGGAATGAAATGTCAGAAAGATAAGAATACCACAATGGGTGGCGGTTATAAGGGATCTTACCATGATGGCGAGTTGCAGATCAACAACGTAACATGGTCTCTCGATGCTTCTAACCCGGATTCTGACGGTGAGACATACAACAAAGAGAGCTGGGCAAGCTACAACGCTACTCCATCTAGCGATATCGAGAAAGATTGGCGTGATAAGACTGGTTGTACAACGATCAATGAGTACATGGAGAAAGGTAAATATACTGTAGCTCCTGGTACATCATTCTCCAAGGAGACTCAGGATACTACTCTTAAGACTACTTGGAATCAGGTTACAACTGAGATCAAGAACTCTTCTTGGAAAGCAATCTATGCTAAATCTGACAAAAAGTTTGACAGCGTTGTTGCAAGTATGAAGAAGAGCGCTAAGAAGTATGGTTATGATAAGTGCGTTGAGTGGTCACGTAACCAGGCTTCCAGAAGAAAAGCATTGGAAGATGCAATTACACGGTAAAATTTGAGTTCATATGAACTTGAGAATAATGGAACGGGCTGTTTGTTAATGCAAGCAGCCCATTCTGTATCTATGTATTAGATAAAAGTGTTAAGCGGCATTTTAACAGCTTAATCATAGAATGGAGATTAAATGCACATATAGTGTGCAGGAATGTGAAATAATATGAGTAAATTATTTAGTTTGGACAGCGGATTATATAAGTTTATGAGCCGTTTGTTTGATATGTTGAAGTTAAATGCGATGTGGATACTTTGTAGTATTCCGATTGTAACGATTGGAGCATCTACAACCGCAGCATTTACAATTACGCTGAAAATGGTGGATGAAGAGGAAGGTTATATTGCAGGACCATTTTTGAAAGAGTTTAAGGCAAATTTGTTTAAGGGAAGTGCGATCGGGCTTATTCAATTGTTTGCTATGTATGCCATTTATTTGGATTTTCAATTAGCACGTGTTAGTGAAAGGTATGGAACACTGTGCACCGTAGTCGGCGTGATCGCTATTGTAATGACCGTAATGCATTTTTTATATGCATATGCACTGTTAGCGAGATACGAAAATACGATCGTCAACACATTGCGTAATTCGTATTCAATTTGTGTAAAATATTTTTTGAAAACCTTGTTTTTGCTTGTGACATTGTTTGTAGAATATTTGGTGTTCTATCAATTACATTGGACATTATTGTTTTTTGGCATTATATTGGGACCGGCATGCCTTATATTGACGATCAGTGGTTTTGCCAGACAATTTTTCCGTAATATTGAGAGAGAAAATGATCTGCGTGAGGAAGAAAGTAAGCAGGAAAAGGCAAATGAGCGTCAGGGAATTTGGAAAGAGGCGTTTGAAGATCAAGAGGAAAGTGATCCTAAGTAATGAAAATAATGAATTGAGAATAGATGAGTCTGGCGTTAGATGAACGCCTTGTATAAATGAGGACAGTTATACGGACAAGGAAAATTTGTTTGTATGGCTGTTTTCTTTAATTAATAGGAAACTGCTGTTGTGTAGTGTGACATCATCGCAAAGTGCTGGCTTTGCTTTTTTAATTAATAGGAAACTGCTGTTGTGTAGTGTGACATCATCGCAAAGCGCTGGCTTTGCTTTTTTATTTGGACGAAAAAAGTAAATTTGCAAAAAGAAAGCGTGGATCGCGAGTTCTATTTCGTAGAGAGCATTCATAATAATAGGATAATAAAGGCTGTAGGTTATGTACTGTTATAAAGGTGCTGGCTGAGTGAATCGTTGTGGGGGATAGAAGGATGCGTGGAACTAAAATTATTGTTTTACGAATGAAAGAATTGATATATACAGCAATTTTTGCCGGTGTTGGAATTATATTACTGTTACTCATCGTATATTTGTTTGTTGGAAAAGGGAGATCAGAAGGTAAACAAGATACTGCTGACGCAAATGAAAGATATCAGGCAGGGATATATACGAAGGATATCACATTAGGGGAGAGTACTGCCAGTTTAGAGGTGGCATTAGATACGGATCATATTAAGTCTGTAAAGATTGTTCCATTAGATGAAAGTATTACAACGATGTATCCATTAATGGAGCCGGCAGTGAAAAGTGTATCCAACCAGCTCGCAGCGGGAGTTGCGCCAGAAGAGGTGGAGCTGACGAAAGAGTCCAAGTACACGCAACAGATCATTGTTGATGCGGTAGAGGAAATTTTAGAGGAACAAGGTGCGGCAAATCAAACCGTAAAGTGATAGACCGTAATATTTTGAACGTGGTATACTATAAATCATGAAAGAAATAAATACGGAGGAAAATATGGGGTTACAATTTATATTAGGAAATGCCGGTGGAGGCAAAACATGGTACATAGAGCATCAGGCCGCAGCAATGGCGAGCAAAGATATGAAGAGGCAGATCTTTGTCGTTGTGCCGGAGCAGTTTACAATGCAAACACAAAGAAATCTTGTCGCATTGAGTGAGCGTCACGGTCTGTGGAATATAGAGGTGCAGAGTTTTCCGCGCCTTGCTTTTCGTGTGTTTGGCGAGACGGGTGCAGGAATGGCACCGGTTATCGATGATCTGGGTAAGACGATGATACTAAAAAAGGTATTGATGGGGCTGCAAGATCAGTTGACATATTTTGGGCGAAATATACATAAAAAGGGATATGTGGCAGAGATAAAATCATTTTTATCGGAATTAATGCAGTATGATATTGCATCGGATGGATTGGAACAGATGAAAGAATCGGCAAAATCGCACCCGGTTTTGCGGCAGAAACTGCAGGATGTAGAAGTGGCGTATGCCGCATTTTTGGATTATCTGCAGGATAACTACATTACCTCTGAAGAAATACTCACCGTATTTGCGGATGTAGCAGAGCGGTCCAATATTTTGAAAGACAGTATATTATATCTGGATGGATTTACAGGATTTACACCGGTGCAGTATAAGCTGCTGCGAAAGCTGTTGCGCGTATGTGGTCAGGTGAATGTTACAGTGACATTGGACAAGCGGGAACAGGTTTGGAAAATGGATAAGAAATATAAGCTCTTTTATCTGAGTCAGAAAACCATTTATCATTTAACAGAAATAGCAAGAGAAGAGCATTGCGACATTGCAGAACCAATTTGGACAGGTACCGTAAAAGAGGAGACGCGTTTCGCAGATAATATTGAGCTTGGATATTTGGAGCGAAATTTATTCCGTTATCCGGTCAGACCATATAAAGAAGAGGTGCAAAATATTACGGTCCATTGTTTGCGGCAGCCAGAGGACGAGGTGCATTTTATGATCGAGGAAATCATGGCACTTCGTGAACAGGAAAGCTTTCGATATCGCGACGTAGCGATCGTGACCGGAAATATGGACATTTATGGGACGTTGATCAAAGGAGAAATGGAGCACAAAGGGATGCCCTGTTTCATAGACCAAAAGAAGAGCATACTTGCAAATCCGGTCGTGGATACGATAAGCAGTATGTTAGATGTGTTGCGTAAGGATTTTGATTATGAGAGTATGATCAAACTGTTAAAGAGTGGATTTATACAGCGTACAGGGTGTCCAACAAATGGGATAAAAGAGTGGGAAAATGCTGTGCAGCTTTTGGACAATTTTCTGCTGGCATCTGGAGTTCGAGGGCACAAAAACTGGGAAAAAGAATGGGACACCGGATATGTTTTTCGAAGAAAGGCAGAAGACATAGCTACAGAAGCCTCGGAAACGATCAATTGGCTGAGACAGGAAACGTGGGATCGATTGTCGGATTTTTATGGACGTATTGCGCGTGGCAAGCATCGTGTGCGTGAATATGCGGAAACAATTTGTGATTTCATGGAGCGGGAGCAGATTTATTTGCAAATTCAGAAACGTATAGAGAGGTTTAGGGAAGAGGGAAATTTTGAAGCGGTCAAAGAATATGAACAGATTTATGATGTGATCATAGAAGTACTTGATCGCTTGGTGGCATTGCTGGGGGATGAAGAAATGCCTTTGGCAGAGTTTATTGAAATACTGAATACCGGATTTGATGAGGCGCGTATTGGTTTGATACCGCCTGGAGTGGATCAGATTATGGTAGGAGATCTGTCAAGAACCCGCTTATATGGAATCAAGTATCTATTTTTGCTGGGTGTTAATGACGGAAATATTCCAATGACCGGAGATGGCGGCGGTATTTTATCCGATGCAGAACGAGAGTTTTTGGCGGGAGAAAGCTATGCATTGGCACCTACCGCAAGAGAGAAAATATATACCGAACAGTTCTATCTGTATTTATGTTTGACCAAACCATCGCAGAGGCTGTATTTGACATATAGTGCAACTGCTAACGATGGAACTGCTTTACAGCCGGCGTATTTGATCGATCGGGTTCAGAATATTTTTCCAAAACTTCAGATTCAAAATGTAGCAGAGTCGCGTGGTAGATTGCGCGATATTTTGAGAGATGATTACGGCAGAGGGTATTTGATCCGAGGTCTGCGAATGGGATGGCAAGATAATGCTGCTTGGAACGAATTGTATCGACAGTATCGTTTGCAGGAGGAGGAGTTAGCATGTGCCCCAAAAGACGGACAGAAGAAAATGCTGAATCATCGTGGTGAGTTGGATCGTCTGATAGATGCTGCATTATATATCGCACCAGAGAGTAAGATCTCGAAAGAAGCGGCAACGGCATTGTATCACGAAGTGATCACCGGCAGCGTATCGCAGTTTGAAAAGTTCAGTGCCTGCCCATTTGCGTATTATATGCAGTATGGGCTGCAGCTAGAGGAGCGAATGGAACATGAAGTTCAGTTTTTTGATATTGGAAATATTGTGCATGAGGCACTGGAACGCTATACAAAGACGCTTCTTGACCGGCATATCGGGTGGGCAGATGTTAGTGAAGAACAGCAGCATATATTGGCAAATCAGTGTTTGAACAATACGGTGGAGGAATACAAAAACGGTTTATTGTACGATACGGAGAGGGATGCCAGTCTGGTAGAGCGATTGCGCCGTATTATGCTTCGGACTGTTTGGGCGATCACGGAGCAAATGAAACTGGGGAAGTTCGATACGGTAGACAGTGAGGTAAGCTTCCGGATGGACAAAGAAAAGCAGACGTATATTGGCCGCGTGGATCGTATTGATACGATGGAAACTGAGGAAAATATTTATGTTAAGATCGTGGATTACAAAACCGGCAAGAAGGATCTGTCGCTGTCGGACCTTTATTATGGACTGCAATTACAGCTTATGGTGTATCTTCGGGCAGCAGTGGATAAACAGACACGTAGAAGTAAGAAAATGGTTATTCCGGCGGGTGTCCTATATTATCATATAGAAGATCCGTTTGTGACAAGCAGATTAGATTTCGAGGAGAAGAGAACATATCTGCTGAATGAACTGCTCATGCGAGGATTGGTAAATGAGGAAGATCCGGTTCTGCCATCATTAGATGCGACGTTGGCCGGAGAAGAGGGGACATTAGCGGCTTCTGCAAAATCCTTGGTTGTACCGGTCGGAACAAAAAAAGATGGAATGCTTAAGAAAAATGCGGCTACGATCACAACGGAAAATTTCAAGGAATTGATTGACTTTACAGAGCGTAAGCTGCAGGAGATCGGTGTACAGATCGGAGCAGGAGAGACGAGTGTGCATCCGTACCAAAAGTCGGACAGTATGAAATCTTGTGCCTGTGATTATTGCAATTATCATGGAATCTGTGGATTTGATGCAAAACTTGCCGGCAATTCATATCGAAAAATATGGCCAAAGACAAACGATGATGTATTTTCGGAGATACGCAGAGAGAGTGATATTCCATCGGAGGATAGGAAAGGAAACGAAGTAAATGATGTTGTTCCATCGGAGGATAGGAAGGGAAACGAAGTAAATGATGTTGTTCCATCAGAGGATAGGAATGAGAACGAAGTAAATGATGTTGTTCCATCAGAGGATAGGAAAGGGAACGAGGCATCAGGAAAGGAGGAGACGCGATGAAACCACAATGGACTGCGGATCAACAGAAAGTAATTGATTTGCGAGATAGTAACATACTAGTTTCTGCAGCGGCGGGATCCGGTAAAACAGCCGTGTTGGTAGAACGAATTATTGGGCGGATCACAGATAGGCAGACGCCGGTTGACATTGACCGTCTTCTCGTAGTGACATTTACAAAAGCGGCTGCAGCAGAAATGCGTGGGCGAATCGGTGAGGCGTTACAGCAAAAATTAGAACAGACGCCGGATGACGATAATTTACAGCGGCAGATCGGATTGTTGCATAATGCGCAGATCACGACGATTGACAGCTTTTGCCAACATATCATACGCAATTATTTTCACGTGATCGATCTAGATCCAATGTTTCAAGTAGGGGACGAGACAGATCTAAAGATTATGAAAGAGGCTGTTCTTGGTGAGGTGTTGGAGCAGAAATATGCGGATGCACGCCAAAAGGAAAATCAGGTATTTTTGGATGCGATGCAGATGTTTGCGACAGGAAGAACAGACAAAGAAATTGAATCCATAGTATTGAAGTTATACGAATTAGCACAAAGTTATCCGTTTCCGGATGAGCAATTGGAGCAATGGAAGAATTCCTATGCATTGCGTTCTGTAGAGGAAATGGAACAAACGGAGTGGATGAAAAAATATATTGCAGACGTGCAGATGATTGTTGCGGAATGTGAAAAGAAAGCATTTGCGGCATATCAGATCAGTGTAGATGGGGTTGGTTTGGAAGCATATACACCTACGATCCAGACAGAATGGCAGCAGATCAAAGAGCTGCGGGAATGCAAGACATTGCAGGAACTTTGTGATGGGATCGGAAAGATATCATTTGGAAGATTGAGTGCGATTCGCGGCAATAAGCATGATAAGGAACTTCAGGAGCAAATAAAAGCACTTCGGGCAAGCTATAGGGATAAAGGTATTGAACAGTTACAAAAAGAAATGTTAGCGGAACCCCCGGAAGAAATGCTCGCCATGATGCAGCAAATGGATGCACCTGTCCGTGAATTGGTACAGCTGACAATCGATTTTGGAAAGGCATTTGCCGAGAAAAAGAGAGAAGACGGCATCATTGATTTTGCAGATATGGAACATTTTGCACTGCAGATCCTGGTGACGAGAGACGAGGATGGAAATAGCGTGCCAAGTGCAACGGCGAAAGAATTGCAGGAGTATTATGAAGAGATCATGACGGATGAGTATCAGGATAGCAATTATGTCCAGGAAATGATACTGACCAGCATCAGCCGTGGTCCGGAGCAAAGTCCGTACTTGTTTATGGTGGGTGATGTTAAGCAGAGCATTTACCAGTTCCGCTTAGCGAGACCGGATCTGTTTATGGAGAAATACCATGCTTATGATACGGAAGAAGGCGGAAATCGTCGGATCGATCTGCGTCAGAACTTTCGAAGCCGTGCGTCAGTATTGGAATCGGCCAATTATATTTTTGAGCGGATCATGCGTCAAGACTTTGGCGGCATCGCCTATGATGATGCGGCAAAATTGGTTCCGGGGGCAGTATTTGATCCATGCGAAGAGCGGACAGCGGATCAGACAGAAATTATTTTGCTTAATATGGATGCTCAGGAGGATAATGATTTTGGAAAGCGCGAATTGGAAGCGATGGCAATCGGGCAGAAGATCCGCGACATGGTGCAGGGAGATCATCCGATGTATGTATCCGATAAAGGCGGGTATCGTCCGATAGAATACCGGGATATCGTCATATTGCTGCGCAGTATGAAAGGATGGACGGAAGAATTTCAAGAGACGTTGGCGGATATGGGTATTCCAGCGATGGCACCCAAAAAGACCGGATATTTTGCAACATTGGAAGTGCAGACAATGCTAAATTTGCTGCGGGTTATTGACAATCCGAGACAAGATATTCCGCTTGTGGCGGTGCTGCGATCACCAATCTATGGGCTGCAGGATGAGGAACTTGCCAAGATAGCAGCGGAGCGAAGTGGCCTGCAATACTTGGATAATATATGGGCGTATTGTGATCGGTATGAGGACGTATTGTCAGAAAAACTGTCCGATTTGTTGGACACATTGCAGGAGTATCGGCGTAAAGCGGAAACAGTTTCTGTGTATGAACTGCTTCGTGAAATTTATGAAGAGACAGGGTATTACGCTTTGATGTCGGCAATGCCGGGGGGCGAGCAAAGAAGTGCAAATCTCGATATTTTGCTGCAGCAGGCAATTGAATTTGCCGAAAATGGACATCGTGGAATATTTGGATTTTGCAGGTACATTGAAATGCTCAAAAAATCAGACATTGATTTTGGTGAAGCAACCGTCGGAACGGCGGCGAATGCAGTCCAGTTAGTTAGTATTCATAAGAGCAAGGGGCTTGAGTTTCCGGTAGTATTTGTTGCAGGTATGGGCAAACAATTTAATAAGCAGGATATGCGCAAGAAATTATTGCTGGACGTTGATTACGGAGTGGGTGCTAATTACGTGGATCTGGAGGAACGTCTGTACAAGCCTACAGTTATGAAACGTTTTATTGCAAGACAGATGTTAGAAAATTCTTTGAGTGAGGAAGTGCGCATTTTGTATGTTGCGCTGACAAGAGCCAAAGAGAAATTGATCCTTACAGGTACCGTGAAGGGGATTGAAAATAAATTGCAGAGCTGGGATCTTACGGGGGCATCGCTGCAGCATTCCGCATTGTTAGGTGCCGCGACGTATTTAGACTGGATCATGCCGGCACTGGCAGATAGACCGATCTTCGGACAGTGTATAAGTCAAGTGACAGATGGGAAAGGACAGGATCCATCGGATTTGCAGGAGAATGAAATGACGCAGGAAACGGAAGATCCGTCGGTGAAGGACCGCGTCTTATATGACAGCACAGATCAGGATCCGTTATTTCGACTGGAAGTGATCTGCGCAGATGCGCAGATTGCCGGAGAGATGGAACAGTTAGAGCATATATTACTGCGCAGAGAAGCGTTGAAACATCAGGATATCACGAAAGAGTATGATGCAGAACTTGCGGAACAGTTGCGCTGTCAGAGAGAATATCAATATCCGTATGCAAATGAGCAGAAATTACCGGTTAAAATTTCTGTGACCGAGTTAAAACGAAGAGCGATGGAGCAGCAGAAAATGGTGGTGCGTGCGGAAGTGCCAGAGGATGAAGTTACAGAAACGGTGCCAGGCACTGCAGATCGGCACGATATTCCACAGCCAAAATTCCGACAAACGGAAGAATCTATCGGCGCTGCTGAGCGGGGTACATTATATCATTTCGTGATGGAACATTTGCCGTATGAACAAATGGGAGATCACTTTACGGCAGAGATGATGCTTGCGCAGATGCAAAAAGCAGGTTTGCTGAGGGAGGAAGAAAAAAACTGTTTAAAACCGCAAAAGTTTGATCGTTTCATGCAGTCGGTACTTGGAAAACGAATGCAGCAGGCGGCAAAACGAGGGGCATTACGCCGTGAACAGCAGTTTATGTTAGAAATACCGGTTATGGAATTGTACCCGGAGCTGGAAAGTGAAGAGACCGTTCTCGTGCAGGGAATCATTGATGCTTGTTTTGAAGAAGATGGCGAATGGGTGTTGGTGGATTATAAGACGGATTATGTCCGCTATGGTATGGAACAAACATTGGTGGACAGATACCGGGTTCAGTTAGAACAATACGCACGTGCCCTGGAGCAGCTCACAGGAATGAAAGTACGGGAACAGATCATTTATTCGTTTGCACTCGATAAACATATTCCTGTCCCTGTTTGCGGACAAAAGAAATAGCGCCGACATGACGAAGTACATTTACAGCAGTGCGTGCATAACGTATCGCTAAATGGGATTCTTTGGCGTAATCTTTTGCAGTAAATTCTGTCGGAAGCGTATCCGGGATCATGCATTGGTAATCGCTGGTACTGCCGATATAAATTTCATCGACAAGTGCTGTAGGAATGCGGTCGTAGCGAGTCGATCCACGTTTGCGGTCCGTACTCCACCCGTTTAACAGTCGATACTCTTCGGCATCGATCAGGGGCAGACACAGGTGTAAATTAGGATGATTTAGAAACATTTTAATTTTGTATAATTCATAAAAAGCGTCGTAACGGCTTCCGGTCTTGGGAGACTTACGGCGCTTTGTCACTTCACCGGTTTGCTCATCGATCCAGCAGATCCATTTGGTATGTATAATAGGATGAACGATCGTGACCGGATAATGGGATAGGAAGCAGTCCAGTTTACGGCGCATGGCATTTAGGCTGCGTGTCTGGATTTCAATGATTTCACCATCTCTTAAAATATCTGCGACATAATTTTCGACCGGAATTTCCTGATGGGCAGGATCTGTTTCATAGAAATTTTTTAAAACAGCGTGCACGGTCTTTTCGGATAATGTACCGATGCCTTTTTGCGGGCATTGCTGCCGCATTACTTTATCGCAGGCTGCCTGAAATAACTGTTTGTCACAATCTGCTACACTCATCGTAAGTTCTCCAATTCCTTTTATCGATCATGCTATTAGTATAAAGACTGTGCGGAAAAAAGTCCAGCCGCGCCCAATAAAAAACCATACCAAGTATTGATTCCAAATATCGCTTTGCATAGAAGAAAGAAAATGGTAAATACTAACTTGACATAGAAAAGATGATAGCGATGAATGATCAATATGGAGGATAGCGATGCAGGGAAAGATCTTTGAAGGGGATTACAAGACGCGGTGCAAAAATATAGATTCGCTGCTGTGCGTTGGCGATACGTTTGATATGTTAAAAAGAGAGATCCGGTTAGGGGATCGCCATGCGGTATTTTACATGATCGATGGATTTTTGAAGGGGGAAGTGCTGGAAAAGATCATGGAATTTTTTTTGTCACTTGCACCGGAAGATGTTCCGGAAACCTATGAAGATTTTTTGAAAAAATGTACGCCGTATGGAGATATTGTGACGGTGACAACAGAACAGGATTTTTTGCATTATGTGCTGTCGGGTCTGACAGGCTTTGTCGTAGAGGGGTATGATGAAATACTGGTGATCGACCTAAGGGACTATCCGAGCCGAAGTGTGGAAGAGCCGGATAAGGATAAGGTGCTGCGAGGATCCAGAGATGGCTTTGTGGAGGCAATCATGCCGAATATTGCACTGATCCGGCGCCGTATTCGTGATGTGGATCTTAAGTTTGAAATTTACAGTATAGGAAGCAGTTCACGCACAGATATTTCCGTAGTATATATGAAAGACCGTGTGAATCAGAAAGCGTTATCTATTATACAAAAGCGGTTAAAAAAGATTTCTGTGGATTCCTTAACGATGAATCAGGAAAGTTTGGCAGAAGTGCTTATGCCACGCAATTGGTGGAATCCATATCCGAAGTTCAAATATACAGAGCGGCCGGATACGGCAGCAGCGTGCATATTGGAAGGAAGTATTACGGTTCTGGTAGATAACTCGCCTTCTGCCATGATCATACCGACTTCTCTGTTTGATATAATAGAAGATCCAAATGATTACTATTTCCCGCCGGTCACAGGAACGTATTTGCGAATGACACGTATACTGACAAGTATAATGGCATTATTTGTCACTCCTGTGTATCTGCTATTGCTTCGCTATCCGGATTATGTCCCGGACTGGCTCGGTTTTGTTATGATCCAAGATGAAATGAACGTCCCGCCGCTATTGCAATTGCTATTGTTAGAGCTGGCAATTGACGGACTAAGAATGGCAGCCGTCAACACGCCGAGTATGCTGACAACACCGCTCAGTGTTGTGGCAGGTATTGTGTTTGGAGATTATACCGTAAATTCAGGATGGTTTAACAGTGAGATCATGTTATATATGGCGTTTGTGGCAGTTGCCAATTATACGCAAAATAATATGGAATTGGGATATGCGATAAAGTTTCAGCGTATCATACTGTTGGTGTTGACCGGCGTGTTTGGAATATGGGGGTTTATTACGGGAATATTGTTAATGATCGTCGCTTTTTTTACCAATCGCACGATGGCGGGAAGAGGCTATTTGTATCCGCTGATCCCATGGGATGGACATCAGTTATTTAAGCGGGTTTTTCGTATTAGTCTGACACGCAATGAAAAGGTTTCCGCCCAGGGACGCAATCGTTAATAAACATGCAGTGCGTCAGCTCATTTAATAATAATGTTTTCTGTATTTTGCTTGATTTTTTGGTGGATTGGATATACAATAGTTACGCCTAAAAGAGAGAGTAGGCCGTCAATAAAACAAAGGAGGCGTAATACAATGAAAAAGTTGCAAAGGGCGTTGTCGGTGTTTGTAATGATGCTAACAGCGTGTTTAACACTGCCGTCCATGGCACAAGCAGCAGAAACGACAAAAAGTATAGGGGATAATTTATCGCTATTGTATTGCATTCCGTTCGCCGGAATCTTATTATGTATCGCGATCTGTCCACTTGTAGCTGGAGAATGGTGGGAAAAAAGAAAACCGATCGTTGTGGCTTTTTGGTCACTTGCATTCCTTATTCCATTTGCGATCGCGGTAGGTATGGGAACTGCTTGGGAAGAGCTTTTGGAAGCCATTATTGGTGACTATTTGACGTTTATTGTCCTATTATTTGGACTGTTCTGCGTGGCAGGAAATGTATCGTTAGAGGGTGATCTGGTTGGCAAGCCGAAGTTAAATGTTTTGCTTTTGATAATCAGTACATTATTGTCAAGTTGGATCGGTACGACCGGAGCAAGTATGTTGATGATCCGTCCGATGATCCGTGCGAACAAATGGCGTAGACGTAAAGTACAGGTTATGGTATTTTTCATTTTCTTAGTATCTAATATCGGAGGATGTTTGACACCGGTTGGCGATCCACCACTTCTGATGGGATTTATGAATGGTGTGGATTTCTTCTGGAGCTTGAATTTGCTGCCGGTAATGATCCTGAATGTAGTTTTGCTGCTTGCATTGTTTTATGTGATTGACAGCAGAGCATATAAGAAAGATCTTGCAGAAGGTGCAAAACAGCCGGAAGTTAGTGGTGAGCACAAGAAACTCCGCTTAAACGGTGCACATAATATTATCTTTTTGTTAATGATCATCGTGGCAGTTATATTAAGTGGTGTTCTTCCTAAGACGGTGCCATTCTTTAAGGGATCGATTCATTTTTATGGAGAAGTAGAATTAGGATTTGCATCGATTTTGGAGATGGTTATGATCTTGGCAGCAGCGTTTTTGTCATACAAGACTACGAAAAAAGAAGTGCGCGAGGCAAATCATTTTACATGGGATGCGATCCAAGAGGTTGCAACTTTGTTTATCGGAATATTTGTAACAATGATTCCGGCATTGCTTATTTTGAAAGCGAGAGGTGCTTCGCTGGGTGTAAATGAGCCATGGCAGTACTTTTGGATGACCGGACTCTTGTCCAGCTTTTTGGACAACACGCCAACCTATTTGGTGTTCTTTACAACGGCAGCGTCGTCGGGACTTGCCGGAGCAAGCATGATCTCAACGGCAATCGGACAGATACCGAAGATATTCCTGATGGCGATTTCCTGTGGTGCAGTATTCATGGGCGCCAATACGTATATTGGTAATGCGCCAAACTTTATGGTGCGCTCGATTGCTGAGGAAAATGATATTAAAATGCCTTCTTTCTTTGGATATATGGGATGGTCGATCAGTTGTCTGATCCCGGTATTTATTATCGATATGCTTGTTTTCTTTATCTTTTAATTGTAGAGTATTTGAGCAAAAAGGCCGGCACACTACTTTTTCAGTGTGCCGGCTTCTCTTTTGCGATATTGATTTGGGGTACACCCATATTTTTTAAGAAAGCTTTTCGAAAAATAACTTAAATGATTAAATCCACATGCAAGAGCAATCTCAGTAATGCTATAGGAAGTATTGCTGAGCAGATTACAGCTAATCTCCATACGGTAATCGTTGAGAAAAGAGACCGGTGATTGCTGCAAGTATGCCTGAAATATTTTACAGCATTTGCTTCGGCTGATATTGCCGGCGCTTGCAATATCATCTAATCCGATGTCCTCTGCATAGTGCTCGTGAATATAAGTTACCATTTGCTTTTGCAGGGAAATATCAGGATTCTTTTGCAAAGTAGCGGTTTGTAATTGACGGGTACTGCTCTGATAAATGCAGTGCCACAAACAGTGAAACAGTCCATTAAGCAGACAAAGCATGGAATCTTTCGGGTTGTTTCGGATGTCAAAGATCTGGTCCAACAAAGAAGCGACCTGCTGATAATTTGAATCCTCTTTATGATATAACCAATATGTAATGCCGGAGGCATGGATGATCGGATATACATTTTCCTGGTAAATATGTAAATTGGTTTTAAAAATATCAGGATGAATCAATTCTACACAAAATTTACAATCTTCGTCGTCATGTGCATATCCATAATGCAATTGCCCGGAATTAACAATGACGATATCTCCGGTTTGGAGCAAGATCTGTTCTCCATTAATTTCATAACACATGGATCCTTCATATATACGGATACATTCAATGTCGGGATGCCAGTGACACAGTGCCCGGCGTTCGGTAAATTGGGACAAAAGCCGTTCCTGTATGGCATAAGGAAGCTTGTCGGAATCATAGCGGATGATTTCGGAAGCATCCTGCATAATTTTAATATCTATCATAAGTATCTCCGTTTCTAGACTTTGCGGTTTGTTTTCCCTTAAAAGTCATTATATCAAATAAATACAATAATTACAACTTTTGTTACTTTTGTGTCAAAAAAATGAAAATAGAATACAAAAGTTATAAAAACCCCTCTAAAAATGCTAGAAATAGAGAAATATGCATACTATAATTATCATACAAACTATTTATAAGGAGGAGGAATTGTATCATGAAAAAGAGAGTAATGCGTTCTGTGTGTGCATTTACACTTCTTTTCGCACTGCTTATGACATCGAATGGGGTTTCGAATGTTGCATCTGCAGCGGCTAAGAAGAAAGCAAAGGCACCAAAGCTTTCCGTTAAGACAGTGAAGTTAACTGCAGGAAAGAAGAAGACAGTGAAACTGAAAAACAAACCGAAGAAGGCAACAGTGAAGTGGAGCAGCAAAAACAAAAAAATTGCAACAGTTAGTAAGAAAGGTAAGATTACCGCTAAGAAGGCAGGTAAAACAAAGGTGATCTGCAAAGTTACCTACAAAAAAGGTAAGAAGAAAGTTACAAAGAAACTTTCTGTTACGGTAAAGGTTACAGCGAAGAAGAAAACTACGAAAAAACCAACCGTAACCGTTACAGCAAAACCAACAGCAACTCCTTACAATAAGGAAGCTGATATGAAGAAGAGCAATGTTACAACCGAACATAAGTCCAAGAATGGTATCGATTCTACCGATAATGGATTAATGCGTAAGAACATTTCCAACTTGGATCTGATGAAACTTATGGGCTATGGCTGGAACTTGGGAAATCAGATGGAGCAGTCCAATTACTCAGGCAAGATGACAACAATCGAGCAGTGTGAGACAAGTGCCGGTAATCCGGAAGCAACACAGAAGACATTTGATGGCTTGAAGAGCTATGGTGTAAATACTGTTCGTATTCCGGTTGCTTGGTCGAATTTTATGTCTCAGGATGGAAAGTATACGATCAATAAAGAATTGTTTGATCGTGTTGAGACAATCGTAAATTATGCATTGAACGATGAAATGTATGTCATCATCAACATCCACTGGGATGGTGGATGGTGGGGAATGTTTGGCGCAGAGGAGTATGATGCCAAAGAAACACCAATTCGTGACGAGGCTTGGAAAAAATATATTTCTATTTGGACACAGATCTCTGAGCGGTTCAAAGAGTACTCTGATCATTTGATCTTTGAGGGTGCTAACGAAGAAATCAGTGGTCGTTTGAACGATAACTACAAAGATCCGAATACAGCACAGCAGAATCAAACCGGTAAGCTTGGTAAGAAAGACCCTGAGACCGAAAAGATAGATGCTACTGAGATTTATGAGATGGCAAATGCCATTAACCAGAAGTTCGTTGATATTGTACGTGCTTCCGGTGGTAACAATGCTTATAGACATTTGTTGATTCCTGGAACCGGTAACGAGTCATGTGTTATCGAGGGAAATGAGAGTGAGACTTACGTTCAGAACGGAACTATTGATGATCGATGGAAACTTCCAAATGACCCTGCTGAGAAAGCAACGGGCGTAAAGAAGATGAGTGTTTCTGTTCATTATTATGATCCGGTTGATTACGGTTTGTCTGCAACATCGACGGCTTCTTATGGATATCGCGATAAGTGGGGCGTTGATTACACAGATGCAAACGGTAAGACATATAAAGGTCAGGATGATTATGACTTTATGGATAACATGCTTGGTAAGTTGAAGAAATTCACAGACCAGGGTTACGGTATTATTTTAGGAGAGTGTGGCGTTGTTAAGGGATATAAAGATAATATTCCAGACTTCATGACCTATCTCTTTACACAGTCTAAGAAATTAGGCATGACACCGGTATGGTGGGATGAGGGGCACTATTATAATCGTGGTGATGGTTATTTTGCTTATGATGATGTAGGACAGGTATATGCAAAACTGACAGGATCTAAACCAAATATACCTGCGAGCGCTGAGCTTGTTTATACCGGTATTAAGACAGTGCCTGCAGAAAAGAACGAGAATCCGAAAGTTGTTGCTACATGGAATGGTGAATTCCTTCGTCATACGAACGGTGACACCGCTGAAATTTTGAAAAAGGAAAGACCAGACAGCTTCGATGCCAACAACAATGGTATTGGTGTTACTAAGTCTTTGATTGATGGATCCGGTAATGTAACGGATGGAGATGTTGCCAAGTCTAACTATGACAAAATATTTGGAAAATGGTGGGAGAAAACGGAATTCTGGACGCCAGATACACACTATGGCTGGACGAATAGCACGACCGGTGTTAATGGAGAAGCACCAGATAATCTGATTGCTGAAATCGACAGAGAGTACTGGAATGTTCATCTTAATTATGACTGGTCGAAGCTGGAAAAACCTTGTATTCGCGTGACAGCCGCGGATGATCCGATAAGTCAGAGCCTTGATCTTCAGATTGGTTATCTTTCTAGCTGGACAGAGGATGATCTGAATGAAGAGGTTCAGGGAAAATTGAAACTGGAGGAGTATATTGAAAAACAGACTTCCAAAGATCCGAACTTCACAATGACAGAGCAGGAGAAGCAGGATATGATTGCAAAAGAAGGTGCAAAACAGGTTAAGAAGAACAAGAAGAAGGGTGCAGTTGTTGGTAAGACAACAGGTGAGATCCGTTTCGATGTTGACTACGATCAGGGTGTTGGTTTGTTCTGGAAAGGCAAATCCATCACAATTGATAAGTCCAAATTGACCGGTGGTTATCCATGGCTCTGGGTTACTACAAATACGTATACCGGCGCATCTATCGTTAAGATTGAGATTTGCGATGCAGCATACAATGCTGACGGTACCAAATTTGTAGAATCCGATAATCAGTAAGTAACGAATCCGCATATTCGTTCCTTATAAATAAAAGATAAAAGAGAATGACTCGGCATTGCCTTCGCCGGTCATTTTCTTTTTGTTTAATTCAAACCTTATTTTGTTGTCTCTGATGATTGATTTACATGCCCTTCGGAAACTCGAAGTCCCGGAAGCAAGGTATTCATCATTTTTGAAAGGGACTTTGCGCTCGTCGTTACTTATGTCTCGTATTTCAGAGACATTAAGTAACGTGACGTAGCGCATCGTAGCGAAAGCGTCCCGTCCAAAAATTGATGATACCTTGCTAAACCGGGACATCTCAGGCACTCCTTTAGGCATGTACTCGTCAGAGACTGAACAAAATGAGAAAACGTATCAGAAGTATGTATTGACGAATGGAAAGGAGTTAGTTATCATATAAATGAGTTAGCAAAGACTAACTTAAAAGGAGGGAACGGTCATGCGAATAGAAACCTGGGAAATCATGCAGAATGCAGATTTGGATGAGATAGAATTGCAATTGGCGTTTCAGTGTGCACCGCTTATTACCGGTTTGAAGGTGTCTAATCTGTTTCAGATTGACAGCAGACATTATAAAAGATTATGTGAAATATTGGATAAAAGCAATTTTTCATTTTGCGGTTTGGGCGGAAGAAATGGGTCGGTGTCGTTGCTGATCTATCAAAAAGAATGGCTTGAGCAGTTTTTACAGCAAGAGGAGGTGCGGATATTGATGCATCGTTTGGGCTATAGGGATCTGCACTTGGAGCGGGTATTGACCAAGTTTCGCAGCAGATATATCCGATATATGCAAAAAAAACAGCAGTTCCCGCACGAGATGGGAGTACTGCTCGGATATCCGCCGGAGGATGTGGAAGGCTTTATTATATACGAAGGAAAGAACTCTTTGTGTGAGGGGTATTGGAAAGTGTATGCAGAACCGCAAAAGAAGCTTCGATTGTTTGCACAATATGATAAAGCAAGAGAGTGGCTTTTGGATCTGCTGTATTGTGGCATTGGGATGGAGGATATTGTAGGGGTAGCTCTTGATGCGGAAAGCAGAGCAATTTCGCAGGATTATCTTTTTGCTTCGTGAGATAGGGGCATGATCCGGGAATGCACTGTGATTCTGTATTGTTACAAATAATATAGGCGAAGAAACTTCGCGGTATAAATATGGTGCCTGATATTCAGCAAAACGAGATTGCGGGATAACAGGAACATCAAAGAATGGAGGATTATTATGAGCAAAGTATCAATTGTGTACTGGACACAAGGTGGCAACACACAGGCTATGGCAGAGGCAATCGGCGAGGGTGTTACGGCAGCCGGTGGTGAGGCGGATGTTGTATTTGTCAGCGATGCTAATATTGCAGATTTAAAAGCAGAGGGTGCATTTGCATTAGGATGTCCGGCGATGGGCGCTGAGGTGCTTGAGGAAATGGAGATGGAACCTTTTGTTCAGGATGTTGAGAGGTTTGCCAATGGCAAAAAGATCGCGTTATTTGGTTCTTATGGATGGGGAGATGGTCAGTGGATGCGCGACTGGGAAGACCGTATGACCGCTGCCGGAGCAACACTGGTTGGTGGTGAAGGCGTGATCTGTCAGGAAGCGCCGGATGAGGCTGCATTGCAAAACTGCATCGAGATTGGTAAACAGCTTGTGAACGCATAAGTTTAGGTGTATCATTTCGTGGCAAAAGCATTCTGGGAGCATTTTGTCATGAATTTATTATTTGGATTCTTTTGATTTAAGTCTAAAAGCGGTCTTATTGATAAAATATATCAATAAGACCGCTTTTGGCTGGAAATTCAAAAAATCGTAATGTATAATACTTTTTTGAGAATTCTCTACAATAGATTATAGCAGAAGCGCACGGTTTTGTGATGCTTCGGAAATGGAGGAAGCATATGTTAGATTGTTTAAAAAAAGTGGATGGTAAAAAATTAGGAGTGTTTGCAGCCGGTGTAGCATTTGGTACTGCAGGTATCAAAGTATTATCCAGCAAAGATGCAAAGAAGCTTTATACAAATTGTACAGCAGCCGTTCTTCGTGCTAAGGAGTGTGTGTTAAAGACAGCAACGAAAGTGCAGGAGAATGCCGAGGATATTTATGCAGAGGCACAGCAGATCAATGAGGACCGTGCGGAAGCAGAAGAGGTTCTTGGTGAGGAAGAGACTGTAGAAGCGGAAACAACAGAAGAATAATTAACGCTGCACCTGTGGACGGGGTCGCTGTCTACAGGTGTTTTGTCGTTTATTGTCCGGGTGTGCTCTGTGCAGAGATGCCCGGACAGCGTTTTAATTAGAATACCGGTTTCAATGGTTAGAAAGGCATGAATAATTATGAAGTTTGTCATTAAACATGAGATAAGAGGTCGTATTCGAGTACATCTGATCGGAAAAGCAATGAGTTTTGCGCAGGCAGACACGTTGCAATATCAATTTGAGCAGATGAAAGATGTAACGGCGGTCAAGGTACAGGAACGTACTATGGACGTTACGATCTGTTATATAGGAAGCCGTAAACATATTATTACGGCATTAGGACAGTTTTCTTATGATAAGGTGGAAGTGCCGGAGGTGTATCTCAAAAATTCAGGACGGGAAATGAATCGTTTTTATTGGGATAAATTGGTTGATCAGACGGTAGTACATTTTGTAAACAAGATATTTTTGCCGGCACCGTTACGGGCCGGGATCGCTACTGTGAGATCGGTCAAATATATTGTGCAAGGTGTTAAGACTCTGGCTAAAAGAAAAATAGAAGTACCGGTGTTGGATGCAACGGCGATCAGTGTGTCTTTAATACGAGGTGATTATAAGACGGCGGGCGCTGTCATGTTTTTACTTAGTATGGGTGAGATCTTAGAGGAATGGACGCATAAAAAATCAGTCGGAGATCTGGCACGAAGTCTGTCCCTCAATATTGATAAAGTATGGCTTGTTACCGATGATACGGAAGTGCAGGTGTCAGCTGCGCAGATTAAGGAGGGCGACCGGATTCGTGTACATATGGGAGCTGTTATTCCGTTTGATGGCATTGTGATGGAGGGAGAAGCGTTAGTCAATCAGGCATCGCTTACCGGAGAGTCGCTGCCGGTGCGTAAGGCGGCAGAAAGTCCTGTTTATGCGGGTACCGTTGTTGAAGAAGGAGAGATTACTCTTTTGGTCAAAGAAAGTACCGGATCCAGCAAATACGAAAAGATCATGACGATGATCGAGGATTCCGAGAAGCTTAAGTCGTCCTTGGAAGGCAAAGCGGAGCACTTAGCTGACCGACTGGTACCATATACGTTTTTGGGTACCGGTCTTACGTTGGCATTGACACGTAATACTGTGAAAGCGTTGTCAGTATTGATGGTTGATTTTTCCTGTGCATTGAAATTGGCAATGCCGTTGTCGGTACTGTCGGCGATCCGTGAATCCAGTGCACATGATATTACTGTGAAAGGCGGTAAATTCTTAGAGGCAGTTGCGGAAGCTGATACGATCGTGTTTGATAAGACAGGAACGCTCACTAAGGCACAGCCTACGGTAGTTGAGGTGATTCCGTTTGACGATAGAAGCCCTGATGAGCTGCTTCGTATTGCAGCCTGTTTAGAAGAGCATTTCCCACATTCTATGGCAACGGCAGTTGTTGTTGAGGCAATGAAACGCGGCCTTGTTCATGAAGAACTGCACACGAAAGTAGAATATATTGTGGCACATGGTATTTCCTCTACGATCAATGACAAGAAGATCATTATCGGAAGTTATCATTTTGTCTTTGAAGATGAGGGCGCTGTCGTTCCGGAGGATAAGAAGGAACAGTTTGAGCAGCTTCCAGAGCAATATTCTCATTTGTACATGGCGATGGATGGTAAGTTGGTTGCCGTGATCTGTATCGAAGATCCACTGCGAGTTGAGACAGCTGAGGTGATCCGTGAATTAAAACATCTTGGTATTCATAAGGTTGTGATGATGACTGGTGACAGTGACCGCATTGCTGCTAATATTGCTCAAAAGGCTGGTGTTGATGCGTATTATTCGGAAGTGCTTCCGGAGGATAAGGCTAATTTTGTGGAGCAGGAAAAGAAAGCAGGACATAAGGTTATCATGGTTGGTGATGGGATTAATGATTCTCCGGCATTGTCGGCGGCTGATGTAGGCATTGCAATCAGTGAGGGCGCGGAAATCGCCAGAGAGATTGCAGATGTTACGATCGCAGCAGATGACTTGCGTGAGATCATTACACTCAAGAAAATCAGCAATGCTTTGATGAAGCGTATTGACAGAAATTATAAAGTTATTGTAGGATTTAATACAGCACTTATTTTGTTCGGCGTTGGTGGTGTACTTCAGCCAACAATGTCGGCATTATTACACAATACGTCGACCATATTGATCAGTCTGAAGAGCATGGAAAACTTGTTGGAAGAGTAAGATATCATCTGAGAGGGGTATTGTAACAAGAATTAGGAGGAGTTTATGAAAGATATCAAGAAACCGGAGTTTATGCTGGAAGCGATGCGAGGACGGAGAGGGTTTATCGCCGTGCTTGAGATATTGATCGCGATTGTAGTCTTTGTGGTCAGTTCGATCGCAATGTCCATTGGTACGATTCCTTTAATGATCGGTTATTTCGTGAGTGATCCGGAGTTTATGAAAACGGCACAGTCTGTCGCGGACGGATCGATGGATTCGCTGCAATATATGCAGAAAATGCAGGACTATGCACTCCATTTGCCGGATTGGATGACCATTGCAACACTTTTATTAGAAATCCTGATGATTGCGGTTGTTTTTGTCTATTGCCGTTTTTTGGAGAAGAGAAAGATCCGTACATTAGGATTTCGTAAGAAGGGAATGGTTCCACAGTATTTGAAGGGTGCTGTGGCTGGAGCACTATTTTTTAGCGTAGCATATTTGATCTGTGTTCTAACAGGAAGTATTCATGTAGAAGGATTGGTGACCAATATGGCACCTCTGGGGATTCTTGGTTACCTTGTTGGATATTTGGTACAGGGCATGGCAGAAGAGGTGCTTTGCCGCGGCTATCTGTTTGTATCGTTGTCGAGAAGACATTCCGTCGTGTATTCGGCAGTGCTCAGTGCACTGTTCTTTGCTATGTTACATGGTGCCAATTCCGGCTTGACGCCACTTGCGGTATTTAACTTATTCCTGTTTGGTATTTTCGCAGCACTGTTGTTGGTAAAATGTGAAAATATCTGGGTTGTTGGTGCGTTCCACAGTTTGTGGAATTTTGCACAGGGGAATATTTATGGCATTCAGGTCAGCGGTAATTCTCTACAGCCGGCAATCTTAAACAGCAGCAACGTGAAGGGACATGGTTTGATCAACGGTGCAGGCTTTGGCTTAGAAGGTGGTCTTGGCGTGACGCTTGTACTTGGTCTTGGTATTGCCTATTTGGTGTACAACTTGAACAAACAGGGCAAGATCGTGGAATGGGAAGGATTCCGGCCGGTCGGAGAGAATTATAATAACGATATGCCGAGCGGACAGAATTATGCAGGTCCACAGTATAACGGAAATCAGCAGGATTATGCAGGTTCACAGTACAACGGAAATGAGCAGAGTTATGCAGGTCCACAGTATGGCAGAGAAGAGCAGGACAACGCCGGTTCGCAATATAATGGAAATGAACAGAGTTACAATGGTTCATCATATAACAGCGATCAGGAAGCTTTTGCCAGACCGCAGGAAGAAGCGCAGTTTGGTAAGAGTACAGAAGGCTATGAAAATATGGGCGTAGCACCGGGGCAGACACCTTGGCATCCGGAAACGCCAGAGCAGAAAATGTCCGATGAAAAGACATTTAATGCAGACTATTTTAAGGAATAGACGAGTGAAAAAAGCAAAGCGCTGGCTTTGCAAGAATTGCTAAAGCAATTCTTGGCAACATCACATTATATAACAGCAATTTCCTATTAAGTGAAATAAGAGGCATGTATGAATTGTATTCGTACATGCCTCTTTTGTTACTTTATAGGAAACTACTCTTTCTCAGATTGTTTCAAGTTTTTTGCGGCTGTTGAGAGCATCAATTTGATTCGGTTTAACTGGTTCACTTCGCTGGCACCAGGATCGTAATCAACAGCAACAATATTGGAATCCGGATAGCAGTGACGTAATTCTTTGATAACACCTTTGCCGACAACGTGGTTTGGCAGACAGCCAAAAGGCTGTGTACAAACAATATTTGGAACACCGGAATGGATCAATTCGATCATCTCACCGGTTAAGAACCAACCCT
>ERZ826613.1027-NODE-1027-length-36449-cov-5.728197_pt1 | contig 36449 bp, 36 predicted proteins | sample MGYA00519925_ERZ826613 | MGnify/ENA primary metagenome ERZ826613 (study PRJEB31778, sample SAMEA3449236) | human gut metagenome | biome: human gut; feature: human-associated habitat; material: faeces | place: United Kingdom | collected 2010/2012 ... | reverse complement strand
CAATTCCGGTATATTTTTATTATACCACATTGTCTAACAAAAGGGGAGCATTTCACTTGCCTTTAGGACGACTATTTATATTTTTTTAGTTATTCTATTTGGGAGTGACCGTCTATCGGTATGCTCCTTTTATATTATTATACACCGTATGCATGATTATGTCAACATTTTGTATGCTTTTTATAACATCTGGTTATCGCAAATCATTGTTTCATGGAAATAGCTCCCGTTAAAAGTTGACAATTATGTAGCGATATGTTAAAATTTAAAGATGAGAGAACCAGAAAATACAATTAAAAAGTGAGAGTGATAAAGAAGATGAACATGAATGAATTTTTTGCCGGAAATGTTTTTGATGCCTATGAATATTTCGGTGCACACAAAGAAAACGGAAAAATCGTTTTCAGAACCTATGCCCCGAATGCGGAAAAAGTCAGCATTTTCGGAAGTTTCAATAACTGGAATGAAGAACCTATGAAACGAAACACATTCGGCGTTTATGAATTCGATTCCATTAAAGCTGATTTTGGCGATATGTATAAATACATAATCTACACACAGGACGGAAACCGTGTTGAACATTGTGACCCTTACGGCTTTGGAATGGAGCTTCGTCCGAACTGGGCTTCATATATAGTAGACATGAATGAATATAAATTCGGCGATGAAAAATGGATGAACAACAGAAATAAAAATTACAACACACCGATGAATATCTATGAAGTGCATCTCGGTTCATGGAGAACTAACCCTGATGACCCGAACGGCTGGTATAATTACAGCGAAATTGCTGATATGCTGATTGAATACGCAAAAAAATACCACTACACACATCTTGAATTTCTTCCGCTGTCAGAACATCCTGCCGATTGTTCATGGGGATATCAGAACACAGGTTTTTTCAGTCCTACTTCAAGATACGGAACAGCTGCACAGCTTATGGAACTGGTTGACAAGTGTCACAAAAACGGAATAGGAGTTATCATGGACTTCGTTCCTGTACACTTTGCCGTAGACGGTTATGCACTTGCAAAATACGACGGCACTTTCCTCTATGAATATCCGCCGTCAGATGTCGGTGTAAGTGAATGGGGGACCTGCAACTTTAACCATTCACGAAATGAAACAAGATGTTTTGTACAGTCCGCCGCTAACTTCTGGCTTGACAAATTCCACTTTGACGGGCTCAGAATGGACGCAATAAGCCGTGCTATCTACTGGGGCGGCGACCCTGCAAGAGGCGTAAACGACCACACTGTAACTTTCCTGAAAAGCATGAATCATGGACTTCACCACCGTTTTCCGACAGCCATGCTTATTGCTGAGGATTCAACATCATTCCCGAAAATAACTGCCCCTGTTGAATATGACGGTCTGGGATTTGACTACAAATGGGATCTGGGCTGGATGAATGATACTCTCGATTATTTCAGAACTGCCCCATGGGAACGTCATAATCAGTATTACAAGCTTACGTTCTCCATGCTTTATTTTTACAATGAGCTTTTCATACTTCCTTTCTCACATGACGAAACAGTTCATGGAAAAGCGACAATAATACAGAAAATGTACGGCGATTATGATGAGAAGTTTTTGCAGTGCCGTGCTTTGTATATGTATATGTACACTCACCCGGGAAAAAAGCTTAACTTCATGGGCAATGAAATAGGACAGTTCCGTGAATGGGACGAAAACCGTGAACAGGACTGGGATATACTTCACTATCCGCTTCATGACGCATTCACAAGATATATGCAGAAACTCAATGAAATTTATTCAGCCAATCCTGCACTTTACAACGGCGAATATGATATGAGCAATTTCAGATGGCTTGTTGCCGATGACTATGAACAATGCACATATGTTTTTGAAAGAAGTTTCGGCAAAGACAGCGTTATAAGCGTTTTCAACTTCTCCGGAACCGAACAGAAAGTTTCATTTGCCGCCGGAAGATATTCCAAACTCAAAGAGCTTCTGAACAGCCGCTGGGAAGAATTCGGCGGAGATGTTCCGAAGAAGAAATCCCCTTATACAGTTTCCAAAAAGAAAAGCCAGAGCGAAATATTCACTCTGACCGTTCCGCCTCAGACAGGTATCATGTTCAAGGCATACTGATATCACATACGAATACAAAAAAGGACGCTTTAAAGCGTCCTTTTTAATATTATTTTACTGTATCTACTTTCATAAGGTTTGTATTGCCTGAAACTCCAAGCGGAACACCTGCTGTAATAACAACCTTATCTCCCGGTTCAACAAGACCGGTTGCCTTTGCAGCATCAACAGCATGTTCAAAAAGTGCGTCTGTACTTGTTTCCTCGTTGATAACAAGCGGAGTAACACCCCATGACATATTCATCTGGCGGCATACAGTTTCATCTGTTGTACAGCTGATAATAGGGCAAAGCGGACGGTATTTTGAAATAAGTCTTGCTGTGCTTCCGCCCTTGGTTACTGTTATAATTGCCTTGACATCAAGGTCATGAGCAGTTGTAACGCTGGCGTGTGAAATAGCGTTTGCTATGTTAGGATTGCTGTCTGTTCCTCTCTTCTGGAATCTTGACTTATAATCTATGTTCTTCTCTGTTGTTTCAGCAATAAGAGCCATTGTACTTACGGCTTCAACAGGGAACTTACCTGCGGCTGTTTCTCCTGAAAGCATGATAGCACTTGTACCGTCATAAATAGCGTTTGCAACGTCTGTTATTTCCGCTCTTGTCGGACGTGGATTTGAAATCATTGATTCAAGCATCTGTGTCGCTGTGATTACCTGTTTGCCGGCATTGTATCCCTTATGGATAAGGTCTTTCTGGATAGCAGGTATCTGTTCAAACGGAATTTCAACACCCATGTCACCTCTTGCTACCATTACGCCATCAGCAGCTTCGAGTATCTCATCAATATTTTCAACGCCCTCAAGGTTTTCAATCTTTGCAATAATTCTTACATTGAACCAGCCAAGGCTCTGGGTATATCTTCTAAGGTAATTGATATCTGCGGCTGTTCTTACAAAACTTGCGGCGATAAAGTCATATTTCATCTTTGCACCGAATTCAAGATCGCTCATATCTGCATCGCTAAGATAAGGCATGGAAAGCTTTACTCCCGGAACATTGATTCCCTTGCTGTTGGAAAGTTTTCCGCCATGGATTACACGACAAGTGATGTTTGTTGCTGTAACATTTTCTGCAAGCAGTTCGATAACACCGTCATTGATAAGGATTCTTGTGCCGACCTTTACATCTTCCGGAAGCTTTTTGAATGTAACGCTTCCTATCTTGTCAGTACAAAGACAGTCATCTGTTGTGAGAGTATAAATTTCCCCGTCCTTAATAGTTACAGGCTTGTCATCAACAAATTTTCCAAGTCTTACTTCAGGGCCTTTTGTATCCATCATTGCTGCGATAGGAAGTCCGAGTTCCTTTGAAACCTTTCTTACCTTTTCAAGGCATTCCTGATGATACTCATAAGTTCCGTGAGAAAAGTTGAATCTGGCAACGTTCATGCCGTGTTCCATGAGTTTTCTCATCATTTCTTCACTCTGAGTAACTGGGCCGATAGTACAAACTATTTTGGTTTTTCTCATTGTATTTCCTCCTGAAAATATACACACGCTTTTTCCTTCTGAGGACAGTTTCACAACAGTCCGGTTTCATCCTCTAAAACATTTCTGTGTCCGCTTCAGACTGTCACACCGACAATCCATTCAGCCGGACTTTTTCTATATTTAGGCGGGAGCATATCAAAAAGACCTGTTCCTGCCGGAATAAGAAACTTAATCTTAAATCCGTTTTCTTCCAGTTCAGCTATAAGCTGTTCCCTTGTCCACAAGGCTTCATATACAGGAAACTTTTCCCAGCCCTCAACTGCTCTCAGCTTGATGCCCATGACAGAATCAAATCCGTTGAATACGAGCAGTCCGTCATTTTCAAGCATGGTTTTAACTCTTGTATAAGCTTTCCTTCTCTCTGTATAATCAAGATGATTTATAAAATTCATTCCGCTGATAAGGTTGAATATCCCTTCGTCAGTTTCACTTACAAGGCATTTGCTTACATCTGCCCCATGGAAATAATGCCTTTCCATAGCCTCAAGGGACGCTCTTTCCATCATTGCAAGGCAGTTAAAAGGATATCCGCTGCTGAAATCCGGGAACTGTTCAGGCTCTCTTATGAAGGTCTGTCCGGATTCCTCCAGTGTACGCATAAATCCTCTGAATGAAACAGCTCCTGCCGGAACAGCACTTTCCATTCCCTTTTCAGCATACTTTACAACAAATCCATGCATAAGGCGATCAGCTATAATATGTGAAACACAGCGGAATCCCGCAGCAGTCAGCTTTTCATATGCCTGTTCTGATGTTGTCAGATATGTGTGGAGTCCGCAGTCATTCAGAAATCTCAGATTTTCCTTTTCCTCATCTGAACATTCCGCAAAAGGCTCATTCCCTGAAATTAACACAAGGGCAGATCTGAACACAAGTCTTTTCGGAAGCTTCATATTTTCACTGCATATAATGCTGAAACAGCCCTGCGGCTCGTCCCCGTTTTTTATATGGTTTATCTTGTATATACTGTTGCGACTGAGGTTTCCGTATAAAACAGCGGCATATTTATCCTCGCCGTAGAAATCAATGACTATCTCATCGTAAGCACTCATAGCGTCCAGTTCCCTGCTTACAGCTTTCATACAGAATTTTTCAAATTCCTGTGCCTTTGCGGTATCATTTTCTGAACCCCTGAGTGATTCAATCTTGTCAAAATAACCGATACTGCCTGAAATATCCGCTTCCTTACAGCCTTTCGGACAGTCAGCAACTCTTGCTCCCGGAGCAATATTGAGTGCATAGTTTTCAAGTTTTTCGCTGAATCTGAACAGACCGCCATCCATCTTTTCTATCTGGTTGGAATTGAGCGTTGAACGCAGGCGGACAGTATCCAGTTCCTTTTTGATAGCCGCAAGTGCTGTTGCCGTCTTGTGGCGTATGTCAATTTCCTTTTCAAGGGTTTCCCCGAGCGATATACATCTTTCGGCAAGCTCCGCAACTGTTTCCGCAAGCTGGGCATTCAGTTCATTCTGACGCTGTCCGAAATCCGGAAGAACATTCTGGTCATTCTTTTTTCTGCCGATTTTCTTTACAAATCCGGATTCGCCTGAAGTATCAGGCAGTTCATAAGTCCGGCTTTTTTCTCTTAAATCATCAATGCTGTTTTCAAATCTTTTCAATTTACTCACCGTTTCAGTTCATTTCACTTTTTGCCTTTAAGCTTTTTTAACTTTGAATTCATTTCCCCCGGGAATATCATGGTTTTTATAGTCATGAGCACTATCCTCAGATCCATCACAAATGAATACTTTTCAATGTACATAAGGTCCATTTTCAGTTTGTCATAAGGGGTAGTATCATAAACACCTGTTACCTGTGCATAGCCTGTAAGCCCTGCCTTGACTTTAAGGCGGAACTTGAATTCCGGCATCTCACGCTCATATTTTTCAGTAAGCTCCGGACGCTCCGGTCTCGGTCCTACAATAGACATATCGCCCTTTAAAATATTTATAAGCTGAGGAAGCTCGTCCAGACGGCATTTTCTGAGGAACTTTCCGACACGGGTAACTCTTGAATCCTTATCAGTTGCAAGCCTCGGAACACCGTCCTTTTCGGCGTCAGCTATCATGCTCCGGAATTTATAGACATAGAATTCCCTTGCGTCAATAGTAAGCCTTTTCTGCTTGTAAAATATCTTTCCGCCGTCATCAATCTTTATAGCAAGTGCAATAAGAAGCATTACAGGAGAAAGAGCAACAACACCCACAGCCGAAACAACGATATCAAAAATACGCTTGATTATACGCTGTTCGAGGGAAAGTCCGCCGTTTCTGCAAAGAAGAAGCGGAGTGTCAAAAAGAGTTATTTCCTCTCCCCCCCTTATGATGATATCGGATATCTTCGGGGAAATATACGCTCTTATGGAATTATCAAAACAATATTTTATTATATCATTTCTTATCTGTCCGCTTATGTCGCAGATTATAACGCCTTCAAATTTGAGTATCTCTTTCTTTATCTTCTCAATATTTTCATGTATATTGATTGATTCGCATATCATGTACTTGTCTTCACGCATGCTCATCTTGTTTGTAAGCGTTTCAGCATTTCTGCTTCCATAAATTATAATAAGTTTTCTCGGCGGATAAAAGTGCAGATAAAGCTTGTTGTTCACCATTATCCAGAGGGCTATTATTATAAGGTCAACAGCTGTCATAATGAATATCGGATAGATACTCATAAGATGTCGTCCGATAACACTTATCTGAAGATAGGTTATGATGTTGACCGCAACTATTGAAATCGCCTGTGAATAAAGCATATCCGAACGTTTCAGATATCCCATTTTCAGTCCGCCGTACGCCTTGAAAAACAGCATGGTCAGTATCATGTAAATCAGGATAACAACCCAGTTTCCTCGCCTGTAAAACGGCAGTACGATAGCATCGCTGTAATATTCATACCATATATATATAAAGTTGCCGGCAAGGGCAACCACTAAAATCAAACTTGAAAAGAATGAAATAATTCTTTTATATTGTTCATTGTTTCTCATTTTTAAAAAAGCTCTCTCTTAAAATATCTCTTTATATTATGTGAAAGCGGTCAAAATTAACCAAAATTTTCACTTATAACATTATACCAAAAGAAGCTGTATTAGTCAATAGATGCACAATTTTTTTAACAATTTTTCATACAAAAAGCTTATAAAACGCAAGCACAATCAGAAACGCACCCGATATCCAGGAAAAGTCCTTTTTGCAGTTTTTCAGACCGTCCCCGAGCCGCACTCCTGCTGAAACGGCAATTATTCCAAAAACAAAACTCAGTATGCAGAGTCTTATTATATGTATGCCTGAAAGCCCCGCACCAAATCCTCCCGAAACGGAATCCACTGACAAAGCCGCCGCCAGTGCGAGAGATTCTCTCGGTGAAAGTACCTTTGACATATCAGAATCCGCCTGTGTTTCATCAAGGTAGACGCTTATCACAAAATCTATGTCGAAACAGCAGAACGAAAGTTTCCCCTTTCCCTGATGTCTGCGAAGTATGCTTTTAAGCCCGTTCTGGAAAAAGCCGACTATTCCTATAAATCCCAGAAGTACAGCTCCGGAAATGCGGCAGGCTTCGTCCGGAATGAAAGAGCCGAGAACTGAAGAAAGTCCGGCTGAAAGTGTTAAAACAATCGTGCTGACTGCACAGATTATAAATGCAGACACCGCAGGTATCCTTATCTTTCCGGCACTGTATGACAATGCGGCAAAGAATGCATCTGTTGACATCGCAAGAATCAGGAGCATATCCTCTGTCATTTCAGTCACCCCTTGTTATTCGTGAAATTATGTGTTATTATTATTTTATGAATAAACTTTGAAAGGGTGACTGAAATGTCAACAAGAGATAACGTTCTGGAGCTTCTGCTCGATTGCAACGACTATATTTCGGGGGAGGCACTCGCCTCAGAGCTGAATATCGGAAGAAATTCCATATGGAAAGCGGTAAAACAATTACAGTCAGAGGGATTTGACATACAGGCGGTAAACAACAAAGGCTACACGCTGAAAAAATCTGCCGATATTATAGACAGTGTTCTGATAAAGCATTTTCTGAAAGATAAAAATACTGATGTATATGCTTTCAATGAAATAGATTCAACCAACAACTATGCAAAGGAACTTGCAAAAAACGGTGCGGCGGCAAGGACGCTTGTTGTTTCCGACTGTCAGACCGCAGGCAAGGGCAGAATGGGACGCAGTTTCTGTTCACCACATGGCACAAGCATTTACATGAGCGTTATTTTAAGACCACAGACGGATATGGAAACAAGCCAGCTTATAACCTCATGTGCAGCTGTTGCGGCGGCAAAGGCGATAGATGATATCTGCGGTACGGACACAAAAATCAAATGGGTGAATGACCTCTACCTCGGCGGCAGAAAAATCAGCGGAATACTTACAGAAGCATCTGTAAACTTTGAAACGCTTATGCCGGATTATGCGGTTGTCGGAATCGGTATAAATGTAAAATCCATGAAGGATTATTTTTCTGAGGAACTTCTTGAAAAAGCGACTTCCATAGAAGATGAAACAGGTTCTGCCCCTCTGCGTTCACAGCTAATAGCGGAAATACTTACAAATCTCTGCGACCTGACAGACCGTCTTCCGGACAAATCATTTATAGAAGAATACAAAAAGCGTTCATTCATTATCGGTCAGAGAATTGCTGTTTCAAAATTTGCCGGAGAAGAAAAAATGGCGGTTGCCGAAGACATAAGCGATGATGCCGGTCTTGTTGTACGTTATGACGACGGCGAAACGGAAATCCTCAATTCCGGTGAAGCAAGAATCATTCCCACTTTTTAGACGTGGCTCACTTGAGAGTTTAGCCTGCATGAGGCTCGACAATTTATTAAACTGTTTAAAATAATACAATCCTTGCAGAACGGAAACACGTTAAAGCTCTGCCACGCTTTTTGAAAAAAGCGTAACAAATACACATGTTAATTTTTTTAATAATAAACTATTAGTAAAAATACACAATATCCGCTCCCATTTCCTAATCATTTTGATGGTTATCACATTTTCAGACAGAAATTTAGTTATTTTTTTGTCAAAGCCCTTGAAAAAAATTATAAATTAGTGTACAATAATAATATAAAAATTTAGGAGGTAATTTTACAATGTCAGTAAAAGTTGCTATTAATGGTTTTGGCCGTATTGGTCGTCTTGCATTCAGACAGATGTTCGGTGCAGAAGGTTATGAGGTTGTTGCTATCAACGATCTTACAAAGCCTTCAATGCTCGCTAACCTGCTCAAGTATGATACAGCTCAGGGCGGCTACTGCGGAAAGATCGGCGAAAATGTTCACACAGTTTCAGCTGATGACGAAGCAGGTACAATCACAGTTGACGGCAAAACTCTTACAATTTATGCAAAGGCTAACGCTGCTGAACTCCCATGGGGCGAAATCGGCGTTGACGTAGTTTTAGAGTGTACAGGTTTCTACTGCTCAAAGGACAAGTCACAGGCTCATATCGATGCAGGTGCTAAGAAGGTTGTTATTTCTGCTCCAGCAGGTAAAGACCTTAAGACAATCGTTTTCAGCGTAAATGAAAAGACTCTTACAGCTGACGACAAGATCATTTCAGCTGCTTCATGCACAACAAACTGCCTCGCTCCTATGGCTGACACACTTAACAAGTATGCAGAAATCCAGAGCGGTATCATGTCAACAATCCACGCTTACACAGGCGACCAGATGATCCTCGACGGTCCACACAGAAAGGGCGACCTCAGAAGAGCAAGAGCTGGTGCTGCTAACATCGTTCCTAACTCAACAGGTGCTGCTAAGGCTATCGGTCTTGTAATTCCTGAACTCAACGGCAAGCTCATCGGTTCTGCACAGAGAGTTCCTGTTCCAACAGGTTCTACAACAATCCTTACAGCTGTTGTTAAGGGTAAGGACGTTACAGCTGAAGGCATCAACGCTGCTATGAAGGCTGCTGCTTCTGAAAGCTTCGGCTACAACGAAGATCCAATCGTTTCTTCTGACGTTATCGGCATGAAGTTCGGTTCACTCTTCGATGCTACTCAGACAATGGTTTCAAAGATTGCTGACGATCTTTATGAAGTACAGGTTGTTTCATGGTATGACAACGAAAACTCATACACAAGCCAGATGGTTAGAACAATCAAGTATTTTGCTGAACTGGGCTAATCCCAAAACTGTTATAGCATGATATTACAAGGCGGCTCTTCGGGGCCGCTTTTCATTTATAGAAAAGACAAGGAAATATCTGTATGAAAAAATTATTTGGATTTGATGTAACTGAATCTGCCGAAAATGTTGTAATTGACGGACAGGTTTTCTGCACAAAACACATAGCTCCCGAACACGAAGCCGAACTTGAAAAATTAAACCAGGAAGGCGATGACCTTGAAAAAGAATCTGTTCTTCCGCTTCCGCTGAGAATACTGTCAACTATATCCACAGGTCTATTCGTAATAGCAGTTACCGTTGATGTCCGCCTGTTGTTTGACATTCTGGCAGGTGACCTCACTATATCCCAGGCATATCACAACGCACCATTCATTTTTTATGCTGAAGCAGTGGTTATTGTTCTTTTTGCAATACTTACAGCCGCAAAGATAAAGCAAAGCAAAAAGGTTTTTCAGAGTACTGACTATGCCGACCATACAGGCAGTCTTAACCTTGCCATCGGCGAATCATTCAGACAGTTGGGAATTCCGGAAAATGCTGCAGCAATTGACATTCTGATGTCAAAATACAGGATAAAAAACGGAAAAGAAAAACAGATTGCGTTTTTCAACTACAACTTTATAAATGTTCCGAAATATATTTATATAGAAAGAGCAAACCTCTGTTTTGCTGATGCTTATGAGGTTCTGGAAATACCGCTAAGTTCCGTTAAAAGCATCAAAAAGGTCAAAAAACGTGCAATGTTCCCGAACTGGAACAAAAACGATTTGCCTTCATCTAAAAAATACAAAAAGTATAAAATAGCTATGAATAATCAGAATGTATACTATGCACATTATTATTCCGTGCTGATAGAAGACATAAGGGGTGACTTTGAGCTTTTCATTCCGAATTATGATATTGAGACATTTTCTGCACTGACTGCCATCAGAATTGATGAGGATTAAGGTATCACTATGAAATGTAATTCACAGAATTGCACGAAAGGACGTTCCCTGAATAATCCAGAAATAAATTTTTTGATAAATTAAACCGGACGTATAAACGTCCGGCTTTTTATGGTTTATAAGGTATTGTTTCATAATGCTCAATAAAATCAGAATAGAAATTAACCGCCCTTGCAAGAGATGATACATTCAGATTCTCATTTACGGCATGAGCTGATTTCATCTGTTCATCTGTCATTATCAGCGGAACAAAACGCAGAACACAGTCACATATCTTTGTGTAGTGACGGGCATCAGTTCCGGCAAGCATGACATAAGGAATAACAGGAATATCCCCGAATGTCATTTCTATCTGCTTGATAACCTTTTTATATGCTGAACACTTTGTATCAGCTGTCGGCGGAATATCATAACCCGTTATCATTTCCATCCATATATCGTTCTTTTTGGCTATTTTCAGCATCTTTTTCAGCGAAGGTTCAAGCGGTTCATGAACCATAAATCTCATATTCGCTGTTGCTGTGGCTGTTTCAGGAATTACATTTGCACCATGGCTTCCCTCCGCCATAGTAAATACACAGGTTGTTGAAACAAGTGCTGCCGGCTGACCTCCCTTTTTTCTCATGAAGAACGGCATTATAGGACCTAAAAGCCATGTGTTGCCAAGCAGGAATCTATACTTGAACGGCATATACGGAGCCATTGCCTTGTACATTTCCTTGACAGGCTTTGTGAGTTTAAGTTTGAAAGGCGGTCTGCTCTCAACCCTGTTTATAAGCTTTGCAAGTCTTGCAAAAGGATTGTGACGGAAAGGTATACTTGCGTGTCCGCCATGTGAATGAGCTATAAATTTGACATTGGCTCTTCCTTTTTCCAGTACGCCGACCATTGCACAGTTTGCCTCACAGCCCATCATGTGACCCATTACAGAGCCGCCCTCGTCCATTACAAGTTCCGGACGGATTCCTCTTTTATACATATATTCAACAGTTTTTACTGCACCGTCGCCTGTAATTTCCTCGTTGCATGATGAAGCCACATAAAAGTCACGCTCCGGCTCAAATCCCTTTGAAAGAAGATGTTCCACACTTTCAAGTATAGCACAGAGTGCACCTTTTGTATCAACTGTTCCCCTGCCCCAGATTTTTCCGTCAGCAATAGTTCCGGAAAACGGAGGATATTTCCATTCCCCGACAGCTTCGACAACATCATGATGTGACATAAGAAGAACCGGAGCTTTTTCGGGATTTTTACCCTTCCAGCGGAAAAGAAGGGCACCGTCAATATCGGTAATTTCAAGATTTTTGTGTATCAGCGGGTAAAGTTCCTCCAGACGCTTATGCATTTCATAGATTTTTGTAAGGTCATTGTTTCCTCTGCGGCTGACCGAGGCAACCTGTATCATCTTTGAAAGATGCTCTGCATGGATTTCAGGTGCGATTCCGTCCTTATCCATATCATAAGGCTTTGCGTTTCCGCATTCTTTTTTTATCAGCTGTGTTCTGATAAGTGCAGCAACCAGAAGAAGAATGAAAACAGCGATAAGTCCGCCGATAACTGCGAGTATGTACCATATCATAATATTCACCTCTTATAAATTTCGTTCTTTTTTACAGTCATATTATAACATAATGCACAAAAAATGTCTACATTCTTTTTAAGCTTGTTATTTTAAAATTTTAAATCCGTTTAGCAAAGGAAACGGGACGTTCATTACAGAACGTCCCGTATTATAATCATTTCTTGTGATAACTCCTGAAATCAAAATGAATTATCTCTGTAATAAAGCTGAGCATTTCCGATGCAGAATGTATAAGTTCCATAATCGTGTCCGTATCAATATCAAATGGACGGTCAGCAGGATATCTTGTTTCAATGTAATAATGATTCAGAAGTGTACTCTTTTCAAGCCAGGTTGAAAAGTGATAATCTGTCTGCATAGCCTGTTTGCAAAGCCATGTCAGGTTGTGTCCGTCAAAAAGTTTGTGCTTTTTGAAAAGAAGATAGCCTTTAAGTCCCTTTTCTATGCACTGCTGACAATGAAATGCAGCACCATTATAACACCGTTCATCACTCAGCAGCGTCTTTGCCGCAAGCAGGTCGAGATTAGCATAGTAGAGCCAGTCGAAATATCTGCGGCTGTCGTTGTCACGATAACCTCTACCCATACAACACCGTCCCGGAATTATTTATTTTCCAAGCAAATGTTCCTATCTCATTCTTGAGTTCTTCAAACTCCTCCTCACGATAAATAACAATATCAAAAGGAAGCTCGCTGTCTATATTCAGATACAGCCTGCACTCAAGCTCGGAAACACTTGTAATACTGTTGTCCACGACAAGGGCTATCTTAAAGCTTGTAAGTTCACCCTCAGTATTTATCTTGTTGCTTATAAGGTATATGCGGATAAGTTCATCACAGTGTGAAGCAATAGTATCCACAATTTTTCTGATATAAGGATTATCTTTCATAATTCCACCGCCCTGAAATCAGTTTATAATGTATATTCCGTCCTCACAGGTAAATATATATACCAGTTTGTCTGTGTACTGATATTCCTTTTCGTCATCACCGGCAGGATGTGCGGTAATGTTGATTTTTGCAAACTTTGCATCTTTCAGACCGTCTGTAAACGATTTTTTTTCACCGTTATCAGAATAAAGTCCGTCAAGCATTTTTTCGATTTCCCCGATGTTGATATCACCGCTGCCGTTTCCGACATCAGTAACTTCAATTGATTCAAAAACGTAGTCCTCGCCCATTGCATCAACGTCCTCATCTCCGAGATCGTTGATATAATCCTCAACGCTCTTTCCTGAATTTTCAGTCAGAAGATCCATGTAATGCTTCGGCTGTGTAGACTCAAACAGACTGGCATCATGCGTCTGAATGGAATAGAAATAATCCGAAAGCTTGTTCATTTCCTCATCTGTCAGGAAACGTCCGTCAAAAAGCAGGTCGATAGGCCCGTCAACTATCTGACGCATTGTTGCACCATACGCCATTTCCGCCTGATCAATATTTTCTTCCTTGTCCTTTTTACAACCGGTAAACAGTGCGGCGGCAAACACCATACTAACCAGAACAGCTAAAATCTTTTTCATATAGTTCTCCATTTATATATTTTTCGCATACAGTCAGAAGTATGCCTCTTTATGTATACAATAGCACAATTTTTCCCGTATGTCAATTTTAATTTTAATAAATGATTGAAAATTTCTGAAAAATATAGTATAATTTACTTGTAAATTTTTTTGCCGCAGCGGCAAATAATAATCAGGAGGAAATATGCCAAGATTTTTTCTTGAAGATATAGACATTGACAATCCGCAGATAACCGGAGAGGACGCACATCATATCGGGCGTTCGCTCAGAATGAAACCGGGCGAAGAACTGACCGTATGTACCTGCGGAACAGACTACAAATGTGAAATATCGTCAATAACGGAAGATACCGTATATCTCAGTATAAAAGAAAGCAGACTCTGCTCTGCTGAACCTACCGTCCGTCTGACGCTTTTTCAGGCAGTTCCGAAACAGGACAAGCTTGAACAGATAATCCAGAAGGCTGTGGAACTCGGCGTTTCAGAGATAGTTCCTGTGCTGACAAGAAGATGCGTTTCAAGACCTGACAAAAAGGATTTTGAAAAGAAACGTGCAAGGCTCAGCAAAATAGCCCTTGCCGCCGCAAAACAATCCGGAAGAGGAATAATCCCGGAGGTTTCCTCTCTGATAAGCTTTAAGGAAGCCGTTTTGCAGATGAAAGAATATGACTGTCCTGTAATGCTCTATGAGGAGGGCGGAATAAGGTTCTCTGAACTGAATACGGAGAGCATAAAATCTGCCGCAATCCTGGTCGGAAGCGAAGGCGGATTTGATGAATCAGAAGCAAAACTTGCCAAGGATTCAGGCATACAGACAATCTGGCTGGGCGAAAGAATATTAAGATGTGAAACTGCTCCGCTGACAGCCATATCAATAATGATGTATATTACAAAAAATTTATAAAAATGTTGAATTTTCTGAAAAACTGTGATATAATATGTTTAACCCGAAATGGAATACAGATATTACTGTTTTGGAAAAGCAAAGTGAATCGGGTCATGTGTGACCTATTATAATTAACCGCACTCTTTGCGGAGAAATGAGGAAAGAAAATGAAAAAGGGTTTAATTATCGGACTTATTGCCGGTGCTGCCGCTGTTGCTGCTGCCGCTGTTTTTGTAAGAAAAAGACATGAATGCGACTGCTGTGACGACGATTTTGATGATGACGAACTTGCTTGCGATGACTGCTGCGGCGATTGCTGCGAATGCGACGATGAAGAAGACGAAGCAAATGAAATTCCTGCTGAAAAGGCTGATGAAAGCGTTATCGTAACTGATGCTTGTGCCTGCGGAGCAACTGAAGAAGAAGCTCTTAACAATATTGAGGACAAGCCTGAAAGCGGTTCAGAAGATCTTTGATATCAACCAGAATAATAGTTTGTGCCGGCGTTTGCAAATCCGCCGGCATGAATTTGCAAAAATATAAAAAAACTCTTTACAAATCCGCAAAAGTGTGATATAATAATTTAGCAAACGAGGTGTGGCTCAGTTTGGTAGAGCGCTGCGTTCGGGACGCAGAGGCCGTGGGTTCAAGTCCCGTCACCTCGACCACTTTTTCTATTTTATAATCATTTTTAATATCTTTCATTTTCATTTTCATTTTTGTTACAATTCTGTGATGTCGCTTTCGGTGTCACAGTTTTTTTCTTAAAGATAAACTTTACAGGAGAAAAGTTATGGTAAAAAAAATTCTGGCTGTTATGCTCAGCATGATCATGATCTTCTCGCTTGCCGCCTGTGGAAACAAGGAAGCGGAAGAAAAGGGCGATTATCTTACGGGGAATAAATGGGAAAGCACAAAGGGAATGCTTCTCGAACTCAACAAAGAAGGCGATTTCAAGTTTTTCAGGGATAAATCCGACAGAGAAGATAACTACTATACAGGTACGTTTTCTGTTATATCCGGTGCTGAAGCTGTAGTCTATCTTGAGGAGAATCATGAACTTCCTCAGGAAAATCAGCGTAACGCAATGGCTCAGTTCGGTGTTGATGAAAATAACTATTATGTTCTGATTCTCAACAATAAGGAATGCATCGAGGGCGGAACAAATACACTTGAAGAGGAAAACCCTGTTACATATTATGGTTATTATCTTCCGGATTATGATTATCTGAATCTTTATAATCTGAAAACCATGGGACAATACGAATTCTATAAAAAATAATCTTTAAGAAAATAATTACGGGTACTCTGAAAAAAGAGTACCCTTTATTTTTCGGCATAAAAAGTTAACTGCATCTAAAAATCACCCTTGACAAAATCGTTTTTTTATAATATACTTAATGTAACTTTATTTACATAAAAAGGAGTTTAATTATGGATTCTGACGGGAGTCAAATTATTTTAATAGTCTTACTTGTATTTTTTGTGATTGCGAAGTGCTTTTACACAGCCTGTGAATGTGCAGATATTGAAGTCAGCGATTCGAGGATAAAATCTCTGGCTGAAAAGGACAAAAAGTTTGAACGGCTTGCAAAACTCATTGAAAAACCTGTTAAAATGATTGTTTCATTTTCTATGGGAAGAACAGTTTTCACATCGGTAATATCGGTTCTTACGGTTATACTCTGTATCAGGCATATTGAAGGCAGGCTCTGGGCGAAAATCGTCCTTGCGGCACTTATCGTTCTGGGAGCTGATGTTCTGATAACGGCAATTACGGAGATACTTCCAAAAAAACTTGTCGGAAAAAATCCCGAAAAATTTGCAGCGGCAACTGTTTTTCCTGTACGTCTGCTTATGATACTTCTTTCGCCGTTAAGTGCTCTGGCTTACGGCATTTCAGCTGTATTCTGCCGCCTGTTTTCTGTTCCTATTTCCTCTCAGAAGGACACTGTGACAGAGGAAGAAATCAGAATGATGGTAGATGCCGGAAACGAAACCGGTGTCATAGAAGAAAGCCAGCGTGAAATGATAAACAATATTTTTGAATTCGGCGATGCTGATATCTCAGATGTCATGACGCACAGAAAGGATATATGTGCCGTTGATGTAAATTCAAAAATTGGCGATATAGTTTATCTTGCCATAAATGAAGGCTATTCAAGAATCCCTGTTTATCAGGAATCGGTCGATAACATAATCGGCATTATATATGTAAAAGACCTGCTTTGCCTTGTCGGCTGTGAACATTCCGAAGATTTTACAGTAAACCAGTTCATGCGAAAGGTCAAATACCTTCCCGAAACCTGCAAATGCAGCGATGCCTTTGAAACACTTACAAAGGAAAAGGCACAGTGTGCAATCGTTGTTGACGAATACGGCGGAACTGCCGGTCTTGTAAGTCTTGAGGATATACTTGAAGAAATTGTCGGAAATATTCAGGACGAATATGACGACGAAAAAGCCGAAATAGTTCAGATTTCTGACAACATTTACACTATTTCGGGAGATACCCACCCTGAGGACGCTGAGGAAATTCTCGGCATTGAACTTCCGAAAGAGCATAACTATGACACCATGAGTGCATTTATTGTTGACCTGCTGGGCAGAATCCCCGAAGAGGACGAAACGCCAACGGTCAAATATGAAAATGTAGAATTTACAGTTCTTCTCGTTGAGGACAACTGGATATCAAAAATAAAAGCTGTAAAAACAGCCGGATAACTTAGACGGACGCTTTAAAGCGTCCGTTTCTTTGCGTTTATGATATGGAAATCTGTCGAAAAAAGTGGTATAATATATAGTGAATTAAAATGAAAGGATGAAAAAACTTGATAACTGATTTAACAGTCGGCAAGCCGTCCAGGGTGTTGTGGAAGTTTGCACTTCCTCTGCTTGGCAGCGTTGTCTTTCAGCAGCTCTACAACATATCCGACAGCATTATTGCCGGAAAATTTGCGGGTGTAAATGCACTTGCGGCAATAGGAGTTTCTTACCCGATAACGATGATATTCATGGCTATTGCCATGGGATGCAACATAGGAGCTTCCGTTATAATTTCACAGCTTTTCGGAAACAAGAAGATATCCGAAATGAAAACCGCTGTGTACACCTCATTTCTCATGACAGCTGTCACAAGCATTGTTCTCCTTGCTTTCGGAGTCATTTTCTGCAAGCCTATGCTGAATCTTCTGAACACCCCTGCTGATATTTTAAGTGACGGTGCAGAATATCTCAACATCTTTACATACGGACTTCCTCTCCTGTTCTTCTACAATGTTTCCTCCGGTGTATTTACCGCTCTCGGAGATTCCAGAACACCGCTTTATCTTCTGATTTTCTCATCAGTCGCAAATATAATTCTTGACCTGCTCTTTGTCGCACAGTATCAGTGGGGCGTTGCAGGTGCGGCATGGGCAACGTTTATTGCTCAGGGTGTTTCTTCGATAATCTCAACAGCACTTGTTTTTATAAGATTAAAGGCACAGAAATGCGAAAACAAACCAAAAATATTTGACAAGGAAATTTTCAAAAGTATTCTCGTTGTAACCATTCCAAGTATTTTACAGCAGAGCTTTGTTTCTGTCGGAAACCTCTTTATTCAGAATATTATAAACGGCTATGGTTCGGGAGTTATCGCAGGATATTCAGCGGCAATAAAGCTTAATACATTTGCTATAACATCTTTTGCAGCGGCAGGAAATGCCATTTCAAGCTATACTGCACAGAACACAGGTGCTAAAAAGCCCGACCGAATCAAATCCGGCTATAAAAGCGGTCTTATAATGGTACTTATCATTGCCGCTCCGTTTATACTTTTTTATTTTCTCCTGAGCCGTCAGGCAATAAATCTTTTTGTCGATCCTGAGGACGGAAGGAAAGCAATAACAACGGGCATACAGTTTCTGAAGGTAGTTTCACCGTTTTACATAATGGTTTCAATAAAAATCTTTACAGACGGTCTACTGCGTGGTGCAGGCTGTATGAAAGCATTCATGGTTTCAACATTTGCAGACCTTATAATAAGAGTAATACTCTCATATATTCTCTCGGCACAGTTTGATGTTCTCGGCGTATGGCTGTCATGGCCTATCGGCTGGACCATTGCAACAGGAATTTCGTATATGTTCTATCGCAAAGTAGACTGGGAAAGCAGAATGAGTATTTATTAACAAGTAAAAATATCCTCTGAATAATTTATTGATAAATTGAAAATCCCGACGGTAAAAACCATCGGGATTTTTTGAATATTATTGTCTTTTTGAAAGGAATTTTGCAATCGCCGCCGCATCACGGATATCTACTTTTCCGTCACCGTTATAATCTCCGCTTGCAGGGATCTGGTCGCCTTGCTGTGCGGCAAGCATCTTTGCAATATATGCCGCATCACGTATATTAAGCTCGCCGTCCTGATTTGCATCCCCTGCAACAAAATCTCTGGACATGAACGTAAGATTATATGTTTTCACCCTGTTGTCACTGGATATGGAGGCAATTTCCCTTGACGGTGTTGACAGGCTGTCCTGAGTAAGATTTATATTATAGATATAAACATCGCTCAGCTCCGTCGGAACTGAGAAATAATCTGTATTGTCTACATACAGGGACTGACTGTAATACATAAGTTCAGATGAATTCTTATACTTCGGAACACCTATCCTGAGCATATACAGGCTTTCATACTCTGCTGTTTCGTCATTGAATGTATTGCATTCAATCATATAAACATAGCTGTCATCTTCCTTTACGGAATCCGCCTTTATAACATGGTCATAGACAAGGTCGCCCGAATCAGGAGTTTCCTGTGTAATCTTGTATATCTGAACATAGGTATCACTTTCAGGATTCGGAATAATGCTAACTTTTCCACATATATTATCATACATCTTATATCCTGATTCAACTTTTATTTCTTCTGCACCAGCTGAAACAGTTCCCATAGCAAGAGATACTGAAAATGCCGCACAGCAAAGAAGAGATTTAATTTTAATATTCATTTTTTTGCCTTTCTCAATTCGGATAATTCGGAGCCGCATAACCAAAAATGCAGGCATCGTTCAGAGCGTATACTTTTCTGCGGCACATATCGCTGCTGTTTCCCTCAATTGTATAAACGCAGCCGTCCTCAACATAGTCAACCAGTCCTATATGGTCTGCTGTGCCGTCACCGTCCCAGTCAAAGAAGATGTAGTTTCCCGTAATCGGCTTGTGATTTCTGCCCTTCCACTGACCGTGTTCCTTGAACCAGTCTATACCAACTTTACATGAAATAAATATCGGAACATCACCACCGCTTGTATATCCGCAGTGTGCCGCACACCATGAAACAAAGCAGGCACACCATTCTATTCTGTAACTGAATCCGCACCATGTCCAGTATGGTCTTCCGCCCTCATTGCCAAGCTGTGAAAAAGCAAGTGCCGCAATATCCTGATTTCCTTCCTTTACCATGGCACCGTTTGAATAAAAGCAGTAGTTCTTTCCGTCAATATTGTGTCTGTATGTATACATAACTCCGCTTTTGTCAAAATAATATCTGTCATTTTTAATATCCTGCCAGCCCGTCTGTTTTTTTCCGTTTTCAGCAAAATAATATGTTTTTCCGTCTATATCGACAAAACCTGTCTGCATCACAGCATCAGTTCCGAAATAATAATCGTCACCGGAAAATTTCAGCCAGCCGATTGTTCCCTTGCCATTAGCAGCAAAATAATATTTATTGGATTTTACAGTCTGCCAGCCGGTCTGTAAAATACCATTTTCATCTGCATAGTAATAATCATTACCGTCATAAATAAGACCTGTCTGCATTACGCCGTCATTTGCAAAGTAATATGTTTCACCGTCAATTGCATATAATCCGATTACTGCTTTTCCATCCAGGTCAAAATAATAATTATTTGAACCGATAGTCTGCCAGCCATAACACATATAACCGTTTTCATCAAAGTAATAGTAATTACCGCTGATTTTCTGAAGCCCTGTTGCGTAAGTACCATTTGCATAGAAATAACAGGTAAGATTGCCTTCAAATGTCTGGAATTCTGTCATTATAATACCCTTTGAATCGAATCTGAAAGGGTGTCCGTCAATGTCATGGTCACCGGTATATTTTCCTGTTTCCATGTCTGAATAGTACATTCTTCCGTTATACTTTATCCAGCCAGTCTGCGGAACCGCTGTATTGTAGTCGTAAAACAGGCGGATTCCGTTTACCGTCTGCCAGCCAAGATTAACACGTCCAACAGGAGAAATGATATAATAATATCCGTTTATTTCTACCGGTGTTTTTTCAAGGTCGCCCTTGACGACTGCCCCGTTCTCACCGCAGTAGTACATACAGTTTTCGTATTTCACAAAACCATAAAGCAAAATTCCGTGCTTGTCAAAAATGTATTTTTCACCATCAATTTCGTTCATTCCGACAAGCTTGCCGAGGATTTTGTCGCAGTAGTACATACGGTCATGGTCAGTTACCCAGCCGTAAACAGGCTGTCCGGTTTCGTAGTCAAAAAATTTCCTGACGGATTTTATAGTCTGCCAGCCTGTCTGCAAAACGCCGTTTGTGGCAAAAATGTAACTTTCGCCATTTATCAGCCTTACACCTGTTGAAGGTCTTCCGTTCTGGTAGTAATACCATTTTCCTCCGGAACTGAACCAACCGTTTTCCGGAGTTGTCACCGTTGTGGTCTGAGATGTTTCAGTGGTTGAAACAACGGTCGTTTCTGTGACATCAGTAACATCTGTAAGACTTGTCTGTACAGTATCCGATGTTATGACAGCCGTTTCAGAAACCGCCTCTGTCACTGACTCAGAGGGAGCTGTTTCAGACGGAACTGTTTCTTCTGTCACTGCCGCAGGAACTGTTAAAGACGGTTCAGAAGCCGTAGGTTCTTCAGCATTTGCGGTTATGCAGAAAGCAGCTGTAAACAATACCGCAGAAACCGCCGCAGAAGAAATGAATTTTAAAAGTTTCATGTCTTTCTCCTTTATAAATTTATGAACAAAAAATCATTTATATTATAGCATTTTTTGTATAGAAATGCAAGACGTCCATGCTTTACAGACCATAAAAATTACTGTAAGGCGAATACAGAAACTTTTTTAAAAAGCGTTGAAAATTTTATATAATATGGTATAATAAGAAAAGGTAACAACACAAAAGGAGATGATTCGCATAAGACTTAAAATATTCAGTATTGTCGCAGCTGCGGCTGTATGTATGAGCATTTCTGTATCAGCGGAAGAAACAGCTTCTCCTGAAAATATAACCATACTTGGTGACAGCATTTCAACCGGTTACGGACTTGATGAAAATGAGCTTTCTTATGGCGATTATCTCCGTAATTATTTTAATGCTGAACTTGATAATTTTGCTGTAAACGGCAGGCAGACTTCCGAGCTTATTTCACAGCTTGAGGAAGACAGTATTGCTGTTTCGTCTGTTGCAAATGCTGATATCGTGTGTGTAAGCATAGGCGGAAATGACGTCCTTCATATTTTTGAAGATGCTGTTTATGAACTCGGCGGTATTACTCAGTCACCGCAAAATGGTAGTTTTCAGCTTTCGCCGGAATTTATCCAGCAGTTTCTTATGAAATATTCTTCTGGTTTCGGCCCTGCCGCCGCACAGGCTGCAAAAAATCTTGAAACCATAAGCGAAAAAATTGCGGAAATAAATCCGGAAGCAGAAATTGTTTTTCAGACTATTTACAATCCTTTTGAATCTGATGACGAAACAATAAACAATATTCTGAAACCGCTGAAAACATATACTTCTCTGTATCTCGGAACGATAAATAATGCCGTTCGGGAACAGAATGTCAGCGTTGCCGACATTGCAAAAAAGTTCAGTGAAAATGCATGGCTGTATACCAATATAGGAGAGTTTGACATTCATCCGAACAACGTCGGGCATATACTGATAGCCGAGGAAATTGTGCAGATGCTTAAACTGCCGGGAGATTACAGTGTATTTGATGAACAATCGCTGAATCTTTCCGAAGACACCCTGAATCAGCTCCCCGAAAACGTTACCGCAGAAATTAAAAATCTTTCTGAGGGTAATTTCAGAACGGAAAGCGAAATCGAAGTTTCTGCCGAAACAGAAAGGGCGGTTGAAACAACCGAATCCGCTACCGAATCAACTGAAAATGAACAAAAGGAAACAACATCTGAGTCTGAAAAAAACAGTGTGAAAAACAAAACAGCAGGAATTCTTTTTAAAGCAGGACTCTGCATAATTGTCATCTCACTGATTTTAAAAATATATGCACGCAAAAGAAAGGACAAGAAAACAAAATGACACTTTATCTGGTTATTCCATGTTACAACGAACAGGAAGTACTTCACGAAACCGCAAGACAGCTTAAAGAAAAAATGGAGTCGCTGAAAAGCAGAAACATGATATCCGACAAAAGCAGAATCGTCTTTGTAAATGACGGTTCAAAGGATAATACATGGCAGATAATTGAGGAACTGCACCAGTCGGACAGCATTTTCAGAGGTATCAAGCTGTCCAGAAACAAGGGGCATCAGAACGCTCTTATGGCAGGACTTATGACTGTTAAAAACGAGTGTGATGCTGCAATTTCACTTGATGCTGACCTTCAGGACGATATAAACGCTATTGACGCAATGGTTGAAAAGTTCAGCGAAGGCTGTGATATAGTTTACGGTGTAAGAAGTGCCAGAAAAACGGATACGTTTTTCAAAAAATTCACCGCCGAATCCTTCTATAAGATAATGGAAAAAATGGGCGTTGAAGTAACGTACAATCACGCTGATTACCGCCTGATGAGCAAACGTGCCCTTGATGCTCTGGAGCAGTTCAAGGAAGTAAACCTGTTCCTGCGTGGTATAGTGCCTATGATAGGCTACAAAACCGACTGCGTATACTATGAGAGAAAAGAACGTTTCGCAGGGGAATCCAAATATCCGCTGAAAAAAATGATTGCATTTGCCATGGAAGGTATAACTTCACTTTCCGTAAAACCGATCGGAATGATTACAGCTCTCGGTGTAGGCATATTTACAATCAGTATAATTATGCTGATATATTTTCTTGTACGCCACTTTATTGGTCAGACTGTTGAGGGCTGGACTTCTCTTGCAGTATCAGTCTGGGCTATCGGCGGACTTCAGCTTCTTGCAATCGGAATAATTGGTGAATACATCGGAAAAATCTATCTTGAAACCAAGGCAAGACCGAAATTCATCATTGAAAAATATCTGAAAGATGAAAATGACAGCGAAGAAGAAAAATAAAAATTTTAAGGGACATCTGCTTATGCAGTTGTCCCTTTTGTTTCAGAACCCGTCGCAAAACAGCGGTCTTATCATCTTCTGCAGTTTCTGCCGCAGTTTTTGTCAAAAGCCGGATTGCAGGCGTAGAAATTCTTTGAATTAAGATTATCCTGTGTTATACGCAAAGCCTCACCGAAACGCTGAAAATGCACGATTTCCCTTTCACGCAGAAACTTTATCGGATCCCTTACGTCTGGGTCATCTGCAAGACGGAGAATATTATCATAGGTAGAACGTGCTTTCTGCTCCGCCGCAAGATCCTCCGTAAGGTCGGTTATCGGATCGCCCTTGACCTGAAAATATGCCGCTGTAAACGGTGCTCCCGAAGCTGCTATCGGATATATACCCGTTGTGTGGTCTACAAAGTAGGTATCAAATCCGCTTTCCTTTATCTGCTCAGGTGTAAGATTTCTTGTCAGCTGGTAGAGAATCGCCGATATCATTTCGATATGTGCAAGTTCCTCTGTTCCTATATCCGTCAGCAGACCCTTTACTTCACCATACGGCATTGAGTAACGCTGGTTCAGATAACGCAGTGATGCAGACATTTCGCCGTCAGGGCCACCAAGCTGGCTTATAATAAACTTTGCAAGCTTGGGATTGGGATTTTTAATATTTACCGGATACTGAAGTTTCTTCTCATACTGCCACATCAGTCAGCACTCCTTTCCCATGGCCACGGATCGTGAACCCATGTCCACTCGCTTTTGCTCCGCACCTGTCCTGCCGTAAGCGGTCCGTACAGTTTGTTGTATTCTTCAACCGCTTCTTTTTTCAGTGCCGAATACCTGTGATAATAATCAAGTCCGTCCTGACATTTCGGGTGTGTATCAAGATAAAGGTTTATCTCGTCAAGTGCAAATCCATACATCTGGATAATTCTGAAAAGCTTATCTCTCTGATTCATGACAACCCTCCTGCGGAGCAAACGGCAGATTCAGTTCCGGAAAAATCGTGCCTGTATTAAACGCTTTTTCATCGCTGTAAGGCTGTTCCCATTTCTGAAACGGAACATATGCCATGGCAATCGGAGTGTGTTCAGGAAATCTGCTCATACTGCCGGAAGTATTCACCGGACGGTTTTCCTCTGAACTTTCAGCCTGCCGCCTTGAATCAGGAACAATGCGTATATTGTCAAACATACTGAAATCCAAATCTATTCCCCCTTTTTAGTTTTGCACAGCTCTGCTGTACACTATTATAATATGACGGTATCTGAAAATTGTTCGCTTGACAACAGGGTACAATAATGTTATTATAGTAACATGATACCATTCGGACGGGACAAGGGGAAAATCATGAAAAAAGTTACAGCCATGATAACGGTTCTTTTAATCTGTATTGTTTCCATGACAGGCTGTTTTGAGGAATGCATTGAGGAAGATGACAGAAACAATATCATTGACGCTCTGACAGATGAAGATTTAATTCCGGACAGCTGGGAATATATTGACTATAAGAAAGACGTTGAGGACTTACTGCCTACGGGTGATGCCAGAGGATATTACTATATATACAAGGACGAATATAATCAGTACCATACAGTATATATGACGGATTTGTCATACGAAAATGACACAACATACGGCGACAATGAAATTAAGATAACGGGCGGAAAAGCTTATTTTCTGATAAAAATTTCCGGAGCGGAAGTCATCAAGAATACTGAGAATGTTTCAGGCAAGACATACACGTCATATGATATCAATACAAGCGATTATGACTGTGACACCTACCTTCTTCATTATGATAATTTTCTGGTTTTTGAAACAGAAAAAATGGTTGCTGAACAGGTTCTTTATTATGACGACACAGCTACACAGCCGGCAACCTGAAAGGAGTTTTTTATGTATACCGCAAGCGAAAAAAGATATGATGATATGTATTACAGACACGTCGGAAAATGGGGACTGAAACTCCCTCCGATATCCCTTGGAATGTGGCAGAATTTCAGCTACACTGACAATTTTGAAAACATGGAAAATATGTGCCATACCGCATTCGACAACGGTATAGTTCATTTCGACCTTGCAAACAATTACGGCGACCCTTACAACGGTGCATCTGAGGAAAACTTCGGAAAGATTTTAAGGCGGGGACTTGGAAATTACCGTGACGAACTCTGCATTTCCACAAAGGCAGGATTTGATATGTGGCCGGGTCCTTATGGCTGCAAGCATGGTTCAAGAAAATATCTTACTGCATCTCTTGACCAGTCGCTGAAAAGAATGGGTCTTGACTATGTTGACATTTTCTACCACCACATTTTCGATCCGGAAACGCCGCTTGAAGAAGTTGCTCTCGCACTGGACAATGCAGTAAAACAGGGCAAGGCTTTATATGTTGGAATATCCAACTACAACAAAGCTCAGACAGCGGAAATAAAAAAGATTTTTGATGAACTCAGAACACCGTTTATCATAAATCAGCCGTCATATTCAATGCTCAACAGATGGATAGAAACAGATGGTCTGAAAGATTATGCCGCTGAAAATGGTCTTGGACTTGCCGTATTCTCACCTCTTGCACAGGGTATGCTGACAGACAAATATCTCGGCGGAAACAAGGGTACTTCAAACCGACCGTGGATGAAGAATGTTCCTGACGCAAAGACTCTTGAAAAGCTTGAAAAGCTGAATCAGATTGCACTGAACCGTGGGCAGAAACTTTCACAGATGGCTGTTTCATGGATACTCAGGGACGGAAAGGTAACAACAGTCCTTATGGGTGCAAGCCGTCCGGAACAGATAACCGAGAATATACAGGCTGTCTTCAAAACCGATTTTACCGATGACGAGCTGAAGGCCATTGATGAACTTATAAAATAAAAACAAAACGGAAGCCGCTGAAGCTTCCGTTTTCTTATGAATTATTTTTCTGTACAGAATTCTACTTTTTTTCCTTCAAGTATCATATTTACAGTTCTTGCAGCACACATCTTTCCACACATTGAGCAAGTGTGTCTGTCCTTCGGAGGAGTGCTTTCAAAATATCTTCTTGCCTTTTCAGGGTCAATGGCACACTCAAACATTTCGTCCCATTCAACTCTTCTTCTTGCATCGCTCATCTTGTTGTCGATATCTCTTGCATGAGGAATTCCCTTGGCAATATCAGCGGCGTGTGCGGCAATCTTTGATGCAACGATTCCTTCTTTAACATCATCAGCGTCAGGAAGTCTTAAATGCTCAGCAGGCGTTACATAGCAGAGGAAATCTGCACCGCTTGCCGCTGCAATAGCTCCGCCGATAGCAGATGTGATATGGTCGTAACCTGGAGCAATATCAGTAACCAGAGGGCCTAAAACATAGAAAGGTGCATTATGGCATATTCTCTTCTGAATAGTCATGTTAGCCGCAATTTCGTTCATTGCCATATGTCCCGGACCTTCAACCATTACCTGAACGTCCTTTGCCCATGCTCTCTTTGTAAGATCTCCGAGTTCGATAAGTTCTGAAATCTGTCCGGCATCTGTACTGTCATTTATACAGCCCGGTCTTAAAGCATCACCAAGACTGATTGTTACATCATATTCTCTTAAAATGTCAAGAACTTCATCATAATATTCATAGAAAGGATTTTCATTACCTGTCATTTCCATCCATGCAAAAAGAAGTGAACCGCCTCTTGAAACTATGTTTGTAAGTCTGCCCTGACGCTTGAAAGCCTCAACCGCTCTCTTGTTGATTCCTGCATGGATTGTCTGGAAATCAACGCCCTCTTTTGCGTGTGCCTCAACAACTTTAAGGAAATCCTTTGCTGTAATTTCAAGAAGATCCTTTTCAAGATATCCGATAGCGTCATACATAGGAACTGTCCCTATCATGGCAGGTGACATTCCGATAAGCTCCTGTCTGAACGTATTGGTCTTGCCGTAGTTACTCAGATCCATGATGGCTTCACAGCCGAAATCTATCGCCATTTTCACCTTTTTCATTTCCATGTCATAGTTCTGACAGTCACCGGAAATTCCGAGGTTTACGTTTATCTTGGTTCTGAGTCCCGAACCGATACCCTCAGCACTGAGTGCTTTATGATTTATATTTGCAGGAATGCAGACGCTTCCCTCAGCAACTTTCTGTCTGAGCAGTTCAGGTTCCATATATTCCTTTTTGGCAACCGTCTCCATTTCCTTTGTGATTATGCCTTTCTTAGCGGCTTCCATCTGTGTTTTATAGCTCATTTTTACCTCCGTTTTTATATGATTTGTATATATGATTAAGCGGCCCGCGACCCTTTCCGAGGTCAAGACCGTCCTCTATCGCACCTGTGACATATTCCTTTGCAAGCCTTACGCTTTCGCTTATACTGTTTCCCTCTGCAAGAAAAGATGCAATCGCCGAAGAAAGAGTACAGCCTGTTCCATGCGTATTCGGGTTATTTATCCTTCTGCTTTCAAGCCACTTGAAACCCTCCCCGTTATACAGCAGGTCAGCGGCTTTTTCAGTAAGATGTCCGCCCTTCAAAAGAACGTTCCCGCCAAAGGTTTCAAATATTTTCCCTGCCGCCGTAAGCATATCCTGCGGTGTTTTTATTTCCATTTCCGAAAGTATTTCTGCTTCGGGAATGTTCGGGGTTATTATATCTGCCATAGGGAAAATCTCATCTGCCAGGGCAGAAACCGCATCTTCCTGCAAAAGTCTGCAACCGCTTGTGGATACCATAACAGTATCCGCAACGATATTTACAGCTTTTCTTTCTTTCAGAAAATCAGCTATTGCCTTTATTATCTCCCTGTTTGAAAGCATTCCTATTTTAACAGCGTCCGGAACAATATCATCAAAAACAGCTTCAAGCTGTTTTACAACAAATTCCGGCGGAATATCATGTATCCCTGTCACGCCCATAGTATTCTGTGCCGTAACGGAAGTTATAACACTCATGGCATAACAGCCACAGGCTGAAATGGTTTTTATGTCCGCCTGTATTCCTGCACCGCCTATGCTGTCGCTTCCTGCAATAGTCAGAACTGTTTTCATCAGCTTTTTTCTCCTGTAATCTTATCTGCAAGTTTTCTTAATTCCGCCGCTGCCGCTATGATATTGCTTTGGGCAAATATTGCCGAAACAACAGCCGCACCACTTATTCCCGTTCCATCGAGCTTTTCAATATTACCGGCATTTATTCCGCCGATAGCCGCAACAGGAATATCAACAGTTTCACATATTTTTTTCAGTTCCTGCATAGAAAGAGGAATGGTGTTGTCCTTTGTAGCCGAACCGAAAACCGCTCCGCAGCCAAGATAGTCCGCACCCGCTTCAGCCGCTAAAACAGCCTCCTGCACGTTATGTGCCGTTGCACCGATTATCTTGTCCTCACCAAGTATCTCTCTTGCCTTTCTGATGTCGCCATCGTCCTGTCCGAGGTGAACCCCGTCCGCACCGCTTGCCAGTGCAAGGCTGACTGAATCGTTTATTATAAGCGGAACTCCGTATCTGCGGCAAACCTGTTTCAGCTCAAGAGCAAGTTCAAGCTTTTCTTTCTTGTCAGCATTTTTCTCCCTCAGCTGAATTATGGTTGCACCGCCGTTTATTGCCTGCTCGACAGCGTCCGCAAGAGTTTCCCCCGGCCGAAGCCAGGAACGGTCTGTCACAGCATAAAGTCTTAAAATTCCGGGTCTTATTTTCATTTTTAAATACTCCTGAAAAACGGCGTACCCCAATACAGGAATACGCCGTAAGATTTTTTATGTTCTAACTCCCTACGCTGGCATTGCCCAAATCAGGTTATGCGGGTTAAAGCGTCAAGCCGCTTAATCTCAGTCTGAAACACAGACGCCCCGGTTATTTTTATAATATGTTTTGTCTGTCCGGATTATTTAATTTCGTAAGTCCAGCCGAATGTATCCGGAATCTTGCCCCACTGAATGCCTGTCATTGTATCATAAAGCATCTGTGAAACCTTACCGATTTTGTTATCGTTGATTTCCATAATCTTGTCGTCCCATTTAAGATGTCCGACAGGAGAAATAACAGCGGCTGTACCTGTTCCGAATACTTCATCAAGCTTGCCTGCATCATAAGCATCAGCAACTTCCTGAATTGTAATTCTTCTTTCTGTTACCTTGTATCCCTTGCTGCGGCATACTTCGATAGCAGATTTTCTTGTGATACCCGGAAGAACAGAACCTGTAAGTTCAGGTGTGATAACTTCACCATCGATAACAAAGAAGATGTTCATTGAACCGACTTCTTCGATATATTTTCTCTCAACGCCGTCAAGCCAGAGAACCTGTTCATAATCCTGCTTGTGAGCTTCATCCTGACCGGCAAGTGAAATAGCATAGTTTGCAGCTGTCTTTGCAAAACCTGTACCGCCTCTTACGGCTCTTACATACTTTGTTTCAACGTATATTTTTACAGGATTCAGACCTGTTGAATAATATGCACCTGAAGGGGAAAGAATTATCATAAACAGATAATGGTCAGCAGGACGGACACCAACATAAGGGTCAACTGCAATGATAAACGGACGGATGTAAAGTGCTGCACCTTCTGTATGAGGAACCCAGTCCTTTTCAATTTCAAGAAGCTTTGTCAGGGCTTCAAGAGCGTCTTTTTCATTTATCTTAGGAATAACCATTCTTTCGTTTGAAACGTTCATTCTCTTGAAGTTTTCGTCAGGACGGAAAAGCTGTATCTTTCCTTCGGCTGTACGGTAAGCTTTAAGACCTTCAAAAATTTCCTGTCCGTAATGCAGACACATTGAAGCAGGTGAAAGTGAAAGATTCTGATAAGGAACGATTCTTGCATCATGCCAGCCTTCGCCTGTATCATAATTCATGATGAACATATGGTCTGTGAAGATATGACCGAACCCAAGCTTTGTTTCGTCAGCCGGCTTCTCCTTTAAGGTTTTGGCAAGTTCAATTTTGATATCCATTTAAAAAGACTCCCTTTTCAACAGCTGCCTGATTATACAGCTGCAAATTTTTTGTTACTTAATATTATATCACATATTTTCCCTCTTGGCTATAGCGTTTTAGCAAAAAAAATCACATTTTTTTAATTTCTTTTCTGACATTTTCACAAATAAAAGTTTCAAAAAAGATATTTTTTAAAAACATCAAAAAAATTTTTGTTAAGTACTTGAAATAATATTTTTTTTGTGGTATAATTTTAAATAGTATTGACGGCTGAGCTTTTTCAGCTGTTTAATTCCGGAATATAGGTGTGCGGGCCCTGTGCAATAAGACACCGTGAACCATGTCAGGCGGGGAACCGAGCAGCATTAAGCGGATCGTTTTGTGTGCCGCAGTAAGCCTGCACACCTATGCTCCGGAATTTTTCTTTTTATCTGCGGAGGTGACCGTTATTTACACAGCATTATACAGAAAATGGCGTCCCCTTTCTTTTGATGACGTCATTTCTCAGCCGCACATAACAACTACGCTGAAAAATCAGATTAAAAACGGAAAGACGGCTCACGCATATCTTTTCACAGGTTCGAGAGGAACCGGCAAGACGACCTGTGCCAGAATCTTTGCAAAGGCGGTAAACTGCCCGAACCAGCATGACGGAAACCCTTGCCTTGAATGTGAAATATGCAGGGACGCTGACAACTCTGCTTTGTCCGATATAATTGAAATAGATGCCGCCTCAAACAACGGCGTTGACGATATAAGAGATCTGCGTGACGGTGCTGTTTACACTCCGGAACGCTGTAAATACAAGGTTTATATTATCGATGAAGTGCATATGCTTACGCCGAACGCTTTCAATGCACTGCTTAAAATAATGGAAGAACCGCCGGAATACGTCAAGTTTATTCTTGCCACGACTGAAGTTCACAAAGTTCCTGCAACGATAACTTCACGCTGTCAGAGATTTGATTTCCGCAGAATCCTTTCAGAGGATATCAAAAACAGGCTTTGTTACATTGCGGATAAAGAGGGGCTTTCACTTGATGAGAATGCAGCTATGCTTATTGCCGGACTTTCAGACGGCGGAATGAGAGATGCTCTGTCACTGCTTGACCAGTGTGCGGCATATTCCGAAAATATAACGGTTGATACCGTTTCAGCAGCAGGAGGCATTGCCGGACGCGGTCCGCTTTTTGAGCTTATGGAAGCTTCCGCTGAAAAGCAGCCGGGAAAGGCTCTGGAAATTGCGGACAACCTTTATTCCATGTCAAAAGATATGGCAAGGCTTTGCAGTGAACTCACTGACCAGTTCAGAAATCTTATGCTTTTAAAAGTATGCCCTGAAAAAAGCAGCCTTATCATATGTATGCCGGACGAACTGGACAGGCTCAGGTCGCTTGCAGGACGTATGGAACTTTCCGAAATATTGTCAAAACTTGAGATTCTTCAGGATTGCAGCGAGAAAATCGGAAAGGCTCTGAACAAGCGTATTGAGTTTGAAATGTGCCTTGTCAAACTCTGCACAGGACAAATCAGACAAAAAACTATTGACAATTACGAAAATTATGGTACAATAAAACAGACGGGTAATTCTTCAGCCGCAAAGACTGCGGTTCCGGAGGAAGTTCCGTCAGCACAATCGAAAGTATCTGCAAGCGAAGATACACAGCCGAAACCTCAGACGGACACCGCAAAGCTTAAAGCCTCCGATTTCAAACCGCTTATGGAGTGGTCGGAGATACTTGAGGAATTTACAAAGGTCTGCCCTTCCGTTTCAGGAACGCTTAAAGATTCAAGGGCTTTTGTCTATAAGGACATTATGCTTATAGACAGCAGGAACAGGTTTTTCCTGAAACTTTTCAAGGTGAAGGAAAATCTTAGCATACTAAGGGAAACCATAGAAAGAGTTATGGGGAAAAGCTATGTTATAAAAGCAAGATGCTCCGCTGCTGCCGAGGCAGAACACAAGGCGGAAAAACTTGTTGAAAAAGCTATAAACAGCGGAATAGAAACTGCTGTTGAATAAACAAAAATATTATCTAATCTATAAGGAGATTTAAAAATTATGAAGTCAAGAGTACCTAAGAATATTGGCGGAGCTCAGAACATGAATTCAATGATAAAGCAGGCTCAGAAGATGCAGGACGAAATCACAGAACTGCAGAATGATATTGAAGCAAGAGAATTTTCTGCAACTTCAGGCGGCGGCGTTGTTGAAGTTGTTGTAACAGGTGCAAAGAACTTAAAGAGCCTTACAATCAAGCCGGAAGCTGTTGATCCTGAAGATGTTGAAATGCTCCAGGATCTCGTTATCAGTGCTGTTAACGAAGCTATGGCTAATGTTGAAAAGACAACTGAAGAAGAAATGAACAAGATCACAGGCGGAGTTTCACTCCCTGGATTATTCTGATAAATGGCTGATAATAATGCACTTCCCCTTGTGATTCTGGCCGAACAGTTTGCCAAACTGCCCGGAATAGGCATGAAAACCGCTCAGCGTCTTGCTTATGCGGTAATGTCCATGAGCGATGAGGACGCAAGACAGTTTTCAGATGCTATCATGTCCGTTAAAAATGATGTTGGTTACTGCAAGGTATGTCAGAATCTAACAGAATATGAGCTCTGTCCCATATGCTCCGACCCCGACAGAGATCAGACGGTTATCTGCGTTGTGGAAACCCCGAAAGACGTTTCCGCTTTTGAACGCACAAACGAATATGTCGGTACATATCATGTGCTGCACGGGCTTCTTTCACCGATAAACGGTGTGGGACCTGACAATATCCGTATAAAGGAACTGCTTGATCGTGTAAAAAACGTCGATGTCAGGGAAATTATTATGGCTACAAATCCAACCGTTGAAGGCGAAGCAACTGCTATGTACATTGCAAGACTTTTAAAACCCATGGGAATAAAAGTAACAAGACTTGCTTTCGGCATACCGGTCGGCGGTCATCTTGAATACGCTGATGAAGTAACGCTTTTCAAGGCTCTGGAAAACAGAAGTGAAATGTAATTTTTACCGTACCGGTCTTTTCCGGTGCGGTATTTTTTAAACTTTTTCTAATTAAGGAGGTTGATTTTATGCCTACACCACATAACAATGCCCAAAAGGGTGACATTGCAAAAACTGTCCTGATGCCGGGCGATCCGCTCAGAGCCGAATTTATTGCAAAAACTTATCTTGAAAATCCTGTCTGCTATAATAATGTCCGGGGAATGCTCGGGTTCACAGGAACATACAAGGGAGTTAAGGTTTCCGTTCAGGGAAGCGGCATGGGAATGCCTTCCATCGGAATATATTCCTATGAGCTTTACAATGAATATGATGTTGAAAATATTATAAGGGTGGGAACTGCCGGTTCAATAGCTGATTTTGTCGGTCTGCGTGATGTCGTAATCGCTATGGGTGCCTGTACCAACTCGAATTATGCTAAGCAGTATGAACTTCCCGGAACTTATGCGCCGACCGCATCTTACAGTCTGCTCAGAAAAGCGGCTGATGCGGCTGAAAAGCATGGCTGCAACTGCCATATAGGAAACGTGCTTTCAAGCGATACTTTTTATGATGATGCAAATTCACTTGCAAAATGGCAGAAAATGAATGTACTGGCGATAGAAATGGAATCCGCCGCACTGTATATGAATGCCGCAAGGGCAGGAAAAAATGCTCTGTGCATTCTCACGGTATCTGACTGTCCGCTGAAAGGACTTTCCACAACTGCCGAGGAACGTCAGACAAGTTTCAGGGATATGATGGAGATTGCCCTTGAAACAGCAGCAGATAAATCCTGATATTTTTAAAACTTTAAGATTATTTTAAGATAACAATGATATACTTGCATTATGGATATAGAAGAGTCTGTATGACATCTTCTTCAACAATCCTTAATTCCCCCTCTATATATCTTTTATCTGTTCGGCTATGCCCTTGTTTTCGGCATAGCTTTTTTTTTGCATTACTTCTATAAAAGAATTAAACGGTACTGTTTTTTAAGACAGTACCGTTTTTAGGACAGAAAATAAGCGTGTTCTTCTGAACACGCTTATATGCATTATTAATCTGACTTAACTAAATTAATATATCTCTCTTAGCCTGAAGCATTGAGCTTCTTAGCCAGCTGAGCCTTCTTTCTGCTTGCGCAGTTTTTGTGCATAAGACCCTTTGAAGCAGCCTGATCCACTTTCTTTATAGCAACTCTGATTACTTCAGCCTTATCTGCTGTGTTATTAACACAAGCTGCGTCAGCATTCTTGAGAATTGTCTTAAGATTTGATTTTCTTGACTTGTTGGCAGCAGCCTTTGTCTTGTTAACCTTAACTCTCTTAACTGCGGATTTAATATTTGGCATAACGTTACACCTCCCTGAAAATAAATGGAATGGCTGATATTATTATTTACAGAAAATGCAATAATAATTCAGATAAAGCAGCATAAACTAAAAGCAACGCAAGCTTTATTTCAAGCAGGACACGACCGTTACCTTTAAACACGATGTAATGAGCATCTGTGTTACACTGCACCAACACTAATAATTATTTTACCATTTTATACGCAAAATTGCAATAGGCAATTTCAAAATAATATAACGAAAAAATCACGTTGATTTAAAGCATAATGCACAACTTTTCAGAATAAAAGGAGTTTAAAATTATGATTTCAAGAACAGACCTTGCACTTGAAAGCCTTGATGCGGCAAAAATCAGCGAAGGAATAACCCGCAAAATCAGGGGGAATGCTTTCAGGATAACTGAAATTGAAATATCTCATGACCGTTATGGTGAGAGAATCGGCAAAAAGAAAGGCAGATACATTACGCTTGAAGGCTCTCCCCTGGGCGGATTTTCCGACAAATTCGAGGAAATGTGTGCCGAATTTTCACAGGAACTTTCACAGTTCATACCTCCGGACGGAAAAGTTCTCGCCGTCGGGCTTGGCAACAGCGACATAACTCCCGATGCTCTCGGACCGCAGTCAGCCGCAAAGATACTTGCCACAAGGCATCTGCGTGAGGAACTTGGAGACGAGGACGAATTTCTTTCCGGATTAAGACCAGTAAGTGTACTTGCAAGTGGCGTTCTCGGTCAGACGGGCATAGAAACAGCGGAACTTATAGACAGTCTTACAGAAAAGATACAGCCGGACGCAGTAATCGCCATTGATGCACTCGCCTGTTCTGATGTTAACCGTCTTGGCAAGACTATACAGATATCTGATGCAGGAATATCTCCGGGAAGCGGAGTTCAGAACAAGCGGCGTGAGCTTTCAAGGGATACGCTCGGAATACCTGTAATAGCCGTAGGCGTGCCGACAGTTGTGGATATGCACACTATTGTTTCGGATTATACAGGAAAGCTGGTTGCTCCGACAGTTCCGAACATGATGGTAACTCCCCGTGATATAGACCGTCTTACAGAACGTTCCGCCGCACTGATAGCAGCAGGGGTAAATATGGCTCTGCACCCTCAGCTTTCCTTTGAGGATATAGAATCAATTATGTACTAAAAAAGGACACCCTCTCATTGAAATGCTCCCCTTTTGTTAGACAATGTGGTATAATAAAAATATACCGGAATTG
>ERZ826613.1025-NODE-1025-length-36492-cov-5.859099_pt1 | contig 36492 bp, 33 predicted proteins | sample MGYA00519925_ERZ826613 | MGnify/ENA primary metagenome ERZ826613 (study PRJEB31778, sample SAMEA3449236) | human gut metagenome | biome: human gut; feature: human-associated habitat; material: faeces | place: United Kingdom | collected 2010/2012 ... | reverse complement strand
CGAGACGCAAAGCTTTTCTACGGAATTACTGAAAACAAAAAAAGTGCCAACGAACACTTGACACAAACTGCCAGCAATCCTTTTTTGCCTAACTTTCCATTTTCTGCTATACTATTACCAGACAACCAAGGGAGGCATAAAAGATGATATTTCGATACCCGGATTACTATGAAAAATTTTCATGCATTGCCGGTGAGTGTGAAGATACATGCTGTGCTGGCTGGGAAATTGATATTGATGACAAAAGTTATGAATATTATAAAACAGTAGGCGGCGCATTTGGAGAAATGCTGCGTCAGAATATTAAGGAATATGAAAATGACGAGGAAGATGCATATGAAAGCCATGGTTTTATCCTCAAAGAGGGCAGGCGGTGTCCATTTTTAAACGAAAATCAATTGTGTGTGATTTATCAGGAATTGGGTGAGCAAGCTCTTTGTGACGTCTGTACGGATACACCACGGGACTTTCTGGAATATGGCGGGGCAAGAGAATTAGCATTAAGTGCCAGCTGTCCGGAGGCAGGACGTCTTATTTATAGAAATAAAGAAAAAATGAAAGTAGTGGAGAAAGAAATCAGTGAGCCATTTCCGTGGGAAGAAACGGAAGATGAGCAGGTATTAGCAGATGAAATTTTGTTTGCGAGAAACCAGGCAATTACGATATTGCAAAATCGTTCGATTCGTGTAGAAGAAAGGGTTTGTGCTTGTTTAGAATATGCAAAAAAAGTACAGGATTGTTTGAATCAAGATTCGATTGTGGATATTCATAAAATCCCGATAGAACTGTATTTTAATGACACTACTATTGTAGAAATAAAGGCTGTAACAGAAGAAAAACAGTATGGTCTGTTTTTGGAACGGCTGCGCTTATTTAGTTCGTTAGAAAGCATCCGAGCGGAATGGGACGAACTTTTGTTGAGTTTTCAGAAGCGGTATATGGATTCGGAAGTAGGACGGAAGCAATACATATCTGACAGGAAAGCATATGATGATTTGTTAAATAATGAAAATCGGGAATATGAAAAAGAACAATTAATTGTGTATTATTGTTTTTTGTGTCTGGCACGTTGTGTTGACGATTATGATTTTCTTGGAAAAATGAAACTGGCTGTGACAAGCTTTTTGATGGTGCGCGATATGAATACATTGCGGATGGCAGAGCAAAATGGTGAATTTACGGTGGATGACCAGGTGGTTACGGCGCGTATTTATGCTAAAGAAGTAGAGCACTCGGAATGGAATTTAGAGTACATGGCAGATGAGTTCTTATTTGGGGAGGCATACACACCAGAAAATCTATGTGTTGCCTTGACAAGACAGTAGATTCCGTGTAAAATACTATATGTTGTATGTATGCCCTAAAGCAGCATGCATGAATAAAATAAGGAGGTGCACCCTAGTGCTTACATTAGAGGTTGCACACGTGATTGTAGCTATTGTAGTCGTTGTTGTTTTGATAGTGGCAGCAGCACTGATTTCCTGGAAAAGCGCGATAAATTATCACATCAAAGTGGGAGAAGCTAAGGTGGGAAGCGCAGAGGAGAAAGCCAGAGAAATCATTGACGATGCATTAAAGACAGCAGAGACGAAGAAACGCGAGGCTCTTTTGGAAGCAAAAGAGGAAAATCTGAAAGCAAAAAATGATCTTGAAAAAGAGACCAAGGAGCGAAGAGCCGAGATTCAGCGTTACGAGAAACGTGTGTTAGGTAAAGAAGAGACCTTAGACAAAAAGCTGGATGCACTCGAGAAAAGGGAATCAAAGTTAAATTCGAGAGAAGCAAACTTTGAAAAGGAGAAGGAAAAAGTTGCCGAACTCCGTCAAAGTCATTTGCGTGAACTTGAGAAGATTTCCGGACTCACCTCCGAACAAGCAAAAGAATACTTATTGAAGACTGTAGAAGAAGATGTAAAACATGAGACAGCAGTTTTGGTAAAAGAATTGGAGCGTCAGGCGAAAGACGAGGCCAATAAAAAGGCAAAAGATTATGTGGTTACGGCAATTCAGAAGTGTGCTGCTGACCATGTATCTGAGACAACGATTTCTGTTGTGCCATTGCCAAGCGATGAAATGAAGGGAAGAATCATTGGTCGTGAGGGACGAAATATTCGTACTCTTGAGAATCTGACCGGTATTGATTTAATTATTGATGATACACCGGAAGCCGTTATTTTATCAGGTTTTGATCCGATTCGTCGTGAAGTTGCCAGAATTGCACTTGAAAAATTGATTGTGGACGGAAGAATTCATCCGGCCCGCATCGAAGAAATGGTTGAAAAAGCCAAAAAAGAAGTTGAAACAATGATTCGTGAAGAGGGCGAGGAAGCAGCGCTTGAAGTAGGCGTACATGGAATTCATCCAGAGCTGATTCGTCTGTTAGGTAAGATGAAATTCCGTACCAGTTATGGTCAGAATGCATTGAAGCATTCGATTGAAGTGGCACATTTGTCGGGACTTTTGGCTGGTGAGGTTGGCGTGGATGTTCGTATGGCGAAACGCGCCGGATTATTACATGATATCGGTAAATCAGTCGATCATGATATGGAAGGTTCACATATTCAGCTCGGTGCTGAGTTATGTCGTAAATTTAAAGAATCAGCCCTTGTTATTAATGCGGTAGAGGCTCATCATGGTGATGTGGAAGCAGAGAGCATGATTGCCTGCTTAGTTCAGGCGGCAGATGCAATTTCAGCAGCACGTCCTGGTGCACGTCGTGAAACATTAGAAACCTACACGAACCGATTGAAACAATTGGAAGATATTTCCAACAGCTTTAAGGGAGTTGATAAGTCTTTTGCTATTCAGGCAGGTAGAGAAGTTCGAGTGATGGTAATTCCGGATCAGATTAATGATGACGAGATGGTATTGCTTGCCCGCGATTTGTCCAAACAGATTGAGGCAGAATTACAGTATCCGGGTCAGATTAAAGTCAATGTGATTCGTGAATCCAGAGTAGTGGATTATGCTAAATAATTTATTTGTCTAATTAAAACGTAAGGAAAGTGTTGAGAACTAAGTATTTTCGACACTTTCTTTTTTTTAGGGTTTTCATTTTTTATTACTTGTGGTAAAATGCTTGCTATAAGAGAAAATTTGAGGGAAAGCAGGTAAAGGAGGATATTAGGAATGAAAAAACAGGCTTTGAATCCATACTTGCCATCTTGGGAGTATGTACCGGATGGGGAACCATATGTATTTAATGGACGAGTTTATGTGTATGGCTCACATGATTTTTACAATGGTTATGTATTTTGTATGGGGGATTACGTTTGCTGGTCTGCACCAGTGGATGATTTGGGTAACTGGAGATACGAGGGAACTATTTATCGAAAAACAGATGATCCGTTAAATCCGGATGGGAAAATGTGCTTGTATGCACCGGATGTAACAGTAGGACCGGATGGTCGATACTATCTGTATTATGTACTGGATAAAGTTTCAATCGTTTCAGTAGCCGTTTGCGATACGCCGGCTGGAAAATATGAATTTTTAGGATATGTCCATGATAAAAATGGTGTACGTCTTGGTGAGCGGGAAACGGATGAACCGCAGTTTGATCCAGGCGTATTGACAGAAGGAGATAAAACTTATTTATACACTGGAGCTTGTGCCTCGGGTGATAAATCGAGAACTGGGGCTTTTGTGACAGTATTAGGATCCGATATGTTGACGATTGAAGAAGAGCCCGTGCGGGTTGTGCCAGGATGTGAATATAGTGAAGGAACTGGATTTGAAGGCCACGCATTTTTTGAGGCTTCCTCTATCCGCAAGAGAGGAAACACATACTATTTCATTTACTCATCAGAAGTTATGCATGAACTTTGCTATGCTGTAAGCGATAACCCGGTGAGTGGATTTACGTATCAAGGCGTTATTGTCAGCAATTGTGATTTAGGAATTGATTCTTATAAAAAGGCAGACCGTCCTGTGGCTTATGGCGCAAACAATCACGGAAGTATGGTGCAGATAGGCGAGGATTGGTACATTTTTTATCATCGTCACACAAATGGTTCCTGGTATAGCAGACAAGGCTGTGCGGAACTTCTTGAGATTGATGATAAAGGGAATATTAAACAGGCCGAAATTACGTCTTGTGGCTTAAATGGAGGACCATTAAGAGGCGAGGGTGAATATCCGGCATATCTGGCATGTCATCTGTATACAGATAAAGAATCGGTTTACGTTGGGGGTGATGAATTCCCAAAAGTTATGCAGGATGGCAGAGATGGCGATGAAGAAATTGGGTATATTGGTAATATTCAAAATTCAGCTACGGCAGGATTTAAATATTTTGATATACAAGGAGTTAGGAGAATTCGCATTACAACAAGAGGATATGCAGATGGCGATATTGAGGTGCGAAATGAAATTGATGGGGAAGTGCTTGCGAAATTACACATTGTTTATACAAATGTATGGGAAGATTATGAAACGGAAATTTCAATACCGGATGGTGTACAGCCATTGTACTTTACTTTTCGTGGTCAGGGAAATGCAAGTTTGAAGAGCTTTGCACTGCTGAAAGAGGCATAAAATGAGTAAACTATTACTGGTAGAAGATGATGAGACGATTGTAGAAAATCTTTGTGTGTTTTTACAACAGGAAGGTTTTTTTGTTGAGTCAGTATTTGGACAGAAGCAGGCCATTGAACTATTAGAAGAGAAAAATTATGACCTTGTGTTGTTAGATATTTCACTTGCAGATGGCAATGGCTTTGCAATCTGTTCCTACATTAAACAGAATACAGATATACCGGTAATATTTCTTACGGCGTCCGGCGATGAATACAGTGTTGTGACAGGACTTGATATGGGGGCGGATGATTATATCAGTAAACCATTCCGCCCACGTGAACTGGTATCGAGAATTGGTGTTGTACTGCGACGCAGTGGGAAAGCCTCAGCAGTTTTGGAATCCGGCGGTATTACGATTGATACCGGAAAAGCAGTGGTAAAGCGTGAAGGTAATGAAATATTTTTATCCGCTTTAGAGTACCGGATTTTATTGATATTATTTCAAAACAAAGGGATGGTTCTTTCCAGAGAGAAGTTGTTAGAGGCAATCTGGGACGTGGCAGGTGACTTTGTGAATGACAATACGCTTACTGTTTATATTAAAAGACTTCGGGAAAAGATTGAGAAAGAACCGGCGAAACCGGAGATTATAAAAACAATACGGGGGATGGGCTATGGGGTATTTTAGAAATCCGGAAATAAAAAAAGAGGGAATTATTTGGCTGTTTGCAGTTTTGCTGACAGCCTTTTTGGGATGGTATTTGGCATCGGTGAGGGGACTTTATTTGTGCCTTTTTTGTGCAGTTATCTTTGCCGTGATACACTTTAGCTCTTCTGTTATCCGGTATCGCAAAATCGCCGGACTGGCAGATGAAGTCCAGCATTTTCTGCATGTATTTGAATACGTCGATGTAGGGGGAGAAAAGGAAGGCGAACTTGCTATTTTGCGGACAGAAATCCGGAAAATGATGAATAAATTAAATCATCAGGCAAATCTTTTGATGGAAGATAAAAAGTATCTGCTGAATTCTATTGTGGATATTTCCCACCAGATTCGAACGCCGCTCACGGCAATAAATTTAATTGTTTCGCGTTTGCGGGGAGAAAAGAATGAGGCGGACAGGCAGAGATTATTACATGAACTGGAGCAGCTCTTAGTTCATATGGACTGGCTGATTGAAGCGTTATTAAAGATGGCGAAATTGGACGCAGGAACGGTGTCTATGAAAAAAAAGACGGTTAATGTGTCGGATTTACTGAAAAAGTCGGTGCAAGATTTCTTGATTCCGATGGAGTTAAGAGAGCAGAATCTAGTTATTGACTGCACGGACATGGTTTCGCTTCGTGGTGATGAATACTGGCTTCGCGAGGCAGTTGGAAATATTGTAAAGAATTGCATGGAACATACGCCGGCCGGTGGGGAGATTTGCATTCGGGCAGCGGAAAATCATTTATATACGGAAATTACAGTTTCGGATAATGGAGCTGGAATTGACAAAGAAGATTTACCGCATATTTTCGAGCGTTTTTATAAAGGAAAAAATTCCTCCGGCAGTAGTGTAGGGATTGGTCTTGCGTTGGCGCGCATGATTGTTGTGGCACAGGAGGGGACACTTTCCGCAACGAATAGGATAAATGGCGGAGCGAAATTTGAAATTCGGTTTTATAAGGGAACGGTGTAAGTGACAAAATTGTCACTTAAGAGTCACGGCAGAGTCATTCCATCCTGCTACACTAAGGAAGAATTCGAAATAATGAGGAGGATGAATATGATTCAGGTAGAACATTTATCAAAGGTATATGGAAAAGGTGAAAATGAGGTCGTAGCACTAAATGATGTTTCTTTTTCTATAAAAAAAGGAGAATTTGTTGCAATCATCGGACCAAGCGGTTCCGGTAAATCGACACTTTTGCATATTCTCGGCGGTGTGGACCGTCCAACGAAAGGAAAAGTTTATTTCGACGGTGTCGATGTGTATCAACAGAAAGAAGACCAGTTAGCAATTTTCAGACGCAGACAGGTTGGACTTATTTATCAGTTTTACAATTTAATTCCTATTTTAAATGTTGTGGAAAATATGACACTTCCGGTTTTGATGGACGGGCGGGAAGTGAATCAGGAATTTTTGACGGAGTTGGTTGCGACACTGGGACTGGAAGGTAAGGAGAAAAAACTTCCCAATGAATTATCCGGTGGTCAGCAGCAGAGAACATCGATTGGACGGGCATTGATGACGTCGCCGCTTGTTGTACTGGCAGATGAGCCGACGGGAAACCTTGATTCCAAGAATAGTCAGGAAATTATTCAGTTACTAAAAACGTCAAATAAGAAGTACAATCAGACATTGATTGTGATTACACATGATGAAAATATCGCATTGCAGGCAGACCGAATCATCGCAATTGAAGATGGCGGGATTACAAGAGATGAGGTGATTCGGGGATGAATGTATTTCATAAATTTGCAATTAGGTCATTAAAATTAAACCGTACAAGAACGGTTGTTACGATTATTGGCATTATTTTATCGACTGCTATGCTGACGGCAGTAACAACAACGGTCAGCAGTGTGCAGCAATTTTTACTGGAAGTTACGGAGAAACAAAATGGCTGCTGGCATGGTGTTGTGTCGAATATTTCAATGAAGCAGATAGACGAGATTTCAAAAAAGAAGGAAGTAGAAAAACAGGTATCCATTCAGAATATTGGTTATGCGAAACTTCCGCACAGTAAAAATGAAACCTCTCCGTATTTATACATTGGTGGTTTGAACGGTGACTATGAAACTCTTCTCCCTTTTTATATGAAAGAGGGACGGATGCCAAAGAATGAAAATGAAATTATTCTGCCGGCTTCGTTAGAGACAAATGCAGGTGTTTCTTATCAGGTGGGAGATGTGATTTCTCTGCCAAAAGGACTTCGGGTTTTGAAAAATAAGAATCAGCTGTGGGAAGATGATTCTTATCTCAACGAAGATGATGAGACGTTTGTAGAATCAGGGAAAGCGGCATATCATGTTGTTGGCATTTATTTAAATCCGCTCTATGACCAGTCAATGTCAGCGGGCTATTATGTGTTTACGAAGGTAGCGAACGGTGGACCGGATTATGGTGGAAGTGTTTATGTGAGTTTGAAAGATGGCAGGAAGACCGCGGACTTTTTAAAGCAGATAAAACCGCAGAAAATGAAAGGGACGGTAGCAGATCCGTTGAAAGATACCAACCGTATGTATTTAATTTACAGTGGTAATGCAAGTGGTTCTGTGCTTAGAGTGTTGGGTGGACTGATGGGCATTTTAATTGCAATTATTATGTTTGGATCAATTGCTTTGATTGGAAACTCTTTTTCGATTTCAGTCAACGAGAGAAAGCGTCAGTATGGACTTTTATCCTCTATCGGAGCGACGAGAAAGCAGCTTCGACGCAATGTATTATATGAGGCGTCGGTATTGAGCGCCATTGGAATTCCAATCGGTGTTTTGGCTGGAATTGGTGGCATGTCGGTTACTTTTTACTTTGTCAGCGATCTGATGTCCAATATGTTAAATCAAGGAATTGAGGAATACGGAGAAGCACTCAGGCTTCATATGTCAGCGGCCGGATGGGCTGTTTTGCTGGCAGCAATGATTGGCTTTTTCACAGTTTTGATTTCTGCGTATCTGCCGGCGAGAAAGGCACTGCGCACTTCGGCAATCGAAGTAATACGTCAGTCACAGGATATTAAAATCCGCGCAAACAAAGTAAAAACATGGAAACTTACCGGCAAGTTATTTGGTTTAGAGGGAACACTTGCTTCCAAGAATTTCAAGAGAAACCGAAAAAAATACAGAGCAACTGTTTTTTCCTTGTTTGTCAGCGTTGTGTTATTTATTTCTGCCACTAGTTTTTGTGATTATATGTCTACAGCTATCAATACTATGATATCGACCGTAAGCTGTGATATAAGAGTCAGTGATGATTTGGCGGACGACAGTAAGGCTTTGTATGATAAATTGCGCGTGACTAAGGGCGTGACGAAATCGTCGTATTATTTTAATTTGTCGACAGAATCATCAATATCAGCCGTTGTTCCGGATTCGAGCATTTCTGAAGAATACAGAAATGGTGTCGATGGAGAGGGTGGCCAGTTAAATGAGCCTGTTGATGAAAAGGGAAATGTGGTTAAATCCAAAACGCAGCTTGTGGATAATCTAACGGTTGTGTTCATGGAAAATCAGGCATTTGACGAGTGTGTAAAGCAAAATGGCGCAAATGGGAAATTTGATGCTCTTGCATATGATGCGATGTCGAATCAGACGAGAGATGGCAAAATGTACAAGTATCCATTGTTTAACAAAATGCCAAATGAAGTGGAAGTGTGTTTCCCGAAAAAACTGCCAAAGCATTATGAAGATGTGTATGCGCGCAGAGTAGGAAAAAATGGTGAACTTGAGTGCCGGATGGAGAAGTATTTGAACGAAGAGGCAGAGCCTAATTCTGAACGTTTTGTGCCGTATAAAGAATTTTACAACACAAGAAAAATTACCATTGGAAAAACTTTGGACAAAGCACCGTTTGGTATGGAGAATGAGCTCGGATACGGACTGGTTCTTTTCATGCCGGAACGTGCGATGGCAAAAATCTGTCCGGCAGGGATTGAAAAACTAATGGTAATGCTTTACAATTCAGATAACCCGATAGAGACATCAGAGAAAATGTGTCAGGTGCTTGAAAATAATGACCGTTCCACGGGAATTTTGTATAATTATGCAAGAGAAATACAGGATGTCAGAGCGATGATGTTAGTCATCAAAATCTTTTCTTATGGATTTATTATTTTGATTTCGCTGATTTCGATTGCGAATGTGTTTAACACTATTTCGACGAATATTTTGCTGCGGCGTCGTGAATTTGCTGTGCTTCGCTCCGTTGGAATGACCAGGCACGGATTTTATAAAATGATGAATTTGGAATGTATTTTGTATGGATGCAAAGGACTATTTTTTGGATTGATTGCTTCCGTGGGAGTAACGTACCTGATTTATTTTTCACTTAGAAATCAGATGATTCTCGATTTTTACATTCCGTGGTACAGTGTTGTGATTGCCGTGTTTAGTGTGTTCTTTGTTGTGTTTTGCACGATGCTCTACGCTATGAGAAAGATTCAGAAAGATAACGTAGCAGAGACATTGAAGTCGGATGTGTTTTAGGGTTATGGAATTGGTGGCGAGTGGTATGGTAGTTGCAGTTGACCGTAATTTAGAAAACATATAAATAGGTCATCCAATTTTCGTGAATGGGTTGACTGGAATAGAAAAAAATAAATTTTAGGTCAACGAGAGAGATAAGTTAAAGTATATGACGCAGGAGGTGAGCGAAAATGGAAATGGCTTTAATTGCAGGACTTGGACCTGTTTTCGTTTTTTGCATGCTCCTGCTGGTAATTTTTCTATGTAAAAGTCAGGGGTATGAGTCTGGTCAAAAGAGAGCAGGACGTCAAGGAGAGAATTATGTCTGTGACTTAATTTGTCAAGTGCTAAAGGAAAAGGATCTGCTTTTTTCAAATGTGTCGATTGAAATTGAAGGAAAAAGGACAGAATTGGACCATATCATTGTGAATAATAGAGGGATATTTATTATTGAAGTAAAGAATTACAGTGGCAGTTTAATGGGGACGGATAATGATTATGAATGGGTGAAAACAAAGATTAGCAGTAGTGGAAATTCCTATACAAAAATCGTAAAAAATCCAATAAAGCAAGTGAACCGGCAGGTATATTTGTTGGCACAGTTTTTAAAATATTATGGTGTTGATGTTTGGGTTGAGGGATATACATTTTTTGTGCAGGGTAATTCGCCGGTGGACTGTAAACAGGTGCTGGAATCAGCACAGGACATTAACCATGTGATACATAATGGCGCAAATCGAAACTTAACGAATGCAAAAGTTCAGGAGATACAAAAGTTATTATCGTAATTTTCCCATGTCTATAAAATAAACACATTTTAATGAAAACAAAACCTATCAAAGATAATAAAACAGTTATATAATGTTAGCAAACAAAGGTTGTAAGGAGTGAAAAAATGCTATTTCAAGTGACAGCAATAATTCTTTTGCTTGTGTTTTATGGGTGTTATTTTGGAAAAATGTTTCTGCAAAAGCGGCAGGGAATCCAGACGGATCAAATAGGAAAAGGCAAAACAGGGACTGCCAAAGTGATTGAAACACTTATGAAAATTACGACAATATTAGTTCCTCTGGTAGAAGTTATATGTATTGTATTTAATCAGACCATGCTGCCCTTTGGTGCGCGAATCAAGGGCGCTTTTATTGCGGCAGTGGGGGATATTGTATTTGTAACTTCCGTTGTGACGATGAAGAATAGTTGGCGTGCTGGTGTCTCCGAAACGGACAAGACAGAGCTTATTACCAATGGCATTTATCAAATCAGCCGTAATCCTGCTTTTCTGGGATTTGATTTGGTTTACATAGGAATTCTTTTGATGTTTTTTCAATGGGGGTTATTGGTTTTGTCAGTAGCTGCCATGGTAATGTTTCATCTACAGATTGTCAAAGTTGAGGAGTTTTTCCTTCTTCAAACTTTTGGAAAAGATTATATGGATTATAAAAGAAAAGTACTACGGTATTTTGGAAGAAATTTACGATGAATAGGAGAGATGAATTATGAAGTGTTCAAAATGTGGAAAAGAAATGAGAAAAGGATATTTGTTTTGCAGCAAGGATGGAGCATTTAGTTTTGCTAATGAGGTACCGGGAGTATTTCAAAATGCGAAAAAAGCAGATGGTTTTGTGGAGGTGACGAAATTAAAACCGAATCATAGGACAAATGTGGCAGCAAACTGTTGTGAAGAATGTCGAATAATTACCATTGAGTATTAATGGATGCGCTGTTTTTGGCACACAAGGGAAAAATATGTTATAATATTTGTAATATTACACAAGGAGAATCAAAATGCTTAATCAATTACATTTGGCCATGCTTGAATTATACAAAGGCGATGCAAAAAGAATCCAGCATTTCTGCAAGGTACACAGTTATGCCAAGTTAATTGCGGAATGTGAAAAAGTAGACAAAGAAACATTATTTATTTTGGAGGCAGCAGCACTTACACACGATATCGGAATTCATTTGTGTGAAGAAAAGTACGGCGACTGCAACGAGAAGTTGCAGGAAAAAGAGGGACCGGCGATAGCTGCCAGACTGCTCGGAGAATTGGGATTTGAAAAACAAGTTTCAGAGAGAGTGCAGTATTTGATTGCACATCATCACACCTATCATAATATTGACGGTTTGGATTACCAGATTCTTGTGGAAGCCGATTTTCTTGTAAATCTTTTTGAAGACAATTTGTCAAAAGAAGCGGCGTTAAATGCATACCAAAATATTTTTAAGACAGCAACCGGCAAACGGATTTGTAAAGAGATGTTTGCTCTTTGATGAGGATAGGAAGAAAATAGATGCAATATGTTAAACTACAGGTAAACTACAAGTGCATCTGATTTTCTTTGTTTTAATGGCGGAGAGATTATTCTGCATACATTCAAGGACTTGGAAGAGGAAGTAAAGCATTTGATGGAAAAACATCAATAAGGAAAGAAAGATATTCCAATTTACTAAAAAATATGTTATAATTTGTAAAAATATAAGGAAAGAGGGTGGAAAAAATATTAGCATCTTTGGAAATGGTGATAGAGCCATTGTCACAGTATTCCGTCACGAATCAGAAATCATCTATTTTTCAAGCGATTTTGATGGAACAAATTGACAAGGAATATGCAAGTGAATTACATCTTAGTCAGTTACATCCTTACAGCCAATGCATTATATCCCAGAAAGACAAAATTACATGGCGAATTAATACATTAAACGAGGAGGCGTATAATCACATTATTGTTCCACTTATGAGCACAGAATTTTCTTCTTTTGTTGTTGAAAGGGATGATGTGAAATTTAAAATTGTGGACAAGAATTTGAGGACGAGTTCAAGACAGAACTTAATTGAGAAATATTATTTTGGAGAGTGCAGCCGCTATATTCGGATTCGTTTTGTATCACCTACTGCTTTTAAATCAAATGGTAATTATCTTTTTTGGCCGCAGTTGGATAAGATATATCGAAGTATCATGAAAAAGTATGATGCATTTTCATCAAATGAAACCTTGTATGACGAAGAAACATTGGGACAATTAGTTCAGTATTCTGAAATTATCCAGTATAACATTCGCAGTACATTGTTCCATTTGGAGGGGGCAAAGATTCCTTCCTATGTGGGGATGATTGTTGTGAAAGTGAAAGGGCCGCAGGCATTGGTAAATTTGGCAAACGTGTTGTGGCGTTACGCAGGATATTCAGGAATTGGAATAAAGGCAGCGATAGGGATGGGAGCAAATGAAATAATAGAACGGAGGGAATGATTTGACCGAACAAGAGATTAACATTGTAGTTGGCGCACTTCTTCACGATATTGGGAAGGTTTTATATCGTACCGGCGATGGGAGAAATCACAGTGTATTAGGATATGAATTTCTGAAGGAGTTGGGCGTAAATAACAAAAGTGTTTTAGATTCTGTGCATTATCATCATGGCAAGTTGTTGGCTCATGCACAGATTCCGGATGATTCGATTGCTTATATTGTTTATATTGCAGATAATATTTCTGCGGCAACGGATCGAAGAAAAAGAGAGGATGGTGGTTTTGGCTTTAATCCTCAAATCCCGATGCAGAGTGTGTTTAACATTTTGAATGGAAATAAAGAGGAGTATTTTTATAAGCCAATTTCATTAAATGATGAAAAAGTAATAAATATGCCGGTGGATGAAGAGCCTCGTTTTGATGAACAGTATTATCAAAATGTTATTCGAAATGTGAAAGACACTGTGCAAGGAATTGATTTGAATCGAGAGGAGTATATTTCTTCTCTGTTATCAGCGTTAGAGGCTTATTTGAGTTATATTCCATCGTCAACTTCAACAGGAGAACTGGTGGATATTTCTCTGTATGATCATGTAAAATTAACAGCAGCTTATGCAAGTTGTATTTATCAGTATTTGGAGGAGGCGGGGAGAACAAATTATAAACAACATTGCATGGAAGAAGCAGAGAGCTTTTATAATGAGAAAGCGTTTCGCATGTTGTCATTGGATATATCAGGAATCCAAAAGTTTATTTATACAATTCATTCTTCAGGCGCTTTGAAAATGTTGCGTTCTCGTTCTTTTTACTTGGAAATTATGATGGAACATATGGTTGATGAATTGCTGACAAGACTGAATTTGAGTCGTGCAAACCTTATTTTTTCCGGTGGTGGAAGATGTACTGTGTTGATACCTAACACGCAGACGGTGAGACAGCAGATAGATAGCCTTCGAAGTGAATGGACAGAATGGTTTACTCGTGAGTTTAATATATCTTTGTATGTTGCGATGGATTCTGTAGAGTGTTCAGCGTATGATCTGGAAAATAGTGAAGGGGGAAATTATGAAGCGGTAATTCGAGAACTTAGTGCTAGAATTTCCAAACAAAAAAATCATCGCTATTCACCAGAACAATTGCTTATGCTGAATGATTTTAGAAAACAGGAACATACAAGAGAATGTAAGGTATGCAAGTCAACAGATGTTTTGGATGATGAAGAGTTATGTCCTTTGTGCAGTAAGATTAAAAACTTTTCTACTGCTATTTTGAAAAAAGAATTTTTTACTGTGCTTGAGGATGAAGAGGGACTTTTACTTCCGGGTGGAAAAAGCTTGCACGCACAAAATGAGAAAGAATTGCGCGATGTGCAGCTTCAGAATGGATATGTCCGCACTTATGCTAAGAATAAGTATTATACGGGAGAAAAATTAGAAACTAAGATTTGGGTAGGTGACTACACGGATAATGGTACAACCGATATTTACGCGAAGCAGTCAACGGGTATCAATCGGATTGCTGTGCTGCGGGCGGATGTAGACGATTTAGGACAGACATTTGTTGCCGGTTTTGAAAAGTCGAAAAAGACTTTGTCGCGTATGGCGACTTTATCAAGGCAGATGTCCTTGTTTTTCAAATTTCATATTAACCAGATTTTGAATCAGGGGTCTTCATCTTTATTGGCAGAAGCAGGACCTAAAAAAGTGACGATTGTGTATTCTGGTGGTGATGATTTATTTCTTGTTGGTGCGTGGAATGAAGTAATTGCGTGTGCAATTGATATTCATAAAGCACTGGAGCAATATGCAATTGGAGCCTTGCATATATCTGCAGGAATTGGCGTATTCCCAGCAAAATATCCACTAAGTGTATGTGCACGTGAGGTTGAAGAACTTGAACAAAAGGCGAAGGATTATCCGGGTAAAAATGCAATATGTTTGTTTGAAGAGGGCAGTACCTACGATTGGAATACATTTATTCACTCGGTAATACAAGAAAAGTTACAGACACTTACGGATTTCTTTGATAATCAAGGCGAGCGTGGAATGGCATTTTTATACCGACTGTTGGACTTGATTCGAGATCGTGAGGAAAAAATAAATTTAGCTCGCTTTGCCTATGTCCTTGCGCGTTTGGAGCCAAAAGAGAAGGAGAAAAAAGAATCCTATCGGGAATTTTCAAAAAAAATGTATCAATGGTCAAATAACGAAAAGGATAGCAAGCAATTAATAACAGCAATCTATGTTTATGTTTATTTAAATCGGAAGGAGGATAAAGATTATGATACTGAATAAAAAAGATTATGTAGATAAGGCACAAAAAGTGATGGACAAGCTTCAAAGCGATAGACGTTTTGGCCTTACAACGACAAAGATACGTGGACTGTTAGCAATGACAATGGATATTTATAATGAGATTATGCCGTTGACAGAGGATGAATTAAGTGATGAGATAAACGGTAAAATTAATTATTTGAAGGTTCATGTTTTGTATGAAGCCGGGCGTAATCCACGGGATGTGAAAAAATTTGTGGAGGAAGCACAGATTATACCGTGTATTGATGAAATACAAGGAAGTCGGGAACGTTATATGCTTTTTAGCAATTATATGGAAGCTTTGGTTGCCTATTTTAAATTTAATGGTGGTAGAGATTAAGAAAGCGGAAAGGGGTTAGAATTATGTTTGGAAAAATTCAGATTACAGGAAAAATTGAAGTTATGACAGGTATGCATATTGGAACATCAGATGGATTTGCTGCAATTGGTGCTATTGATTCTCCGGTTATAAGAGATGCACAGACAAAGACGCCTATGCTGCCGGGAAGTACATTGAAGGGAAAATTACGTACTCTCTTGGCAAAACAGTATAATAAAGAGGTGTTTACTTATCATAAAGATGATGCTGAATGTATTGTCAATTTGTTTGGCAGTGCGGCGAAACCGGGAGAACGTGCAAAAAATAGCCGTTTGATTTTCTCTGATATGCTTATGGCAAATTATAAGGAGCTGCCGAATCAAGGAACGGAAGTTAAATTTGAAAATACAATACATCGTCTTACTGCGATGGCAATGCCGCGGCAAATTGAGCGTGTAATACGTGGGGCTCAATTTGATTTGGATATTGTTTATGATGTTGAACCGGACGCCGATGTGATAGAGGATTTTAAACTTTTGGTAGAGGGATTCAAACTTCTTCAATATGATTATTTAGGCGGTCATGGTACAAGAGGATATGGAAAAGTTCGTTTAGAAAACTTGTGTGCCGATGCCGTTGCAGGTGATGTAGATTGTGATGTGGTGGATGAATGTAATCGTATTTTAAGTGTCTTTGGTGATTAAGGGAGGCGTGTTATGAAATATTATATGTTTCGGCTTTCGTTTCCGTATGGTGTTCATTTTGGTGATGGCAACTTGGATAGCAGCAATATGACTTTTCATGCTGATACTCTTTTTTCCGCTTTATTTATTGAGGCAGTAAAAAGTGGTGAGCAGGTGGCACAACAATTATTGGAAAATACGAAAAAAGGAAATGTTGTTTTGTCTGATGCATTTCCATACATAGGAGACACCTATTATTTGCCAAAACCGTTGGTATACATACAAAGAAACGAGGATGTCGGCAATTCGGTATTGAAGAAGAAGGCAAAAAAGTTAAATTATGTGCCGGTAGATAAGATGGAGGAGTATTTGCAGGGAGAGCTTGATATAAAAAAGGAGGGTGATAAATTCGCATGCCTTGGGAGTGGGCAAGTTAAGGCATCGGTTGCTATTAAAGGACTAGAGGATACAGAGCCTTATTATGTTGGAACATATTCATATGCAGAAGATAATGGGTTATATTTTTTTGCCGGATTAGAAGAAGAATTTGAAGATGCATTTTTAGATTTATTGGATATGTTATCTTTTTCCGGTATAGGGGGAAAGCGCTCGTCTGGATATGGACGATTCGAGGTGATGAAGATGGTGCCGGTGCCGAAAGAAAGATTTGCAACAACTTCTTCGGATAAGGGGTATATGCTTCTTTCTGCTTCACTGCCAAAAGCAGAGGAAATGGCTCAGGCATTAGAAAATGCGGAGTATTTGGTAGAGAAAAGAAGTGGTTTTGTACAATCGCAGTCGTTTTTGGTGGCGAGAAAAAAATCGGAGCAATATTTTTTGAAAGCCGGTTCCCGTTTTATGCATCCCTTTGAAGGAGATATATATGAGGTGAGTGTTGGTGGAGAACATCCGGTTTACCGTTATGGGAAAGCCATGTTTTGGGCGCTCTAGAAAGGGAGGTTGAGGATGAGTAGTTTTTTACAACATTATAAGTTGGTTCTTCATACAGAAGGTCCGGTCTTTGTTGGTTCTGGAAAAGAACTTGATAAAAAAGAATATTTACTAGACCGATATAAGAAGGAAATTCTTGTTTTTGACATAGGGAAAATGTGTCAGGGACTTGAGCGGATGCATTTGGGCAGGAAGTTTGAAAATTATTTATTAGGAAATGATAAAACTGATGGAAAGGAAGGATTGTATCAATGGTTTAAAAATAATAGGGTAAGTGCTAAAGACTATTTGCCATGGAAAAAATATCGGTTGTCTTGCGGAGATTTTTTGCTCGACAAGAAAGAAATTAATGTGTTTGAATGTATTAAGGATTCTTATAATAATCCGTATATTCCTGGTTCATCTTTAAAAGGAATGCTTAGGACAATTTTGCTTTCTTATATGGCTCATAATGCGGAAGAATGTGAAAAATGGGGATGGCATATTAATGGAGCAATGAGGGAATATAAAGGACCTAATAAATTTCTCAAGGAACAAATTGGAGAAATTGAAACGAGTATTTTTCATACGATTCAAAGGAGAGATGAGAGGGGTAAACCGGTAAAAAATATGAATGCAGTGAATGACATGATGTCGGGATTTGTTGTGAGTGATAGTGAGCCATTATCTATAGAGGATTTGGTTTTATGTCAAAAAGCAGATGAAAATTTGGATGGAAAGTCACATAACATTAATATGTTGAGGGAATCGATACGACCAGGAGTGGATATTTGTTTCTCACTGACAATTGATTCACAAATTTGCTCCATAACGAAACAAAACATTATGGATGCGGTTGCATATTTTTCGGATCAATACTATAATAATTATCTATCCAAGTTTAAGTCGACAGATTATCCGGGGGATTCTTCTGTTTGGCTTGGCGGAGGAAGTGGTTTTCATACAAAGACAATTATCAATTCGCTGTTTGAGGAGAAGCAAGCGCTTTCTGCTACAACTTCGATTTTGTCAAAGAAAAAGGATTCAAAGAACAGGAGAGATGCTGAACTGGGTGTTTCGCCACACATTTTGAAGTGCACCGAGTTTGAGGGAAAAAGGTATCAATTTGGACAGTGTCGAATGGAAATTGATTAATGTTTTTCCAAGCATACCGAAAATACGTTGATACATGGTGTTTGTTAGGAGAGTGACCAATGAAAATAATACCTATTTTCTTTTACCACGAAAAGTGGGCTGTAATTATGCGAAAATTCGTGTATAGCCCAGACGGGGTAGAGAAGATGGGTCCCCTTCGTGGGGACGGAAACCATACAATCCGCTTTCGGTAACAAAGTTTGTTTCCCGTAGAGAAGATGGGTCCCCTTCGTGGGGACGGAAACAGCGTTTCGGCTAACTGTAAATATATTCTGCTTTGTAGAGAAGATGGGTCCCCTTCGTGGGGACGGAAACTCTTTTCTGTTTAATTTATTTTGCATTTCCTGTCTTGGTAGAGAAGATGGGTCCCCTTCGTGGGGACGGAAACCGGCGTGCCCTTTCTTTTTTTGATTGATTTATTTTTGTAGAGAAGATGGGTCCCCTTCGTGGGGACGGAAACGCTGGATATACAGATATAGAGGAGGGGGTATTGTAGAGAAGATGGGTCCCCTTCGTGGGGACGGAAACTATCATGTGTAATATTTATTACTTTACAATCAGTAGTAGAGAAGATGGGTCCCCTTCGTGGGGACGGAAACTACTGGTTGCAAACGTAATAACCCTTTTCCTCTAGTAGAGAAGATGGGTCCCCTTCGTGGGGACGGAAACTGTAGGTTTATCGTTAATTGTAATTTCTCTGTCAAGTAGAGAAGATGGGTCCCCTTCGTGGGGACGGAAACTGAGCGCAAATAGTCTTTTGTTGTTGCCGTATGGTGTAGAGAAGATGGGTCCCCTTCGTGGGGACGGAAACTCAGTAATATGTCTCTGTCGGAAAGCGTCTCTTCCGTAGAGAAGATGGGTCCCCTTCGTGGGGACGGAAACTCGACATATTTTGCAATGTGCGAGCCTTGATAGTGTAGAGAAGATGGGTCCCCTTCGTGGGGACGGAAACAATGTCTTTGGTAACCTTATGTCTACATCTTTTTGGTAGAGAAGATGGGTCCCCTTCGTGGGGACGGAAACGAACGAACCGCCACCAATCAAAAAAGAAAGGTACCGTAGAGAAGATGGGTCCCCTTCGTGGGGACGGAAACACTGTTTGATTTTGTCGTAAAGCAAACTAACATCTCGTAGAGAAGATGGGTCCCCTTCGTGGGGACGGAAACGCATAGGCTTTTTCTGTTTTGTTTTCTTCTGCCATGTAGAGAAGATGGGTCCCCTTCGTGGGGACGGAAACCATGTCGCCGAATAATTTCACATGTTTCATCTGACGTAGAGAAGATGGGTCCCCTTCGTGGGGACGGAAACCAAGGCACTTTATTTTGTCCGCATCCTTGCACGCGTAGAGAAGATGGGTCCCCTTCGTGGGGACGGAAACTGGAAAGATTCTTGCGGTTGGTGCAATGCCGTTATCCGTAGAGAAGATGGGTCCCCTTCGTGGGGACGGAAACCTTCGTTTTTGTTTGTGTACTGATACATAATAATTGTAGAGAAGATGGGTCCCCTTCGTGGGGACGGAAACTCATATTTCACTTCGCCGGTGCAGTTATCCCATCCACCGTAGAGAAGATGGGTCCCCTTCGTGGGGACGGAAACTATCCGTGTGTCGCAAAAGCGGAGATTCCGAAACAAAAGGTAGTGACTTACTAAAAAAAGCGGTTGAAAACGGTGGAGATAGATTAGATACTTTTGGACCTGTTTTGTTTAATTTTTATATCAAAAATGGGTTTGAGCCGGTAAGCTATACACCATTTGACGAAAAATACGCTCTAGAAGGTTGGAAAAAAGAGTTAGATAAGCCTGAACCAGTTATATTCTACAAGCACACAGGAAAAAAAGTAACAATATCCTATGATGAGTTTATGAATAAGGCGAAGCCTTACACCGGGGATGATGGATATCAAAATGCAAAAGATGCTAGAGATTATGACATGAAACGATAGGAGGTATGACTATGAAAAATCAATTGCCAACATTTGAAGAATTTAGAAGTGAAACAAAAAAGAAATTAAAAGCTTCACTTTCAAACCTGAATGATAAGAAACTTGAAAAGTTCATGGATTCAGAAGTTGATGAAATCAGAGAATCATATGAACGAAACAAAAGAGAGTTTGAAGATGGCGAGATAAACATAGACCAGTTTATGATTAGCGGAACGAGTTCTCTCGCTTATGCACTTGATATGATGTACTGACAAAAGTAGAGAAGATGTGTCCCCTTCGAGGGGACGGAACCCTGGGGGCGCTGATTTTTACAGTTACATGGTGATTTTGTAGAGAAGATGGACCCCTTGAGGGGACGAATAAAATTGCTTATGCAATATAGAACAAAAAACACTTGTAATTAGGGTGCAAATTGATTGATTGTATGTTACACTTATTATAAATTCTGTTAAAACGGTAGAATATTTGCTTGAGAAAGATACACAGGATGCAAAAAGTAATTATTCACAGTTAATGATGATGGTGGAATAGCAAATGCTTTTTGTAAATTCAACTTCAGGGGAATCATCTTGTTTTGTGGCAGCATTTTTATTGGTAAAGAGTATCATAATATAATTTACTATTAATAGTGATTTTCATAATGGTAATTCTGTGGGAGGTAGTATTCTTTGTGAGTTTTTTAGTACGCACAATTATGGGATTGGAGGTACAGTGTTATGGGGTATTTATTTGTTACGGAATCTTCGGCAAAAGTGTCTTTTGAAGAGAACACTTTTAGTGTGAAGAAAAAGGATGGGGCTATCACTAAGATACCGGCAGAAACATTGGAAAGTATCAACTTTTTTGGAAATCCACAAATGACAACACAGTGTATGCAGCAATGTATGAAAAGAGGAATTCCGGTTTCGTTTTATTCAAAAGGCGGTCAGTATTTTGGTCGGTTAGAATCTACCGGTCATGTAAATGTTGAACGTCAGCGAAGGCAGTGTGAATTATTTCATAAGCCGTTCGCATTAGAATTTAGTAAGAAAATTGTCAGGGCAAAAATACATAACCAAATTGTTGTGTTGGACCGATATGGAAGAAGTCGGCAGATGAATGTGCAAGAAGCTACGCAAAATATGAAAATTTTAGAGAGAAAGGTTTTTACGTGTACGTCGATAGATCAAATTATGGGGTATGAAGGAGCGGCAGCAAGATATTATTTTTCTACACTTGGGCGGTTGGTAGAGTCAGACTTTAGGTTTGAAAAAAGAAGCCGACGGCCACCGAAGGATGCGTTTAATTCAATGCTTAGTTTAGGATATTCCATGCTTATGAATGAGATATATGGGAAACTGGAAAACAGAGGATTAAATCCGTATTTTGGTTTTATGCATCAAGATAGGGAAAAACATCCAACGTTAGCGAGTGATTTAATGGAAGAGTGGCGTGCGGTCATTGTGGACGCAGTTGTTATGAATTTGATTAATGGTCATGAGATAAAAATAGAACAATTTAACTATGACACTTATGGCAATGGTGTTTTTTTGAATCGTGATGCTATGAAAATATTTATTAATAAAATGGAAAAGCGCATGGGGACAGATAATTCTTATTTAAAACATATCGAGTATCGTGTTTCCTTCCGCAGGTCTTTAGAATTGCAGATTGATTCTTTAATTCATGCTATGCAGGAAGAGGACATGGCTTTGTACCAGCCGGTAAGAATACGGTGAAAAGCGGAAGGAGTGTGCAAATATGGAAGATTATTTTTTCTCAACAGTAGAAGAAAATACACAGGAGAAAAAGGCATATGTTTTAATTATTTACGATATTGTTGACAATGCAAAAAGAGTTCGTCTGGCAAAATTTTTGCAGGGCTATGGCTTTCGTGTACAAAAGTCAGCATTTGAAGCATTAATTTCTTTTTCGTTGTACAATAAACTTCTTCGGGAAATTGGTGTTTATGTTGACGAGGAAGATAGTATTCGGATTTACAAAATTGTTGGACAAGGTCAGGTAACAATACTTGGCAAAAATGAAAAAGTACAAAATGGCGATTGTATTATTATATAAGGAGAGATAGGATTATGGCTAAAATATTATTTTCACCGATTGGCGGTTCAGACCCGATAAGAAATTTTCGAGACGGTTCCATGTTACATATATGCAGATATTATCTGCCGGATAAGGTGATTCTTTATTTGACGGGAGAGATGTATCAACACCATCTTCAGGACAACCGTTATGTTTATTGTTTGGAGGAATTATCGAAGAAAATATCGCATCCTTTTGATATTGAAATTATTACTAGAGATGAGCTGAAAGAAGTGCAGGATTATGAATATTTCTATGATGATTTTCGGACATGTATAGGTCAGATTACTTCACAAATGAATTCGGAGGATGAATTGTTTTTGAATGTATCATCCGGAACACCAGCGATGAAAAATGCACTTATTATATTGGCAACGTTAGCTGAATTTTCCTTTAAACCAATTCAAGTATCAACGCCTTTAAAAAGAAGTAATTATATGGATGAAAACGTCCGTAAGTACGAGGTGGAAGAACAGTGGCTGTTAGATGAGGATAACGAGGAGAACGCAGATGTTACTTCACGCTGTGAAGAGGTAAAGTCATTAAATCTCATTAAACTGTTAAAAACCAATATTTTAGAAAAACATTTAATGGCGTATGATTATCCGGCGGCGTATGAGGTGGCAAAAGATTTGGAAAATCATATTTCGGAAAAAGCCTTGTTAATGATTGAACAAGCGAATGCCAGAGTACAGTTAAATACAAGAAAAGTAAATGAATTGGCAAAACAAATTAAGTATCAGCCGATGCCTGTCAAAAATCAGGATAATTGTGATTTGCTAGAGTTCATATTATTATTGGAAATTAAGGTTATTCGTAAAGAATATGCGGATTTTATTCGTGCGATTACTCCCGCAGTGTTTGAATTGTTTTGTCGGACATTATTACGTCAGTGCCATATTAATATTATGGAGTACTGCAATGAAAAGGAAAATGGCATCAGATGGAATATGTCCAAGTTAGAAGGCACAGAAGTTGGGGCTGTCCTAGAGGAGGAATATAGCAAACGAGGTGGCTTTCGAGGAGGAATTGTATATTCTTCACATTTGAAAGTAATCATTATGCATTTTTCCAATAATGAAAAAATCAATGCGCTAGTTGACAGTCTTCGTTATGCGGAAGAGAAAGCAAGAAATAAAGCAGCGCATACAATTGTTTCAATTACAAATGAAAGAGTAGTCAGTTGGACAAAATGTACGGCAGAAGAATTAATAAAAAAAATACAGCAATTGGCATTGTTTGCCGGTGTTGCAGAGGAACAATCGGTGTGGAACTCTTATGTAGATATGAACCAGTCAATTCTTGAAGAAATTAAAGGTGAAAATATATTTTGATTTTGATATGTGCCAATTTTTAGTTGACAGAGTATTAAAAATTTTCGTAATGAAGAAGAACTGATTTTCTTCTTCATTACGAAAATTAAAAAACGTCAGACGTTTGGAATAAACCAACATCCATAAACTTATTTCCCCTTTGACCTACAAAAAATAGTTCTAAAAATTAGTCTTACAAGCGGACCACAGTAGAACATCTGATAGCAGATTGCCATTGGAAAATTCATTCCCCATGTCTGAATCCATGTTCCAAATGTTTTTGTGTCCTTGAATAAAATGGTTGCAGCAAGACTCATAATCGGGCACATAATGCAGCAGATACAAATTGAAATTGCGTAGGTAATAAACTGTGGTCTGTCATTCGGGCGCATAACAGTAAATGCCAATATCTTTGCAATTTTCCCAATGACGAAAAATTCTAAAACAAATGCGATTGGTACCATAATCGGCAATTCGTGAAGAGCAGCAAGAAAAGTCTCTCCTGACACGCCTCCGGTATTTAAGGCTACGTTGTAGACCACCATTCCATACACCATAATTGTGGCCATGATAATTGTAAATATAACATCTTGAAATTTGTTTTTTGGCATAAAAAAATCCTCCTGTTTGATAACTAAAATTTTATGTGTTGTTCGTTATCATCCCGGAGGATTGTGCGTTTCCAATAAAAACCATATAATGCTGTGAAATTATAACATATTATCTCTAAATATGTAATACCCAAAATTAATAATAATCAAATTTTTGTGCTAATTGAGTCAGATCAACCCCACAATTTTCTTTTATTTTGTTCAAAAACGCCGGTATGTCCACACCATAAAGATAATGCGTCAATGTCATTCCATCTGTATTCTTCTTATTACCATATAACCAAAAATACTTCTCCATTCCATCTTTACCATTGATTTTGTCTCTGTCCTTTTGTGCGGCTTCCATCATTTTTTCTCCTGTCGTTCGCAGTTTTTGCAACGATTGTTTCTGATCCTTTGCTACTGCTTTTTGTGATAGCTCCGCCAAAAACAGCCGGTCTTTCCCCGCCAACACATCAATTTTTAAGGTTGGATATTTCTCATCCTTTGTCAACGATAATTTGAAAGTATATGTCACAGAAGAATCTGCTGCTTTCAGAGATATGTCTTCGCGATATTCTTTTTTCGTATCGTTTCGCACGATCGTAACCGAATAGTCGACATTATCCACCATGAGCTCTATTACACGTCCACGAATCGTATCTGACTCATCCACATATAATTTCATTTTCTTCCATACCATGCTGTACTTGTTGGTCATAAATTCACCGGTATGATACACAATATCATACTCCGTACATGCATCAGTAATTCCTTTCGGCTTCACATCCTCTCTGCTCTTCGTGACAGTCTGTCCTTTTTGCCAAAACATGCCAAGCCACTTTTGCATCTCACTTTTGAACGTAACTTCCGTCCCCATCGGTACAAACAAGGCTTCGGTCAATTCCGTCTCCAACATAAGATAATCTTCTTTTAGTTCCGATATCTGCAAACAGCTAACCCCACCATTGTCTCCCACATCACGCTTCTGTGTTCCATCATGAAAAGCATTAAAATGTACTGCCTTTTGGTCATTTAATAACACTGTCCCCTGTCCGGTCACCGTGTCTTTATCCATCTGAATATCAGACTGTACCGTGACCTTTTGCAAGCCACTTTTCCTTAATAATGCTTTCCATGCATCGCCAAGTGTAATCTGCGTTGTTAGTCCCAGTCCTTCACTGCTCCTGTCTTTCCAATCTGTCTTCCAGTCACAAAGCTGTTGAATTTCTTCATCCAGCGTTCTCTTCTCCAATTGTTGAACATACTCCGTTGGCGGAAGCTTCTTTTGCTGTTCCTGCTTTTTATAATAGATCACGCCACCTGTCCCCAATGCCAAAACAACAATAATACAAATAGCTGCCACAAACCATTTCTTTCTGCTCTGTTTCATAATCCCTCACTCCTTTTACCATAAAACAATATGCTGTTATCTATACAACCATCGGCCGCATCAATATAATTAAAAGCACTCTTCTCGTACTTTTTCACACCACCATCACATCTCCACTCTGAAATAGCACTTTTTAGAAAACTTCCTCTGCCTAGTTTTCGTAAATTTTTCGGTAAAACAACCTTTTCTAAATAATAATTGCCTCGGAAGGATAAAGGTGCCGTCTTGCGAACTGTATCCGGTACAACAAAGGTACTGCCCTTCTTACTCATCGGATAACAGATAAGTGTTGTCATTTTCTTATTGTATAACACACCATTTTGCGACCTGTACTTTGGATTAATCGAAGAAACACGAATATTTGTAATGTAGATTTGTGCCCCAAATGCCCCTTCTTCAATTTTCGTCACACTTACCGGAATATAAAGTTCCTTTATCTGTATATCACCAAACATATTGGCTGTAATGGTAGTAAATCCTTCTGGCAATTCCACATATAACTTCTCGTACGCATCGTCTCGTTCTCTGGCAAGATCCATACACCAACTAAGCCCGTAATCATCTGATAGTCCTTTACCTATCAGTCTTACACCATAGGTTTAAAACTACCATATGTAAAATACTTTGAATGCCTTATTTTACGTATTCCCCTTCTCTTATCTCCTAGGTCAAGCATAACATATCCGTTATCAAAAATAAAGCACAATCTTTCCTTTTCCCCTGTCATTTTATATCCGTTTATGGTATCCTTATTGTGGGGTTATTTTTTACCGAATGTTGATGGGAACGTTCGTGTTATTACAAGAAAAAGGAGATTTTAAATGAAACAAATTGGCTTTGATAATGATAAATACTTATCCATGCAGTCTGCACATATTAGAGAGCGCATTTCTCAATTTGGCGATAAGCTGTACTTAGAGTTTGGCGGCAAATTATTTGACGATTATCATGCATCACGCGTACTTCCGGGCTTTGCACCGGACAGTAAATTACAAATGCTTTTACAACTTGCCGATCAGGCTGAAATGATCATTTCGATCAATGCATCAGATATTGAGCGTAACAAGATCAGACATGATCTCGGAATTACCTACGATCAGGATGTATTACGTCTGATCGATGTATATCAAAAGAAAGGACTTTATGTCAGCAGCGTAGTTATCACCCGTTACGCCGGACAGCCATCCGCAAATCTGTTTCAAAAAAAATTAGAATCCATCGGTATCCAGGTTTATCACCACTATACTATCGATGGATATCCAAACAATATCGACAAGATCGTAAGTGATGACGGCTATGGCAAAAACGATTATATTAAAACAACCAGACCGCTTGTCATTGTTACTGCACCGGGACCGGGAAGCGGAAAGATGGCAACCTGCCTTTCTCAGCTATACCATGAAAACAAAAACGGTATCAAGGCCGGTTATGCAAAGTTTGAGACATTCCCAATTTGGAATATTCCTTTGAAGCATCCGGTCAATTTAGCCTATGAGGCCGCAACTGCTGATCTGAATGATGTTAATATGATCGACCCATTTCATTTGGAAGCATATGGTGAAACTACGGTAAATTATAACCGCGACATTGAAATTTATCCGGTGCTCGCCGCCATGTTTGAACGCATCTATGGATACTGTCCATACAAGTCTCCAACAGATATGGGCGTCAATATGGCAGGCAACTGTATTATTGATGACGAAGTCTGTAAGGAGGCGTCGAAGCAGGAGATCATTCGCCGCTATTATCAGTCGCTCAACCGCTATATCAAAGATGAGGCATCGGGTGACGAAATATACAAACAGGAACTCATCATGAAGCAGGCTAAAATATCCGTAAACGATCGTGCTGTTGTTCCGATTGCTAACGAGCGGGCTAAGCAAAAAGGATCGGCTGCTGCAGCAATGGAACTGCCGGATGGAACCATCGTAACCGGTTCTACTTCTGATCTGCTCGGTCCGGCGTCCGCTGTACTGTTAAATGCGATCAAAGTATTAGGAAAGATTGATGATAATGAACATCTGATATCCCCTTCCTTTATTGAACCGATCCAGCACCTTAAGACCGGTTATCTTGGCAGCAAAAATCCACGCCTGCATACCGATGAAGTACTTATTGCGCTTTCAATGTGCGCTGTATCGGATCCGAAAGCCAAACTGGCATTAGAACAGCTCCCAAAATTGTCCGGATGTCAGCTTCATGTTTCCGCGATCTTGTCATCGATCGATATCAACACTTTCAAAAAGCTTGGCATTGAATTAACCAATGAAGCCGTTTATGAGGGTGCTGCTACAACAGAAACGGAATGATCGTATTCCCGCATGCTATAATAAAAAGTTTCCTATAAAATAAAAAACAGCGTTTTCAAATTTTTTGAAAACGCTGTTTTTCATTTCTTATGTTTTCTATCACACGAAGATCATTCATTCCCCGTATTCTTTTTCATGGCTATCTCAACAACTTTACTGGTATACTCTGCCTTGTCTAAGCTTAGCAGTTCCCTTGCCTGCGACTCACTGACGCCATACTCAGATTGTAACAGAGATACGATCTGTTCTTTGCAGCCATCTACCTCGTCCTCGATCTCAAGCTGTTTGGCAGTCTCTAAATTTGCATCATATCTCTGCAAACCACGGATCAGCGCATTTAAGGCATCTGGATAATAATTCATAGCATCATAATTTTGATAAGAATCCAATGCTCTCTGTACCTGCATCACTGTTCGAATCTTATTATAGGTATCCGGATCTTTTTCTTTCACCTTCGTTCCTAACACCTCTTGGTATGCCTGCTCGTACTTACCCATCTCAAAGTATTTCATGGCCTGCTTCTTTGAACTGGAGTAACCATGTATGTTTGTGCCAGCAATCTCCACTACCAGAAAAGTAACGGTCAAGATAGCAATGATCGCAACACCAACTTTATTGAGCTTGCCGGTAACTTCATATTTTTCAGCTTCTGCCTCTTCTTCCTGCTGTGCTTTTTGCTCAGCCTTTTTGGCTTCTTTTTCCGCTTTTTTTGCAGCTTTTTCTTCCGCTTTTGCTGCTTTCTTCGCTTCTTTTTCTGCTTTTTTTGCTTCCTTTGCCTGCTCTTTTTCTGCCTTTTTCTGTTCTGCCAACTCCGCTTTTTCCGCAGCTTTTTGTTCTTCCTCTTCCTGTGCTTTTCGTTCTTCCTCGGCAATCTCATCGTTAATCACATTACCAAAGACACGCTGAAACAATCCTTTCTGATCTGTTGGCTCCTCTTCCGGATGTTCCTCCGGTGCCGCAATATCTAGCAGATCATCAATAGACACATCCTGTGATTCCGAATCAGCACCAAGCATATCAAAAATATCTGCTGCCTCAGCATCCTGATCTTCTACCAGTTCATCCTTTGATGCCGTCTCCTGCTGCAACGATCCAGTCATATCCAGATCATCCAACAATCCATCTAACATCATATTTAATGCCTGATCATCGGTCGAAGATTCTGATTTTCCGTCATTCATTAACGCTGCCGTCTCTGCTGAATCTCCGCCACTTACATCGTCAGAATACAAATTGATATTATCTAATAATTCACTGGTATTAATCGTCGCACTATCACCAGCCGGCTGTGAGATCTCTTCAGTACCTCCGTCGTCGATCGGTGCTGGAATCTCTTCAGAAGCTTCCGCAACCGACATTGGAATCTCTTCGGAAACTTCCTCCTCTACCGGCATTGGAATCTCTTCAGAAACTTTCTCCTCTACCGGCATTGGAATCTCTTCAGAAACTTCCTCCTCTACCGGCTCTACCGGCATTGGAATCTCTTCAGAAACTTCCTTCTCTACCGACATTGGAATCTCTTCGGAAACCTCCTCTGCCGGCATCGGTGCATCCTCAGACTGCTCATCTGACTTAAACTCCTCTATCCCTTCCAGATTTTCCAAATCTTCTATGTCCACAAAATCCGCCAAGGAACCCATATCCGCGAAATCAGCCGCATTCAGATCTTCTAATTCTTTGTCTTCTCCTGACATTACCGCAACCTCTTTTCTTCCTTATTGATGGTCCGTTACTCCGATCAAGTTATCTAATGCAGCAACCAACTGTCCAATCTCCGGTTTTGACAACTGGGCATCAGCTCCGAGCGACTCCCCTTTACGACGCATCTCTTCGTTGATCAACGAGGAAAAGATGACGACTGGAATATGGCAAAACTGATCAGACTCTTTGATCAATTTTGTCAAATGGTGTCCATCCATCTGCGGCATCTCAATATCTGTGATCACACAGGATACTTTCTCGTCCAAATTTCCCGACTTATAATAGTCGCATAACCGATCCCAACATTCCTGACCATTGTTTGTTGCCGTTACGTTTACATATCCGGCCTCAGACAAGCAGTTGACGATCATCTTGCTAAGCAAAATAGAATCTTCTGCAATCAAGATCGGTGTATCGTTTCGTTTTCTTCCCGTCAAATGATCGACAGAAGAGGCCTTCAATCCGGTTTCCGGATTAATTCCGGCAACAATCTCCTCAAAATCCAGTATAATAATCAGCTTACCATCAATCTTAACGATGCCTGTCGCCATGCTGTTATCACCACTATTCACCGTAGAATCCGGTTTCAAAATTTCTTTCCAGGAAATGCGATGAATTCCTGCAACTCCGTGTACATGAAATGCAGTATGCAACCCATTAAAGCCCGTTACGATATACATATCTCCCGCCGTATCTGCTTTCTTAGGCAGATTCATAACCACTGCCAGATCAATAATAGAAAGGATCTCATCTCTCGGCATAAATATCCCCTCTACTCTGGGATCTGCATTTGGCACCGGTGTTGGCACCTGATATGGCAAAATTTCCCGCACTTTCGCAACATTGATTCCATAGCTGTTGCCACCAACGGTAAATTCCAAAATCTCTAATTCATTTGTTCCACTTTCCAATAAAATACCTGTATCCATGCTCGCGCCTCCTATTTGATAGCTATTTCTGCCTGTTTGTCATCCCGTACAGCTACCAGTGATACATCTGACAAGTTAATTTCCTGATCCACCTCAAACACCAAAACTCCCTGTCTGTTATCTCCAGCCTTGATCTTCTGCTGAAAATATTGCAATTCGCCATTCGCAACTGTATGCTGTAGAAGTCCCACCTGTTTTCCCTCTGACCGCAGGTAAAAATCCGGTTTGTTTTTATGTAAGTCAACCTTTGCATTCGTATTCCCAGTATTTTTGATCCGAAAATATAATACAAGCAGTTTCTTACCCTTTCCGACTTTACAATACGCATAATCTGCACCGAGCGAAGATTTCAATTTTGCTGACACAAAGTCTACAGAAACCCCAGGAATTCCATACAATTTCGTTAAAGGAACTGTTATAACTTCTGCCTCTCCGTCCTTTCCGGCCGCAGCCTGCCCCGGTTCAGCACTCTGCACTGCTGCAGTTTCTGTCGGTGCCGGCGCAGGAGTAACGATCGGCGTTGGAGTTGGAGTCGGATTTAAAATACTACGGTCATAATCCAAACCATATGCATATTTACTGTCATGTTTTAACAACTCTCCTGCCATATATTCCGATGCTTTGCCGGCATCCAGCTTTGATAAATCAGGAACACTCGTGCTGCATCCGGTCAATGCACACGCGGCAGTGAGTACAGTTGCTATAATTCTCTTTTTCATCCTGCACTACCTCTTTTTATTGCGGGCATTTCATACGATTTTGCCCATACATTCATTATCTTTATACTACCATATTACCGCTATATCAGTCAATCGTCTTACAATCGAGTTCAAACCAAAATTCTACACCATTCTCATGATTGATCACTCCACATTTCTGATTCATAGAATCCATGATCGCTTTGACAATCGACAGCCCAATTCCGTTGCCTCCATAGGCTCTGGTACGCGCCTTATCCACCTTATAAAACTTGATCCATATCTTATCAAGGTCTTCCTCCGGTATCGTCTTACCGGTATTGAATACAGAAATGCGCTCAACATCGCCTCTCCGCTCCATTGTTACTCGTATAACCCTTTCACCATCCACATGATTAACTGCATTGCTGATATAGTTTGTAATAACCTCTTCGATCATATACTCATCTGCCCACACATAAACCGGATCCGTTTCATAAAATAAGATCTCTGCATCCTTTTGTTCTGCCAGCAAAGTTGCGGAATTAACCGAAGAACGAAGTACCTGTACAATATCAAAACGTTCAAAATGCACTTGATCACTGCCGAACTCGATCTGATTCAGTGTCAAAAGTTTTTTAACCATTTTATTCATTTTATTTGCTTCATCAATAATGACTTCGCAATAAAACTCCCGGCTCTCCTGATCATCGTTGATATTGTCCTGCAACCCCTCCGCATATCCTTGTATCAATGCGATTGGGGTTTTTAATTCATGCGATACATTCGACAAAAACTCCTTACGCATCTCATCAATCTGTATTTTATTTTGAATATCTTTTTGTAATTCGTTGTTCGCTGATTTTAATTCCAAAATGGTATTTTCTAACTTATCCGAAAGAGCATTAATACTGTGCCCTAATAAGCCGATCTCGTCTTTTGTGTGTACCGGATAACGTACATCAAAATCAAGATTTGCCATCTGATTAGCAATATCTGCAATCTTTAAAATTGGTTTTGCAAAACTATTGCTGACCACGATCATCAGCAGCATACTGACAACAACAGCTCCAACCGCCACATACCCAAGAAAATGATTAAAGATCGCCACACTCTCAGTCATGCTTTGATAATTCGTCCGCATATAGACAAACTGTCCGGACTTTAACTGACCAAACAATTCAATATACTCCGACCCTATTCGATCATCCATTATCTTATAAACTGAATAATTTTCGGATTCCGTAATCTTTTTTTTGGAATCACCACGTTCGCCAACACTGCCACCCCTTTCCAGCCCGAGCACATATTCCCTCGTCTTCTCTTCGACTGTCTTGCTCTGCCGTTCAGAAATGGTATCCGAAGATGGATAATCAAACGAATACATAATATTACCCAAAAAATTAGTCAGCTCAAACAGATAAATGCTATAGGAATGGTTTGCAGACATAATATCAATCTCACGTACACTTTTGTCGGACAATTGGCCATTCTTACTAAGCTGCGGCTGATCCTTCTGCGTTATCGTGTTGACCGAATTGTACGAATCCACCAGCATGGAAACCTTTTTGTGCTGGTAATATCCCGGCAGCAATGCATAATTTAACATCCAAAAGGCGCATAATGTAAAACCCAAGATCAAAAGCATCGTTATCATTAATTTTGTGCGGATCGACATGCCACGCACGTTACAATTTTCACGCTTTCTCATACTTCAAATTTATACCCCATTCCCCAGATTGTTTTGATATATTCGCCCTTGTCACCTAATTTGCTGCGCAATTTTTTTACATGCGTATCGATCGTTCGTGCATCCCCAAAATAATCATAATTCCACACATTGTTCAATATACGTTCCCTCGATAATGCAACGCCTTGATTGTCCATAAAATAGGTCAACAGTTCAAATTCTTTATAGCTGAGTTCTACCAGTTCTCCATTGATCCGCACCTCATGTGCAGCCCGATTCAGACTGATTCCTCCCGCTTCCATCACATCATCTTCAAGTGCATTAGTTCTCCGCAAGATTGCCTCTACACGTGCCACTAATATCTTCGGGCTAAACGGTTTCGAAATATATTCATCAACACCAAGATCAAATCCGAGTAACTCATCTTTCTCATCACTCTTGGCTGTCAACATAATGATCGGCACCTGTGAATACTGACGGATTTCCCGACAAACTTCCCAACCATCCATCTTCGGCATCATCACATCAAGGATGATCAGCGCAATGTCTTTGTTCGCAAAAAATACGTCAACCGCCTGTTCACCATCCTCTGCTTCCAGTACGACAAATCCCTGTTTATTTAAGAAATCTTTGACAAGTTTACGCATACGCTGCTCATCGTCCACCACTAAGATTTTCAATTGTTCCATAGCTTTCACCAACCCTTTCTCATTATTCTATTTAATAAGAAGTCAATGAATATGCTCATTGACTTCTAAAATAAGTATATAAAATAATTATGAATAATCTGTGATAAGATCACTTATTTTTTAGTGCGTTTTCCCGCTCATCCAACTGTTTTTCTTTCTGTTCCAATTGATCCTGCCACTGCTCATATTCATCTACTAATTCTTCCCGCATTTCTTCTTTATAATTTGTAAAATACGTAAACACAGAATATCTGGTCTTAAATGTCACTAACAACATTCCCAAAATAATGATCAACAAAACGGTTATGACCATGTTTTTGATCGTTTTACCAGTCACTGCATCTTCATATGCTTTCTTATATCGTTTGAGCTGTCGCTCTATTTCTGTCTTGCCTGTCACACCAGAATCCGTTGCGCCCGATCCTTTACGTTGTTTATCAGAAGCGGCCTGTTCTGACACTGCAACCGGAATAGGCGCAAGTGTGTCTTCTCCTACGATACCTGACTGCAGGATCTCAGTACGAATTTCCTGTAAAAACTGCAGTCCGATAACTGTACAAAACGCATGCTTTTCGACGGATCGATTGTACACCTTTAGCAGTTCCTTTGGTTTCCCGGAACGGATTGTTTCCTTGAGATAGGAAATTGTTTCTTTCTCCTTGTGTGCCCGTTCAAATTCACGTTTTGTCAGGAATTGATATCCGTCCAAACAATATAACGTATTCTTCATGCCATTCCCCATTTCTGTTATTTTGAAAACGTTGCATGCTTTGCGATCCATTTCTGTACAGCACTACTCAACGCATTATCCTTTAAGCTTTCTCGATTCTTCTTCTCATATTCTGCTTCAGAATCATATTTTTCAGTGTTATACTGATATTCCTCTGCCACCAGGTCTTTATATTCCTTGTCCGAATAATTAATCCCCTCTGCTTTTGCAATTGCTTCAACGACCAATTTTTCTTTGACAGCCTGCTTCGCCTGTTCGTCCAACTCATTTTTGACAAAGTCTTCTTCATTTTCGCTGCCCCAGGACTGAAAAATTTCGTCATGGCTCATACCGTACATATCCGCCATATCATAATACCCCTGCAGCACTTCCTGCTTGGCATCCTCTAATAATTCCTCCGGATATTTTTTTACTTTTGCATTTTCAAGAACTTCTGTCCATGCAAAATCCTGCTTATTATTCTCATTTTCTTTTGCTAGCTCCGTGCGAATATCAGCTTCATACTCTTTTGCTGTCTTAAAATCCGAAATCGACTGCACAAATTTATCATTCCATGTCGGTACGATTTCATCTCCACAGATATATTTTACCGTAGCCTTAAAGGTAACTTCCTTACCGTCAATGGTATCATCTCCATAAGTTCCCTTTGGAATATTGATCTTAAAAGTGATCTGCTTGCCGGTCGTGGCTCCTACAAAAGCACTTTCAAACCCTTTTACAAATTGGTCAGATCCAAGCTCTATAACCTCTTCTCCGCAAGTATCATCTACCTTTTTGCCATCAATATAGCCATTAAATTTAGCGTATATTTTGTCATCTTCCTGTACGGTGCCCTTTTTCTGTTCATACGTGACATTATCCTGTATCAGACCGTCTATCTCCTGCTGTACATCGTCATCAGTAACCGCTAAAGATACTTTAATTCCTTTATAATCACCAAGACGCACGCATTTGTTTGCATCATAGTCAGCCCCGGTATTCTCCTGTGTTATCTTGCTCCAAGGCTGCTTTTGTACGAGTAATGTGCCACCGACTCCCAAAGCAATCCCAAGAATAAGCATTCCACCGGCAATTGCCGTCCACTTTTTGCCAATCTTCTTATTATAAGAAGATATTTGACTTGATGCAGGCTGCTGTGTATTATCGACATCTGACATTGCCTGACACGGTGTTTCCGGAATTTGTTGTTCAAACCATTCAAGCATATCTGCCGTAGTGCGTACTACATAATCTGCACCAGCCTCTTCTAATTCTCCGGTTTCCGCATAACCATAATAAACACCTAAAGAACGGATACCACAGGATTTTGCTCCAATGACATCGTATTTACGATCACCAACCATTAATACTGTACCCTTATCCTGCTCAGTTACATTTAATCTACGCAGTGCTTCTTCTACAACAGCCTGTTTGGAACCACGATCCCCATTCAACGTATCTCCAGCAATCACATCAAAATATTCTTTAAGATGAAAGTGTTCCAAAATACGTTCTGTATATTCTTCCGGTTTTGAAGTTGCTACCGCTATTTTTACCTGCGTTTTTTTCAAATATTTTAAAACAGCTTCAAACCCTTCATACACATATGCCTCAAACAGACCTTCCGACTGATAACGCTCCCGGTACTTTGCCGTAGCAGTCTTCGCCTCTTCTTCCGTTAAATCGGTATACTCACGGAATCCAACCACCAACGGAGGTCCGACAAATTTGCGCAGAGTCTGTTCTGCCGGTATCTCGCGCCCCATCTGTTCTAACGCATATCGGATACAATTCATGATCCCCTCTCCGGAGTTCGTAATTGTTCCATCTAAATCAAATAAAATATATTTCCACATAAAATTCTATTACTATCCTTTCCTATAAATTCTTATTTACTCAAACCTACCATAACTCAACATTTCACACAACCACATATTACTTATTATGTCAGCAATGAATATACTATTTTGCAGCCAATACATTAAATTGTTCTGCTATCAGAGAACTAAGATAATTGCCACAGAACGCAATGTTTTTACGTGATTTCTTATTTTGTTAAGTCTCTGATGTATACATGCCTGAAAGAATGTCTGAGATGTCCCGGTTTAGCAAGGTATCATCCATTTTTGGACGGGACGC
>ERZ826613.1011-NODE-1011-length-36823-cov-4.128400_pt1 | contig 36823 bp, 25 predicted proteins | sample MGYA00519925_ERZ826613 | MGnify/ENA primary metagenome ERZ826613 (study PRJEB31778, sample SAMEA3449236) | human gut metagenome | biome: human gut; feature: human-associated habitat; material: faeces | place: United Kingdom | collected 2010/2012 ... | reverse complement strand
AAGAGGTAAGATAACGCCCTCTGCAAAAAAGGTTACGTTATCTTACCTCAACAAAGTTGGTTCCCGTATATCCGTCATCAACATAGAACTTGGTATCGGTCAGTCCCTTTTCTTTTGCTTTTTGCAAGAGCAGATTCTTTTGATTCACGATGGAATTGCTTTCACCGTCCATTCCGTCGTCACGGGACAACCGGCAATAAAGCGCCGTTATCCCGATTTTGTCTTTTTTAGTTTTTGGCTGCATTGTTTTCCTCCTTTCCGGCAGCCGTACAATCATATTCAGTGTCTATTATATTATCTGCATCGACAGACGGCAAATCTGCGAAATCGCTTGTGAGATAATTCCCGATACGGTTATTCAACAAGGTGTTTTCTCTTGGATTTTTGTAATCAGGCTTTTGAAATCTCGACTCAACTACATATCTCACTTCGTTAATGACATACTCTCGAGGGGTACTGCCGAATCCAACAATAAACTTATCCATAAGCACACTCCTTATCTTGCGTCGCGGTTATGCTGACGTTCGTAGTCCTGTTTTACGAGCTTAAGGAGATATGCCTGCATTTCAGCCGGTGTCATAGATGACGGCACATATTTGCAAATATCGTCCATCGGGATTTTCAGCTTTTCCACCTGATTGGGTTTAACCTCTGCCATAATTTCAGCTACGGTATCATAGTCAAGCTTACCTTCTTCAAAAGCGGCGCGCATACGGCGAGCTTGTGCGTGGGACGGAAAGCTTTCCGTTTCATCAATGCGGTCAATGACATCTCTTTGTGCTTCTTCATTTAGAAAAGACAATTCATAAGCCGGGAGCATTTTCATCTTGCCGTTATCTACAAACTCTTGAAGTTCAGGAACGAGATAGGTTAAACGAATTAGGCGTTGAACGGTTTTATAGTTATCTCCGCTTTCTGCGCCGATTTTTGCCGTTGTCCTATTATCATCCGACTTCGGGACATTTTGTCCCAAAGCTTTACCTTGGTGCTTAATCGCATCAAGCTTCATTCTATATGACCGCGCCTTTTCCATAAGGGACAGATTTTCACGCTGACAGTTTGAATCTACCATTAAAATCGTGGCTTGGTCTCGGTCAATAAAATGAACAATTGCCGGAATTTCTTTTATTTCAAGAAGCTCGGCGGCGTGTACTCTGCGGTGTCCCGATATGATTTCGTATTCGTCAGGCTTGTCCTCAAACGGACGAACGATAATGCGGTTTAGAAATCCGTACTCTTTTATGCTTTCAACAAACTCCGTCATTGACTCATCATCAAGCACCTTGTAGGGGTGATCCTCAAAGGGGTGAAGCTTTTCAAGCTTAATGTTCATAAGCTTCGGTTTGGGTTCTTTTACTACCTTTTCGGCAGACGTTTTCATATCTTTCATAAGTTCCTTTCTCCTAATTTTAATTTCTTTTTGTCTGCCGTCTCTGTTGTAGAAAATTGTGCATATAAAAATATGATTGAAACGGCAGCATAGTTTGTTTGTCTCATAATTACTGCCTTTCAATGTTGTTACTTGCGGTTTTCTCCGTAGTGTGCGTCTGCGAATAATCCTTTGAAAGTGATTTCGCAATCGCAGTCATTAAGTTCCTTTGAAAACCTGTGATATTTGTGCTTGGTTTTTTCGGACAAATTGTTGTGACCGAGCCAAATGTGATCGACATTGGTTTGAAGCCTTAAAAGCAGCCTCGTGATTTTATGAAAGATCTCGGGTGGTTTTTCATTAACAATCATATCGTTTATAAGCCAATACAAAACAGTTTTTTCGGACGCTCGGCACAGCGTACTGAGCCTTAAAAAATTGTTTTTTTCGGATTTTGTCATCCGAACGTGGACATAGTGCTTTCCGTTTCTCAAGTGTTCATCTCCTTTGACTTTTCAATTTCAATGTCAAGCTTTTCGGTCAGCTCATCAGATAATTCTTTTGCTGTTTTGACTGCTTCTTTGCAGAGGTGATTAAAATGCGGCTCATCCAATGTTCCGATTTGATTCAGAACAATTAAGTGGTGGTTTATTTCATCGCTGATAAATTTAAGTCGGTTATAATAGCTCTCATAATCAATGTTAGGCGTGTGTACAAGCTTACAATTTGCAATGATATGACGGATATATTCCGAGCGATTCATACCGAGCCTTTTAGCTTTACGGTCGATTTGCTTTAACTCCTTATCTGTCAACCAAAACTTAATTCTCTCTGTTCTTTTTTCAATAATTACCATCCTTTCTTTTCGGGGTTTTAGGGGGCGCGGAAAGCTACCCCCTAACAAGTGTGTTTGCGGTGTGTGCACCCAAACGCGATGCTTGCTAAACCGGTGCCTCGCAGCGCGGCATTTCTGACAGAATGCTTTTTGCTTTCTAATTAAGCTCCAATGTCCTCAAAGGCATTACCTCCTTTCCGAAAAAATTGCCGTTTTACCTGATGGCTTTTTTTATCCCCGCCCGGAATTTCACCGCACAGTCGCTTCGCTCTGTCTGCTTTCCGCATACATCGTGGCAAAGTCATATCTCCATTCAGCCGGTCATTCAATTTTCAAGGTGCAGTGGACAAACCCCTCACTAAACGTCAAAAATTAAAGAAAATATGCATAGTTCACGGGAAAATATTTTGATTTAATTTTGGGGCTGTCGCTTTTGTGTGTTTTCTGCTCTCTATATTGGATTGCTGAAAAAACATCGGAAAATTAACCCCTTGCCATCAATTTTTCTTGATAAATTTTTCGGGTGTAACTCCGATGCGCTATTAGCAGCATGTGAACATATACCATGCTTTTTTTCCAAATTCCCTCATTTATTAAGTGGCAGAAAATAATTTGTGTTGAGCCAAATATTTTAAAAAAACGCATAAAAAATCCCTTTCGCGCTATGGCACGAAAGGGAGCATATGATATTGCAGTTTGGCTTTAGAAAATAAACAAGCGCTGGATGAAAGCAAAACAGAGATTCATTTCTGCTTTTCATACAGCGCTTAAATGGATTCGTTAGTTCGCTTCTATTTTGATAGTATTTGTTGTTATTGACAATGTAAACTAATCCATTTCAATCAAACGCTTTTCATCTAACTCAGATTTCCAGCGTTTGTTCCAAACTTTGGTGAATTGACCTTTGTCATGCGGATCATCTTCCCATAGTTGTTCTTTAATATGATCATATATTTTGTAATCGCCCAGCAATTCCATATTATCTTCACGGCAAACAAGTTTTCTAAATAGTTTGCTATCATTCAATGAAGAGAATTTCCCAAATGACATATAATATGATTTCTTTTCTTCCGGCGTCAAAGAGTCGATATAACTAAAGAATCTTTCGTGTTGCTTTGCCTGATATGCTGGTGTTATATGTGCCATATCAAATTCTGAAAAATCCGCTTGCTGCTGAAAGCGTTCAAGAAAATCCAAATCCCTTGACATAATGTTGAACAATTCATTGGAATCCTTATACACATCCAAATATTCATCAAATGGAATTGTATCGACAATCTTCAAAGAGCCAATTCGCAATGTGCTTGCAATAATATAATTGACGTAATTGTTTGAATCAAATAATTCATCACATAACTTTTCAGACAAATCACAAGTTATATAATGTTTATCGAGCCATTCAGTTGATACATCAGTAAACTCATCAAACAATTTTATAAGTTCGGGATATTCGTCGTCATCGGTAATTCGTTCTTCTAAATCAGGAATAAAGCAATTAACAGATTTGAGAAATTCAATTATTTCATTGCTATCTGGGAAGGATAACACATCGCTTATAAGACTGAATATTTCATTCCTTTGATTGAAATCCAACTGTTTAAAGCCAAGCTTAGCAAAATCCAACATATTCACAAGCTCAGGTTTCACACTACTATCTAAACTGTCTTCATTATTATTGTCAAACAATGTTAAAAGCAAAAGCATCAACTCATCTTGATTATATGATTTCAAGTGAATTGTTGTAACTTGTTCAAAGTTATTATCATCAATTCTACTCACATCAATTAATGATATAGCCTTCTCTGCATCCCCATCATTGACATATTCATTCTCTGTCATCAACGGGTATGGCGTGTGATATAAACCCAAGTACGCACTTATGCCCCTTATAAGATATGCTTCTGTTCTAATGCGCACAATAAGGTCTGGGTATTTTGCATTTATTACTTCGCAGTCATCTATTATCTGTTCTGCACTCGATTCAAAAATATCAACACACGCCAATCTACCTTGATTAGCATAATGCGACAAAGGTGTAGCCAGCAGACTCTTATTTACCATTATTGATAACAACTCATCTGATAAACCGTTTGATAAGCATTTTTGATTGAGGCAAGACAAGTATTCATCTGACAATTTGGCTGGATTAAATGCATTGATATAATCAGCCAGCGATGTATCTTCGATATTTTGGTATATAACCTCAAATGTTTCATCATCGAGATAGTGATTTATCTCTAAAAATTTAAAAGCGTCATCCGAAATTTCTTCTCCAAAAATATTAGAATACAGCCTAAATATATTCAAAGCTTTATCAAAAGTGCTTTTATCTTTCTCTATTAGTGAAGAGAATAAAAGCAAATTGACAATGTAATCGTAGGTTTCTGCGGACAATTTATTTGTATTTATCAATTGGATAGAAACCAATTGATTGTCAATAATATCAACTTCATCAGATGTTATAATCGGAATGTTATCACCGATAAACACATTTGAGAAATTAAGAATCTCATTTGCAAAGGCTAAAATTAATTTCTTTCTGAATTTTAAAAAGCTATCATCGGTGTTAATTCCGATGAGCGTAGAACATATGCTATCTATAAAATATTGGCGCTGGGGATCAGACAAAAGCAATACTCGCTTCCATGTGTCAATGTCCTTATTTTCAGAATCAGGTTTCTCTATACAGAACCTTTTGAATGCATAAAATAATTTTTCTGAATTTATTTTTGCTGACTTAGTAAACAGAATGTCATTTTCCAACAATACACGCGGAAATGATGAACTGACAGATATTGCTTGCTCCACAGTCGTATTGTTACCGGTTTCAAATGCCTGATTCACCGCATCTGACAGCCCGGAATAATCGCTTCTTTGATTAGGGAACAAAATATAGTCGCATATTTCTCTTTCGGCTGTTGTTTTTATGTGACTTCCTTTTGGGTATGTATAAAAGTACATTCTAAAATCGTCATCAAAAATTCCAGCAAAAATAAGCATACAAAGTTCAGTTTTAAATTTTTCAGAAAAGGCTTCGCCTTCAAATGTAGCATTGAATTCTTGTATTAATTGCTTATCATCATTTTCGCTTGATTCATTAATAATAGGCATACTCTTCTTGATAAATTCCGCAAAGTGCACTTCATTTTTTATCAAGCGATAATAATCATCAGGGAATGCACTTTCAAGATATGCTACAGCTGTACACGCTTGAAAATCAGCCGCAGAATTGCCTGCATATGACTTGTTGACAAGAGAAACCATAATTGCAATTGCCTGATTAAGTCGTTCCTTTAGATCTCTCAGCGTCAAATTACTTCCGCGCTTAATCCATTTAAAGGCATCCGGCAAATGCTCATCAATATTTTCTCCAATTAGTTTTTCCAACGCTTGCTTTTTATTGTCGTTACCTTTGATTAATTGCAGCAGTATAGAGTCATAATCGTCAAAATGAATCGGTTTTAAATAAAGTGTTGTATCAAAGATTTTAGAAAATACATTAATATTTTCTCCATCTTGATCTCCCCTTAACAAATTTGATTCCGGCATGACGGATACAATAAATACAAACTTTGATTTTTTATCGCATATTGAGTCCTGAAACCTATATAATTCTTTCAGAAAGCTAACGACAACTTCCTTACTGCCGATTCTATCTAAATCGTCAATGAAAACCAATTGCTTTTTTCTTTTAGATGAACATATTTCATTAGCAATAATTCTATAAATATCAAATATATCGTTGATTTCCGGAGATTTGGTATTTGTCATTTTCCAATGAGAAAAAGCAACACTTATATCTTTAATTCCGAAAATTGCAAAAACAGCTGAAACAAGAATAAAAATAGGAGAAAGAAGCTTAAACCAAGAAGAAACTACATAGCACCAATCAGGTAAATGCTGCATTATTCCAGTTCCGCTTACGCCAGCTATTTTATAAAGCACAAAGCAAATCGCTGAAAGGATAAAGTACTTAAATAATCTTTTGAAATGATTGGATGCAAAAGAAATTATACCGTAGTTTTTACTCAGCAGCTTATTTACGTAGCTGCCCAGTTTTCCATCATGTCCGTTTGCGAGTTGAAACAAAAAGGATTTTGTTAAATCGGACACCTGATTATTATTTTGAGAGTTGTTTGATTCCGACAATGAATCCCACATGTTTATTTTAATAGGCTCCGGGTATCCCGCTTTAACATACTTGTCTTTAAGCATTTCTGTTATGCTTGATTTACCGGTTCCGTAATCAGCAATAACACCAATCATAGATGCCTCGCCGTCATCTATGGCGCAACTTATCATTTCCACTTGGTCCAAAAAGCCTATTACATCATCTTTTGCTGATTTTATAGGGTTATTTACAAACACTATCGGTTTTACTGTATTATTAGACTTATTCATTTCCTGCATTCTATCATCCCCATTCCATCTATGTGTATAATAACTGAAACACAATCTTATTGATATCGTTTATGTATAATCTTCATTCCGACGATTATAGCAGCTCCGGTAGAAAACAAAAATCCACTTTATTTATACTCATTCTCTTACAAGCGTTCCATTTTTGTGAAAATTGCTATCAAAAATAGAGTAGTCTCGAATTATGATATTCTATGAGTTCTTTTGATGGCATAAAGCGCATAGGTAATGTGATTTTTTGTCCTTCGTATTTCCCGAAGAATTCTTTAAACGCATCAGTTGAATACATATCTTTTGCTTGCCTCGATATAAGAATACGAAAATCTGTATCAATAGTTATAATTCCATTATCAAACGCTTTATGATGAAGCGCATTTAAGCAAAGTCCATTTATGGGATTAGTACGTTCTGTTAATGGATCACTGTCTTTCCATGATTTGATATGGCTTGCTTGCAACAGTTGTGGAATGGTAATTCCAGTAATGCAACATGTGTTGTCATACGCTGAGAGTACAGTGTTTCGGAAAAAAGCTTGTCCCTTTCGTGCTTTGGATATGGTTGAAATATCTTCGCCGGTTGGAATTTCAATTTCCTCCTTCGGAAGGAGAATTGAAGTGTCTGATAAAGTCCTTTCTGCTTCTAAATATAACTCTTCCATATCTTGGTGAAACTCATCCCAGATTTCTTTGTCAAGCTTGCCGCCGTGAGCAAGCCCGGATATTCCTCGTTTGGAGAGTTCAGGGTCAAATCTACCAAAATTACACATTTTCATAGCTAATGCGGATGGAGTTCTCCCAATACGACTTGCCAAATTTACAACTTGAGAATTTGTTTTATTAATTCGTCCGAACGGGATCTTGCAATATAATGCCAAAGCAAGAATAGTTTCTTCTCTTGTCCAATTGTTTCGAGGCATATAACCCCTCCCTAAACGAATTTTTTTAGTTGCTCTGCAATTCTTCTTATTACAGGCACACAAACTGAATTGCCAATCTGTTTATATGCGTCATTTAATGTGATGGTATGCGGAAAATGAAAGCTTGAGGGAAATCCTTGAAAGTCAAGACACTCTTGAACCGTGAGCCTTCGTATTCCGTAATCATCTAACACCAAATGAACCTGGTTTTCTCTTATTCCCATAGATGCAGTAAGCGTAGGACACATATAGTTTTGAGTTAACTTTATACTGTCGTGATAAACCCGATAAATAGAGTCTTTACTCTTTACAAACTGTTTTGCGTATTTATAAAACGAATCATCCGTACCGTAATAATAAGCATTGTGCTTTTTTATATTACGCTTTAAGATATCCTCAATTGTGATTTTCAAATCAATCGGATTGGGAAATTTAAAGCAGTCACATTCCTCTTGCTCTCTAAATGCAACCATATATATTCGATCCCTTATTTGCGGTACGCCTCCGTATTCCGAAGCCCTCAACACTTTGTAGCGAATAACATAACCAATTTCAGATAATGCGTTGTGAATAGCATTGAATGTCTTTCCGCCATCATGCTCCATAAGATTAGGTACATTCTCAAGAAAAACAAATCGGGGTTTACTCCACATAATAAACCTTTGTATTTCAAAGAAAGCACTGCCCCGAGGATCAGAAAAACCTCGCTGCTTTCCTGCAACGGAAAATGATTGACACGGAAATCCGGCAGTAATTATATCAACTTTCGGCAGTGATTTTAGATCAACATTATGTATGTCACATTCAAGCAAATCCGTGCCATCAAAATTGTTTCTATATGTTCTGCAGCAGGCAGCATCCTTTTCTATTGCCCATTTAATATCAAAACCAGCTTGCCTAAAAGCAATATCTATTCCGCCTATACCTGCAAACAAGCTCCCTATAGTCATTTCCAAGCACAATTTATAGTGAGAATTGTCGCCGGCATCCCCATAAACTGAATATCAAATTTCAGGCTCGGCTCTACTTTAGAACTTGCATTGTGAATTCTAAAGCTCAATTCCCATCCATTATTCAAATACATTTCAATGGTATTTTTACTATCTGTTTTGAAACGCATTGCAACCAATTCTGTGGGCAATTGTACTATCGGAACAGAAATTGCCGATACTTTAACCTGGCTCGGCTGATTTAATGTTCCATGAACATTAAACGAATGAATTAGTGTCAATCGCTTACTGTCTTGACTAACAACCTTATAATAGTCGCTGATGCCAATTAAGTATTCAACCATTTTGCGCGGCATCTTCGGATCAATTGTATACGCCCGATTTACTTCATCAATAAATGCTTTCAGCAAAGGGACATACACTGTATCGTCTTTATCTACTATTTCCGGCCATTTAGTTTTATTCACTTTTTCTGCCTTCAAACGTTCAAAAATCGGAGTAACATCGTCCCAATAGTGGGTTGAGCACGGTATGTCAAACCATTCTTTGCCGAAATCTAATTTATGGCTTAATCTGCTATGCTTTATAGCTTCATGATTGTGCTTTATACTAAGACCAATTTCCCAATCAATATCGTTCCTTTTTATCACAATATCTCTGACATCTCCGGCTATTCCCGAGTCATCCTTTTGCGGTTCAAGGAGCAAAATATCGTTATCATCCTCAAGCATACGCGGCTCTAATTCTAAGACAGCATCAACCGCTGCTTCAGCTGATGCCGAAAGAAGCTCTTTCATCTCCTCTGGCATCACATCCCATGCTCTTTTGTTTGCTTCAAGACTTGAGTTGGATACCACTACGGTCTTTCTGATTTGGCTTATAGTTTGATTTAAGGCGTTTATCCAAGCAAATTCATATGCTCGCCCTTGGTCATTACTATTTGTACTCATTTTTCTCACCCTTGATTTAACCTTAGATTCATAGTTCTCGTCAATCCCTATTACCTTATCGCCATTACCATTAAGAAAAAGCTTAATCGCAACCGCTATTTCATATGCAAGGTTTACGGGAACTGCATTACCAATCATTTTATAGGCATTATTTGTGTCATCATATATGAACTTGAAGGAATCAGGAAATCCCTGCACTCTGGCGATTTCGCGAATAGTCATTCTGCGATATAAAGCTTCTTTTCCTTCGACAAAACGACAGTCGTTTTTACCCACCTTATTCATTTTAGGAGCTTGTGGGTGCAGCTGACACTGACGCCCTGAAGCTTGAACAGTAAACGCCTGCTCATCCCATGATTTTACACGATTTCTGCTCATAAATATCGGGGAAAACGCACCGGTAAAATACTCGTTGTTATTTATCGCATTAGGATTATGGTGATTCTTTTCACCTGATGGAACGGCAGTATATTGAAGATCCCAAATAATATTTCTAAGCGTAATTTTCTTAGAATCGTCCTCTGTCGAGCCTTTAGGAAATTTGAATTTGATTTTCAAATTTTTTCGAAAACCAATATAGAACACTCTTTTTCGTTCTTCTGCCACTCCGTAATCTTTTGCGTTTACCATTGTAAGAGATACATCATATCCGGCATCACCAAAGAGTTTTAAGATGTTTTGCACGGCTTCATCATGTCTATTGGCAAGCATACCGCTGACATTTTCGGCTAAAAAGAATTTAGGACGAAATACCTTGAGTATCCTGATATAATCAAAGAACAATTGTCCTCTTGCGTCCTCAATTCCTTTAAGAGAGCCAGCCTCAGACCAAGACTGACATGGCGGACCGCCAATAATTCCATCAACCTCTCCATTTATATAAGGCGCAATATCAGCCTTAGTTATTTGCCGAACATCGCCCTCAATAAGATGTGTTTTCGGGTGATTAACCTTAAATGTTTCATATATTGTTGGATCAAATTCATTTGCAACCGGGATATCAAACCCTGCTTTTTCAAAGCCAAGATCAAGACCGCCGCAACCACTAAACAAACTGATAATATTCATCGTGTCTTAACTCCCTTTGAAGCTGATGTGATGTTTTCATTTGATTTCATCCACGCATCAACCTCGCTGATTTTGAATTTCCACGTCCTGCCTATCTTAACGCCCGGCATACCGCGTTTTTCTATCCACGCTAAAGTCGTATCGCGGGTAATACCGAGATATTCGGAAATTTCATTCATAGAATACCAGCGTTCAATTTGTTTTTGTTCCATATAGTTCCTCGCTCTCGGAAAATGTGTGCAATCATACGAGATTAGTATATCATACAAAAGCCATTTAGGCAATAGGCTGATACCGAAATTTACCGAATTTCAAAAGATATTGCCGACTTCAGGCGAAAATCTCCGCATATTATCCGTATACCAATGAACTGATAAAACTCTTAATTGAAATACTTGTATTACTTTTCAGCGTAGTTATATATAACCAAAAAAAAGAAAAGCAAGACCGAAGTCCTGCTTACTTTAAATTATATATTAGTTCTGTGTTTACAACATTCATAACCCTCGCTCTGATATTATTCATTCGTCCAACCCACTCGAGCTGATTATTGGACTTAAGCTGTTCTGTGACACCTTCAAACTCGGCAAATGCTCTCATCATTTTATCAAACATTTCAGAAGCATCTTGGTCAATATCGCGGAGATATTTTTCAAGCGTACCGTTCATTCGCATAACGTTGATAACCGTCGGACTATTCTTCTTTAGGTAATTGTAATGCCTTTGTCCCAAAACGCCAATGCTATAAATAAATTCATCTTTCATATTCTCACCCTCACTTTCTTTGATGGTGCTTCAATAATTTTAATTAGCAGTTCATCTAAATCCGCGATTTCTTTACCTTGCTCAAGGTACACATTCCTTGCGGCATTGATGCAACTGACAAGCAGTCGGTGCTCAAAATCATCAAGAGTTACTTTGTGCTCTACATCTTTTATTTTCATAGCAAAATCCTCCTTTGCAAGTACATTGTACCGCAAAAGAGGACTTTTTGAAAATGTGCGTTTGAAACTGAATATGATTGTACGTCCCGGCATTGTTATTAAATCCCTTATGAACATCCGCACCATACAGAGTGTTGTTATAGTAGCCGAGAGGTTATTTGTAACAACACTCTGTTTTTTTGTTTTGTTTCGCTTATGCTGCTGCATTGGCAGCTTTTTCTGTTCGTTATTATAATTTGTCTGCAGCTTCGCAAAAATGTAATGAAGAACGTTCTTTTTGTTTGTCTATACCCTTATTTCAATTTCTGTACGGAGAGGTAAATTATCCCCTGAACCTATATAAATTTCAACCTTACCGTTTTCAAGCTCATACCTGTTATTGCAAGAAAAAATCCTTAGCTCGTCATAGCCCAATGTAAACGTTACGGTTTGCTCACTGTGGGGGGCAATGTAGATCTTTTTAAAGCTCTTTAATTCTTTAACCCTGCGGCGGATAGAATTGCCCTTTCCGTGAATATAAAGCTGAACTGCCTCTTTGCCGCCGATATCCGATACATTTCTGATTACCGCTTTTACTTCAAACAAACAAGCGCCCTTTTCGGTAACCTCCATTGAAACGTATTCAAAATCAGAATATGAAAGTCCGTAACCGAAAGGATATAAAACTCTTTTATTATTATCGCCATATGTATTAACTACCCAATCATCAGAAACCGACGACTGTGCGCTTGTGATGCGGTTGTAATATGCCGGCAGGCAGGTGGGTGCATACGGAACAGATATTGAAAGCTTACCGGACGGATTAACCTTACCCATTAAAATGTCCGACAAAGCACGGCCTCCCTCTTCACCCGGATACCACGCTGTAAGCACAGCGTCGGCAATTTCGCTTACTCTTGTTATATCGTAAGGTCTGCCCGCAATAAGCAAAGCTATGATCGGCTTGCCGGTTCTCTTGAGAGTCTCTATCAATTCAAGCTGATTGCCGGGTAATGAAATATCCGAAATATCCATACCCTCTCCGCAGTCAAGGAATTTTTTTGCCTTAATTGCCGCCCCGTTATTAAAATCGTAGGTAAGATTTGAGTTATTTTTCGCCGTACTTCCGCCTATTGTTACAATTATAACATCGGATCCTTCGCAAAGCCTTAAAGCATTATCAAAATCCTCTGTATCGCCCGTAAAGCTCCACCCCTTTGTAAATCCCGACAAATTGAGCGTTTCCTTAAAGACATCCTTAATAGCCCTTGCCTGATCGTCTACAAAGGGTGTATAGTCGCCTAACTGATAGTAAATATCAGCCGCATGCTCGCCTATCAGGGCAACCCTTTTATTATTGTCTATAGGTAATATGCCGTTATTTTTAAGTAATACGACAGATTCCGCCGCCATATCATAAGCCAGCTTTTTCTGTATTCCGCTTTCAATAAATACCGAAAGCGAGTCGTCCTCTTTAATATAGGGATTATCAAAAAGTCCTAATTCGCATTTCTTTTCAAGTATTCTCGTTACCGACTCGTCAATAAGCTTTATATCCGCAAGCCCTTCTTCTGCCGCAGCCTCAAGCTTTAAATAAGCGCCTGCGTCGGCAAGGCTTAAATCAATGCCTGCCTTTAAAACATTGGCAGCTCCCGTTACAGGGTCCTGCCCCATTTGTTCAATTACTCTCGGAACAGCCCAACCGTCGGAAAGGGTTATCCCCTTAAATCCCATTTGTTTTCTTAAAACTTCCCTTAGAAGATAGGAATTGATATGGCACGGCACACCGTCAACCGTGTTGTATGCCGCCATAATTATATCTGCACCGGCTTTTACAGCCTTTTCGGTCGGAGGTAAATGAATATCGTGAAGCTCCCTTATTCCGACATTGACCTCCTCTGTATTCATACCGCCGAAGCAATCCCCTGCCGCGCAGTAATGCTTACAGCAAATAAGCGCATTGTTTTTCTTGAAGCCCTCAACGCCGGCTTTGGCAAATTCGGAAATCAAATAAGGATCTTCGGAAAAAAGCTCCTCCGTTCTGCCCCAGCGAGGGTCGCGGGCAACATCAAGCATAGTAACAAATCCGATATGATTTGCCGAAAGCTCAATTTCTTTACCTATGGTATCCATCATTTCGGAATAAAGTCCGGGATTAAAGGAAGAGCCAATGCATAAATTTGTGGGAAAAACCGTACTGCCCAAAGCATGAACGCCATGGTTTGCTTCCACCTCAACAAGAACGGGAATTTTCACTCTTGCATTGTCGAGTATGAACTTTTGCATCATATTGGCAAATTTAACTCTGTGGCGGGGCTCGATACCCGTCCCCCAATTATGCTGTGTAAAGCCGTCGGCACGTAAAAAGTTGCTGATAGCGCCCATTGCGCCGTAATTGCTTATAAAATTTTTAAATTCGTCTTTTAAAGCAAATTCTTCACCGTTTCTTTCAAAACAGCGATAGCCCGCCACCGTTTGAGACATTTGGGCAAGCTTTTCTCGCAGCGTCATTTCCTTTAAAAGCCCTTTAATTTGTTGAGTGTAATTATTCATATTTTTTAATTTATATTGTACTTTGTTCCTTAATATAATCATCAAGATATTTCAAATTTATATAAGGCTTTACCGTATCTATAAAATCCTTTTTTCGCTTCACATTGAGAAGCTTGTATAAATTTGACATTTTGTGCTTTACGGAGCTTAAAGACATAAAAAGACTGTCGGCTATTTCAAAGGCGGTTTTACCGCGAATAAGCATACCGATTATTTTCAGGTCATTTATATCAATTGAGCTTAACATACTTTCAAGCATTATCGGTATATCGGGAGTATCTATTTCTTCGGTACTGCTTTCAAAATTGAGCTTTCGGCTTGTAAGCTTAAAGCAAGCGTTGCTTTGCTCAAAGGGTATATTAGCGGTAGTGTCTCTTGAGGTGAAATAATTTTTGAGCATTATGTTAACGCTTCCGAAATCGTTTCTGTTTTTTACGCAAAGCTCATATAATCTGTAAAGCATTATTGCTCCGGAGGTCTGTTTATAGCTTGAGGACGTGAGCGACGGATAATAAAGCCTTGACAGCAGGCTGTCCATAGAGCCGATAAAAAAGGTTTTTTCAATATATTCGGGGTCGCTGTGCTTAAGCCTTTCTATCAAATCAATAGCTACAAGGTCGTTTACCAAAATAACAACGTCATATTTATCCCGATTTTCAAAAAAGCTTTCATAGCAATTATCAAGACCGTTTACAACCGTATAAATATCTTCAGGCTCAAGCGCAGTCCACCTCTGATATATTCCCTCCGCCAATTTCATATCGGCATTTGAGCGGGGATTTAAGCCGTAAACCGCCAGATTTTTTCTGTTGTTTGTTACGCAGTAATTAAGAATTATATTTGACTTATCGGCTATATCGTTGCTTATCATATTGGCATGCCTGATATTAAACGGAACGTTTAAAAAATCGTCCTTTAATATTACCGGAATATTCTTCTCATAGCATTTTTCAATTACCCATTCGCTGTAATCGTCCAAATCAATTTTGGTTTTTATAAAAAACGCGACTGCCTCTTCATCGTGAGCGGCTAACGAAATAAATTCATCAAAAGAAAAGGTATCGATAACCTTGAGCTTTTTTCGGTAAATATCCGTCATTCTTTTTACTATAACATCGTTATGATAGAAAAAGCTTCTCTCATCGGAAAGTTTTTTAGTCGAATTCAGAAAGCGCAAAACATAAAATGCCAAAATATCATCCCCGGAAGCTTGTTTTTATGTATTATACCACAAAGCAAAAATTCTTGCAAGACATCTTTGCAAAACTGCCGTCTTATGTAGCATACCGCAAGCTTCCGGTTTTAAACGAAAAATATTTAATTTTGATATATAAATCGGATATTAAGGTACTGCGGTATTACCCGATTATACCTAAAAGCAATCTTCTGAGGAACGAGAGATCCCCTGCGTTTGCGGGTTGAGAATCGCCGTCCAAATCATATTTTAAATCTGTATTGAGATTTACCGACGCCTTTTTGAGAATCACAAGATCTATGATATCTACAGCTCCGTCTTCGTTCAGGTCGCCCTTTATCAAATCAATCCATTTAGCGTAAAGTACGGCGCCTGCGGTCGCAAGTGTAACCTTTTCGCCACTGTAATCGGAAGCGGAATACCAACCGACGAATTTCTTACCGTCCTTGACGGGGGTTTTTAAAGCTCCGTCCGCTGTTTCAAACTCGGCTTTATATTCCCCGCCGTCGCAATATACAACGGAAACCTGATCTTCTGCGTTCGCGTCAATTTCCTGTAATGAAATTGAGTTAATTTGAAATTTCCAAACGCCGGAAAAACCTATTCTGAACGGCTTGCCGTTTCCTACTATTTCGGCATTTAGGTAATAATTGTTTCCTGAATCGGTTAATTTGTGATTTTTTACGGCAGCTACATAAAAATTTCCGGCAGATGTTGATGATGCGCCTTCGGTACTGTCATAGCCGATAGCAATCTGCGGCAGATTGCGTGCTTCTTCGGTATTCCCGTTATTATTAACAAACTTGTAATTCAATGTTACCGCATATCTTTTACCGCTTTCAAGCTTTAACAAGGTATTGTCTGCATATTTTAAACCCATCTCCCTACAACCGGTGGATATACTTTTAACTTTACCGATGGGTATAGACTCCCAATACCAGTCACTTGCAGTAACCTCACATATTCCGTCATCGCATATCAAAGAAGCTTTTTCCTTAGTTACTAAATACAAATTTGACAAATCGACCGTTATATCGGTCTTTGTCGGATCGATCCATTTAGCGTAAAGTACGGCGCCTGCTGTCGCGGCTGTAACCTTTTCACCGCTGAAGTCGGGAGCGGAATACCAACCGCCGAATACCATATTTTCTTTAACAGGGACTTTTAAAGCTCCTCCCTCGGTTGCAAACTCGGCTTTATATTCGCCGTCGTCACAGTATACAACGGTGACCTGATTTTCTGCGGTCGCGTCAATTTCCTGCAACAAAATTGAATTGATTTGAAATTGCCAAGCACCGGAAAAGCCTATTCTGAGCGGCTTGTCTTTTTCTACCGCTATTTCAGCATTAAGATAATAACTGTTTCCTTTATCAGCCCTTTTATGATTTTTAACGGCAGCTACATAAAATGCACCTTTAGAGGTTGTTGATCCGTTATCGTCATAACCGATAGCAATCTGCGGCAGATGCTGTGTATCACTTCCATTCCCGTTATTATTAAGAATCTTGTAATTTAATGTTACTGCATACCTTTTGCCGCTTTCTAGCCATGCCCAGTTGCCATCCGCATACTTTAAGCCTATCTCTTTACACCATGTTGATGTATCACCGACTGCAGATATAGGTTTATTAGCACCATACCACTGTTGTATAGAAAGCTTTAATATTGCACCTTCGGCATCGTATACCATATTAGTGTTGTCATCGGCAACTAATAACTCCGATTTTGACAAATCGATAACCCTATCGGTTGCAGCCGACGCGGTAAACGGTATTGCCGTTATTACCGCCATAAGTAAAATGCCTGATAATAAAATTGATAATGCTTTTTTCATACTCTTTTCTCCTTTGTTACAATATATTTGCCGGTACCGTCCGGCTGAAAAAACTGCCGTTTATAATAGCTCCTTCGAGCATATTACCTTAATTTATCCCGTTATACCCACTCTGTCTATCGAACGGACAAATTTCCGTTGGAAAATCATATAGAGTATAAGAGGAATTATTACATACATTAAGCACGCCGCACTGACTAAGGACGCATATTCCGGCCAGCCCTCGTATATACCGACCTGCTTTAAATAGACCTTAAGGAAGCTTAACACCATTGCAAGCGGGGCCGAATCGGATAAAAAGGTAAGTGAAGCGAGATAATATTCATTCCAATGCCAAACAAAAGAAAGCACCGAAACCGTAACCAAAACCACGCTTGACGACGGCAAAGCAATTGAAAAATATGTCCTCACGGGACCTGCGCCGTCGATATAAGCCGCGTCCTCCAATTCCTTAGGCAGATTAACGAAAAACTGCTGATAAATAAATATCATCATACCGCTTCTGATCCCTACGCCTAAAAGCGACGGCAGCCAATATACAAACGGTGTGTTGAATAAATGAAGATTTCGGTAGTTTACAGACATTGAAAGACTGTACATCTGAATAGGAACAAGCAAGGAAAGTATAAGGAAGAACGTGCATATCGGCTTACCCTTAAATTTAAACCTTGCAAAGCCGTATGCAACAAAAGCGCATACAAAGGTTTCTATTGCCGCGCTTGAAATTTGAACAAGGAAGGTTTGCTTCAGCGCCGTTCCGAAATCCAACAGCTCGAAAATTTCCTTAAAGCTTTTAAGGCTGTAGGTTACGGGGATCCAAATATGCTCTACATCAAGCATTGCGTCTATATCCTTTATCGCCGTAACAAGCATATAAAAGAACGGGTATAAAACAATATAGCCTACAATTGTAAGGATCAAAAGCCTTGCCAAGTAAATTATTGCGGCCGAAGCCTTTCGACGGAGAAGCGTACTGCTGTAACCTGATTTTGAAGTCATTTAACTCCACCTCCTTAAAAGCTTCTTATTGTAAATAAATAAGATCAGCGCCACAATTATACCTACAACAAGGAAGTAAAGCCAAAGTGCCGCCGATCCTCTGCCGAATGCCAGTGAATTGAAGAACTTATAGCCCTGTTCTATTACTTTATTGCTGCTTTTTGTTATGTTTTCAACGATTGTGAAAACTATCACAAGAAACATTGTTCTGCCGAGACTCGGAAGGGTTATAAACCAAAATTCCTCCCATTTGGTCGCTCCCTCAACCTCGGATACCTCGTAAAGCAGATCGGGAATCGACTGGAGACCCGCAATAAACAGAATTATCTGAATTCCGCTCTGCCAAACCAGCATAAACAGGTTATCAAGCCCTACCGAAAGATAGGTTTCAACCGCCGCCGGAAGGTTCAGCGCCGAGAAGATTGCCGAAAAATCAACCATTCCGAATGAAACCGATTCATTGACCGCAACCTCTGTGGCATTTCCGGACGCCGCACTTAAATAAAGGTCCAAAACCGAACCGCCCGCAATTATTACAGGTAAGAAAAACAGTGAACGGAAGAATAATCTTCCCCTGAACTTATTGTTCAGCAGCACCGCTAAAATAAGACTTACAAGCAGTATAAACGGAACCGAAATAAACATATCCGTAAATGCCGCAATAAGATTATTTACATACTTTGTATCTTTAAACAGCAAATACTTGATGTTCGCAAGCCCCACAAATTTTGTTACGGCGCCGTCGCCTATTGTTATATCGGCAAAGGAAAAATATGCAGACTGTACAATCGGCACGATAAAGAAAATCAGCATACCGACTATCCAAGGGGCAAGAAAGATATATCCGTAACGGGATTTTAAGGTTTCAAGACCCTTGACCTTGCGCTTTTTCATTATCCTTCCCTCCCGTATATATAGCCTTTAGCAGCAATCTCGCCGTACTGTGTAGCAACAGGAGCCTCGCCGTAATTTACAACCGTGTATCCGCCGCCTGCAAACCTTGTAATGCGGACGTCCTTATTTATTATTTCATAACCGACGATTTCGGCATTTCCCGTCAGCTTCAAATAATCCTTAGCTTTATTTACGGTGCTGTAAATATCTTCCTTAATACCGTCAAAGCTTGAGCCGAAGATAAACGTATTATCGTTTGTAACAAGCTCCTTTCGGAAATTTCCGTAAACCGTGTATGAAGGAGAAATTCCGCTTTCGGCACAGCGAAGTATCGCGTCTTCTTTATCAGAACAAAGATTTATAGATACCGAGCTTAGCGGCACGTAGCCCTTGAAAACAAGCTCATAAAACGGAACGTCAAAGTCGAACGCGATATGATCCGAGGAATATATCGGAGCGTCGTTCACATAGTCTGCATTTACAGCCGCATAGCTGTTTGCCGAGGTGGAAAGCAGCTTATATCCGCCCTTTTTAACACCGGTAAAAAGCTTTGCAACATCATTTTCCATATTGTTTGCCAAATATGTTTCCTGATTTGCATAATCGGAATAAACCGTAGTGCCGAGAGAATTTAATGAAATTCCCGAAACGCTTTTTTTGGCTGAAACCTTTATTATTTTTTCAACAGCACGGCTTAAATTACTTCTTGAAAGCAGGTAAAATCTGTCGTCGTTTGAAGCCTTGCTTACGGTGTCAAAGCTTGTATATGTTATACTCATACCGCTTGAATATACCGCGGCGTCCTTCTTTGAAAAACCGCCGCCCGATTTATTAAAGGCTATAACGTCATAATCAAGGAACGCGTTTATACCTTTTTTATCAAGTGCGGAATAAAGCTTTTCCATATTTCCAAGCTTGCCTGCCATTTTAAAGCCGCCTGCAACCTTTTGTGCGTCCACTCCGCTTTGACCGAACCCCAAAAGGTTTAAATTTATGTTACTGCCGATTTTTTCCGACAGCTCATTTGCAATTTTTTCCGCTTCCGCCGCCGTTGTAAGGGGGAAAAGCTTTGTTGTGGGAATACCTAAGATAAAATCGGGCTGAAGGGTTGCGCCGATGATTTTAAAGCTTGCGTCAACCTCTTTATTTTCGGATTTTTCAAGTCCCGAATTTTTCTTTAAATAATCGCGGTATTTTTCCGCCATGCCGTAAACGCTTGCTTTTTCACCGCTTAAAACAAAATATTCCGCTTTAACGGGCGTGGTTAAAATACCCTTATCAAAAACCTTAAAATTGCCGAGCGTTGTGGTGGTTATGAAATTTTCGGGTCTTTCGATATTTTTAAAGCCTCTTATACGGAATGATGGGTAAACGGTTGAATAACCTATATCGTTTGAGCCGATATTCCAATTTATACTTGCAGACGGCGCTCCCAACGAGATAACCCCAAGCACTGCACTGTCACCCTTTTTAGCGGCAAAAATCGGCATTTTAATTTGTTCTGAGGTTGTAGACGTACCGAATTTTCTGTAAGCCGAATCACCGCCGTAAACCTCCTTAGAGCCGACGTTTCCGACCGCCTGCTCGCCTACAGGCTCCACAATTGCGCCTGAACCGTCTGGGAAGAAAAGAAAACTGTTTTCGGAGTTGTTTTTCAATCCGCATAGGAATGGCTCTAATGCTACTGAGGTTACTTTATACTCCTCTCCCTCCGCAATCTCCTTTGGATCAACGGTTACCGCGAAGGAATCTTCGCCTATTGTATACTCAACCGGCACAGCTATATCAAACTCGGTAAATTCATAAATAACCTTTAATCCGTTATCAATCTTTTCGGTGTAAATTTCGCCCTCTTGAACGGCTCCGGTATAGGAATACAGCGTAATTTCATCAAAGGATTTCGGGTCTTGATAGTTTACCTGCAAAGCAGATTCAAGCTGCGGATGGTTTTTCTTTTTAACGCCGTTCTCGGCAGCTCCGTTTTGCGCCTCGGCAGGTATTTGACCCCAAACCGCTCCGCTCTGCTTATCTGCAAAGCTTACCCGCTTTAACGAGTTATCCCAATAAAGTTCAAATCTGTCATTCTCACATACCTTGCCGTTTACATACTCCGAATCAAAGCTTTGATCGCCGAAATTTAAAAAGGTCACAAGCGATTTATCATTTCCGCAGCCTGCCAAGCCTAAAAGGGTTATAAGAGCTACCAAAAGCGCAAATATTCTGAATAATCTGTTTTTCAATTGCTCTACTCCCCTTCTATCGGTATCTTATTTCGGTGAATACTGTTGCTATCCAGCCGTAAACCTGCTGAGCCAACAGGCAAACCATAAATATTAGGAAAACGATTATAATCATCGCTATCGCCGTAACAACGGTTGTGCCGACGAATTTGCCGAATTCGTAATTATGTACCTTCATAACGCCAACGGCTAAAATGAAAAACGTATAGAAAATACAAACTGTTTTAAATATAGTAATAAATGCAAATTCATCGGGTGAAAGTATATGCGTCATTAAGAGATAAATGATCTGCGCAAAAACTATAGGCAGCAGGCTGTAGCAGGTAACAATGTAAATTTCTTTGAATTTACCGATACCGCCCATTAAAACGCATACAAGCCAGTTTGCCGAAACAAAGAGCATAACCAGCGCAACTGTTTTTAACAAAACGTAAAACGAATTATAATTCTCGGCGTCAAAACGGTTGAAAGCAAAGCCCGAAGCCTTATCGCTTATTGCGGAAATAATATAATAAACCGCTAAAACGGCGGTAGCCAAGGGCAAAGAGCCTAAGCCCTTTTCCTTAACAAGCCTAAAGCTTTCAAACGGGTGCGGAATGCATTCAAGCATATTTTTAAGCTTTGCATTTTTAATAAGCACGATTTTCTTTTTACGCTTTATATAAATAAGCACTGTAAGCAGCGCGGCAATAAAAATTACCAGTAAGAAAACAAAAGTAAAATTCTTTTCAAAAAATCTTGTTCTTTCTTTACTGAATGCGTCGGCATAGGTTTCCTTATCCGCGCCTAACTTCGCATATTCAAGCGCCTTATCATAGTCGCCAGAGGAATAGTAGGCCTTTGCAAGCCCTCTGTATGCTAACTGATTATTCTTATCAAGCTTTATTATCTCTTTCCATTCCTCGGCGGTTTCGCTGTAATTATCGTTTAAGGTTGCTGTTTGAGCCTTTCGCACAGCCTTACCGTAATCGGTTATTGAAAATACCGTAATATTCTTGTTCACGGAATCGGAAACCACAATATCGGTTCCGTTTATTGCAAGCGTATCCGCCTTTGAAAACGTTCCCTTTTGAGTTTGCGAATTTGTGCCTCCGCCGAATATGCACATAAGGTTACATTCCTTATCGTACCAAAAGATACGGTTATAAACACCGCTGTCAAGCGCATAAAAAAATCCGTCGGAATCAACGTCTATTGAATTCAGGTTTTCGGTCTTAATAAGCTTTGCGGAATCGTCCGCAAAATTATAATCGCTCTTTTTAAGAACGTCCCTACCGCCCGGATTAAGCTTTTTTACCTGACCCTTAACGGCGCTTTCGTTTGTAGAGGTTACCGTATAAATAAAATCGCCCGGACCTATTGCAAAATCCGTAAACTGATAGGGCAGCGCTCTTACCGAAGCCGCTCTTTTTTCATTGGTTGAAAAAAGCTTTGTAACAAATTCGGTTAAAATTTCACCGACAGACGCCGGAACGGAATTCGCACCGTAAAATCCCAAAAATTCCATTTTAGGCGAATAAACCAGCGCCCCGTAATACGAGCCTTCGCTTACAATGTAAATATAATCTCTTGAATCAACCGCAACCCTTATAGGGCTGTAATTGAAATTATCGGGAATAAGCTTGGATTCGGGCAGGGTTAAATAAGCCGTAACGTTACCGTTCGTATCAAGCGCTAAAATTCTCGCGTTTTTCGTGTCGGCTATATATATATGTTCATTCTTTACAAAAATACCGCTTGCCCCGTCAAATGAAAGCCTTTCGCCGTTATATGTTACGGTATCGATTTTTTTATAAAGCGAATAATCGCCTTTAAGCACATAAACTGTTGAATTTGTGCTGTCAAGTATATATATTTTTCCGTTATCGGCTGTAATATCGTTGATACTTCCGAAGGACTGAATATTTAATACGTTTGCATTGATAACCGATTTAACCTTATACATCGGCTTGCAGTATACCATTGTTTTTGCGCTTGCACCTAAGTCTTGCCAATATGTATAGGTCTCAAAAGGCTTTTCCTCGGTTTTTGCAGAGGTGGTTCTTTGAGGTGCGGCTGATACGTTTAAGCTTAAAAGCACGGCAAACGCAAAGAGAAAGCTTGCAATCCTTATTAGGTTGATTTTTTTATTCATAGCTTTACCCCTTAATACCTGCACTGCCCATACTCTGCTTAACGCTGCTTTGGGATACAAGGTATACCAAAATCGGCGGTATCATCATAATAACCGTAGCCGCCATTGCCGCTCCCGAACGTGAAATTCCGCCGGTTGCTATTGTTGACATTACCGTTGGCAGGGTTTTCAGCGACTCGTTAAAAATTGTACCGGTCGGCACGGTTGACCAAATGCTTTGAAATGCAAACAAAACAAGCGTTAAAACACAGGGCTTTACATTCGGGAAAATAATGCGCCAAAAAATTCTGAGATAACTTGCACCGTCTATTTTTGCCGCCTCTAAAAGTGCGTCGGGAATATAGCCGTCTATATACTGCTTCATTAAAAACACACCCATAGACGACGGGATAAACGGCAGAATATAAACCCAATAGGTATCTATTATATGTAGCTCGTTATATATGATGTAACGCGGAATGCTCAGGGTATAAGCATTAAAAAGCAGGGAGGTTTGAATTACGAGAAATATCGTTTTCTTGAATTTCAGATCGACCTTAGATAATACAAAGGCTGCCGCAGTTGCCGCAAGCACGTGTAAAACCGTTCCGACAATACTTATAAAAAGGCTGTTTGTAAGATACCTTGAAAAAGGTACGTTAAGTCCGGAAATCAAATTCGGAAGCGCCAAATAGTTATTAAGCGTCGGGCGCTTTACAGTGAACATTGCAGGCGGAAAAACAAGTATTTCGTCAAGCGGCTTAAATGATGTGGCAATACTGTAAATTAACGGCAAAACCGAAAATGCGCCGAACAAAAACAGAAAGGCAAAAAACAGAAAATTGCCGAATTTTGAACGCGTATACTTTCGCACCTGAACCTTTTCGGTTCTTCTCATATCGGTCAGTATTTCTTTGAATTTTTTCATTACTGACCCACCTTTTTAAGTAATTTAACGGTAATACCCCTTGTAGCAAACATAACTATAAACAGCACTACCGAAAGCGCAGAGGCATAACCCATTTCATACCTGACGGATCCTATATCCGTAAGGTATGAAACCACTGTATCCGCGGCGTAGCCTACCGTAGGATAACCCGCAAGAGTTGTTACGATATTGCTGATTGAGAAAGCGCTTGCAATCTGCATAACCGCACTGAAAAAAAGCATATTTCTCATACCGGGCAACGTTATATACCAAAGCTCCTGCCAACGGTTTCTGATGCCGTCAACAGCACCCGCCTCAAAAAGTTCGGGATTGATATTTTGAAGTCCCGAAATGTTTGAAAGGAAGGATATACCCATACTCATCCATAATTGGATCATAACAACTATCGGAACAATCAGGGCCGAATCCGAAAACCACTGTTTAGGCTGCGTTATCAAGCGTAAGGAAAGCAAAATGCTGTTCATATAGCCGTAGCTGTCGCTTGAAAAAATTACCGTCCAAACATAAAGCGCGTTACCCACAAGCGACGGCACATAAAACATAAAGGAAAGAAGCGTCCTGAGTCCCTGATTAAACTCATTTATCATCCAGGCAAGAACAAAGGAAAGCAAAAAGCCCGTAGGTCCCGTTAGAATTGCCAAAATAAATGTGTTTTTAAGAATGGTCCAAAAAATATCGTCCTGTATAAACATTCTTAAATAGTTTTCAACTCCGCTGAAGGACAGAGGCGACACCATATCATAATTGAAAAAGCTTAATACAACAGAGGACAATATAGGTAAAACCGTCATAAGTACAAAAAGAATCAAAAACGGTCCGATAAGCAGATATATCTGCCACCGCTCCTTAAGAACAGTAAAAAATTTACTATTGTTTTTCATATTCTACTGCTCCTTATTTGCGTATTCTTTAATCTTACGTGTGATTTCATTGTTACATTCTTCCGACCAATGAACAATCGACTCTTTTGCGGATTTTTTACCGTTTTTAGTCGCCCAAAAGGCTTGGTCTATCGAACGGGAAACATAATAGCTTCCGGGTACTTCGGGAATCTCGCGAAGCTTGCTCCACTGAGAGGTAATTACTTCTATCTCGTTATCCTCCCAAACAAGTCGCGGAAGCGCGTTTTTATTTGCGGTGCCCACTCTGCCGGTTTCCCCTAAAATTGCTTCAACATCAGAGGAATATCGATACTGAGTTTCGCTTGACGTCCACCACTTGAGGAAATTCCAAGCCGCGTCCTTATTTTTGCTTGATTTCATTATCGAGGCGCCCGTGCCCGCTCCCGAACAGATATTATTGATACTGCCGTCCTCTTCTGCTATACCGGGTATTTCGGCAATGCTCCATTTACCCGAAATTTCAGGTGCGCCGGCGCTGAAGGTCAGGCATTGCGTATAGCTTGCAATTCCCATGGGTATTGTTCCTACACGGAATTTTTGAAAGAAGTTTGCGTCCTGATCAAGACTGTAATCCGTATAGAACTCTGTCCAGAATTTGAACGCTTCAACCGAAATCGGACTTGCCAAATTCGTGGCGTTAAACTCCTTGTTGTAGAGACTTTCTCCGCGCTGAATAAGCATAGTGGGGAAAATTGTAAGTCCGCCGGTTCCTATATTTACGGTACCCGCCGCACCAAGCTTTGTATACGGCAAATATGCGTTCATTTTGTTACGCTGTAAAATTCCGGTTACAGATAAGAAATCCTCCCAGGTTTTCGGCGGGTTAAGACCTAATTTATCGAAAATATCCGTTCTGTAAAACATTACAAAAAAGTTTTGCGTATCCGGAAGGGCATAGGCGCCGTCCTTATAAAGATAAGGTGTATCTGAGCCTTTTTGGAAATTTTCCTCCAAAACCTTTTCATAATCGTCAAAATTTCTTAAATTATAAAGCACGCCGCGCATAGCAAGGTTTACAGGCTCTGTTCTTGCCATATGCAGGTACAGATCGGGTGAATTACCGGAAATAACGCCCTGAACAAGAGTTGCGTTTACCTGTTCAACCGTAACGTTGATCCCGTACTTCGGAGTGAAGCTATCCTGTATAAGTGAATTTAAAACCTTAACCTGATCTCTTCCCCAGTTGACCCAAATTTTAATGTTATCTAAGCTTTTATCCTTACTGCTCGTTACCGTTGACGAATTTTTACTGTAGGATTCGCTGTATCTTATAATAAAAAATTTAAGTCTTTCTAAAAAGCTCGCCTTCGGCGTATCAAACTCTTTTTGGGGAGAAGCTAAAATAATCTGATCTAACGCCAAGGACATATTCTTAATATCATACAGCCAAGTGCTTAAAGTCTGCTGCGCGGTGTAATAATTTTTAACCTGCAAATGTGCGTCATAAACATTGTCAAGCATATTCTGTATAACCCTTGACATATTTTTAACCGCGCCGTTAAGCTCGCCGTTAACCTTTAAATTCCCGTTTAGATCCTTTGATAAAGCATTCAGCTTTTTAAGGCTGTCGGTCAAGGTTTCCTCGAATTCGGGGATCTGCTTATGAAGCTCATAGTCACGGTTAGTATCCGGATCCTCGCCTGTAATCATTACAATATCGAGGTAAAGATCGCCCAAGGCAGATACAACCTCTTTCAGTCTTTTAAAGACCTCGGCTGTATCTGAAAGAGTGACGGAAAGCGAAAGCTTATGGCTGCCCGCGGTCAAATAAATTAAATAATCGTTGCCTTCTTCGTCTTTAAATTCTTTAAACTGCCATTTTGAAGAATAGGCAAAGGGTATATCCCCCGCCTCATAAAACGGAGTTTTACCGTCGATTTTAAGATTTCTGTAAACCAAGCCGTCTGTAACATAGCTTTGCTTAAAGGCAAAGCCTACTTTATAAAGTCCGTCCTTCTTTACATCTAAATTCCAAACGATTTCGGTGCCCTGCTCCTTCCAATTTGTTCCGCCTATATAATTTATAAGCGAATTGGTAGGACTTGACGGTGAAATTCCCGCTGTAGAATTGTCGCTCTTAGAGGTTAGTGAATATTCGTTCTTATAAAGCGCATTCTCGGCTTCAATTACAATTTGCTTGCCGTCATAATTTTTATAATTTTTGTATTCCTGCGATACTTCGCTGTATTTCTTAATTTCCTCTACGGGGGAAAGTATGATTCTTTGAATTTTAAAGGCCTTGCCGAGCGATACGATTTTAATTGTGTGCTTACCGGCGCTCAGCATAAATTCATAGGGTGAATTTTCTATGCCGTCAGGGTCGAAAACCGTCTGCTCCGTAAAATCGGTAATGCATTTTTGAAGCGGATTTACCTGATCCCCGTTCGTGAGTGTCCTTATTCCTCCGTCATCCTCCCAATATGTGCGAAGCTTTAATTCCTCGCAGCTTTTAAAGGGGAGCGAATTATCAATAAAAAGCGAATATTTATAAATGTTTGTATTCTCGTCCGTAGGAGCAAAAACAAGCTTTATGTTATATTTAGAATCAGATTTTGTATCAAAGCTCCACTCTGCGCCGTTTTGTTTATCTGCGGTCAGATAATCTCCGTCAGCCAAAACCAGCTCTTCGGTTGAATTTGGATAATTCAAGCCGGCTTTATAGGCTGAATATTCGCCGTCGGGTATAACGGATGAGCTGTCTGCCTTTACATTATTCATTTTTTCGGCATTAAGCGGTATTAAAATCAAAGTCAAGGATAATATAAATGCCGTGATTTTTTTTAAATTGTTCATCCGTTATACCTCATAAAGTTTTAATCTATTTTGCGCTAAGTGAATATTTACGCGAATTTATCTGATAAAGTCTCAAATAGTCAACATACTGCTTTTCGCAAAAATCGTTTATATCGATCCTGCCGTCGCCGTTTCTGTCAAACAGCCTTGCGGCAGCATATTGGTTAACTCCCTGATTGGTGATTATACTGCCGGGATTATTTCCGTAAGCGTAATCCCCCGAAGGCACAGTACAGCTAAATACAACATAGGTAGTTTCCTTGAAGGCCGCCCATGTATCCGAGGTTATATCCTGCGAAAGATAAAGCTCGCCGTCAAGATACATATTTATGAAATCGGGAGTCCACTCAACAGCTAAATGATGGAACGTATCATAGAAATGCTCTCCGTTTTGAGGATATTTTATATTTCTTACGCTTATCATACTGCCGTGATCTGTATGCGCCGAACCCCATGTATGAAGGTTAGGCTTAATTTTATCCTCGCCGAAGGTTTCGCTGATATCAATTTCGTTAACGACTTTAGCTCCGTCTCTTGTTCTGGTCCAAAAGGCGCTTATGCTTCCGTTTGCTGAGGACTGCATTATACGAGCTTCAAGTATACCGTACCTGAATTCCATTCTGCCGTCGGTGCAGATAACATTTTCGTTATAGCCTTCGCTTGTTTTATATACGGTTTGAACCAGCATATTATTTTCAACCGTTGAATTGCCAATGGTATTTTTTAAGTAGCCTTCCTGCATAAATCCGTTTCCGGCATTAATCCACGGTCCGCCGAAATCATCATTCGGGTCATTATTATCCAAAGACTTTTTTGAGCTGAGATAATAAGCGTCGTTACTTGAATAATAAGGACCTACCCTTATTTTAAACTTACTGTTCAGCACCCAATTTTTGCGGTTAAGCGAGCTTCCGTTAAATTCATCGCCCCAGGTGTAAGCATAAGCGTCGGTAAGGGCGTAATCCTTCTTTTTGTAATTACCCGAAAGGGTAAAATCAGAAGCCAGTGTGCCGCTTTCCTTAAGCTTTGCTATAAGCTGTGTAACCGCAAAGTTCGCGGCATAGTCGCTGCCTGCTTCCAAGAAAAGCTTACCCGATTTAATAAAGATACTGTAATCGTCATTACCGAGTGTTTTTCGGCTTAGCCCCTTAACTAAATCTAAAGATTTGCTCTTAAAGGTTTCTGCGGAAATTCCGGAACGCGTCGTCATACCCACTAAAATCTCGTTTGCAGTTTCTGCGGTGTCCTTTTCGATTTTCAGCTTATAGCCGGTTTTCTCAATAACATACTGAGCTAAGTTTTCTGCCGCCTTTACTGCCATAACAGAGGGATATTTCTCCGTTCTTATTGTAAAGGAAGCTATGCTCCTATCGCCGATTGTGATATTTTTAAGCTCCGGTCTGTAGCAGTAATTAAGATTTGAAGGTAATTTGGCTTTATCGGAATTACAGTATTTTTCCAAAAAGTAATTGACAGCACGCTGTAATGAATAATCGGTATTAGCCGCAATTACAAGCTTGCCCGAATCCATACGGATTATGAAGTCGGAGCCGTTGTTGGCTCTGTAAGAGGTAATCTCGTCATAAGCCTTAACCGATTCCGGTCTGTTTGTTCTGCCGATAAGGAGCTCGTTAGCAGCAACTCCCATTTCATCGGTAACGGTAATAACATCTGCCTCTAAAACGCTTACCATTGCCGAACGCAACTTTGCAACTATTTGCTGCTCCTTAATATCGGCGCTGTCTGAACGAACTATCTTAAAGTGCGAATCATAACCGTCCATAATAGGAATATCTGTAACCTGTTCTGTCGGCGCGGCAGCATCATTATCCTTTTTGCCGCTCGATTCTGCAGGGTTTGTCGGCTTTATATCTTCCGGCTTATTAGCCTTGGCGTCAAGCTTAAAGCTCAAAAAGAATTTATCTCCTGTATTCACCTCAATACCGTCGATATCCGGATAGCTAAGCTCGGTTACAGCTGTACCGTCACCGGCGGTAGAGTTTACAAATTCACCTGACCAAACAACTCTGGTATTAACAATAAATTCTACCGCCGCGCTTCTGCTGTCATTGTCTTCAGCCAAAAATCCGGTTTTAATTTCGCCTACGCTGTCAATAGCCGTAAGCTTACCCGCCGGAATTGCCAAATAGCCGTCTTCCTTAATTTGATAGCAAAGAGCGTTTTGCTCGTTGCCGGAAACGGAAACTAACAGACCCGCCTCAGAGGGTGTGCCGCCTTCATAAGCACCGAGTCTTGCGGCGGCTGTTGTGTAAGGCATTAGGGAAATTGTCCCGTCATCGGAAAAGCTGTATGAGCCTAATTTATCGGAGGAAATATGAGCGCCGTTATGCCATTTTTCTATACCGTAGATTCCGTGCTTTTTCCAATCCTCACCGGTCTTATAAACCATAGCCCAATCGGTTTCATCATAAAGCGTAGTAAGGGTTGCGGCCTTTCGGTCGGCCGCCATGGCATTTTTAACGTCGTTAAAGGCTATAACGCTGTTACGACCGTCTAAAACCAAGCTCGGATTAGCTGCGACCACAAGCTGCGGCTTGATTTCTTCATTTCCTGTTTTCGGCACTTTAGCGGTATTTGCCCGACCTTTGCAGCCGGAAAGACAGGAAAATGTTAATACTGATATTAACAAAATAGCTGTTATTTTGTTTTTCATGCTTTAGTTACCTGCTTTCCTTTTTTCTTTTTAACAATAATTATCAGCAATACTGCCAATCCGCTAAGCAGCAAAGCTCCGCCGGCAATTATCAACGCTATTGCCCAAATCGGCATTGCTTCATCTGACAGGCTGTCGGCTTTCTGATTGTTGTCAGCCGATTTCTTAACGTCGTCGGGATCCAAAATTAACGGTGCCTTACCGTTGCTGACCTTTTCATCTTCATCCTCTTTATCGGTTTCTTCTGTGATTACTTTTACCGTTTCCCGCTTCCAATTAGCGTAAAGCGTCATATCGCTTTCAACTGTATCCTTATCGAAATTCCACCTGTTTCCGGTGAATTTACTGTTTGTAAACCAACCTAAGAATTCATAGCCCTCTTTGTAGGGTTCGCCCGGATCGAAAACCTTTTCGTGAATTTGAACGGTTGCCTTTTCAACAGAAGAACCGCCATTTGTCTCATAGGTTACAGTGCAGTCTCTGAGCTTTTCAACCGAAACAGTATCAATAAAGAGGCTCTGTAAAGCGTTTGCATTCTTTCTGATTGCAAGCATCGGCAAATAACTTAATGATTCGGGAACTTCAATATCCGCAGTGAACATCATATAATTGCCGCTGTCGCCGTTTTCATCATAAACAAGCGCAGCGCTCGGATTTTCTTCAAGCAGGTATCTCTTTTTCGGGTTTTCAAGGCAAACCGTAAGGTCTCCCGGAGATTCATAGCTGTCCTCGCATCTTACCATAATTTTAACACGGTATTTAGCGCCCTTATCGAGAAGCATAACGCCGTCGGGATTATTGATATCGTAAAGAACAAATTTTGCTTCGTTCCAATAGGTGTTAAATCCGTTAAGCTTTATACAGTTACTGCCGTTCAGCGATTTTTTAGAATCGCCAGTTATAAACAACCATTCGTTTTGAGTTTCTCTTGACCAAGACGTCATATACTTAGACTGACGGTAGAAGTCCTTTAATATATCGGTTTCTTCGAAATCCAATTTGATCGGATTCTTGAAATCGGAAGGAGTTTCATAATTTAAGGTCTTATATTTAATGTATACCGTTATATCCCTGTCGGCGAATTTATCGTTAAAACGGGTTTTGAATTCCTTATCGGTATAGAAGCCGTCGAAGGTTACGCCCGGAGTATCGGAATTAAGCGCATTTGCAACAACAACCTCTTCGCCCGTAATTCCGTATCTTACTGCATAAACGCTGTTTCCTGCATAAAAGGTGACTTTATGTACGTTTGAATTTAATTTTATCTTAACGTTATCAAGATAAACCTTCTCGTAAACGTGCGTTTCAACATTCTTACCGTCGGCACGGGCAGTAAGAGTAAAGTAAACTATACCCGTTCTTTCCGCAACAAAGGATTGCTTATATGTCTGATAATCGGAATCGGCCGCCTGAACGGATACCTTGTCTAATCCTTGACCTGTTGTGTTACCGAAACCGCCGTAAATACTGCCCTCAAAAATAATCGGCTGTATATATGCAAGACCGTAGTTTCCGGCAGATACATAATCGTACTCAATAGTATAACGCTGACCTTTTAATACCGTAAACGGCGTACCGTCCTTATTCATAAGGGCTGCTGCGGTTCTGCCGGTGCTATCGCTTACATTGTTGAATTGTTCGTTTGTAAGCAGCAGTGCGCCGTCTTCTTCAACAGTACCGTTACCGTAAATTCCGGCAAACTTAACCCAAGTGGCATTCTTACCTATACGCTTGTAATCTTCGCCGTAAACAACGCCGTCCAAATCGCTTAAAGTGTTGCTATAAGGAGCCGCACCCTCATAAATTTCTTCATCAAAGGTTCCTGCGTCAAAATCCTTAGCCTCAGTAGGCATTGCCGTCCACTTTGCATAAACAACTAAATCTGTAGTATCGACAGGGAATATATCAAAAGAATTAGCTGCATTTGTTAATGCCTCATCGTAATACCAGCCGTCGAACATAAATCCGCTTCTTGCAGGCTCGGCAAGATTGCCTAAACGCTCGCCTGCAAATGCACGCTGAGGCTTAACCGCAGAACCACCGTTTGAATTGTAAACCAGAACCTCAGAATCTACATACTGTTTAACGCTTACATCATCAAGATAAACGAAGCTGCCGTCATAATCATAAGAAGAAACGGCGATGGATAACATATCGTTCGACGCTGCACAGCCGGTAAGCTTCGGTATATATGCAGTTACTTTTGTCCATTCATTAGCCTTTAACGAAACCTTGCCCCTTGCTTCCTGATTGAAGAATTTAAGATAATTACCCTGCAAGGTATCTCCGACGCTGTTAACACTGTAAACTAAATCGTTCATATCTTTAGGTGAGTAAAGATAAAAGCTGACTGAGTATGCATTGCCCTCCCTTACGGTAAGCGGAGCGCCGTTAAGAGAAATAACAGTATTGGCAGTAAGTCTTGAAAGTCCCGTATTGATAGGAAGCTTCAACGACTTATTGCTCGCAGAGCCTGCCGTATGATTTTTTTCATTTGTTACGTTTGTACCGTTTTTATCGCCTGAAACTCCGCTTTTAGAGCCTAATTCATAAGCCTCATAGGTCTGTGTTCCGAACTCTGTATCAACTAATATCTCCGGTATCTTCTTGATCTTAATACTTAATACCGTGACCGTGCCCTGACCTGAGAACAAAAGCTTTGTATATACGTTACTGTCAACAGTATAGGTTGCCTTATAAGCGAAGGTCTTTCCCTCGTCGCTCTTTGTTCGTTTTTCAAAGCTCTTTACATATGTACGGTTTGTACCTAACTGATAATCTACGCCATAGCCTATTTGTATACCCACATTGTCGCCCGCGGCAACCTTGTCTACCCTATATACCGTTTCAAACATATAGGTCTGACCCTGTTCAAGCTTGATCCAATTATTATTACTGTCTTTAAAATTATAGCCGGGGAACCATGTGACCTCTGTCGGAACGGAATCGCTCAATTTTCTCGAATAGGCATAAATATCAAATACTGCTTTAGCGCCCTTAAGAGTTAATTTAGAATCGGTACTCGTTTCTGTTGTTATGATTTTCGAATTTTTAGTTAAATCAACGTCTGTGTCAAGCTTTGGATCGATTTCCTCCCATTTGGCGTACAAATCCTCAATTCCTTCTGCGGCCTTTGTTATAGGTCTGCCGAGGAAACCGCTGTATTTATACCAGCCAAGGAACCTAAAGCCTGTTCTTGAAGGTTCATCCAATTCTTGACCCTTTTTGTATTTAACAAGCTTTGGGGAGTCGGTTATGCCGTCATGTATTTTAATAAATAAATCATCGCCGGTGCCCGCCCATTTAGCGTAAAGTACGGCGCCTGCGGCGGCTGTTGTAACCCTTTCCCCGCTGAAATCGGGAGAAGAATACCAACCGACGAATTCCATACCGTCCTTAACGGGAGTTTTTAAGGCTCCTCCCTCTTCTGCAAACTCGGCTTTATATTCGCCGTCGTCACAGTATACAACGGTAACCTGATTTTCTGCGGCCGCGTCAACCGTATGTAATAAAATTGAACTGATTTCAAAATTCACAACGCCGGAAAAGCCTATTCTGAGCGGCTTGCCGTTTCCTACTATTTCAGCAGTGAGGTAATAGCTGCTTCCTGCGTCGGTCTTTGCATGATTTTTTACGGCAGCTACATAAAACGCACCCTTAGAGGTTGATGAGCCGTTACCGTCATAACCGATGGCAATCTGCGGCAGATTACGTGCGTCTTGGCTGTTCCCATTATTATTAACGATCCTGTAATTCAACGTTATGGCATACCTTTTGCCGCTCTCAAGCTGCACCCAAGCGCCATTTGTATACTTTAAGCCTATCTCTTTACACCAAGTTGATTTACTGCCGACCGCACGTATGGGTTTATTATCCCAATACCACTGTTGTGCAGAAAGCTTTAATTTTTCGCCTTCGGTATCATATGTCATAGCAGTGTTGTCACCGGTAATCAGTAACTGCGATTTTGACAGATCGATTACTCTGTCGGTTGCGGTAGGGTTGTTATTTACAGCCGCAGCAAACGGGGTTGAAATAATCGCTGTTACAAGTAACACACTTGCTGATAATGCTGATAATAGTCTTTTCAAACCACTTTCCTCCTTTGTATAATAGAGAGTTTTGTTATAATTATCAGTTTTCAAATAAACACAAAACAGTCATCTTTCGAATATTCCGCAAAGGAAAGAAAACCGTAAGCGAAATTAAGCCGAATAGGGCAAAGCTATTAAGAAACGCAGCTTCTAAGGCTTTGCCCCAAATCAGATTGAACAATAATTTATTTTAAGCCGTCAAGCACTTTATTTGATTCTGTAACCGCGCCGTCAAATACGTTATCAACCTTTGAAAGAGCAACCGCCATTTGCTCAGAGGAAGAACTGTACAGCTCCTTAAAGCTGTCGGTGTGCGGCCATTCATGATTTACGAGTAAAAGCGGACCCTTTAAAATACTCATATTATAATTTTGATTTTTGTAATTTGCTAAAACTTCCTGTGTATAGAACTTCTGCATTTCTTTGTTTCCGAATATATTTGTTGCATTGTTGCAGTTATCAACATCAAGGAAGTAACGCAGAAAATAATATGCTCCCTCAACATTCTTTGCCTTCTGTGCAATACCGTATGCACGGCAAGAGGAGCCTGAATAGTTGCAGGGTACGCCGCCGTATGAGGTAGGCATTTTTACTGCGCCGTAATCGCTTGCTTTCATATCCTTTAAGTAACCGTTGCGTTTAAGCGCATAGTGGTCGGTTGTAAGCATTGCAATATTGCCTGCCGGCCACTGTGCTATATAGTAGTTACCTACAAGACCCTCTGCTTTGCATTCTGCAAAGAATTTCATGGATTTAAGGATAGGGTCGTTGTTTTTTACTCTTTCAACACGGCTCGTTGAAGAATTATAGGTCATAAATACAGGTCCCATAGTAAGCGCCATATATCTCGGATCTAAAACACCGCCGTAGAAGCCAAGCTTTTTAGCGTCAAGCATACATTGCTTAAAGGTCTCCCATGTCCAATTATTCTGATTTATATAATCCACAGGTGATGTAAGTCCGTTATCGTTGAATATCTTTTTGTTGTAAACTACAATCGGAGTTGTAGGCGCATAAGGCGAATAATAGGAGTTTACGAAATAAGCCTTGCCGTTAAAAGAGGTTGCCTTGGTTACTCTGGGATCCCAGAAGCCGTCATTTATATCAAATATTGAGGTAAGAGGCTGTGCAACCTTAAATATTTGAGGAATCGAATCGCAGAGCACTATAATGTCAGGACCCTTATTCGAAGCAACCTTAATTGCAATGTCTGCAGCGTATGTACGTTCGCTGTAAAGCTCCCACTTAACGTTAATGCCGGTAAGCTTTGTGAATTCCTTTGCGACCTTAACATATTCCTTGCCGCCTTCATCTCCCCAATGAGCGAAGGTGACGCTTGTTCCCCTCAGCTTTTTAGGTATGTTACCAAATACCGAAAGTCTGTCCTTTGCGTCAATTTCTTTCACCGGATTTTTGCTGCCGCCGGAGCCGCCTGGTGTTCCGTCGTCGGAAACCGTACCGTCAAGGGAAATGTCAATGTCGTCGAGATCTGCCATATCAAGCTCCCCGCCGTTGTCGGAGGCTGTATTGTCAGCTTCTTTGCCTTTGCCGCAGCCGACTGCGGATAAGCACAGGAATACCGCAAGTATAAGCGACAATAATCTGATAATTTTCTTATTCATAATCATACTCCTAACTTTTATAAGCCTTAAAGATTGGATTGTTACAGGAACTACTTAATAATTATAACACATTATTTGAAAATAAGAGTGCATATATTTTAGTAATATTGCACCGAATAAATGCACCTTTTTTGAAGACTGATACATTATAACGGCTCTGATCGACGCTTTTTATCAGCTATACTTTGTGATTTTCAAACAAAACGGTTACAAACGGTATTTTAAGCTTTTGACATCACAAATGTTATAAAAACAGATACCCTTTTTTAAACTCCATAACAAGCCCCCTTAATATTTTTTGAAAACAAAAGCGGATCTTCGGAGTTGGACAGAAACATATCGTAATGATTGGGTATGTTATAATTTCGGTATTGCCGCTTTTTAAAACATATCCGCTTTGCCCCAAAAACCGTTTTCATTGCACACTTTTTCCCCCGTCAACATAAATGCTCTGCCCCGTTATATACCGTCCCTCGTCCGAGCATAAAAGGCTTACCGTGCCCGCGCAGTCATCGGGCTCGCCGTAAAAGC